>JAESGW010000067.1_pt1 | contig 296971 bp, 312 predicted proteins | sample 9269791 | NCBI WGS metagenome assembly JAESGW01 (sample SAMN16773120, study PRJNA677053) | algae metagenome | isolation source: Aphanocapsa lilacina HA4352-LM1 and co-occurring heterotrophs from near cave... | place: USA: Maniniholo cave, near Haena, Kauai, HI | collected 2009-07-28 | reverse complement strand
GACGAGATCATCCTCTTCCGCCGCCTCGGCCGCGACCAGATGGGCGGCATCGTCCGCATCCAGCTGGCCCGGTTCGAGAAGCTGCTGGCCGACCGCCGCCTGACCCTCGCCCTGGACGACGCCGCCGCCGCCTGGCTGGCCGACAAGGGCTACGACCCGGTCTACGGCGCCCGCCCGCTGAAGCGGGTGATCCAGAAGGACCTGGTCGACCCCATCGCGCGCAAACTGCTGGCCGGCGAGATCGCGGACGGGTCAGTGATCGCCGTGTCAGCCGGTGAGGGCGGGCTGGAGATCGGGAAGGCGCGGGTGCACTAGGCCACCTTTCCTCGTTCTCCCGGAAGCCGCCCTTCGCGGCGCTGACCGGGCAACCCCGCGGCGACGAAGGCGACCTGTCTAGCCGCGCTAGTGGTGGTTTGACCACAGCGTTCGAGGCAACTCGATTGCCGTAATCAACGCGAACGGAGCCATGAACAGGAGCGCCCCGTTTAACGCATCAGGGAGGGGGCCAACAAAACCTCGAAGCGCGAGCGCGCCCGAAGCGGCGGTCGCCGCGATGATGTTGGTCACGAAGAAAAAATAGAGCCGCTTCACTCTAAACAGGACTTCAGCCTTACGCGCTGGGTCCTGAGCGGACGCAGATGAGACAGCGATTGTCTGCACCGTGAGAATGAAGCCCGACAGCGTTGCGAATAGCCCAACCAAGCTGGCCAAAAGATTAGCGTCAGGATTCCATTGACGAAATCCGATGGCGACAACGAGGATCCCAGCCAAGCTTCCTGCGGCGAGGAATGTCAGCCGCAAGCCGTCTATTCGACGTCGGCGCACTAGCTCAGTCCGGCGAGCTTGAGCCGGTCATAGAATTCCTTCATCCGCGCCCAAACTTCCGAGTAAACGACGGTCTTGCCGTCGGCGGTGAATGACACCTTTTCCTTAAGCGCAATCTCCGACGGAGTAATTCGGATGCCCCTAGTGGTCACGATCTCGTAGTCGCCCTCAATGTTATCGAGAACATTCTCTGCGATCTTTGTGCCTTGGTCCAAGTGCTCGTTGTCAGCGCGAACCTCGACATAAGACCGGAGGCCCGAGAGACGCTCCAGCTCTTGGTCTGAACGGTCTGATCCAACCAAGCCTCTAATCAGATCGAGAGCCTTTTCGGACAGGGCTGACAGTCGGCCCCACGGTCCACCAAAGGGGAGTATCGCTGACACTTCAGGTGCAGTGACGTTGAGGCGTACCTTTCTCACTCCCTCCTTCAGCAGTTGGTCAATCACGTCACGATTGGCATGCTTAGATAGGGAGAACTGCTTGGATTGGGTGTCGAAACCGGACTGGGAAAGCAGGAGGCGGATGTAGTCGGTTAGCGATCGCTCTTGGACTGCACTGACGCACAGAACCACATCGTCGCCTCGAACGAGCATCATTGCGTCGCCTTCCAAGAACTCCTGATCCTCTGGAGGTGACGCGCGACCAAGGTCGGTGGCATCATCGGCGAGCGGTACGGTCGATGCCTGCTCTCCAGGCACATAAGCCACCACGTGAAGCAGGAGTTCGTCACCATCGCCCAACCGATTGCGAACTTGCCAGTTCGACCCATCGGGGCGGCTGAGCTGCGTTTCGAGCGGCCTCTCTCTCGAAGCCAAGGCTGCAGCCAGTAGCTGGCACAGCGTAGCGGCCGATGGCACAGGCCATTCGACCCGTCGGAAAGACAGCGTCCGTTCGCGAGCCTTTTCCATACGCATTCAACCTCCATGGCGCATGGTGCCCGATTCGCAACCCTGTGGGACTCGCGAATATCGCAGTGATGCGAAAGGGCGAGCGCAAGCCAGATGGGGGCGACGTACGGCAATCTTTGAACAACTTCGTAACGAGTCGGACAACGGTGAAAGTAAGGATTGTTACCGTCCCGCCCTCTCATCCATCATCATGTCCTCATAGTGCTGCGCCCTATCAAGATCCTCGAGCTTTTCCTTGAAGCCACCTATACACTCCGAGCAGGCAGAATGCTCCAGCCCATGATCTTCCACCAGGATCATATGACCCTCGACATGGTCCCACGTGAACAGGCTTGATGTATCGACGATCTCGGATTCAAAGTTCTCCTGCCCGCATGTGGCGCATTCGACGATGCGCTCTTTGTGATGGCACATGCAGCACTGCTGATCTGCAACCACGAAGGTAATCTCATTGCAGGCGGGGCAGACCCATTTTTCGTGAAAGGACATATCCTTCACGTAGGTTCGCGCCTTTTCGAGAAGTTCTTCGCGCGCCTTCACCATCTGCAGAATCTGCTGGTGCTCGGACTCGTTCACGAACGCGTCAGTCTCCAGCTCTAGGTGCGTGCGATAGAAAAAAACCATGAAGCCGAATATCTCGGCGAACTTGAGCTCGATGTGTTCATGCTCATGGTTGAATTCGAAATGAGTAAGCTCATTACGAAGGTCAAAAGCCTTCTCAATTTTGACCTTCTCGTTGTCAGATATCGCGATGCCACCGATCTGCGGATTCCGGAGTCGAGCCAGCGCACCTTTGAACGAGATCGTGCGCTCAGGTCGGTCCACCGACTCCCATATAAAGACCGGGTGAATGCGTCTCAGGTATTCTTTGAATGCGAGCTCCATAGCCTGAACAGTGTGGACAATCGCAAACTTCCAGCTCTCGGTATCTTCTTCCGCATTCTGGGCGTAGTTCACGCCCTCCTTAAAGTAGGAGATGCTGTTCTTCAGAAGGTCCAGTCTATGAGTCTTCGCCATAGCGAGTTCTAATACGTATCAACCTTGGTCGCCTAGTGGCAGTCGATAGCCTTTTCCCGCCTGCTGAGCCCCCTTGGTCCCCAACAATCCTATTGCCTCCACTCCCCCACCGCCTCCCCCGCCACCCGATCCGTCCACGCCCTCTTGCACGCCGCATACGCCCCGCTGTCCCCCGGATGCCGCGCCGCGCAGCGCGCCTTCTCCCGCGCATAGGCCGCCGCCGTCTCCGGCTCGGCCCTCAGCCGGTCGCGGAAGGCCAGATGCCAGGGGATCATCGGGTCGCCCGTCGCGTGCACGTGCAGGTGGGCGGCCCGCGCGCCCGTCTCCGGATCGTCCAGGGTGAAATAGCGCCGCCCGGCCGCGCCGTTCTCGCCGCGCCAGCGCCAGCCCGACCCCTCCAGCGCCGGCCGCGCCGCCGCGACGGCGGACAGATCGGCGACCTCGCCCAGCAGGTCGATCACCGGCTTGGCGACCAGCCCCGGCACGGCGGTCGAGCCGATGTGGTGCAGCCCCGCGAACATCCCCGGCGCCGCCGCGCGCAGCGCCGCGATCCGCGCCCCGGCCCGGACGGCCCACTGCGGATCATGCGGCGAAAGCGCGACGGGTCTGGGCATCCGCCATGATCCGGAGCGGCGCGAAGGGGGTCAAGCCGTGCGGGCCATCGCCCCACGTCCGATCCTGACGCAGCCGCGTGCCACCCTCCGTCGCATGAAGACCCACCCCACCCCCCATCCGGACTCTCCGGACTCTCCGCACCCTGTTTTCGGGTCCGGACGGTCCGGCTTGGCGTCCGCCGCCCGGCCGGGCAGCATGCGCCGTCGCCCGCCCGGAGCCCCTCGCGATGTGCGCCTCCTACGAAGCCCGTTTCGGTCTGCGCCAGCTGGTCGAGCTGTTCGCGGCCGCGGGCGCGCCGCTGGCCCTGCGCGGCGGCCTGCCGAACCTCGAGCCGATCGGCGAGGTGCGCCCGACCGACGCGGCCATGGCCGTGCGCCTCGTCGACGGGGCGGCCGACCTGGTGCCCATGCGCTTCGGCTTTCCCCCGCCGCCGGGACGCAAGGGCGGGCCGGTCATCAACTATCGATCCGAGGGGCGCGAGATCTCGAACGGCGGCCGTCAGGGCCGCGCCCTCGTCCCTGCCTCGGGCTTCTTCGAGTTCACCGGCGAGAAATATCCCAAGACCCGCTGGAAGCTGGCGGCGGCCGATGGCGCGCCCCTGCTGCTGGCCGCCGTCTGGCGCGCGGGCGAGGCGGGCGAGGCCTTCAGCCTGCTGACCGCCGAACCTGGCCCGGACGTGGCCCCCTATCACACGCGCGGGGTCCTGCCCCTGCCACCCGCCCTGTGGGCCGACTGGCTGTTCGGCCGCCGGCCGACGGCCGAGCTCCTGTCGCCGCCCCCGGCCGGGACGCTGACGGCGGTCGCGGCCCCGCGCGGCGGCTGAGGCCGGAGAACGCCGCTTTGCGCGCAACGTCCGGCAAGCTAAAGCGTAATTGCACGGCAGGGGCCCGCTCCAGAGGCCCCGCCATCAGGGACAGGACACGCACATGGCACGCGTCGCACTCGTGACGGGCGGAACCCGCGGCATCGGCAAGGCGATCGCCGAGCGGCTGAAAGCCGACGGCATGGAGGTGGCCTGCGGCTACTCCGGCAACGTCGAGGCCGCCGAGGCCACCGCCAGCGAGCTGGGCGTCATGGTGGTCAAGGGCAACGTCGGCTCGTTCGAGGACTGCGAGCGCGCCGTGAAGGAGGTCGAGGACCGGCTGGGGCCCGTCGACGTCCTGATCAACAACGCCGGCATCACCCGCGACGGCTTCTTCCACAAGATGACCCACGACCAGTGGTCCGACGTGATCCGGGTCAACATGGACTCGGTCTTCAACATGACGCGCCAGGTCATCGGCGGCATGCGCGACCGCGGCTTCGGCCGCATCGTCAACATCTCCTCGATCAACGGCCAGAAGGGCCAGATCGGCCAGACCAACTATTCCGCCGCCAAGGCCGGCATGATCGGCTTCACCAAGGCGCTGGCGCTGGAGAATGCGCGCAAGGGCGTGACCGTGAACTGCATCGCCCCGGGCTACATCGACACCGAGATGGTGGGGGCCATGGACGAGAAGGTCCTGGCCGGCATCGTCGCCCAGATCCCCGTCGGAAGGCTCGGAAAAGGCGAGGAAATCGCCGACATGGTCTCGTGGCTGGCCGGCGAACGTGCCGGATATGTCACAGGCTGCACCCTTTCCCTGAACGGGGGTCAGTATCTCGTCGGCTGACGGAATCCGGCCCAAAATCCGCCGCGGCTCCCCGTTCAAGTGCGGTTCATGAGGATTTCGCTGCGGCACAGGACGGCGTTCGCGCCGCTGGTCGCCGCGACGGCACTGGCCGTCGCGGGGCTGGGCCTGTGCGCCGGCACCGCCGTGGCCCAGAGCGGGGCCATCCTGCGCGGCGACGACCCCGGCCGCGGCCGCGGCACCATGCCGGAGACCGGCCGCTACGTCGCCGAAACCGGCCAGAGCTTCGTCCTCGACCGCTCCGGCCCGCGCACCCTGATGCGGTTCGAGCGCTCGGCCGAGGTCTGGGTCCTGCGTCCCCAGCCCGCGCCGCGCGGCGACGTCATCATGCGCAACGACGCCGGCGATCAGGTCCTGCGCGTCACGCCGAACGGGGCCATGACCCTGTACACGCCGTCCGCGCCGCAGGGCGTTCCGGTCTCGGCCCAGGGCTCCGCCGCCCGTCTGCTTCCGCCCACCCTGACCGCCGTCCAGCTGGCCAACTTCATCATCCACCAGAGCGGCCGGGCGACCAACGCCGTCGGCCGCCTGGTCATCGTCGACATGGAGATCGGCCAGGGCTCCGAAGCCGTCGCCGCCGACGCCCTGTCGACCGCGGTGGAGGCCCTCGTGCGCATGTCCCGCTCGGCGGGCCTGCGTCAGGACGCCGGCCGCGTGCGGCGCATCGTGGTGACCGATCAGGGCCGCCCCCGCATCACCTTCGCGCGCGGGGTGCTGACCATCGTCATCGACCCGACCGCCGGCTACGCCGGCCGCCCCTCCTCGACGCGCATCGCCCGGGTGATCTCGGGCGTCGAATAGGGCTCAGCCCTGAAAGACGTCCTTGGCTGCCCGTCGGGCGGCAAAGGCCGCCGCGTCCCCCGCCGTCAGGAAGGGGTTGAATCGCCGCTCCGTCGCTACCGTCGTCGGCACCGTCGGCTCGCCCCGCTCTCGTTTAGCCATCAGCGCCTCGACGTGCGCCGCCAGCTCCGGCCGGTCGTCCACGCTCAAGGCGAACCGGGCGTTGCCCGCGGCGTATTCGTGGGCCCCCCACAGCCGCGTCCCCTCGTCCCACCTTGCGACCCCCGACAGACTGTCCCACATCTGCTCCGGCGTCCCCTCGAACAGCCGCCCGCACCCCAGCGGAAAGATCACGTCGCCGACGAAGGCCTCCCCCGCCCCGCGCGCCAGAAAGACCACGTGCCCCAGGGTGTGTCCGGGCATGGCCAGAACCTCGAACCGGGTCTCGCCCAGCGCGACTGCGTCGCCGTCCGTCACGACCCGGTCCAGCGGCGCGACGCGGCGAACCTCCTCGGGCCCCACGATCTCGCAGCCGGTCGCCGCCTTCAGCGCGGCGTTCCCCTGGGTGTGATCGGGGTGCCAGTGGGTGTTGAGCAGCAGATCCATCCTGCCCCAGCCGCTGGCCTCGAGGTCGGCCAGGATCGGCGCTGCGTCCGGCGCATCGACCGCCGCGACCGCCCCGCTGGCGGTGTCGCGGATCAGGAATCCGTAGTTGTCCGACAGGCAGGGAAACAGGCGCACGTCCAGGGTCATGCGCCCATCCTAGCCGGGCGGGCCGCGGCGGCCTATCCTGCCGTCATGAGGCGTGGCGTCGAGGAACTGCGAGCCTTCTACGGCGAGGCGGCGGGACAGGTGGTCCGCCGGCTGGTCGCGCGGCGTCTGGACGACGCCTGGGGCGAGGCCGCGGGTTGCGACGTCCTGGGTCTGGGCTATGCCGCGCCGTGGCTGGACGCCTTCGTCGGCGCGCGCCGCCAGATCGCCGCCATGCCGGGCGGTCAGGGGGCCGAGACCTGGCCCCCGACCGGGCGCAACCGGACGGTACTGGTCGACGAGCGCGCCCTGCCGTTCGCGGCCGGAACCTTCGACCGGGTCCTGCTGGTCCATGCGCTGGAGGAGGCCGACGCGCCAGCCCAGGTGCTGGCCGAGGCCGTCCGGGTCCTCAGTCCCGCCGGCCGGATTATCCTCGCGACCGCGGCGCGCGGTGGCCTTTGGGCCCGCGCCGATTCCACGCCCTTCGGCCACGGCCGACCCTTCACCCGCCGCCAGCTGGAAGGGCTGGTGCGCCAGGTGGGTCTGGAGCCCTCGGCTTGGTCCCAGACCCTGTACGTGCCGCCGTGGCGTCCGCTGCTGGGCGCGGCCGACGGCTTCGAGGAAGTCGGCCGTCGCGTGGCCCCCGGATTCGCGGGACTGATCCTGCTGGAGGCGACGCGTCAGGCCTATGCCCGCGTCCGGCCCTCCGGTGCTGTCGCGACCGTTCCCGTCAGGCCCGGGCTGCAACCGGTGCCCGCCGCCCGCGGCGCACGACTGGCCGCGCGCGACGAACCGCTTTAGACGGCGGGCCATGAACCGGCTCATCCTCATGCGGCACGCCAAGGCCGAGCGCGACGCGCCGTCGGGCAAGGACGTGGACCGTCCCCTGAGCACCCGCGGCGTTGCCGACGCCGGCCTTGTGGCCCGTGCCTTGGCCCAGCGCGGGGTGCGGCCCGACGTCGCCCTCGTCTCGGCCGCGACGCGGACGCGCCAGACCTGGGACGCCGCCCGGGACGCCTTCGGCGACGTCGAGGTTTCGGTCGAGCCCGCCCTCTACGACGCCTCCAGCGACGCCCTGCGGCGCGCGGTGGAAGGCCAGGAAGACCGTGCCGGCTGCCTGATCCTGATCGCCCACAATCCGGGCGTCCATCAGCTGGCCGTGGAGCTGCTGATCGAGGGCGCCGCCTCACCGACGGCGATCGAGCGGTTCGCCGCGGGCTTTCCCACCGGCGCCGCCGCCGTGTTCGCCCTCGACGCCAACGGCCGGGCGTCGCTGGAACTGTTCCTCAAGCCGCGCGACGTCGGCGGCGGGGCCGAGGCGTGACCGTCGCCTTCAAGATCGTCGACGCGTCCGAGTGGGCGGTGGCCCGCAAGGCCGGTTCCTATGCCGGGTCCGCCGTCGATCTGGCCGACGGCTACATCCACCTCTCCACCGCGGAGCAGCTGGAGGAGACGGCCCGGCGGCACTATGCCGGGCGGACGGACCTGCGCCTCCTCGACGTCGATCTGGACCGGCTGGACGCAGTGAAATGGGAGCCGTCGCGAGGCGGAGTCCTGTTCCCGCATCAGTACGGGCCCCTGCCCGTCGCGGCCGTGCTGGCCGACCGGCCGATGACGGTGTCGGACGCCGGCGACATGACCGTCGGGGCCGCGGATGCTTGAGACTCTGGCAGCACCCCTCCTGCGCCGCATGGATCCGGAGACGGCGCACCGGCTGGCGATCCGGGGGCTGTCGCTCCTGCCCGCGCCGCGCCCGGCGGTGCCGGAGCCGATGCTGACCACGCGGCTCGCCGGCCTGACCCTGCCGAACCCCGTCGGACTGGCGGCGGGGCTGGACAAGAACGCCGAGGCGCTGGGCGGCCTGGCGGGTCTGGGCTTCGGCTTCGTCGAGGCCGGATCCGTGACGCCGAAGCCCCAGGATGGGAATCCGCGCCCGCGGCTGTTCCGGCTGAACGAGGACGCCGCGGTCATCAACCGCATGGGCTTCAACAACCAGGGGCTCGAGGCCTTCGCCGCCCGGCTGGACCGCCGCCCGCCCGGCGTCCTCGTCGGGGCCAACCTGGGGGCCAACAAGGACTCCGACGACCGCGCCGCCGACTACGTCGCCGGCCTGCGCCGGCTGGCGGGCAAGGCTGACTGGTTCACCGTCAACGTGTCGTCGCCGAACACGCCCGGCCTGCGCGCCCTGCAAGGCCGGGACGCGCTGGACGACCTGCTGGGCCGGGTGGCCGAGGCGCGCCCCGCGGACGGCGCGCCGGTCTTCCTGAAGATCGCGCCCGATCTCGAAGAGGCCGAGATCGTCCAGATCGTCCAGGCGGCGCGGACCTGGAAGCTGGACGGCCTGATCGTCTCCAACACCACGATCGCGCGGCCGGCCGACCTGCGATCGATGCATCGGGAGGAAACCGGGGGCCTGTCCGGCGCGCCCCTGAAGCCTCTGGCACGGCGCGCCCTCGGCATCGCCGTCGAGGCGGCCGAGGGGCGACTGGCCCTGATCGCGGCCGGGGGGATCGAGTCCGGCGAGGAAGTCCTGCACCGCCTCCGGCAGGGTGCCGCGGCCGTGCAGCTCTATTCCGCCCTCGTGCACCACGGTCCTGGACTGGTCCGGCGGATCGTCACGGACCTGCGTGAGCGGATGGCCGCAGAGGGGTTCACCACGATTTCCGAGGCGATCGGCACGGCGCGTTGACGAGGCGTTAGGGGCGAGCGGGCATGCTGTCCGACCGGAAGTCCGCGCTTCCATGTCGGGGAGACCGCATGTCGAACACGAGCGACGCCAGCCCCTGGGCCACGGCCGTGCGCCAGCGCCGCAAGGCGTTGCTGCAGCGGCTCGGCATGGGCGCGGCCGCCGCCTTCGTGTTCAGCCCCGTCCTGACCTGGGACTTCGCCGCCCTGTGGGTGATGGGCTACTTCCTCGTCCAACTTCTGGACCTCTGGATCTTCGCGCCGGTCAACTCCGGCAAGGTCGACCGGATGGGGCCGCTGCGGATGGCCGCCGCCAACGTCATGCTCGTGGGCAATGCGCTGTATTTCGGCAGCCTGTCGGTGGCGCTCTGGTTCACCGGCGGACCCATGGGCGGAATCTGCGCGGCGATGCTGCTGTCCTCCGGCGCGATCTACGCCGTGGTCAACGCGCCGCGATCCAATCTGGTCCTCGCGCTCTCGATCACGCCCCAGTTCCTCTATTTGGCCGCCACGCCCTTCTTCATGCTCGCCTGGGGCGCGCCGCCGGCCTTCTGCACTGCGGTGGCCACGGGCATCGCCGTCTTCATCACCTACTGTCTGTCGGTCTGGCGCCAGATGGAGCGCGCCCGCAACTCGGAGGCCGCCGCCCGACTGGACGCCGAGCGTCGCCGGATCGAGGCCGAGTCCGTCATGAACAGCCGCTCGGCCTTCCTGGCCGCCGTGGGTCACGACCTGCGCACGCCGATCGGGGCCATCATGAGCGGTGCCATGGCGATCGAAAGGGCTGCCGACGGCGCCTCGCGCGCCGAGGCCCGGCTGATCGCCGACGCCGGCCTCATGATGAAGGCCCTGCTGGACGACCTGCTGGACCATGCCAAGCTCGAGGCCGGACGCATGACGGTGGACGCCGTCGACTTCGACCTCCGCTCCCTGACCTGCCAGACTCTCCAGCTGTGGCAGCGACCGGTCAGGTCCAAGGGACTGCGCCTGCGCCTCGAGGGTGCCGCGACCCTGCCGCGCGCCGTGCGCGGCGATCCGATGCGGCTGCGGCAGATCCTCAACAACCTGATCTCCAACGCGGTGAAGTTCACCCAGACCGGTGCCGTCACCTTGCGTCTTTCTGCCTGGGAGGAGGACGGCGGACTGCACGCCGTGGTGTTCGAGGTGGCCGACACCGGGCCCGGAATGACCGCCGACCAGCTGGCGCGCCTGTTCACGCCCTTCGACCAGACCGCGGACGGCGTCGGCGCCCTTCATGGGGGCACAGGACTTGGCCTCGCCATCAGCCGCGAACTGGTCGGGCTCATGGGCGGCCGTCTGACGGTCCGCAGCCGCCCCGGAGAGGGCGCGGCCTTCACCGTGGCGGTCACCTTCCCACCGGCGCGTTCCGAAATCCTCGCGCCCTCCGCCCCGGACGAAACGGGTCGCCGGGTCGTCGCCCAGGCCCTGAGATCGCCGGCGTCTTCGGCTCCGGCCGGGTCCGTCGCTTCACCGGCGGAGAAGGTCGAGGCCGTCGCCCCGCCCGTTCAGACTCCGGACGTCGATACGCCTGGAGAGGACGAGGGCGACGAGGGCCGCGCCATGAAGGTGCTGGTGGTCGACGACCACGACATCAATCGTCGCGCGGTCCAGCTGATCCTGGCCCCGCTGGGCGTCGACGTGACGACGGCCGAGGACGGGATGGCCGCCCTGCGCGCCTGCGAACAGGGCCAGTTCGACATGATCTTCATGGATGTGCGGATGCCCGAACTGGACGGGCGCGAGACCACCCGCAGGCTGCGTGCGTCCGGCGGTCTGAACGCCGCCGTGCCGGTGATCGCCGTCACCGCCGACACCAGCCCTGAGGACATCGAGGCCTGTCTGGGTGCCGGCATGTCCTATTTCGTGCCCAAGCCGATCACGCCGCAGGCCCTGCTCGGCGCCGTTCAGCACGTTCTCTCGGGCCTGTCGGCCGGGGACGAAGCCCCGGCCGAGGTCGTGGCGGCCTGACGGCCTCTTACAGCTGGGTCAGCAGGTGCTCGGCCGAGCTGACGCGGAATTCGCCGCCCTGCTCGACGTTCAGCTGGTCGACCACGCCGTCCTTGACGATCATGGAGTAGCGCTGCGAGCGCTCGCCCATGCCGAAGCCCTTGGCGTCCAGCGTCAGGCCCAGGGCGCGCGTGAAGTCGCCGTTGCCGTCGCCCAGCATGACGATGTCGTCCTCGCCGACGCCCTGGCTGTCGCCCCAGGCGCGCATCACGAAGGCGTCGTTGACCGAGACGCAGGCGACGGCGTCCACGCCCTTGCCCTTCAGCTCCTCACGCTTCTCGGTGAAGCCCGGCAGGTGGCGCGCCGAGCAGGTCGGGGTGAAGGCACCCGGCACGGCGAACAGGGCGACGGTCCGGCCCTTGAAGAAGTCGTCCGTGGCGACCGGCTTGGGTCCCTCCATGGTGGCTTGCGACAGGGTGGCCGAGGGGATGCGGTCGCCGATCTGGATGGTCACGCGGCAGGCTCCGGGGTTCGAGGGGTCAGGGTCGTCCGCAGATAGGGCCTCGGCGGTCCGACGCCAAGCGCCGACCCCTTGCGTCGCTGCTTCCGGCCCCCGAATATCAGGCCATGGACGGCGCTTCCTCCCTGACCGGCCGCCTTCTGGTGGCCATGCCCGGCATCGGCGATCCGCGCTTCGAGCACGCGGTGATACTGGTCTGTTCGCACGACGACGACCACGCCATGGGCGTCCGGCTGGACGCGCCCGCGCCGGGCGTCGACGTGTCGGCGGTGCTGGACCGGCTGGACCTCCCCCCCTTTGACGTGGATCAGGCCCGGCCTGTGCTGGTCGGCGGGCCGGTGGAGCGGGAGCGCGGCTTCGTCGTCCACTCCGACGACTGGCTATCCCACGGCTCCAGCCGGCCGTTCGGCGAGGGCTTCGCCCTGACCGGCACGCGCGACGCCCTCGTGGCCATGGGCGACCCGGTCGCGGGCCCGCGCCGCGCTGTGCTGGCGCTCGGCTACGCCGGCTGGGACGAGGGGCAGCTGGAATCCGAACTGGCGGAAAACGTCTGGCTGGTGGCCGACGCCGACGCCGACATCGTCTTCGACCTCGACCACGCCTCCAAATGGACCCGCGCCCTGCGCCAGGTCGGCGTGCCCGAGGCGGGTGCCCTGTCGGGGCAAGGCGGCCGCGCCTAGGCCGAGCGCTGCTTCAGCGGCGCGGCCCCGTCGGCCAGCGATTCATTGAGATAGACCTCCGCCTCCTGAGCGGGCAGGGCGGGGGCATAGCCGAAGCCCTGGCCATAGTGGCACTGGGCGTCGATCAGGCGGCGCGCCAAGCCGGCGTTCTCAACCCCCTCGGCCACCACCTCCAGCGCCAGGTCGCGGCCAAGGGCCACGACCGACTTCACGATCTTGGCCGAGCCCTCATCCTTGTCCATCGTCAGCACGAAGTAGCGGTCGATCTTCAGCGTGTCGAAGGGCAGCTTGGCCAGCCACGTCAGCGACGAGAAGCCGGTTCCGAAATCGTCCAGCGCCAGCGACGCGCCCGCCGCCTTCAGCCGGCCCAGAACCTCGGCCGCGCGGGCGGTGTCGCGCATGATGTCGCCCTCGGTCACCTCCAGCTTCAACGCCCCGCGCGGCAGGCCCGCGTCGGCGATGATACGGGAGACGTCCTCGACCAGATTGGCGCGTTCGATCTCGCCGACCGACAGGTTGACGCTGCAGAACAGATCGCCCGCCTTGGGATGGCGCTTCAGCCATTCCGACAGCTGCCACGCCGACTTGCTCATCATCAGCAGGCCGAGGTCGTTCATCAGACCCATCTCGTCGGCCAGCCCCAGGAACTCGTCGGGCGGCACCAGTCCGCGCGTGGGGTGACGCCACCGGGCCAGGGCCTCGAACCCCGCCACGGCCCCCGTCGACAGATTCACGATCGGCTGGAAGAAGGGTTCGATCTCGCCGCGCAGGAAGGCGTTGCGCAGGTCCGCCTCCAGCGCCAGCCGGCTCAGGCTGTCGCTCTCCAGCGCGCGACCATAGGCGGCGGCCCCGCCCCGGCCGGCGGTCTTGGCCTGCTCCACGGCCAACTCGACGCGGCGCAGCAGTTCGGCGGCGTCCGGGGCGTCGGGCCCGCCCTCGGCGCTGACCGCACCGATAGAGACGGTCGGATAGATGTCGAAACCAGCCATGCGCAGCGGCTGTTCCAGCGCCTCGCGCAGGCGTTCGGCGGGCGCCCGTCCGCCGCCGGCCCAGACCACGGCGAACTCGTCCTCTCCGATCCGCGCGGGCGCTGCCTCGGCCGGGAAGGCCGCCGCCAGGCGCGACCCCAGCGCCGACAGAACCATGTCCGCCCGCTCGTGGCCCAAGGCCTCGTTCAGCCGGCGGAGACGATCGACGTCGGCGACCACGATTTCCACCGGACCAGGCCGGGTCAGGGTCTCGCCGACGCGCGCCACGAACGCGCGACGATCCAGCAGACCCGTCAGGGCGTCCCGGTCGGACCCGGCGAATTTGATGTCCGACGCCACCAGACCAGCGGCCCTCAGCCCGTCCTCAAGCCACACGCCGCGCCACAGGCACAGCTGGCCGTCGCGCATGCGCAGGCGCAGCGCCACCTCCTCGCCCTCCTCGCGGGGACGCAACAGGCGCTCGGCCAGGGCCCGGTCCTGCGGCAGGGTCAGGGCCACGAAGGCCGCGCCGGAGCATTCGGGTGCCAGGGCCCCCAGCCCCAGGGCCCCCGTCGCGCCGGTGAATCTCAGCTTGTCGGACGAGGGCGTCCACTCCCACAGCGCGGCCCCGGCCCCGGCCAGGGCCTCGATGGCCATGGTGGCGTCCCACGCGAGCGCTCTGGAGCCTGTCTGCACGCGCCTGGGCGCTCCCTCATGGCGGCGGACGGAGCGGCGTCAGGACGCCTCGTCGCGGACCCGACCGAACAGAAGATGATCTGCCCAGTCGCCGTTAATTTTGAGATAAGCCCGGGCGCGGCCCTCGGCCTCGAACCCCGCCTTCTCCAGCACCCGGCGCGACGCATGGTTGGCCGGCAGGCAGGCCGCCTCGACCCGATGCAGCGCCAGATCGCCGAAAGCGTGGTCGACCATGGCGCGCACCGCCGCCGTGGCAAACCCCCGGCCCGCGAACCGGCGGCCGATCCAGTAGCCCAGCGTACCTGTTTCGGCCACGCCGCGCCTCACGTTCGACAGGGTGATGGCCCCCACCAGACCCGCGTCGGCGAAGACGAACATGGGCCAGGCGTTTCCCTGCTCCTGTTCGCGCGCATAGATCGACAGGCGGCGACGGAAGGCCGTGCGCGTCAGGTCGTCCTCCGGCCAGGCCGGCTCCCAGGGCGTCAGATAGTCACGCGAGGCCGATCGCAGGTCTGCCCAGGCCGCATAGTCTGTCAGCCGCGGCGCGCGCAGCAGCACGCCGTGGGCGCTCAGCGCCGGCGCGGTGCGTTCGCCGATCCAGTCCAGCAGGGCCATGGCTCACAGCTAACGCGCGAACGGCCGGATCGGCAACCTCAGCTGGCCAGGGCGTCCGCGAAGACCGCTCCGGCACCGTGGGCGGCGACAGGGCCCAGCACGGCGGTGGCGGCCACCCCGGACAGGGTCAGCGCCGCGGCGCGCCGCACGTCCTCAACCGTCTGCGCACGCAGCCGCACGACCGAGGCCTCGGTCGGCACCGGTGCCCCGAAGATCAGCGTCTGGGTCGCCGCGCGCCCGGCGCGCGCGGCCGGGCTCTCGTCGGACATCATCAGGCCGCCGACCAGCACGGCCTTGGCCCGCGCCAGCTCGTCCTCCGTCGGGCCGGTCCGCGCCAGATCGGCCAGTTGGTCTGCACAGACCCGGGCCAGCGCCTCGGCCCGATCCGGCGCGCAGCCGGCATAGACGCCCAGCAGGCCGGTCTCGGCGTAGGAGTCCAGCCAGGCGTCAACGGCATAGGCCAGCCCCAGCTCTTCGCGTGCCTTCTGGAACAGCCGCGACGCCATGCCGCCGCCCAGGATCTCGGCCAGCAGGCGCGTGGCGGGGAAGGCCGGGTCCGCCACCCCGCAGGCGGGTGCCAGAAAGACGACGTTGGCCTGTTCGATCCGGCGCCGCAGCACCGCGTGTCCGCCACCGAAGGTCGCGGGCTCGGGCACCGCCTCCGCCGGGGTCGCCGCGGCCCCCCCGAAGCGCGTCTCGACCGCCTCGACCAGACGCTCTGCGTCGACCGACCCGGACACCGCCACCACCATCCGGTCGGGCGCGTACAGGCGGGCGCGCCACGCCTCGACCTCCTTGCGCCGCGCGGGCTTCAGCGCCGCCACCGAGCCGAGGATGGGACGGCCCAGCGCCTGTCCCGGATAGGCCTTGTCCTGGGCCATCTCGAAGACGTGGTCGTCGGGCGTGTCGAAGGCCTCGGCGATCTCCTGGGCCACGACGTCCTTCTCGCGTTCGATCTCCGTGGGATCCAGCGTCGGGCGCAGCACCAGATCGGCGACGACCTGCAGCGCCGTGTCCAGCGACCCCTCCAGCCCGCGGACCTCGAACGCGGTCCGCTCGTGACCGGTCGCGGCATTGATGTTGCCGCCCTCCCGCTCGATCCGTTCCACGATCTCGCGTGAGTCCATCTCGCCGGCACCCTTGAACACCAGGTGTTCGAGGAAATGCGACCAGCCGGCCCTGTCAGGGGCCTCCCATCTCGAGCCGCCGCCGAGGGTGACGGTCAGGGCGAAGGTCTTCAGCCCCGGCATGGGGTCGGCCACGACGCGGACGCCGTTGGGCAGGGTGATCAGCGAGGAGGTCAGGGCGTCACTTTCTCAGGCGTCGGCGGAGCAGGGCGACATAGAAGCCCGCCAGCACGATCGCCAGTCCGAACCAGGTCAGGGCATAGCCGAGGTGATTGTTCGAGAAGGCGACCGGGGGCGGCGAGGGTTGCAACGCGCCCCATTCAGGCAAGGCTGAGCTCTCGGCATAGAGCACGTAGGGCGGCGGCGTCTCCGCCAAGCCCAAGGCCTGGCCCATGGCCGCGCCATCGCGTGCGTGGAAGCGGCCGTTCGAGGGTGGCGGCGCGAACGCGCCGGGCGGGGGTGGCGCGCGCACCTGCGCCGTCCAGTACTGAACCAGTCCGGTCGGAACCGCCCCGGAAGCGGCGACCGGCGGGCGGGCGCTGATCTCTTCGGCGACGAAGCCCAGGTCGACCAGCCATCCCTCGCACGCACTGATCAGGCGCACGCCCGGTTTGCCCTCGTGAATGCTCTGCAGTTCGACGTAGGAGCGGCCGCGCATGTCGCAACCGGGGATGACCATGCGAAATTCCGGATCGTCCAGCGCGGCCAACTCCGCCAGCGTCACGGGCGGCCGATCCGCCGCCGCCTCCGCCTGAACGATCAGTCCCTCTTTCCACGCCAGCCGCCGGACCTGCCACGTCCCCAGACCGATGAGCAGGGCCACGGTCAGCGCGCAGACGACCGTCAGCGCCCAGGGGAAGCGGCCGCGTTCAGTCGTCATTGCGGGCCTCCGCCGCGCGGTTCTTCATCTGCAGCGCAATCATCGCACCCTTGCCCGGCCGCATCAGGGCCAGCGACCCGATGACCGCCAGTGGGGGCCAGACCATCAGGTGCAGCCACATCGGCGGGGCGAAGGCGATCTCGATGGCGAGTGCACCGAAGACGACGGGAAAGCCGACGATCTGGATGATGAAGACCGCCGCCCCGTCGCCCGTGTTCAGGCGCGTGAAGTCGAAGCCGCAAGCCCGGCACCTGTCCACCACCTGCAGGAAGCCCGCGTACAGCGGGCCGCGTCCGCAGTTGGGACAGCGACAAAGCAGACCGGCGCGGATCGGGTCGATCCGCGCCGGCTGGACGTCTTGCCTTGGCGGCGTTCCGGTCACCCGAAGGTGACGTAGACGAAGGCGAACAGGAACAGCCAGACCACGTCCACGAAATGCCAGTACCAGGCCGCGGCCTCGAAGCCGAAATGCTTCTCCGGGGTGAACTGTCCGGCCATCAGGCGCAGCAGGCAGACGGTCAGGAAGATGGTCCCGATCAGCACGTGGAAGCCGTGGAAGCCCGTCGCCATGAAGAAGATCGAGCCGTACAGGCCCGAGTTCGCGGCTGCCTCGTTGAAGAACAGGTTCTCATGGATGATGTGGTAGTACTCGTAGGCCTGAACTGCGGTGAACAGGATGCCCAGCAGCACCGTGATCAGCAGGCCGGTCTTCGCGGCCTTGCGGTCGCCGACCTGCAGGGCGTGGTGGGCCCAGGTCACCGTTGTGCCGCTCAGCAGCAGGATGACGGTGTTCAGCAGGGGCAGGGCCCAGGGATCCAGCGTCTCGACGCCACGCGGCGGCCACACCATGCTGCCGTCGGTGTTGGCCCAGGCGGCGGCGGTGTCGGCCCACAGGCCGACCTGCGGGATGGCGCCGCGGGCCTCGTTGAAGATCGCCATCTCGAAGAACATCCAGAAGAAGGCGGCGAAGAACATGATCTCCGAGGCGATGAACAGGACCATGCCGTAGCGCAGGCCGATCGAGACCACCGGCGTGTGGTCGCCCCGGCGGCTTTCCTTGATGATGTCCGACCACCAGCCGAACATCGAATACAGCACGCCCGCGAGGCCCGCGAAGAACAGCCACATCGTGCCTTCCGGCAGGCCGAACAGCCCCTTCATCCAGGCCACGGCACCGACCATCATCACCGTGACGGCGATGGAGGCGACCAGCGGCCACGGGCTGGGATCGACCAGGTGATAGTCGTGATGCGGGGCGGCGTGGGCGTCGGCCATGGGCGTGCGTCGTCTCTAGCGGAAACCGGGGTTTGGGGTGGCTATAGCGCCCGTCCGTGCGGGACGCCAGACCTCACCCGACGGCGGAATCGAAGTCCTTCGTCGGCCAGAAGGTGTAGCTCAGGGTGATCTCGCGGATGCCGCGGCCGTCGCGGTCGGTCGCCATCTCCGGGGCGATGAAATACTGCACCGGAAACGCCACGGTGGCCCCCGGCGCGATCACCTGACCTTCGAAGCAGAAGCACTGCAGCTTCTGGAAATACGGGCCGGCCCGTTCCGGCACGACGTTGTAGGCGGCGGTCGCGCCGACCGGCTGGTCCGAAGTGTTGGTCACGTCGAACCACGCCATGCCCGTTTCGCCGATTCGCAGCCGCTGGCGCACCTGACGCGCCTTGAAGGTCAGGGGCAGGTCGCGGACGTTGGTGTCGAACCGCACCATCACCGTGTCCTCCAGAACGACATCCGACGGCTTGTCAGCGCGCATGGTCGTGCCGTCGAACCCCGTCACCCGGCAGAACAGGTCGTACAGGGGCACCGCGGCGAACGCGGCACCGGTCATCAGCATGACGGCCCCGGCGCAGGCCAGGGCGATGGCATGGTCCTTCCTCATCGCGGGGCCTCGGCGACCACGCCTTCGCGGGCGGCGCGCGCCTCTTCCATGTTGCGCTGCATGCGCAGGAAGGTGGTCAGGAAGATCAGCACCATGAAGGCCACCAACCCCGCGGCGATCCACAGACTGCGGCGCTTGCGGGCGGCCAGTTCCTGATCGGTCAGACGCATGTGGGGCACTCCAGGCCGGACGCCGGCAGGTGTTCGATCAGAAGGGCCGCGAACAGGGCCGTCAGCCACAGGATCGAATAGGCGAACAGATTCCGCGCCGGTTTGGCCTCCGCGCGGACGTCATACAATGCGGCCTCTCGCCCCACGGCCTCGGCCTTGTCCGGCTGGTCCCCGGCCCGGCTGCGGAACAGCCGCCACGCCAGCAGCAGGAACAGGGCACCGCCCGCCGTCGACACCGCCAGATAGCCGCGCCCGCCCAGCCCCGTGAACGCGGGCAGGATCGCCACGGGCACGAGGATCAGCGAATACAGCCAGACCTGCAGCCGGGTGGACTTGGCACCCTTGGCCACCGGCATCATCGGAATGCCGGCCCGCGCATAGTCGCCCGCCGAATACAGCGCCAGGGCCCAGCTGTGCGGCGGGGTCCACAGGAAGATGATCAGGAACATCAGCCAGGCCTGCCACGGCGCGTCGCCCGTCGCGGCCGCCCATCCGATCACCGGGGGAAAGGCGCCGGCCGCTCCGCCGATGACGATGTTCTGCGGCGTCCGGCGCTTCAGGATCAGGGTGTACAGCCCGGCATAGTAGGCGATGGTCATGGCCAGCAGGCCCGCGGCGAACCAGTTGGCGTTCATCCCCAGTAGGGTCACCGAGAACAGGCTCAGCACCGCGCCGAAGGCCAGGGCGTCATTCTTGCGCACCCGGCCCGACGCGGTCGGGCGTCCGCGCGTGCGCCGCATCAGGGCGTCGGTCTCGCTTTCCAGTGCCATGTTCAGCGCCCCGGCCGCGCCGGCCCCGACGGCGATGCACAGCACCGCGATCAGGCCCTCCCACAGGCGCGGATCGCCGGGAGCGGCGAACAGGCCGGTCAGGGCCGTGAACACCACCAGCGACATCACCCGCGGCTTCAGCAGCTGGAACCATTCCTCCGGCTGCGCCGTCGACAGGGTCGGGCGTGCGGGGAGGTCGGAAGGGGGCGTTTCAGCTTGGGTCATAACGGTTCGGGGCCGCCCCGCCGGAATCGGCGAGGCGGCCCCTCCCTTGGTCTCGGATCATGTCCCCGAAAGGACGGTCTCAGTGGTGCTCGGTCGGCTTGATGACCGGCAGTTCGTTGAACTGGTGGTGCGGCGGCGGGCTGGACAGGGTCCATTCCAGCGTCGTGGCGCCCTCACCCCAAGGGTTGGCGACGCCCGGACGGCGGCGCACCGCGGCCTCGACCAGCACGGCCAGGAAGACCACCACGCCGACGGCAGTGATGGCGTAGCCGATCGACGAGACCTGATTCCACAGGGTGTAGGCCTCGGGATAGTCGATGTAGCGGCGCGGCATGCCCTGCAGGCCCAGGAAGTGCTGCGGGAAGAAGATCACGTTCACGCCGACGAACATGATCCAGAAGTGCGCGGCACCGAGGAACTCGTTGTACTTCACGCCGAACATCTTCTCGAACCAGTAGTAGAAGCCCGCGAAGATGGCGAACACGGCGCCCAGCGACAGCACGTAGTGGAAGTGCGCCACGACGTAATAGGTGTCGTGCAGGCTGTAGTCGATGCCGGCATTCGACAGAACCACGCCCGTCACGCCGCCGACGGTGAACAGGAAGATGAAGCCCATCGCCCACAGCATGGGCGTCTTGAAGTCGATCGACCCGCCCCACATCGTGGCGATCCAGCTGAAGATCTTCACGCCCGTGGGCACGGCGATGATCATGGTCGCGGCGATGAAATAGGCCCGCAGGTTCACCGTCATGCCGACCGTGTACATGTGGTGCGCCCACACGATGAAGCCGATGAAACCGATCGCCACCATGGCATAGGCCATGGCCAGGTAGCCGAAGACCGGCTTGCGGCTGAAGGTCGAGACGATGTGCGAGATCATGCCGAAGCCCGGCAGGATCAGGATGTACACCTCCGGGTGACCGAAGAACCAGAACAGGTGCTGGAACATCACCGGGTCGCCGCCGCCCGTCGGGTCGAAGAAGGACGTGCCGAAGTTGCGGTCGGTCAGCAGCATGGTGATGGCGCCCGCCAGAACCGGCAGCGACAGCAGCAGCAGGAAGGCGGTGATCAGCACCGACCAGGCGAACAGCGGCATGCGGTGCAGGGTCATGCCCGGCGCGCGCATGTTGAAGATGGTGGTGATGAAGTTGACCGCGCCCAGGATCGAGCTGGCGCCGGCCACGTGCAGCGAGAAGATCGCCAGGTCCATGGCCGGTCCGGTGTGGCCCGCGGTCGAGAGCGGCGGATAGATGGTCCAGCCGCCGCCGAAGCCCTTGCCGGGTCCGCCGTCGACGAACATCGACATGCACAGCAGCACCCAGGCCGCGACCAGCAGCCAGAAGGAGATGTTGTTCATGCGCGGGAAGGCCATGTCCGGCGCGCCGATCATGATCGGCACGAACCAGTTGCCGAAGCCGCCGATCATCGCCGGCATGACCATGAAGAAGATCATGATCAGGGCGTGGGCCGTGACGGTCACGTTATAGCCGTGCTTGGACTGCTCGACGAGGCCCAGCAGGCTGATCGAAGAGTTCTCCGCGAAGATCTGCATGCCCGGCTCGGCCAGTTCCCAGCGGATCAGGCCGGACAGGGCGCCGCCCACGATGCCCGCCATGATGGCGAAGATCAGGTACAGCGTGCCGATGTCCTTGTGGTTGGTGGACAGGAACCAGCGGGTGAAGAAGCCCGGCTTGTGGTCGTGGTCGTCGTGACCGTGGGCGGCGGCGGTGGCCATGGGTTTCGGCTCTCTCGCGTGTCTTACTGGGCCGCGGCCGGCGCGGCGGCCGGGGCGGAAGCGGGGGCGGCCGTCGGAGCGGCGGCGGGGTTCGTCTGGCTGGCGGCCGGCGCGGCGGCGTCGGTCGTCGTGCCCACCGGGGCGGCGCCTTCGACCGGGGCGGTCGCGGCCGGCACGGCGGCGGCGGCGGCCTCGGCGTCGGCCGCGGCGGTCATGGAACCGCCCTTGGAGGCGACCCAGGCGGCGAACTCGGCCTCGGTGACGACGCGGATCTCGATCGGCATGAAGGCGTGGTCGACGCCGCACAGCTCGGAGCACTGACCGTAGTAGGTGCCGACGCGGTCGGCCTTGAACCAGGTCTCGTTGGTGCGGCCGGGCACGGCGTCGGTCTTCAGGCCGAAGGCCGGCAGGGCGACGGCGTGGATCACGTCGGCGGCGGTCACCAGCAGCTTCACGGTCCGGCCGACCGGGACGACCATCGGCTCGTCGGCGGCCAGGCGGTACGGCACGCCGCGGGCGCGCGCCTCGTCTTCCGGCAGCATGTTGGAGATGTACTCGCTGACGCCCTGGTCCGGGTACTCATAGGCCCAGTTCCACTGGTTGCCCGTGACCTTCACGGTCAGGTCCGGCTCCGGCATGTTCTCATAGGCGAACAGCAGGCGGAACGAGAACAGGGCGATCCCGACCAGAATGAAAACCGGCACCACGGTCCAGATGATCTCGACCAGGGTGTTGTGGCTCCATTTGGCCGGCACCGGGTTGGACTTCTTGTTGTACCGGATCACCACCCAGATCATCAGGCCCAGCACCAGCAGGCTGATGCCCACGATGATCGGCAGCAGGATGAAGTCGTGGAAGATGTGGGCCTCTTCCTTCAGCGGCGACGCCGCCGGCTGAAGGCCGATGCCGCCCGGCGTGGGCTGGCCGATAAGATCCTGGGCCACGGCGGCGCCGGTCATGAAGACCGAGCCGATGAAGGCCGAAATCCCCAGGGCGGACTTGCCCATGCTCATGCGGTGTTTCCCTAGTCCTTGCCCCGCCGGTCCCCGGCGCGGGGCTGTCGCCGAATGGCTCCCGGACGCGCGGCCCGGGAGCTTTGGCCGGTCCATATCCCTCCCGTCCCCCTTTGCCAAGGCGCGCGGCTCTACACCGCAGGCAAGTGCGAATCGGTCGCATTAAATCGCCGTCATGTTGTGCAAGCTACCTTGCGTCGCAAGCTACCTTGTCATACGCATCGGGTCGTCAAGGGAGACCCAAACCGTGCCCGAGCATATCGACACGCAGCTGAAGAAGGGGGTGCTGACGCTGTGCGTCCTCGCCCTCCTCAACCGGCGCGACGGCTACGCCTACGACATCGCCGCGGACCTCTCGAAGGCCATCGGCATGGGCGAAGGCACCATCTACCCGCTGATGCGGCGGATGCAGACCGACGGACTGGTCGAGACCTATCTGGTCGAGTCCGCCGCCGGACCCTCGCGCAAATACTACCGCCTGACCGCCGCCGGCCGTCGGGCGCTCGAGGCCCAGACTGCGGAGTGGCGCACCTTCGCCGACGCGGTCGAGGCCGTCCTGGCCGAGCCGCAGCCCGCGGCCCCGGTCGACCAACAAGGGGAGCTGACGCAATGACCCGCGCGGAATTCATCTCGCGCCTGAAAAAGGGGCTGGTGGGCCTGTCCGCCCCCGCCGCCGACGAGATCGTCCAGGACTATGAGGCGCATTTCGACGCCGGTGCGGCCGACGGCCGGTCCGAGGCCGAGGTGGCCGCCGCGCTCGGCGACCCCGATCGTCTGGCCCGCGAACTGCGCGCCGAGGCGGGCGCCCGGGCCTGGAACCAGCAACCGGGCGCCTCGTCCGCGGCCGGTGCGATCTTCGCCATCATCGGCCTCGGCGCCATCGACATCCTGATCCTGCTGCCCATCGTCCTGCCGGTCTTCGGTAGTCTGGTGGCGGTGCTGGTGTCGGGCATCGGCGTCTTCCTGGCCGGGGGCTTCACCCTGGTGGCCGGGCCCTTCCTGGATCCGCCGGGCGGACCCGCCGTGGCCCTGCTGGGCGGCGTCGGCATCATGGGTCTCGGCATCTTCATGACTGCGTTCTGCGCCGTCTTCGTCAAATGGCTGATCGACGCCACGGTCTGGTATGCGCGCCTGCACTATCGGGTGCTGAAGCCCGCGCTCGACCAAGGCCGGATCTGAGGGAGGGACTGACATGATCCGCAATCTTCTCATCATCATGGGTGTCGGCCTGGTCATGGCCGTGGTCGGGATCGGCGGCGCTTTCGCCGTCGGCGGCCCCGCCATCGTCCGCGACGGCTGGAGCTGGTCCTGGAACCACGACGGCGAATGGGTCCGCGTCAGCCATGAGGGCCGGCGCGACCGGGGGCCGGAGATCACCCGCACGCTGGAGTGGACCGGGGGCGACCGCCTCATCGTCGACGCCCCTGTGGACGTGGTCTTCACCCAGGGCGACGTCGCGTCCGTGACCGCCGTCGGTCCCGAAGGCCGCGTCTCCCGCCTCAGGCTGGAGAACGGCCGCCTGTCGATGGACGAACAGGTCGGATTCGGCGGCTGGCGCGATCAGGTGCGCGTCACGATCACCGCCCCCGGCGTCTCGGCCTTCGAGGTCAACGGTTCCCAGAGCCTGAGCTTGCGGGCGATCGACGTGCCCACGCTCCGCATCGCCATCTCCGGCTCCGGCGACGTCGAGGCGACGGGCCGGGCGCAGACGGTCGACCTGGACGTCTCGGGCTCGGGCGAGGCTGACCTGACCTCCCTGACGGTCGTCGATGCCGACGTTGACGTCTCGGGCTCCGGCGAGGTGGAGGTCGGCCCGAGCGGTCGGGCGACCATCGACATCTCCGGCTCGGGCGACGTCGACCTGACGCGCCGCCCGGCGTCGGTCCAGTCGACCATCTCCGGCTCGGGTGACGTCAACGACGCCTGGTGACCGGTCCCGAAGCAGCGGCGGAAGGGGTGACGCGCCCCTTCCGCCGTCCTATCTGCGGAGCATGACCGCACACGTCCCCCCGCCGCCGCTTCTCGAAACCGCCGGGATCGATCCCGAAGAGGCCCTGTCGATCCTGCGCGGCGCCCTCGCCGGCGCCGACGACGGCGAACTGTTTCTGGAGCGGTCCGAGCTGGAGTCGCTCGTTTTCGACGACGGCCGGCTGAAGGGTGCCAACTACGACGCCACCGAGGGCTTCGGCCTGCGCGTCGTGGCGGGTGAGACCGCCGGCTACGCCCACGCCAACGAGATCACCCCCGACGCCATCCGCCGCGCCGCCGAGGCGGCCTCTCTGGCCAAGGCCGGCCACGCGGCCGTCGTCGCCGCCGAACCGCGCGCCACCAACCAGTCGCTGTATCCCCCGCTGGACCCGCTGGCGGCGCCCGGCTTCTCCGACAAGATCGCCCTGCTGCAGGAAATCGACGCCTGGGCCCGCGCCCGCGACCCGCGGGTGGTGCAGGTCTCTGCCAGCCTGATCGGCGAGCGGCGCTCCATCGAGATCCTTCGCGCCGAGGGCCGCGCCCTGCGCGACGTGCGCCCGCTGGTCCGCTTCAATGTCTCGGTCACGGTGGAGAAGGACGGTCGGCGCGAGACCGCCTCGGCCGGCGCCGGCGGCCGGGCCGGATTCGAGGAATGGACCGCGCCGGAGCGCTGGCAGGCCCAGGTCGACGAATGCCTGCGTCAGGCCCTCGTGAACCTCGAGGCCGTCGACTGCCCGGCGGGCGAGATGGACGTCGTCATGGGCGCGGGCTGGCCCGGCGTGCTGCTGCACGAGGCCGTCGGCCACGGCTTCGAGGGCGACTTCCACCGCAAGGGCTCGTCGGTCTTCACCGGCATGATGGGCCAGCGCGTGGCCGCGCCCGGCGTGACCGTGGTTGACGACGGCTCGATCGCCGGTCGTCGGGGATCCCTGTCGGTCGACGATGAGGGCACGCCGACCTCGCGCACCGTGCTGATCGAGGACGGCATCATGGTCGGCCTGATGCACGACCGCCTGTCGGCGCGTCAGATGGGGCAGGAGGCCACCGGCAACGGGCGGCGCCAGTCCTTCGCCCACATCCCCATGCCGCGCATGACCAACACTTTCATGGAGGGCGGCAAGGACAGCCGCGCGGACATGATCTCCTCGACCAGGCGCGGACTCTACGCCGCCAATTTCGGCGGCGGCCAGGTCGACATCACCAACGGCAAATTCGTGTTCCAGTGCACCGAGGCCTATCTGATCGAGGATGGCCGGATCACCTCGCCGGTGCGCGGTGCCACCCTGATCGGCGACGGGGCCACGGCATTGAAGGGCGTCACCATGATCGGCGACGACTTCGCCTTCGATCCCGGCGTCGGCACCTGCGGCAAGGCCGGGCAGGGCGTTCCGGTCGGCATCGGCCAGCCCTCGCTGAAGATCTCGGGTCTGACGGTGGGCGGTACGGCGGTTTAACCCTTCAGATCATGCAGACCGGCACCGATTTCCGTCGCCGATTCAACGCCCGACTCCGGGTTTGAGCGGAACGGCCGACGCGGGTCGGTCGCTGTGCAGGCCTGCGCCCATGATCGTCGACCCTCCCGCCATCTGGACTCTCGAGACTCTCGAGACTCAAAAAAACCGCGAGAGTGCCGAGAGTGCACCGAGTCTGTCGCGTGCGCGATGCGCCCGGGCCGCCCTCGATGCGCCCCTCAGCGTTTCCAGGCCGGGCCGATGATCTCGAACCCCTGCGCCTGCAGCGTGTCCAGCAGGCCGTTCGGCTCGGCCAGAACCCGCAGCGGGGCGATGGCCAGGGTCGTTCCGTCCTGCGCCAAGGCGGCGGTTGCGCCCTCCAGCCACTGGGTCCGCAGCTGGGCACCCCACTCCGGGTCGCCCCACGGCCAGCATTGGCTCAGCGCCAGTTCCAGCGGCGACTCCATCACCGTCGGCACGTCGAACCGGCGCCACGCGGCCGCGCGCTCCAGCATGCCCGGTTCGCCCGCCTCCCCCGCGACGATGGCCAGCTGGATGCACGGCACCCAGGTTTCGGGCGGCATGGTCAGCAGGTCCTCGATCACCGCGTCGCCGCGCACCTCTCCGATCCGCTCGCTGGGCGTGCGGCCGCGCCGCGCGGTCCGGCGCACGGCGTCCTCGACCGAGGGACCTCGGTTGCGGTTCAGATTGGTCAGGCCGAACAGCAGCTCCGACGTGGTGGTGAAGAAGCTCTGCCGCATCAGATCGTCGCGCGTCTTCGCGTCCAGCGCCACCAGCCGCGCCTGCCACTCCGGGGTCAGATAGTCGGCGCTGGTCTTGCCTCGCGGCAGGCGGGTCAGCGTGCCCTGTCGCCACAGGATGCGCAGGATGTCGCCCGGCGACAGCGCCACGGCCTGGGAATACAGAACCCGGTCCGCCCGTTCCGCCGCCCGCTCCAGCGCGTCGGCGCGCCATTCCAGACTCTTCGGCAGGGCCTGGATCGTCCCGACCAGCAGAAGCGTCGATCCGCCCCTTGTCACCTCCCAGGTCGGTGCCCCCGACCGGCGCGCCTCCACGACGACCTCGTCGACCTCCGTGACCTCGTCCTGGGCCCAGGCGGGCGCGACCTGCAAAGCAAATCCGACAACAAGAGCGATCAACAATACCCGAATCATCTTTATTTCGCCCCAATCATTACACGGAGGCAATGAACCTGATCTGATTTCGTCCATGTGACGCAGATTTAATCCACCTGTCCAGCTTGTAACTGGAAGGCGTCGCCCCCCGTCGCCAACGTCCGGCCACCGACACGAGGGGAACAGTGTAGTGACGAAGACCATCCTGCTGGCCGGCGCGGCCGCCATCGCCATCGCCATCGCCGGAGCCGCCCAGGCCCAGAGCCAGCCCGCGCCGACGGCGCCCCAGACCGAGGCGGGTCAGCAGGGCGTGCTGGTCTTCGAACCGGCCTTCTTCGCCGAGCAGCGGCCGAACACGGCACTGGACATGGTCCAGCGCGTCCCGGGCTTCTCCGTCGTCGACGGCGACGGCAGCCGCGGCTTCGAGGGCTCGGTCGGAAACATTCTGATCAACGGCGCCCGGCCCGCGTCCAAGACCGACACCGGCTCCTCGGTCCTGTCCCGCACCTTGGCCTCGCAGGTCGAGCGGATCGAGCTGATCCGCGGTGGCGCGCCCGGCATCGACATGCAGGGCTATGGCGTCGTCGTGAACGTCATCACCCGGCAGGAGAGCAGCACGCAGTCGATCCTGACGGCCAACTACTGGGCCTTCGACGGCGGCCAGGACCTCGGGGCGGCCAGCTGGCAGTTCACGGCCAAACGCGGCGAGACGAGCTGGGGCGTGACCTTGAGCGACGGCGTGTCGATGAGCGACGCCAACGGACAGGGCGTCGTGGTCCGACGCAACGGTGCCGGCGTGATCACCCGGCAGGAGGATTACTGGAACGACCAGTACGGCGGCTCGACGGGCATCCGCGGCAACTTCGCCACCCCCTTTGCCGGCGGCAAGATCGACCTGACGGCCCGGTGGGGCGTCAACGACTACTTCTCCCAGAGCCTGCAGACCGGCCCGGGCGTGCGCCGCGAGAACCTGTTCGAGAACGACGGCTCGTCGGGCGAGTTCGGTGCTGTCTACACCCGCCCGCTGGGCGACCGGCTGGACCTCGAGACGCGCTTCATCCACCAGTTCGGCGAGGGCGACGGCGTCTCCACCTCGCGCACCCGCATCGGCGCGGTCGACGATCCGGAACAGCGCTTCGAATCCGTGGACGAGTCCTCCGAGACCATCGCCCGCGCCCTGGTCCGGTTCGAGCGATCCCCGGCGCTGACGTACGAGGGCGGCGGCGAGATCGCCTACAACATGCTGGAAACCGAACAGGCCTTCAGCGTCGGCGGCGTCCCCATTCCCCTGCCGTCCGCCTCGGTGAAGGTCGAGGAGCTGCGCGGCGAGCTGTTCGGCAAGGCGACCTGGCGGGCCCGCGAGGACCTGACGCTGGAAGGCGGCCTGCGCCTCGAGGCGTCCGAAATCCGCCAGTCCGGCGACGCCGACCAGGAGAAGAGCTTCTTCTTCGCCAAGCCCCGCCTTGTCGCCACCTGGACGCCGATGGCCAACACCCAGGTCCGCTTCCGCTTCGAGCGCGAGCTGGGTCAGCTGGACTTCGGGGACTTCGCCGCCTCGGCGGATCTGGACGACGAGAACGTGCTGGGTGGCAACGCCGATCTGGAGCCCGAGCAGCGCTGGATCAGCGAACTGACCTTCGAGCGCCGGTTCATGAAGGACGGCATCGTCTCGATCGGCCTGCGCCATGACGAGATCGTCGACGCCATCGACGTGATCCCGCTGGAGGATGGCCTGTCCGCCGTCGGCAACATCGGCGACGCCACCCTCGACCAGCTGGCGCTGAACATCCTCGTGCCGATGGACTGGGCCGGCTTCTCCGGCGGCAAGCTGGGCTTCCGCAACACCTGGAACCACACCGAGGTCACCGACCCCACGACCGGCGAGACCCGCCGCGCGTCCGGCGTGCGCCCGTCCCAGCCGATTTTCACCATCCAGCAGGATATCCCGTCGTGGAACCTGCAGTGGGGCGGTGCCTACATCGCCTCGCTGTACCAGTTCAGCTACGATCCCGATCAGACCTCTGGCTTCCGCGGTTCGGACTATTTCGAGGCCTGGACCGAGTGGAAGCCGACGCCGACGCTGGCCCTGCGACTTCAGGTCAACGTCTGGGACGACTTCAACGTCGAGCGCACGGTCTACGCCGACCGGACCCCGGCCCGGCCGATCGCCTTCGTCGAGAACCGCTTCATCGACCCGCGAACCTTCGTCCAGTTCCGCGTCCGCAAGACCTTCTGAGCCGGATCAGGCCAGGCGCTGGATCAGCGCCTGCGCCGCCGCCGGATTGCGGACCTTCGCCCCGGCGATGAAGTAGGCGAACACGTCACCGCGACTGGCCCAGTCGCGGCATCGGGCGGCCACGGCGTCCAGCTCCGGACCCGTCATGCCGGTCGGCTCGTCCTCGCGGCTGGACATCAGGCGGGCATAGGTGAAGTCGGCGGTCGGCTGGTCGATGCGCGGCCACTCCGGTGCCTCGTCGTCCTCGGCGTAGACGATGGCGACGTCGTACTTCGCGGCGAGGTCATAGAACTGCTGCGTCTCGAACGTGGGGTTCCGCACCTCCAGCGCATGCCGCAGCCGCAGCCCGTCCTTCTCCTTCGGCAGCAGCTTCAGGAAGCCCTCGAAGTCCTCGGGGTCGAACTTCTTGGTGCCCATGAACTGCCAGTTGATCGGCCCCAGCTTGTCGCCTAGCGCCGTCAGCCCCTGATCGAGGAACCGCCCCATCGACTCGCCCATGTCCGACAGCACCTTGCGGTTGGTGCAGTAGCGGCTGGCCTTGACCGAGAAGACGAAGCCGTCCGGCGTCTCGTCGCGCCACTTCATCCAGCTGTCGGGCTTGAAGGTGGAATAGTAGGTGCCGTTGATCTCGATGGAGGTCAGGGCGCGGCTGGCGAAGCCCAGCTCCTTCTTCTGGCTCAGCTTGTCCGGATAGAAGACGCCGCGCCACGGCTCATAGGTCCAGCCGCCGATCCCGACCCTGATCGCTCCCGTCACCGGCGCTGGCGGCGCAGCCGCTCCATCTCGCGCTCGACCGCCGCCTCGTGGCTGCCCGACAGGGCCATCCAGACCGAGGCCATGTGCGAGGCCAGGCCGATGCCCCAGCCGAACAGCGGCCAGAAGGCCCAGTTGATCCCGCCGCCGGTGTACCAGTCGATGGCGAACAGGCCCGCATTGACGATCACGAAGACCATCAGGTGCGAAATCACGCTGCGCTTGGCTTCCACGCGGCGCTCGGCCTGCTCCCTCAGCTTGGCGTCGGCATCGGTCATGGCGTCCCTCCCTGAACGCCCTGAGGATGCCACGGACGCGCCGCGGCCGGTAGAGGGTCGCCCATTGCCTTGGCGCATCGGATGACCGACCGTCGCCGCATGAGTCCCACCCGTTTCGATCGCTTCCGCCTCGATCCCGAGGACCGCCGTCTGACGCGCGACGGGGAGACGGTCGAGATCAGCGGCCGCTATCTGGACGCCCTGTCCCTGCTGGTCGCCGAACGCGGGCGGCTGGTGACCAAGGACCGGTTCATGGCCGAGGTCTGGAAGGGCGTGCCCGTCACCGACGAGGCCCTGACACAGTGCGTGCGCAGCCTGCGGCGTGAACTCGGCGACGACGCTGCGCGGCCGCGTTTCATCGAGACGGTGCCGCGGCACGGCTATCGCTTCGTCGCCGAGGTGACGGGGGACGAGGTCCCGGCGGTGGTCGCCCCTCCGCCCGCCGTGCCCGCGGCACCCCCCTCCGTGGCGGTCCCGGCTGAACGGCCGCCGTGGCGCGAGGGCCTCAGTGGCGCGGCGTCAGGCGGCGCGGGCGGCGCGGTGGCGGGCGTGATCGGCGGCATGGTCTACGGCCTGGCCGTGTCGCCCGAGGGCATGGGCGCGGCCTCGGCCCTCCTGGTGCTGGTCTGCGCCACGACAGCGCTGGCGCTGACCGCCGGCGGGGTCGTCGGCTTCGGCGTGGAGACCGGGCGGGCCCTGCGCTCGGGCCCGTGGGGCGGGATCCTGGGGGGAGCGCTGGCGGGCGCGATGATCGGCGGTGTCACCCGCCTGATCGGACTGGACGCCCTCGCCCTCCTGACGGGACGGGCTCCTGCGAACATGACGGGCGGGGCGGAGGGCCTGATGCTCGGTGCGGCGGTGGGTTTCGGGGTCTGGCTGGCGGCGATGCGGGGCTGGTCGGCCCGGCGGGCAGCCGCCGCCGCTGCCGGTATCGGTCTGGCCGCTGGAGCTACCCTGTCGGTCGCGGGCGGTCACCTGATGGGTGGCAGTCTGAACCTGCTGCTCGAGGCCTATCCCGACGCGCGACTGAGCCTCGCGCCGCTAGGGGCGCTTGTGGGCGAGGCGGAGTTCGGCGGGGTGGCCGGAACGGTCACGGCGGCGCTGGAGGCCGGCCTGTTCGTGGGATGCGTGGTCGCCCTGCTCACGGCGCGACCCGCCCTGCGTCAGGTGCCCGAGGGCGTCACGGGCGCGTCGGGCGTCGTCGGCTGAGGGTCCGCCGGCAGGGTGGTCGTCGGCCGCTCCGGCAGCGGCTGGGCCGCGTCCATCGAGGTCGATGCCGCCTCGGTTTTTTCCTCGGCCCGGTTCAGGCCGGGGCTCGCGACGAGGTAGATCACGGCGAAGGCGATCGCCACCAGCGTCGCCGACACCACCAGGATGGTCAACACGTGCATGCCGCCGCGGCCGCCCTTGGCCCGGGTCTCGGAAATGACGGGGCCGTCTCCATCAGGATTGGGCTGGGTGTGCGGCAGGATCGGATCGGTCATGCCGGAACAATGCCCAAGCTGGGCCGGGCGTTCCGTCAGTAGGCGAAGTCGCGGTACAGGCGCGACAGATCCCGCTCCCACGGACCATGGAACAGGTCCAGCAGGCGTTCGGCCGGGGTGACGCCGCTGTCGGCGATGTCTTCCAGCTCCGACAGATAGCCGCGCTCGTCCACCATGCCGCCGCTGAACCGGGCCCGGTTCTTCAGGCCCTGCCGCGCGATCGCGACCATGTCGACGGCGATGTCGCGCACGGTGCGGCCGGCGACCTCGGCCTTGAGGCCCAGGCGCGTCACGTCGCGGCGCAGGCGTTCGTGGTCGGCGATGTCCCAGCCCTTGCACAGGTCCCAGGCGGCGCTCAGCGCGGCGTCGTCGTACAGGACACCGACCCACAGAGCCTGCAGCGCGCAGATCCGGCTCCAGGGCCCGCCGTCCGCCCCGCGCATCTCCAGATACGATTTCAGCCGCACCTCTGGGAACAGGGTGGTCAGGTGGTCGGCCCAGTCCTTCTTCGTGGCCCGGTCGCCGGGCAGGTCGTCCAGGCCGGTCTCCATGAAGGCCCGGAACGATCGGCCCGACAGGTCGACGTAACGCCCGTCGCGCTTGGCGAAATACATCGGCACGTCCAGCGCATAGTCGACGTAGCGCTCGAAGCCGAAGCCGTCCTGGAACACGAAGTCCAGCATGCCCGTGCGGTCCGGATCGGTGTCGGTCCAGACGTTGGCGCGCGCCGACAGGAAGCCGTTGGGCTTGCCCTCGGTGAACGGCGAGTTGGCGAACAGGGCGGTGGCGATCGGTTGCAGGGCCAGCGAGGTGCGGAACTTGCGCACCATGTCGGCCTCGCTCTCGAAGTCGAGGTTGGACTGGATGGTGCAGGTGCGCAGCATCATGTCGAGGCCCAGCCCGCCGCGCTTGGGCATGTAGGCGCGCATGATGTCGTAGCGGCCCTTGGGCATGACCGGCACGTCCTCGCGCGTCCACATCGGATCGAAGCCGACGCCCAGGAAGCCCAGGTCCAGCTGGTCGGCGACCTGCTTGACCTCCATCAGGTGACGGCCGGTCTCGTCGCAGATCTCGTGCACGTCCTTCAGCGGCGCGCCGGACAGTTCGAACTGGCCGCCGGGCTCCAGGGAGATGGACGAGGTCAGTCCCTCGGGCGTCGTGCGCTCCAGGGCGATGACGTGCTCACCCTCGAACACTTCGGACCAGCCGAACCGGGTCAGGCCCTCCAGCATCGCCCGGATGCCACCGGCCCCCTCATATCCCGGACGGCGCAGGCTCTCGCGCTCGAAGCCGAACTTCTCGTGCTCGGCCCCGATGCGCCAGTCGGCGCGCGGCTTCATGCCCTTGGACAGGGCCTCGATCAGGTCCGTCCGGTTTAGCGGCGCGTCGGTCATGTGCGGAAGTCCAGCCCCTCAGGTCGCCGCGAGATGGGCGACCGGAGAGACGCGCACAAGAGGGAGTTTCGTTGCCCTGCCGCTCGGCGTGTCCGCCTCGCTGCTTGAGGGCTCACCGTTCCCAGTCGCCGACGGCCGCCTGCCACAGCGTCAGCGCCGTCGTCGCGGCCGTGTCGGCACGCAGTACGCGCGGGCCCAGCGACACGGCGAGGGCGAAGGGCAGGGCGCGCAGGTGATCGCGTTCCTCGGGGCTGAACCCGCCCTCGGGCCCGATCAGGATCCCCCACGGGCCGGCCCCGGCGTCGGCTAGCGCCGCCATGGCCGGTGCCCCTCCGGTCTCGTCGCAGAACATCAGACGGCGGGCCGGATCCCAGTCGGCCAGCAGGGCTTCCAGCTTCTGCGGCGCATCGACCGGCGGAACATCCAGCCGTCCCGTCTGTTCGGCGCTCTCCTCGGCGATGGCGTCCAGCCGGTCCAGTCTCAGGTGCTGCGGCTGGGTGCGGGCGGTGGTCACCAGCCGGATGCGTGCGGCACCGAGCTCGGTGGCCTTCTCGACCGCGAACTCCAGCGCTGCCTTCTTCACGACGGCGATCAACAGGTGGACGTCCGGCGGCGGGATCTGGTCGCGTACCTTCACCTCGGCCCGCAGAACCACGCCCTTCTTCAGCACCTCGGCGACGACACAGCGCCACTCGCCGTCGGCACCGTTGAACACGTGCACCGCATCGCCCGCCTTCAGGCGCATGACCTGGGTCAGATAGCGCGACTGGTCCAGCGACGGCGCGACGGGCGCGCCTTCGGCCAGGGGCTGGGGGACGTGGAGGCGGATCATGAGCCCGTTTGGGCTCAGAGCGTCCGCGCGATCAAGAGCTTCATGATCTCGTTCGTCCCGCCATAGATGCGCTGGACGCGGGCGTCCTTGTACAGCTGGGCGATCGGGTACTCGTTCATGTAGCCGTAGCCACCGTGCAGCTGGAGCATTTCGTCGATGGTCTCGCCCTGGATGTCGGTGACCCAGTATTTGGCCATCGAGGCGGTGGCGGCGTCCAGTTGGCCCTTCAGGTGCAGGCCGATGCAGTGGTCGACGAACACCTTGGCCACGGTCAGCTTGGTCTTCACCTCGGCCAGTTTGAACTGGGTGTTCTGGAAGTCGATGACGCGCTTGCCGAAGGCCTTGCGTTCCTTGACGTAGGCCAGCGTCTCCTGAAGGCCGCGCTCGGCCGCCGCGACGCCCTGGACCGCGATATTCAGCCGCTCCTGCGGCAGCTGCTGCATCAGCTGGACGAAGCCCTGGCCCTCGCCGCCGCCGATGACGTTCTCGGCCGGCACCTTCACGTCGTTGAAGAACAGCTCCGAGGTGTCGTTCCCCTCCATGCCGATCTTGTGCAGGTTGCGGCCCCGCTCAAAGCCCTCCAGCCCGTCGGTCTCGACGACGATCAGGCTGGTGCCCTTGGCGCCCTCGGCCGGGTCGGTCTTGGCCACCACGATGATGAAGTTGGCCAGCTGGCCGTTGGTGATGAAGGTCTTGGAGCCGTTGACGACGTAGTGGTCGCCCTGGCGGATGGCTGTGGTCTTGACGCCCTGCAGGTCAGAGCCGGCTCCCGGCTCGGTCATGGCGATGGCACCAACCAGCTCGCCCGAGACCAGACGCGGCAGCCAGCGCTGCTTCTGCTCCTCGGTGCCGTAGTGCCAGACGTAGGGCATGACGATCGCGTTGTGCAGCGAGATGCCGAAGTGATCCGCGCCCTTCCAGCCCAGCTGGCGCATCAGCACGACCTCGTGGCGGTAGTCGCCGCCGAAGCCGCCGTCGGCCTCCGGCAGGCTGAGGCCCAGCAGGCCCGCCTCACCGGCGTCGTTCCACAGGGTGCGCGGCACCGACGAGTCCGTGATCCACGACTGCACCTTCTCGGGTGCCGCGTGCTCGTCGATCCATTTGGAGACGCTGTCGGAGAAGAGGGTGATTTCCTCTTCCTGCATGAAGTCGGGTTCGGGAGTCTGAAGGACGTTCATGCGTCGAATCTCATCTGCGTCATGATTTGAATGAGTTTGCGAGCACGGTCGGTGCCGTTCTCGACTTTGACCAGCGATGTCGCGCTGAACACGCGCATCTGCCACTCGCTTCGTCCGATATGCCGTGCGCGCAGTTCATCGCTCAGCCTCATGCGAAGTTCGGCGAACGCAGCGTCGTCGCCCGCGGAGCGCGTGTAGGCGCTAATCAACTCGGCGAGCCGAGCCTGCAATGGATCGCGCGCGTTCAGCCGGCGAGTTCGGATCGTATGGAAGATTGCGTAACCGATCGCGATGAGCACACCCGCCGCGTAGGGGACCAGCTGTCCCCAATCCACGATCAGAACGCCTCCGCCGGCACGCTCATCAGGACGTCGGCGCCGGTCTTCAGCTTGATCAGGTGCGCGCCGGCGTCGGGCAGGATGCGCTCGACGAAGTAGCGGCCGGTGGCCAGCTTGGTGGCGTAGAAGGGATCGTCGGATCCGGCGTCGACCTTGGCCTGCGCGGCCTTGGCCATCTGCGCCCACATATAGGCCAGGGCCGTGATGCCGAAGACGTTCAGGTAGTCGGTCGAGGCGGCCCCGGCGTTGTCCGGGTTGGCCATGCCGTTCTGCATCAGCCACATGGTGGCTTCCTGCAGCTTCTTCTTGCTGTCGGCCAGGCCGTCGACGAAGGGCTTGATCGGACCCTCGCCGCCATTCTCGGACACGAAGGCGTCGATCTCGGCGAACCAGCTCATGATGGCGCGGCCGCCGTTAGCGGGCAGCTTGCGGCCCACCAGGTCCAGCGCCTGGATGCCGTTGGTGCCCTCGTAGATCATGGTGATGCGCGCATCGCGCAGATACTGCGACGCCGGGAAATGCTCGGTGTAACCGCTGCCGCCGTGCACCTGCATGGCCAGCGACGCGGCGTGGAAGCCCTTGTCGGTCAAGTACGCTTTCAGCACCGGGGTCAGCAGACCCATGTAGTCCTTGGCCTTGGTGGCGACCGCCTCGTCCTCGGACTTCTCCAGGTCGGCGTGCAGGGCGGTCCACAGGATGAAGGCCTGGCCGCCTTCGACGAAGGCGCGGGCCTCCAGCAGCATGCGGCGCACGTCGGGGTGAACGATGATCGGATCGGCCGGGCCGTCCGGGTTCTTGGCGCCCGTCAGCGAACGCCCTTGCAGGCGGTCCTTGGCGAACTCCGCGGCGGCCTGATAGGCGGCGGTGCCGATGGCCAGGCCCTGCAGGCCCGTGCCGAGCCGCGCCTCGTTCATGACCACGAACATGTTGTTCATGCCCCGGCCTTCCTCACCGATCAGCCAGCCGGTGGCGTCCTCATAGGCCATGACGCAGGTGGCGTTGCCGTGGATGCCCATCTTCTCTTCAAGGCCGGCGCACTGCACGCCGTTGCGCTCGCCCAGCGAGCCGTCCTCGTTGACCAGGAACTTCGGCACCAGGAACAGCGACAGGCCCTTGATCCCCGCCGGGGCACCTTCGACACGCGCCAACACGGTGTGGATGATGTTCTCGGCAAAGTCGTGCTCGCCGGCCGAGATCCAGATCTTCTGGCCGGTGATCTTGTAGCTGCCGTCGCCCTGCGGGACCGCCTTGGTCCGCACCATGCCCAGATCGGTGCCGCACTGGGGCTCCGTCAGGTTCATGGTCCCGGTCCATTCGCCGGTGGTCATCCTGGGCAGATATTTCGCCTTCAGCTCTTCAGAGGCGTTGGCGTGGATGCCGGCCCAGGCACCCGCCGTCAGGCCCGGGTACATGGAGAAGGCCGCGCTGGCGCCCGCCGTGAACTGGCCGACGGCCGAGCCGATCACCGACGGCATGCCCTGACCGCCATAGGCCGGGTCCATCATCAGGGCGGGCCAACCGGCCTCGACCATTTGGTGATAGGCCTCTTTCCAGCCCTTGGGCGTGGTGACCACGCCGTTCTCGACGCGGCAGCCTTCCTTGTCGCCCGGGTTGTTGATCGGCGCGATCACCTCGTCGGCGAAGCGGCCGGCCTCTTCGAGGACCTGTTGCGCCAGCTCGGCGGACACGTCCTGGAAGCCGGGCTGGTTGGCGTAACGGTCGATATCCAGCACGTCGTTCAGGATGAACGTCAGGTCGCGGACGGGCGCCTTGTAGGCCATGGGTCAGGCTCTCGCTTTGAGGGGGTGCAGGCGGGACAGGTGGGCGTCGTGCAGGGGGTCCGGGTTCAGCCGGGCCTTCAGCAGATTTGCGTATTCCTCGGCACCGGGCAGCAGGTCGGGACGGTGCTCGCCCAGACGCGCCTCCATGACGGCGCAGGCTTCCTCGGCCGTCTCGATGGCGGCGTCCAGATCGTCGCGCTGCTGCTTCAGGGCCTCGATCTGGGCGCGGTGTCGGCGCAGGGCCACGGCCATCTGATGGGCGTTGTGGTCCTTGTGGTCATAGAGGTCGAGCATCTCCTGGATCTCGACCAGGGAGAAGCCGATGCGGCGGCCGCGCAGGATCAGCTTCAGCCGGGCGCGGTCGCGTGCCGAATAGACGCGGGTCTGGCCCTTGCGGGCAGGAGTCAGAAGCCCCTTGTCCTCATAGAAACGCAGCGCCCGCGCCGTGGCCCCGAACTCGCGGCACAGCTGGCGGATCGAATAGGTGCGGTGATCGTCGGCGCTCGCCATGGCGGGCATCCTTGCCCGAACTTGACGCGCACGTAAAGGGAAGGCTTCGTCGCGCCATGGGCCGCAAGCACGTCAACGACGCCGGCACCCGCAAGGGCGACCTGCCGCAGAAGATCTGCCTCGGTTGCGGCCGGCCGTTCTCCTGGCGCCGCAAATGGGCGCGCGACTGGGATCAGGTGAAGTTCTGCTCGGACAGGTGCCGCGACGCCTGAGCCTCAGCGGACCTCGCGGGCCCGCATCCACAGCACCGGGGCGGTCACGGCGACCAGGGCGAGGTTGGTCACGGCCGGGACCACCTCGAGCGCCAGGGCGTGGACGCCCAGCATGACCGTCGCCAGCGTCAGCAGCCCGATCGCGGCGGTGATCATCAGGGGCCGCCCCCGCTTCCACGACGCCAGCGGCGCCAGCAGGAGGACGGCGAGGACCATCTCGGCGATGCCGAGGCCCTGAACCATCTCGACCGGCGCGCCGGCGGTCCACGACATCAGCTCTGCGAGCGTCGCCGAAGACTCGGTCGCCTTTGCCCAGCCGGCAGCCAGGAAGAACATGGAAAGCCAGCCCTGCAGCGTCCACAGGGTCAGATTGCGATAGCTTTGGCGCAGGCGGACCTGCGACGGGGAAAGGGCCTGAGAGCTCATTCTCAAAGTCGCCCGGGGAGGGGCGCTCCGGTTCTTATTGGTAACAGTCGCGAGATCGGTTCGCCTGCCCCATTGCGCAAGGGCGCGAAGCTTCAGCGTAACCATCCGTGATCGCCTTCTGCGTGAGCACCGGGGCCGAAGCGTGACCGTATGCATAAAAATCCGTAAGGAAGCGTTGCCGCGGACGTCTCGCCGCACGGGAGGGAGACGTTCTGGGCGGCCGGTTTTCGACCGCAGGGCGACATTGCCCGAAGCCTGCTGCCAAGGTGCTGTCAGCAGGCGGCTTCCGCGCCTCGCGGCAGACGGGTTCAAGCTTCGCGCAGTCGTGCGATCTTCGCCTCGAACGGTTGCCAGTCGTCGTCGCGGTCGATCGCGGCCCAGATCGCCTCGACCTCGTCGATCAGCATTTCCTCGGGTTCGGCTCGGGCGAAACGCGGGGCCTCCAGCCGCTCGGGCCGGTCCGGTTCATGCTCGAACAGGGCGAAGCGGAAATCGGCGAAAGCCTTGGTCTGATACAGGGCCGCGCGCGGACCCGACAGGGCGCGGGCGGAGGAGGCGAAGCCGGCGAACCAGTCGTGGAAAAGCGGCTCCCAGCGGATCGCCTCGCCGCCTTCGCGCAGCAGGGCCAAGGTGGAGTCCAGCAGCCGTTGATCCGCCGCCTCGCCCAGGCTGAGCACGCCGAGCCGCTCGACGAAGGCGGCGCGCAGCTCGCGGATGTAGGCCGGGCCGAAGGCGTTGAGGGCGTCGGTCAGGGCCTGGGCATTGCCGATGGTCTTCAAGGCGCCGCCCAGCTGGGTCAGGGCCCAGAACACGGCCTCGGGCTGGCGGGCGAAGGCGTAGAGGCCGAACTGGTCGAAATAGGCGGCGGTGAAGCCCGGTTCGTAGTGCGGCAGGAAGCGCCACGGTCCGTAGTCGAAACTTTCACCCGTGACGTTGAGATTGTCGGTGTTCAGCACGCCGTGCACGAAGCCCGCCGCGACCCAGCGCGCCGTCAGTCGGGCCGAGGCGGCCACCACGGCGGCCAGGAAGCCGGCGGAGTCTCCCGGGGTCACGTGCGGGTGGTACAGGGACCGGGCGTGCTCCAGCAGGGTCTCCAGCATGTCGGTGCGGCCGAGGTACGCCGCGCGTTGAAATGTGCCGAACCGGATGTGGCTGTGCGACAGCCGCACCAGCACCGCCGAGCGCGTGGGTGAAGGCTCGTCGCCGCGTTCCAGATTTTCCCCGGTCTCGATCAGGCTGAAGGCCCGACTGGTGGGCACCCCCAGCCGCTGCAGCATCTCTGCTGCCAGCACTTCGCGCATCCCGCCTTTCAGCGTCAGCCGGCCGTCCGCGCCGCGCGACCACGGCGTCTGCCCCGAGCCTTTGGTGCCGAGATCCATCAGGCGTCCACGGTCGTCGCGCATCTGCGCCGCCAGGAAACCCCGTCCGTCTCCGAGGTCGGGATTGTAGGTACGGAACTGGTGGCCATGGTAGCGCATGGCGAGCGGCCCCGGCTGGCCGGGAAGGGGCGCGAACCGGCCGAAATGCTCGACCCATTCGGCATCGGTCAGCGCCTCCAGACCGACCTCGGCCGCGGCGCGGTCGTTGCGGAAGCGCAGGGTCGCTCGCGGGAACTCCGCGGCCCGCACGGCGTCGCCATAGTCCTCGCCGAGATCGAAGACGCGGGGCTCGGGGCTGTACCAGTCGGACAGGGGCATGGGCCGCAGATGCGGTCGGCGCGTCCACAAGGCAACCGCCAAGCCTTGAACCTCCGACCCGGGCGGGTATGTAGACCGCAGAGATCAGGTCCGCTGCGGTTCCGCGCGGGCCAGGCCGGCACCCGCGTGACTGGGTGAAACCGGTCCGGCGTCCGTCGATAACCTGGCGCCCCGACCTTTCGTGATCCCGGAGGCCGCAATGGCACGCAGACTGACCCTTCAGTTCCTCAAGACCGAGGCCGGCTCGGGTGCCGTGCTGGGCGTGGCGGCCCTTGTCGGACTGATTCTGGCCAACTCCGCGTTCGCGGCGGACTACTTCGGTTTCCTCAAGGCCTCGCACGTCCTGCAGATCGGCCCGGCCGTCCTGGAGATGTCCGTCTCGGAGTGGATCAAGGAAGGTCTGATGGCGATCTTCTTCCTCGTGGTGGGGCTGGAGATCAAATACGAGATTCTGCGCGGCGAGCTCAGCGATCCGAAGAAGCTTGCCACGCCCGTGCTCGCGGCGGTCGGGGGCATGGTCGCGCCGGGCCTCGTCTATTTGGGCGTGGTGTCGGCGCTGGGCGGACCGACGCAGGGGTGGCCCATTCCGCTGGCCACCGACATCGCCTTCGCCCTGGCGGTCTTCGCCGTCTTCGCACGTACCCTTCCGTCGTCGCTGAGGGTCTTTCTGCTCACCCTCGCCATCGTCGACGACCTGGGCGCCATCGCCCTGATCGCGGTCTTGTTTTCGCAAGGCGTCGTCTGGGGGAATCTACTGTGGGTCGCCGGACTTCTGGCCGTCGGGGCCGCCTTCGCCCAGTGGCGCAAGATCCCATCGCCCTTCTGGTTCCTCGGCTTCGCCCTGACCTGGTGGCTGACGGTCGAGGCCGGCTTGTCGACGTCGCTGACCGCTGTGGCCTTCGCCGCCATCGTGCCGATCAAGGAACGTCGAGACGGCCAGGCGCCGCTGAAGGAGGCGATGCACGACCTTCACCCCTACGTCGCCTACGTCATTCTGCCGATCTTCGCCTTCGCCAAGGCGGGCGTCAGCTTCGCCGGTATCGGGCTGGAACAGCTGGCGGCACCGTTGGTGATCGGCATCGCCCTTGGCCTTTTCGTCGGCAAGCAGGTCGGCGTGCTGGCCATGGCCTGGCTGGCCTCGGCTCTGAAGGTCGGCACGAAGCCGACTGGCGCCACATGGCCCGAGGTTTACGGCGTCAGCCTGCTCTGCGGGGTCGGTTTCACCATGAGCCTGTTCATCGGGGCTCTGGCCTTCCCGGGCGCGATCGACTCTCCGGAGCAGGTTGAGGTCAAGCTGGGCGTGCTCGGGGGATCTTTGCTCTCGGCGGTTGTCGGGGGTGCGGTGCTCGCCGCCGCGGGTCGCCGGCGCAAGGAAAAGGCCGAGGCGGCGGCGAATACTGCGTCGTGACGCACGAATATTGACCTAGCGTCACGCGTTTCCGTCGCTTTCTTGTCACACTGAGGGCCGCGACGCGGCGCGAACGGGGCTGTAACGCGGCGTTATCCTTGTGGCGCGACACCGGTTGGATTACCCCGGACGTTGGCGACCGCCGTCACGCAAGAAGGACGGGGTCATTAGGGATTGGGAACGCCTCGGCCGCTCCGGCCGGGCTCTAGGAGCCGGGATAGACATGCGTCTGAACCACATTCTTCGCACCACCGTGTCCGCCGCCGTCGTCGGGACGGCACTCTTCGGGGTCGCCGGCGTTGCCGCCGCCCAGGAGCAGGAAGTCACGCGCGTCGACGACATCATCGTCACCGCCCAGAAGCGCGAGCAGAGCCTGCAGGACGTGCCGATCGTGGTCACGACCCTGTCGCAGGAGACGCTCCAGGAAGCCGGCGTCCGCGACATCAAGGATCTGCAGATCCTGACGCCCGGCATGACCGTGACGTCCACCTCGTCGGAAGCCTCCACCACGGCGCGCATCCGCGGCGTCGGCACGGTCGGCGACAACCCCGGCCTTGAGAGCTCGGTCGGCGTCGTCATCGACGGCGTCTATCGCTCGCGCAACTCGGTCGGCTTCGGCGATCTGGGCGAACTGCAGCGCATCGAGGTGCTGAAGGGACCGCAGGGCACCCTGTTCGGCAAGAACACCTCGGCCGGCGTGATCAACATCATCACCGAGCAGCCGTCCTTCACGCCCGAGTTCAATGGCGAGGCCACCGTCGGCAACTACGGCGCCCTGGCTGCCTCGGGCTCGGTCTCCGGTCCGATCTCCGATACCCTGGCCTTCCGCCTGTACGGCGCGCGTCGCGTGCGCGACGGCTTCTATCAAGTGAACACCGGCGACGGCCCCCGTCCCCAGACCGATGACGCCAACCAGGACTTCGGCACCGTCCGCGGTCAGCTGCTGTGGCTCCCCAACGACAACACGTCGCTTCGCCTGATCGTCGACTACTCGCGCCGCGATGAGTACTGCTGCACCGGCGTCCAGATCCGCTCGGGCCCGACCGCCGCCTTCATCGACCTGCTGGCCAACGGCCCGGGCATCCGTCCGCCGGCCCCCGGGTTCGCCGCGCTGCCGTTCTCTCGCTTGGCCTACGCCAACCGGGAATCGGGCCAGGAGGTGGATGACCGCGGTGTCTCGCTGGAAGCCAATTTCGACATGCCGGGCATGTTCGGCGGCGCGACCCTGACCTCGGTGACCTCGGCCCGCGAATGGAGCACCGAGCTGGGGCAGGACATCGACTACACCGGCGCCGACATCGCCTACCGCAACCAGGACGGCCAGAACGGCTACAGCGTCGACAACCTCACCCAGGAGTTCCGCCTCGCTGGCTCGACGGACCGCCTCGACTGGCTGGTCGGTGTCTTCGCCACGTCCGAGGACATCACCCGCAAGGACAGCTGGTTCTTCGGCAGCGACTACACGCCCTACATCTCGTTCCTGCTGAGCGCGAGCCTGAACGCGTCCAGCGGCGGTGCCTTCCCGATCAGCCCGGGCATCGCCGGCTGCTTTACCCGCCCGGGCCAGACCTCGGGCCTGACGGGCCTGACGGGTTGCCTCGCCAGCGGCGGCACCGGTGCCCTGCCGATCGGCCCGGGGGGTTCGCTGGTGGTCGTCCCGACGGCCCAGGCCACGGGTCAGGGCTTCACCGTGGGTCAGGGCTACGCCGACGTCTATGATCAGGAGTCGACGTCCTTCGCCGTCTTCACGAACAATACCTTCCGGGTGACCGACCAGTTCGACATCACCCTGGGTCTGCGCTTCACCATGGACGACAAGTCCCTGGACGGCCTGCAGGACAACGTCGGTACCAACGGCGCGGCCTGCGCCGCCGCGGGTGCCAACCAGGGTGCCATCGCGGGTGCCATCGGGGCCGCGGGCGCCGGATCCGTGATCGGCACCTTCTGCCTGCCCTTCAGCAATGCGGCCTTCAACAACCGCACGGTCGTCGAGGATTACGACGACTCCGAGCTGAGCGGCACGATCAAGGCCTCCTACCGCCTGAACGAGCAGGTTCTGGGCTACGCCTCCTACGCCCGGGGCTACAAGAGCTTCGGCTACAACCTGGACCGGGTGCACCGCACGGGCACGACCACGCCCGTCTCCAGCCTGTTCTTCCCGTCCGAGACGGTGGACAGCTACGAAGCCGGGGTGAAGATGACCCTGCTCGACCGGACCCTGCTGCTGAACGCCACCTACTTCCATCAGCGGTTCGAGAACTTCCAGCTCAACACCTTCAACGGCGTGGGCTTCACCGTGGAGCCGATCCCCGAGCTGACGTCGCAGGGCGTTGACGCGGACATGGTCTGGTTCACCCCGGTCGAGGGCCTGAGCCTGCAGGGCGGCGTCACCTACACCGACGCCGAGTACGGCATCTTCACGGCCGCCGACCTCGTCGATCCGAACAACTTCCCCGCGGCCTCGCTGCTGCCGGGCAGCCGTCCGTCATTCGCACCGGAATGGTCCGCGACCCTGTCGATGAACTTCGACCGTTCGCTGGGCAACGGCCTGCGCGGAGGCTTCAGCCTCGCCGGGAAGTACATGAGCGAATACAACACCGGCTCGGATCTGCTGCCGTTCAAGCAACAGGACGCCTTCACCACGGTGAACGGCCGCATCTCGCTCGGGTCGGAAGACGAGCGTTGGACCCTCGAAATGTGGGCCCAGAACATCACCGACGAGGAGTATCTGCAGGTCGGCTACAACGGCCCGCTGCAAGGCACCTTCTTCCAGTCCACGGTGCAGCCGAACGGCACCTTCTACGACCCGGCGCGCGACACCGGCACCTATGACGCGTTCCTCGGCCAACCGCGCACCTACGGCATGACCCTGCGCTTCCGCTACTGATCGCCGATCACAGCACCTGAGACGAAGCCGGCCGGGGGCGACCCCGGCCGGCTTTTTCATGGGCGACGGGCCGGGGGGCTTCGTCCCGGAATCGCCGCCGCCTGGATCCGGTCAGCCCGTGCCCTACGGGCACCATGCGAAAGGGCCGCCCCGGTGTCCGGGACGGCCCTTCGTCGTTTAGTCCGCGCACCCGTGTCACCTGGCCGGGCGTTCCTCGGCGTCGGCGTCGCGCTGGGCGTGGAACAGTCGTCCGCCGAAGCGGGTGAGGCGGCTCTTGAACCCGTCGATGATCGAGAAGACGACCGGCACGAACAGCAGCGACAGGGCCGTCGACGTGATCAGGCCGCCGATCACGGCGATGGCCATCGGACTGCGGAAGGCCGTGCCCTCGCCGAACGCGAGCGCGATCGGCAGCATGCCCAGCCCCATGGCGAAGGTGGTCATGATAATCGGCCGCGCCCGCTTGTGGGCGGCGTCGATCAGGGCCTCATCCCGGTTCATCCCGCCCTTCATCGCCATGATGGCGTAGTCGACCAGCAGGATGGAGTTCTTCGCCGCGATGCCGGTCAGCATGATGATGCCGATCAGCGCCGGCATCGACAGGGACCGGTCGGTGATCAGCAGGGCCAGGAAGGCACCGCCGAACGACACCGGCAGTGCCGCCAGGATGGTGATCGGGTGGAAGAAGCTGCCGAACAGCAGCACCAGCACGACGTACATCAGAAGAATGCCGGTCACGATGGCGAACAGGAAGCCGGTGACCAGCTCCATGTTGCTCTCCGCGTCGCCGGTCAGCTGCTGCTGCACGCCGGCGGGCAGGTTCTTCATGCTGTCCAGCTCATTCACCGCCAGGGTGGCTTCGCTGAGCGCGACGCCCGTCAGTTCGGCCGTGATGTTGGCCACGCGTCGGCGATCCAGACGGTCGATCTGGTTCGGCCCGGCCCCGAAGGTGATGTCGGCCACCGAGGACAAGGGCACCACGGCGCCCGAGGCGGTCGGCACCTTCAGGTTCTGAAGCGTGCTCAGATCCTGACGCGCGTCCTGCTGCAGCATGACCCGGATCGGAACCTGGCGGTCGCCGAGGTTGAATTTGGGCAGCAGCTGGTCGGCGTCGCCGAGGGTGGCCACGCGGGCCACCTGACTGATGTCCGCGGACGACACGCCCTGCAGCGCCGCCACGTCGGCCTTGGGCGTGATCAGGATCTCGGGTCGCACCAGCGACGACGAGGAGATCACGTTCGACAGGCCGTCGATCTGGCGCATGTCGCGCTCAAGGCGCGCGGCGGCCGGTTCCAGCACCGAGGCGTCGTCGCCGACAAGGGCGATCGTCATCAGGCCCGAACCGCCACCGGCGACGCCGAACTGGATGCGCGCGCCGGGGACCTGGGCGAGGATCGGTCCCATCTTCCGCTCGAACTCCTGCTGGGTCAGCGAACGATCGGCCCGCTTCGTCAGGTTGACGGTCAGATTGGCCTTGCGGACTTCGCCCGCGCCCCCCCCGCCGCCCGGACCGAAACTGACGGTCGCGGAGCCGATCGAGGAATAGACGGAGCGGACCTCCGGCTGGGACATCAGCTCGTCGGTGATCCGCTCCACGGCCGCGTCGGTCTCGTCCAGAGTCGTCCCGGGTGCCATCTGCACGGTCACGGTCGACCGCGAGATGTCCTCCACCGGGATGAACTCGCCGGGCAGCTGTGACGCGAGGAAAATCGAGAAGACGAAGAACACCGTCCCCATGCCCAGCACCCAGATGCGGTGGTCGAACACGCGCCACATGACCTTGCGCCGCACCCAGCTGCCGCGCCGGGCCTTGCGGTCCTCAACAAGGGCCTTGGGCGACGAGTTGCCTTGGGTCCAGCGGAGGGCTCGGAGATACGGACCCATCCAGAACGGGTCCCCGTGTTCCTTGCCCTGGTCCCGCTTGAGCATGTAGGCGCCCATCAGCGGAGTCAGGGTCCGTGCCACGACCAGCGAGAAGAAGACGCTGACGCAGGCAGCTATGGCGAAGCTCTTGAAGAACTGACCGACCACGCCCGGCATGAAACCGGTCGGGGCGAACACGGCGATCAGGGTGGCCGTGGTGGCGACGACGGCCAGGCCGATCTCGTCGGCAGCCTCGATGGCCGCTGGATAGGGCGCCTTGCCGTCGCGGATGTGCCGGACGATGTTCTCGATCTCCACGATCGCGTCGTCGACCAGCACCCCGATCGTCAGCGACAGGGCCAGCAGGCTGACCACGTTCAGCGACTGGCCCGTCAGTTCCATGATCCAGAACGTCGGGATCAGCGACAACGGGATGGCGCAGGCGCAGATGATCGTCGCGCGCCAGTCGCGCAGGAAGATGAACACCACCGCCACAGCCAGAAGCGCGCCCAGAAGCAGCGTCTCGACCGAAGCGTGGAAGTTGTTGATGACGTCCTGGGTGGTGTTGGCCACCTCCTCGACGGTGATGTCGTCGCGCTCGGCGTCCAGCTTCTCCAGCTCGGCGACGGCGCGGTGGTAGACGTCGACCTCGGACGAGCCGATGGCGCGCGAGATGCCGAAGCCGACGACCTCCTGCCCGTTGAAACGCGCGCGCCCGCGCTGTTCGGACCACTCGTCAGTCACCTCGCCGAGGTCGCCCAGACGGACCGTGCGACCGGCGACCGGGATCAGGGTCTCGCGCAGCTGCTCGATGGACTGGGCCGAGCCGACGGTGCGGATGGCCTGTTCGGATCCGCCCACCTCGCCCCGCCCGCCGGGCAGGTTGATGTTCTGGGCCCGCAACTGGTTCGACACGGCCGAGGCGGTGACGCCGAAGGCTTCCAGCCGCGCCGGGTCCAGCTTGATGCGGATCTCGCGGCTCACGCCGCCGTCGCGGCTGACCTGGCTGATGCCGCGGATCGCCAGAAGGCGCTTGGACACGGTGTCGTCGACGAACCAGCTCAGCTCCTCGGGACTCATGCCCGGAGCCCGCACCACGAAGTTGGCGAAGGGGATGGCGGTGAACTCGATGCGCTGGACGATCGGTTCCTGCACGTCGGCCGGCAGCTCCTGGCGGATGCGGCTGACGGCGTTGCGGACGTCGTTGGTGACCTTCTCCAGGTCCACGCCCAGCTGGAACTCGATGGAGGTGGTCGACACGCCCTCGTTCACCACCGAGGTGATGTGGCGCACCTGGCCGAGGCCTGCGACCGAGTCCTCGATCATGCGCGTGACCTGGGTCTCCATCTCGGTCGGCGATGCACCGGCCTGGACGATGGTGACCGCCACGACCGGCAGGTCGACGTCGGGGAAGTTGTTGGTCCTCAAGTTGAAATAGCTGCCGATGCCCGCGATCGTCAGGACCACGAACAGCAGGATGATCGGGATCGGATTCCGGATCGACCAAGACGAGATGTTGTTGAAATTCATCAGTTCGCGGCCTTCTTGGCCGGAGCGGCGGCCGCGGTCGGGCGGGCCGTTCCGACGGTGACCTGGTCTCCGTCGCCCAGGAAGCCGGCACCGGACACGACCACGCGCTCCCCGGCCCGCAAGCCGGTCACCGCCAGGTCGTCCCCCTGACGGGCACCCGTGGTCACCGCGCGGAAGGCGACAGCGTCATTGGCACCGATGACGTAGACCCCGGCCTTGCCCTCCCGATAGACGATCGAGCTGGACGGCACGACGAAGGCGGGCTGGGCCCCGACGTTGATCTCGGCGCGTGCGAACATGCCAGGACGCAGGGCCGCGTTTCCGGGCAGGGCCACGCGCGCAATGCCGAGACGCGTCTGCGGATCGACCTCGGGCGTCACGATGCGGACGGTGCCGACGACCGACCCGGCCTCTTCGGAAACGATGGTGGCGGTCTGCCCGGCGCGGACCAGCGGCAGATCCGCCTCCGGCACCTGGGCGTCCAGCTCCAGTCGGCCGTCGCGGACCATGCGGAACAGTTCGGTTCCCGCCTGGACGATCTGGCCACGGGTGACGCTGCGGCTGATGATGCGTCCGGACACCGGCGCGCGGATGATGGTCTGGGACAGGCGCGTGCGCTGCTCCGACAGGGCGGCCTCGGCCGACTGCAGCGCGGCGGCGGCGGCGCGCTGGTTCGCCGTGGCGGTGTCCAGCGAGGCCTGCGACAGGTAGCCGCGTTCCTTCAACTCCTGCGCGCGGGCCAGTGCGGCCTCGTCGCGGGCCAGATTGGCGCGGGCGGTGGCGACCTGGGCCTCCTGCTGCCGGACCTGGGCGCGGAGAACCGAGTCGTTCAGCTGCACCAGCGGCTGGCCCTGACGGACGTAGGCACCCTCGTCGACGTAGACGGCTGTGGCTACCAGCCCGCCGGTTTCGGCGCCGACGGGCACCTCCTCCCACGGCGAGACGCTGCCGGATGCGGTCAGCACTCGGGGCAGGTTGATCAGTCGCACGGTCGCGGCCGTGACCGTCTGGCGGCCCCGGGACTCGTCTGTCTTGGCGGCGGCGTCTTCGGAATGGCCGCCGCACGCGGCCAGAACGCCCAGCATCGCAAGCCCTGCGGCCACGACGCCCAATCGACGCGCAATCTTCACGGAGACACCTCAAGGTTCAGGAAGGACGGCAGGGGGAGGTCCACCGTCGTTGACAAGCGGCTGCATACAGGTTTCCCGCGCATCTCCCAAGGGGGGCGCGCCGCCGTTACGCTAAAGTAATGTTGCAGCGCATGACGCAACCGCCCGCGCATCGTCGCGCGCCGTGGCGTCGCGGCTCCGCCCATGCTAACCGCGCCCGACAATGACGAACCCCAAGACACCCATCGAGCGCATCCGGAACTTCTCCGTGGTCGCGCACATCGACCACGGCAAATCGACCCTTTCCGACCGCCTGATTCAGGTGACCGGGGGGCTGACGGCGCGTGAGATGAGCGCGCAGGTGCTCGACAACATGGAGATCGAGAAGGAGCGGGGGATCACGATCAAGGCGCAGACGGTGCGTCTGAACTATCGGGCCAGGGACGGGCTCGATTACGTGCTGAACCTGATGGACACGCCGGGGCACGTGGACTTCGCCTATGAGGTCAGCCGGTCGCTGGCGGCGTGCGAGGGGTCGCTGCTGGTGGTGGATGCGTCGCAGGGCGTCGAGGCCCAGACCCTGGCCAACGTCTACCAGGCCATCGACAACAATCACGAGATCGTGCCGGTCCTGAACAAGATCGACCTGCCCGCCGCCGAGCCCGAGCGGGTGCGCGAGCAGATCGAGGAAGTCATCGGCATCGACGCCTCGGACGCCGTGCTGTGCTCGGCCAAGTCCGGCATCGGCATCGAGGACGTGCTGGAGGCCATCGTCACCCGCCTGCCGGCCCCCAAGGGCACCCAGGACGCCCCGCTGAAGGCCATGCTGGTCGACGCCTGGTACGACCCCTATCTGGGCGTCGTCCTGCTGGTGCGGGTGTTCGACGGCGTGCTGAAGGCCGGCCAGCGGGTCAAATTCATGCAGAACGGCTCGACCCATCTGGTCGACCGCGTCGGCGTCTTCCTGCCCAAGAACACCCCGGTCGACCAGCTGGGCCCGGGCGAGGTCGGCTTCATCACCGCCCAGATCAAGGAGGTCGCCCACGCCGCCGTCGGCGACACCATCACCGACGAGAAGAAGCCGACCGCCGAGCCGCTGAAGGGGTTCAAGGAGGTCCAGTCGGTGGTGTTCTGCGGCCTGTTCCCGGTCGACGCCGCCGACTTCGAGGACCTGCGCGCGGCCATCGCCCGCCTGCGCCTGAACGACGCCAGCTTCACCTATGAGATGGAATCCAGCGCCGCGCTGGGCTTCGGCTTCCGCTGCGGCTTTTTGGGCCTGCTGCATCTGGAGATCATCCAGGAGCGGCTGAGCCGCGAGTTCAACCTCGACCTGATCGCGACCGCCCCCTCGGTCGTCTACAAGATCAAGCAGCGCGACGGCACGACCATCGACCTGCACAACCCGGCCGACCTGCCCGACGTGATGCAGATCCTCGAGATCCACGAGCCGTGGATCAAGGCCACCATCCTGACCCCCGACGAATATCTGGGCGGGGTCATCAAGCTGTGTCAGGACCGCCGCGGCGAGCAGAAGGAGCTGTCCTACGTCGGCGCCCGCGCCCTGGTGGTCTATGAGCTGCCGCTGAACGAGGTGGTGTTCGACTTCTACGACCGGCTGAAGTCCATCTCGAAGGGCTATGCCAGCTTCGACTATGAGCTGACGGACTACAAACAGGGCGACCTGGTGAAGATGAGCATCCTCGTCAACGCCGAGCCGGTCGACGCGCTGAGCATGCTGGTCCACCGCGCCCGGGCCGAGACGCGCGGTCGCGGCATGGTGGAGAAGATGAAGGAGCTGATCCCGCCCCACATGTTCGTCATCCCCATCCAGGCGGCCATCGGCGGCAAGATCATCGCCCGCGAAACCGTCCGCGCCCTGCGCAAGGACGTGACCAGCAAATGCTATGGCGGCGACGCCACGCGGAAGAAGAAGCTGCTGGAGAAGCAGAAGGCCGGCAAGAAGCGCATGCGCCAGTTCGGCAAGGTCGAGATCCCGCAGGAGGCGTTCATCGCGGCGCTGAAGATGGACGGGGATTGAGGTGGATTGCGTCCCGTCCGCGGGGCCATTAGCGTCTTAGGCTGCCAACAGTTTGGGACGGATTATGGAACCGGAGATCATCTCGGTTGACGTCGACGATCGGATTAAGTCCGTAGCTGTTACGCTACGTGTCGATTACGAGTGGTATCTCTCGGTAACGGATGGGGCCGAAGCGAATTTAGAAATTCAACGCGACGTTATTCGCGACAAGAAGGCTTACCAAACTCTACGGAATGACCTGGCTAGGGGGTGCGTACTCCCGGCCGTGGTGCTCGCTGTGAACGTTCCCGCCACTGACGACGCGTCGCTACGGGAGCTGGGAGCGCCGGAGGCGACCGCCGATCGCGCGGCCCTCCTTGAAAAACTAAGGTCTGCCCAGCCAGCTCAAGTTCAAATCATCGATGGCTTGCAGCGCACGAACGCACTCCGCCAGACAAGGGACTCTCTAGAGGGCGATGATAGAGCTCACTTTCTAGCCCGGCCATTGAGGGTCGAGGTTTGGGTCAATATACGCTTCTTCGCCCTTGCGTATCGTATGATCCTCTTGAATGCCGGCCAACGGCCGATGTCTATCAAGCATCAAATAGAAATCATCTCCAATAAGATGGCTGACGAGCTCGGTGATGTGGCCGATCTTGAGGTAATCAAGACTCTCGACAAGCGGCGACGCACCCGGTCCGGCCAGTTCCAGCTCGTTCTTATCACGCAGGCTTTCCAAGCTTGGCTTCAAGGGCAGCCAAACGTCGATTTGCGTAATGTCATTGCGGAGCAGCTGCTCGCGGACGAAGCTGTCGACACGCTGGGCGAAAGCCTTTCTGGTGCCGACGAAACCAATAGATTTAAAGAATACTTCGCTTGGCTCGTACGCTTGGATCATAGGCTCGGGCAGGAACACCTAGGATTTTTGGCCCAGGACACCGTTATCCAAGGGCTGTCGGCGGCTGTGGGAAAAGCCACAAAGAACCCGCGGATGCTCGCGAGGCTGGACGAAGCCATGGCTGAACTCGAACGTCGCGCGGTTGTCGAGGGAGCGGCCGCTGCATTCGCCGTTGACGCCTTCTACGAGTTGCGCAAGGGCATCGATGTCAAAACGCGAAATGTCGGTGAAGCGACAAGAGACTTGGTATTCCGGGCGTTCAGCGAGTTCATTCGATCGCCAGAGACGCCGATGATCGAACACTGGACGTTTGCTGCTAGCGCGTCATGACGGGAGTTCATCAACCGCTCGCTCTCGACCATGAGGACTTGAACGGTCTTGAAGCTTTTGACGTTGCCGGCAAAATACCGCTGCACGATGGTGATTTAAGCTATTCGAAGGTTGAGTTGTCCGCTTACTGGGTGCTTCGGGGTCGTTCCGATGTTCTCGTCGATGTCGTATCTCATCAGCACCGGCTTGAATGCATCGTAAGTGTGAGGGTCGGGCAAGACAAGTTTACGCTGCTTTACCACACCGGCAGTGCGGAATTGCCACCGCCCTCGTCGGTTATGCCTCACGTGATGCACTTACATGAGCAAACACAACTTCTCGTTGGCCACTCGGTGGTCGCCATATTTGCAGATCCGGGGGCGGACTACGCCAAAGCGAAGGCGTGCCTGCATTTTCTTATTGAGAATGTTATCGGGAATCGGAACGACTGGAGCCTATCTTCCATTGCCAGAGATTTCAGCGTGGCAGACAGTGAACTACCAAGTTCGGGTTATGGCCTCCTGCTGTCCGATGCGTTCCGAGCTGGGAGGTTAAAATATGCATACTTGGACCTGTTCAGATGCATAGAACACAAGGCTCTGCGACATGCGCAAGACCGTTTTGTTTCGGAATTTCTAGACGATCCCAAACGCGCATCCGAGGACGTTCTTGCGGTGGTGAGATCTGAGAAGAAGCTCTATTCGCAGGTCATAACGGCGAACGCGGCTGTTATAGCGGGTGCCAGCGAAGTCATCGAGAATGTCAGAAGGGCAAACTCATACCTCGGGGCTGTGATCGGTCGGATGGAGGAGATCCCAGCTGACCCCAACACCAAGTCTACGCATATAATGTACGCTGTCAGGAATTCGATTGCTCATGCGAAGGCGGGCGATTTGATGGTCGAACGATACTCTGACTATGAGTTCGCGCTGTCGCAGATTGTCCCATATGTAGAGATACTAGCGCTTAGGTTCGCCGGCATTGAGCTCGATGCGCCGTTATACTAAGAACACGCGAGCGGTCTCATTGCATCGAGGTTGACTTGTGACGCCAAGCGCAAAGCCCCTATTCAAGGATGATCGCTTCAAATCTTAGGTTGCTTCATTTGCTCCAGCGATCAAGCGTCATGTAGCGTTTCTCGCTAGCGAAGCAGCGTGGGTCAGGCAGAATGGGCAAGGCGCAGTGGGTTCGGACCGCAGATCGGCTTATGCGGCGCGACTGGTGCATCAGCGTCGCAGACGCCGGAATTGACGACGAAGAACTCGACCGTCACTGGCGCGACGGCGAGACGCCTGCAGCATTCGTTGCGTGGTTCGCCGAGAAGTACGATCTGATCCCGTTCGAACCGATGTCGGTCAAAAGGTCGCTTTCCACGCCTCGGCGGTTAGCCTGACCGACGCCTCCAGCGGCGGCGGGAGGATGAAGAGGCCGGGCGCGGCCGCAAGGTCGTGGAGGCGATATAGGCGCCAAGCGTCAGGGCGCTCGTCCGACACCTCCCGCTCGGTTCGGGTGACGAAGAAGTCGGTGGTCGGGCCGCCGCGCGTGGCCTTGACCTCGATCAGGCGGTCGGACCCATCGGGCTCGAAGCTGCGGACGTCGTAGCCCGCGCCGTCGCCGTGGACGTCGGCGGTCCATTCGACCTTCTTGGCGAGGTCCATCCGGTCGGCGGCGATCAGGCGGGCGATCTCATGGTTCAGGACGTGCTGCTCGCCGAGGCGGCCGAGGACACGGTTGCGGGCGTCGCGGGCGGCGGGGTCGAACTTGCGGACCAGCCGCTGGAGGCCCTCAGGGCGCGACCGGGAGGGCCCCAGTGGCGGCGGGGCGCTGACGGGGAGGATGCCTGGCCTATCTGCGCCCGTCTGCCTTTCGTCGACAGCAAATCCTCGGGCCTTTTCTCCGACGCCGGAAGCGTGGTCGCCCCCTCCACCGCCTGCGGCGGCCCCCCTTCCCCGCTCGCGGGGGAGGACCATGGATGCCTCGCCGATCGCCCATGCGTCTGGGTGAGCGGACAGATATCGGTCGATGGCGGGGAAGATGGCAGCTTGGATGTTGGGCAGCGGGCGGTAGCCGCGAATGATCGGCAGGCCGAGGTCGGTCAGAACGGCCGAGACGTTCATGTGCTTGAACTCGACGGATCGATGGGTGCGGCCGATGCGGTCCATGAGGGCGCGGGCATGGTGCGCCTTTACATAGGGCTGCCTTGCCTGCTCGGCGGCGAGCATGGCGAAGTGGTCGGCGACGATGAGGTCGAGCTCTTCGTCGGTCCAGTCCGTGCCGATCTTGCTCTGATCCGCCAAGCGCCCCTCCGAAACTGGAGGTTGCCGCAGATGAACCGAAGGAGAAAGAGCGATCATTCGGCGTGGCTTCTGCCGGCAGCGGCCACGTGAGCCCCCCTCACCCCTTCCTGAACCGCTTCGCGTCCGCGGCCAGCGCGCGGCCCCAGTCGGTGGTCTTGACCTCGGGCTCGGGCTGAAACGGCAGGGTCCCCGCCACGCCGCGGATCGCCAGCGCCAGCGGCAGGGCCATCAGGGGCAGGATGCGCAGGGGCTTGCGCTTGGCGTCGGTGACGTCCCAGCCCTCCTGTTCAAAGGCCTCGACCAGTTCGGCGGCGGTTTGGCGGTCCAGCCGGGTCAGATGGTCGGGCCAGTCGGGGGGCAGGGCGGCGGCCTCGGCCTCATCCAGCGTCAGGCCGAAGGCGGCCTGTGCCGCCTCATCGACCTGGGGGTGGTCGTGGCGCTGGTCCGGGTCGGCGAGGCGGGGCTTCATCAGGGCGGCCAGCTCCAGCGCGTCGAGGCCGGGGAGGTCGCGCAGGCGGCGCGGGGGCGTGTCGGTCATGGGCGCAGGATGACGCGCGCGGGGGGCGGGCTCAAGGCGGGCGGGGACGGGGCGCGGGCGGGTGCGACCGGGACTGACGCAGGGCGGCGGTATCGTGCGGGGCATGAGCGCCCCCTCCCCCGTCCCCGCCGCGGACCGGCCCGCCCATTACCGACTGGGCGGGGAGACGTGGGCGTTGGTCCTGAAGGAGTACCGCGAGGGGGCGACGGCGCCCTTTCTGGCGCGCAAATGGCGGGTGTCGGTGCACGCCATCCGCAAGCGGATCACCCAGCACAATGCGACCAAGCGGGAGTGGGGCGACGCCCAGGCGATCGGGCAGGCGCTGGCGCGCGAGGCCGAGCTGGAAGAGGCGCGGCGCAACAGCCCCGAGGCGGTGGCCGCGCGTCTGTTCGACGGGCTGGAGGCCGGGGAGGCGGAGGCGGGCGATCCGGCCGGGCTGGCGCGGCAGGCGACCCTGGCCTCGGGCCGGGCGATGCGGGGGCGGCTGTGGAGCGAGGCGCGGGCGCTGGCCGCGCTGGCCGAAAGCTATGCCCGGCTGGCGCAGGGGCGCGGCGCGGCGGCGCCGGGGGAGACCTATACGCTGGAGGACGTGGCGCGGGCGGCTCTGGACGAGACCTACGCCTCGAAGCTGCTGGCCATCGATCCGGACGATCCGGTGAAGAATCCGGTCAAATCCGCCTACTGGCGCGAGCTGAGGGAGATCAACCGGCGGGAGGACGGGGTGAATTTCGCCTTCCGCCAGTTCGTGGAGGCGACCGGCGGGCAGGGGGTGGAATACACGCGCTCGGGCATGGCGGCGGCGCGGGCCGAGGCAGCGCGCTACAAGCTGTGGCGCGAGACGGTGGACGGACAGGCCCCGGTTCCGCCCGACGCGGGGACGGGCTAGGACGGGCCCTCGTTTTTTCCGGAGCCCGCCCGATGACCGCCGCCGCCGCGCCTGACTTCACGCCCCTGAACGACCTCGAACGCCTGCTGGTGGCGGCGACGGGGGGCGGGGCGGAGGCGCGGCAGGAATTCGAGGCGGCGGTGCTGGTGCACGAGCTGTGGGCGGGCGTGCCGGCGGGGGCGGACCCGGCGGGCGATCCGCTGACGCTGGTGACCGGGCGGGGGCAGGACGGATCGGTGGCCACGGCGCTGTTCACCGCGCGCGAGCGGGTGGCGGCGACCCTGCCGGAGGCGACGCCGGTCAGCTTTGCGGGGCGGGATCTGCTGCAGTCCGTGCGCGGGCGCGACGCGGTGCTGAACCCCGGGCACGGGCACGGGGTGCGGTGGAGCTCGGCGGCGATCGGGGCCCTGCTGGGCGATCCGTCGCCGATCGACGGGGTGCGCCGGCCGACGCATCTGGCGCGGCCCGGGACGACGCCGGAGGGGCTGGTCGAGGGGGTGACGCGGGCGCTGGGCGGCGCGCCGGCGGTGAAGGGGGCGTGGCTGGCGCTGGCGCGCTGGGCGGACACGCCGGAGGTAGGCTTCCTGCTGGACGTGCGCATGGCGCCGGAGGACGCCGGGACCCTGCCGGCGCTGATGGAGGCGGCGCTGAAGGACGTGGCGCTGGACGCGCGGCTGGACGTGGTGACGCGACGGCCGGGCGAGGCGCCGGGGGCGGGGCTGGAGCTGATCGCGCCGCGGTGAGGCGGCCGGTCAGGCTCCGCGCGTGACGATGATCCCGACCGAGGTGGTCTCGAAGCCCTCGAGCGCCAGCCGGAGATGGGGCTCGTCGCCGTAGGGGGGCAGGTCGACGAAGCGGTCCAGCGGGGCGTCGCCGGGGGTCAGGTCCAGCGGGGCGACGCGGTGACCCTGCGCCGTCAGCCGTTCGGCCAGCGCGCGCAGGTCGCGGGCGCGGAACAGGACGGTGCCCTGATGGTCGACGGTGTCCTCGTCGGAGGTCAGGTTGAACTCGGTGGTGTGGACAGCGACGCCGCCGGGGCGGAGCGTGGCCAGCGAGGCCTCGATGAAGTCCAGCCCGGCGGCGATGGAACCGAGGTGCTCCAGCGCGCAGGCGGACCAGCAGAAGTCGAAGCCGGTCAGGTCTGACGGGATGGCGGTCATGTCGGCGGTGCGGAAGGCGACGCGCTCGATCAGGACGTCGGGCGGGCACAGGTCGGGGCGCTGCAGCGGGGCGAGGTCGGCGGCGTGCTGGGCGGTGTCGGTCCAGCCGATGCGGGCGGCCTCGTCCGGGTCCAGATCGGTGGCGACGATGCGGCAGCCGCGGGCGGCGAAACAGGCGGGCAAGGGCTCCTGACCGACGCCGAAGCCGAGGCCGCGGGCACCCATGCGCAGCAGGCCGCGCTCGTGCAGGGCCTGGGCGACGAAGACGAACTCCCACAGCTTGCGGTGATAGCGCAGGCGCTCGCCGAGGCTTTCGGTCCACCACGGGAACCACGGGGTCTCGAAGTCGGCCTGCCGGCACAGGGGCGAGCGGTCGAAGACGCGGGCGGCGGGCCAGGCGTCGGGCGGGGCGACCGGCTTGCCGCGCCAGAGCGCCTCAGGCGGCGCGGCGGAGGCGGTCACAGGCCGGCCAGCAGGGGCAGGACCGCTTCCTTGGGACGGGCCAGCACCGCCCCGTTCGGCGTGACCACGATCGGCCGGTTGACGAGGATCGGGTCGGCGACCATGGCGTCGATCAGGGCGTCGTCGGAGACGGACGGGTCGGTCAGGCCGGCCTCCTCCGCGCGGGTGCCCATGACGCGCAGGACGTCGCGCGGGCGGGCGTCCATGCGGGCCAGCAGGTCGGTGAGTTGAGGGCGCGTCCAGCCGGTCTTCAGGTACTCGACGACCTCGGGCTCATGGCCGGCGTCGCGGACGAGCTGCAGCACGTTGCGGGAGGTGCCGCAGGCCGGATTGTGGAAGACGGTGATGGTCATGGCCGCAGGATGGGGCGGCGGGGGCGAGGCGGCAAGCCGGTCACGTCGCGTTTCCGGCGGACTTTTTTGCAGGTGCGAAGGTTGCGGACCGCGACAGGCGGTCGCATCTGGCCGGCATGACCCTCGACGCCCCCACAGCTGCTGTTCCCGCCAGGAGGGGGCCGGGTTTTCCGGAGTTCGTGGCGCTGGTGGCGTGCCTGATGGCGCTGAACGCGCTGGCGATCGACTCCATGCTGCCGGCCCTGCCGGCCATCGGCGACGCGCTGGGCGTGGCGCGCGAGAACGACCGGCAGTGGATCGTGACGGCCTATCTGATGGGCTTCGGCGTGGCGCAGATCCTCTATGGGCCGCTGGCGGACCGGTACGGGCGCAAGCCGGTGCTGATGCTGGGCGTCGGGCTGTACGTCCTGTTCGCCGCGATGGCGGCGTTCGCCCAGACGTTCGAGATGCTGATCATCGCGCGGCTGGGCTGCGGGCTGGGCGCGGCGTCGTTGCGGGTGCTGGCGGTGTCCATCGTGCGCGACCGCTATGAGGGCCGGACGATGGCGCGGGTGATGAGCCTGAGCTTCCTCGTCTTCCTGGGCGTGCCGATCATTGCGCCGAGTCTGGGGGCGGCCATTCTGGTGGTGGCGCCGTGGCCGTGGATCTTCGGGGTGCTGGCGCTGGCCGGGTCGGCGGTGATGCTGTGGGCGGCGATCCGGCTGCCCGAGACGCTGAAGCCCGAAGATCGCCTGCCGATCCAGGTTGCGCGCATCGCCGGGGCCTTCCGCGAGGCGCTGACCGAGCGCCAGTCGCTGGGCTACACCTTGGCCATGACGGCGATCACGGGGGCGCTGTTCGGCTTCCTGAACTCGTCGCAGCAGGTGTTCGCCCACGTCTTCAATGCCGAGGCCGCCTTCCCGCTCGTGTTCGCGGCCATCGCCTCGGGCATTGCGGCGGCCAGCCTGCTGAACGCCACCTTCGTCGAGCGGTTCGGCAGCCGGATGCTGTCGCACTGGGCCCTGATCGGCTTCACGGCGGTGGCGGCGGTCCACGCCCTGATCTCGATCACCGGGCACGAGACCATCTGGGTCTTCGGCGTGATGCAGGGTGTGACGATGTTCTGTTTCGGCTTCGTCGCCGGCAACTTCGGGGCCATGGCCATGGAGAAGATGGGCCACATCGCCGGCACGGCCAGCTCGGCGCAGGGCTTCATCTCTACCACCTTCGGCTCGATCGCCGGCTTCCTGATCGGCCAGCAGTTCGCGGGCACGGCGACGCCCATGATCCTGGGCATCGCGACATGCGGTGCCGTCGCGCTGGCCTGCGTCTTCTGGGCCGAGCGGGGGCGGCTGTTCCAGTCGCAGCACGCCAGCCTGCGGGCCGCCAAGGCTTGACCTTCGGGCACGGGAGGGGGTTGATCCCCCACCCCCTGCGTCCGGAGTATTGCCCATGTCCGTCCGATCCCTGCTGCTCGCCGGTGCCTGTGCCGTCGCCCTGTCCGGCTGCGCCCAGCTGTCGGCCATGATGCCGGACGCGACGACCGGCGAGGGCCGGACGCCGGACCTGTCGATCCCGCCGGCGCGGGAGGCGGATCCCGCCGCGCCGCCGCGGGCCGTGCGGCCGATCCAGTGGGTGCGCGACGTGCATTCCTATGCCCGGCCCGAGATCGCGCGGGTAACCCACGTCGACCTCGACCTGAGCGCCGACTTCGCGGCGAAGTCGCTGTCGGGCACGGCGACGCTGGACGTGCAGGGGCGCGCGGGCGCGACCGAGCTGATCCTGGATGTGCGAGATCTGGACGTGAAGGCGGTGCGCGGCGCGGACGGTGCGGCCCTGCCTTTCGCCATCGGCGCGGCGCGCGAGTTCATGGGCAGCCCGCTGACCATCACCATGCCGGCGTTGCGCGAGGGCGAGACGCGCAAGGTGATGATCGACTATGCCACGCGCCCTGAAGCCGCGGCCCTGCAATGGCTGACGCCGCAACAGACCGCTGGCGGCCAGAAGCCGTACCTGTTCAGCCAGGGGCAGGCGATCCTGACGCGCACCTGGGTGCCGACGCAGGACAGCCCGGGCATCCGCCAGACCTATTCCGTGCGTCTGGTCGTGCCGGAGGGGCTGACCGCGGTAATGAGCGCCGAGAGCCTGACGTCGGAGGGCGAGGCGGCGGGCACCGGACGGCGCGCCTTCCGCTTCCGCATGGACAATCCGGTGCCGCCGTACCTGATCGCGCTGGGCGTCGGTGACGTGGCGTTCGCCGACATCGACGAGCGGACCGGCGTCTGGACCGAGCCGTCGAAACTGGCGGCGGCGCGCGAGGAGTTGGTTCCCACCGCGGAGATGGTGGACGTCGCCGAGGCGCTGTACGGCCCCTATCGTTGGGGCCGCTACGACATTCTGGTTCTGCCGCCGTCGTTCCCGTTCGGGGGGATGGAGAACCCCCGCCTGACCTTCGCCACGCCGACCATCATCGCCGGCGACCAGTCGCTGGTGGCGCTGGTCGCGCACGAGCTGGCGCACAGCTGGTCCGGCAATCTGCTGACCAATGCGACGTGGGCGGACTTCTGGCTGAACGAGGGCTTCACCGTCTATTTCGAGAACCGGATCATGGAGGCCGTCTACGGCCGCGACCGGGCCCTGATGGAGCAGGTGCTGGGCTGGCAGAGCCTGGAGGCGACCATCGCCGACCTGCCGCCCGCCGACACCCGGCTGAAGCTGGATCTGGAAGGCCGCGACCCGGACGAGGGCCTGACCGACGTCGCCTATGAGAAGGGGGCCTTCTTCCTGCGCACCATCGAGCGGGTGGTCGGACGCGAGCGGTTCGACGCCTGGCTGAAGGGCTATTTCGAACGCAACGCCTTCGTGCCGATGACGACCGAGATGTTCCTGGAGGACATCCGGACGCACCTGATCAAGGGCGATCAGCAGCTGGAGGCCCAGCTGATGATGGACGCGTGGATCTATCAGCCCGGCCTGCCGTCCAACGCGATCGCGCCGACGTCGGACGCCTTCGTCCCGGTCGACGCGGCGGCGCAGGCCGTGTTCGTGGACGGCGGCGATCCGCGGTCCGTACCGTGGGCCGACTGGAACACCCAGCAGCGCCAGCGCTTCCTGGCGTGGCGTCCGGACGGATGGCAGGCGGGTCAGGACTGGCTGGACGTGTCGGAACTGACGGCGCTGGACGCCGCCCTGGGCCTGTCCAGCGAGGGCAATGCCGAAGTCCGCTTCGCGTGGCTGCAGATTGCCCTGACGCACCGGTTCGTGAAGGCCGAGCCGAGCGCGGAAGCCTTCCTGCTGGGCATGGGGCGTCGCAAGTTCGTGTTGCCGCTGTTCACGACCATGTGGGGCGAGGGCGACTGGGGCCGGGCGCTGGCGACGCGGATCTACGCCCAGGCGCGACCGCTGTACCACCCGATCACCACGGGCAGCGTGGACGCGGTGGTGGGACGGCCGGCGGAGTGATCTCTGTCCCTCCCCAAGAGGGGGAGAGAGAAGCTATGGCTCCCCCGACATCTCCTCGGCCGCGGCCGTCAGCTTGACGGTGCGGCCGCGGGGGTCGTCGTTGGTGAAGACGGCCGCGACCTTCATGGCCTCGGCCCATTCGAAGCCTTCGTAGCGGCCCATGACCATCAGGGCGGTCGAGAGGGCGTCGGCGCGGGTGGCGTTGGGGTGGATCACGGTGACGCCGACGGTGTCGACGTCGATGGCGCGGCCCGACCGTCCGTCGATCAGGTGGGAGACCAGGCGCTCGCCGTGGCGGAAGCCCTTGCGGAAGACCGTCGAGGTCGAGACCGCGAGGTCGTGACAGGCCACCACCAGCGGGCGGGTCGTCGGGCCCGGCAGGGGCGGCAGGGCGACCGACCAGGGGCGGCCGTCCGGACGGATGCCGCGCGCCTTCACGTCGCCGTCGAAGTCGATGACGTGGGAAGTGGCGCCCATGCCCGTCAGGCGCTGCGACATCCGCTCCAGCGCCAGTCCCTTGGCCAGTCCCGACAGGTCCAGCTTCATGCCGCCCGGCTGGACGGCGGCGCGGGCGTCGCGGTTGAGGCGCAGCTTCGTCCAGCCCGAAACCTCGAGCGCCGCGGCAACGTCGGCGTCAGACGGCGTCGGTGTCAGGATCGGCCGGCGGCCGCCGGGGCCGAAGCCCCACAGGTCGATCAGGGCACCGATCGTGGGATCGAAGGCACCGCCGGTGTCGTCCCCCAGATCCAGCGCGGCGGTCAGGGCGTCCCACAGGGTCTCCGACAGTTCCCAGGCACCGGCCGGGGCGGCGTTGAAGCGGCTGATCTCGCTGGCGGGCGACCAGCGGCTGAAAACCGCCTCCATCCTCGCCAGTTCGTCCCTGCAGGCTGCCAGCAGGTCCGGCGGGGCCACGCCGGGGGGCACGATGACCTGGGCGCGCCAGCCGGCACCGAAGGCGGCGTCGCCGAGGTCGTACATCGGACCGTCCGGCGGCGGCACGGGGGCGGTCGTGACGCGCGGGATCAGGACGCGCGGCGGCTCGGCGTCGGGGGCGGCGTCGGGGGTCGGGGCGAAGGCGTCGGTCATGGGACGGTGCTTTAGCCTCTCGCTGTCCGGCAGGGGAGGGATGTCGGCGCTCACCAGCGTCGGGAGACGCCGATCCAGAGGGTGCGGGGCGGGGCGAGGGAGGCGACGCCGGTTCCGGTCTCGGCCGTCTCGAAGTCGGCGTCGGTCAGGTTCAGGGCCTCGATCCAGATGGTGGTCGGGCCGAAGGCGCGCTCTACCCGGGCGTCCAGCGTCAGGGCGGGGTCGAGGATGCGGCTGTTCAGGTCGTCGTCGAAGCGGCGGCTCTCCCAGCGGGCGTCGGCGGAGAGGGTCCAGTCGCGGGCGAAGTCCCAGTCTGCGCCGGCGGTCGCGGACCAGATGGGTGCCTGGGCCGGACGCAGGCCGGTCAGTCGGGGCTCGGCCGTGCCGCCGTCCATGCGGGCGTCGGTGGCGGAAAGAGCGGCGCGCACGGTCAGGCCGGTCGCCGGACGCCAGGCCGCGTCGAGCTCCAGCCCCACGGCGTCGATGACGCCCGCGTTGCGGCGCTGGCGCAGCACCCCTCCGGCGGGGACGAAGCCGGCCACGGGGAAGGTCCCGGGGCCCGCGCCGATCGTGACGTTGACGATGGCGTCCTCGACCCGGACGGCGAAGGCGGTGGCGCGCAGGTCCAGCCGGTCGGTCTCGCGCGCCAGGCCGAACTCAACGCCCGACAGGCGTTCGGGCTCCAGCGCCGCGTTGGCCTCGGTGATGTCATTGCCGACGCGGAACGGGCGATGCAGCTCGTTCAGTGTGGCGGGGCGGAAGGCGGTGTAGGCGGCGGCGCGGGCCGACCAGCCGGGCGCGATCTGACGGCGGACGCCCAGACGGGCCGAGACGACGTCGCCGGAACGGTCGGGCGAGGGACTGTCGAGCGTCGGCGCGCCGGTGAGGGCGTCGGCCTCGCGCCGGAAGCCGCCGGTCGCCTCCCAGCGGTCTAGGCGCAGGCCGCCGGCGACCAGCCACGGGCCGGTGGTCCAGGCCCCTTCGGCATAGGCCCCGACGACCGAGGTCTCGCCGCCCGCCTCGCGCGTGCGGGTGAACTGGCCGGCCATGAAGCGGAACCGCTCGTTGGTCTGGCCCTCGGCCAGCCGGGCGTCGAGGCCGAGCTCGCCCTCCAGCCCGCCGCGCCGCACGCGCCAGGCGGCGTTCAGGCCCCAGGCCTCGGCGGGGGTGGCGAACTGCTCGGCGGCGGGGGTGGTGGTGGACCGGTCGGGGGCGACGGCGGCCGAGGCGTTCTGGAGGTCCGAGGTGCCGCGCCACAGCTGGACGCGCCAGCCCGACGCCGATGCCGTGGGGGCGCGGGCGGCGGTCAGGGACAGGGCCGTGCCCTCCGCCGTGGCCCGCGCGCCCTCGAGGCCGGAGCCGCGATCCTCGCGGAAGGCCGAGGCGCGGGCGGAGATCAGAACGGGGCCGGCGGGCAGGTCCAGACGCAGGGAGCCGGAGAGTGCGTCGAGGTCCAGCGGACGGTCTGCGGCACCGCGGTCCGGCGCGCGGACAGGGATGTGGCCCTCGGTGCGCTCATGCCCGGCCGTGGCCACCCAGCGCAGGGCGCCGAGGTCGCCCGCGCCGGAGGCGGCGATCCGGGCCGAGCCGCGCTGGCCGATCGCGGCGGTCGCGGCCCCGCCGTCGTCGCGCTCGCGCAGAACGACAGCCCCGGTCAGGGCCCCGGCGCCGTAGGGGCCCGTGCCGCCGGCGCGAACGACGTCGAGGCCGGACAGGCCCTCGATCGGCTGACGGCTCCAGATGACCCAGCCGCCGAAGGGGTCGTTCAGGGGCACGCCGTCCAGCGTCACGAGCGCCCGGCCGGCACCGGTGGGGGCGACGGCGCGAAGCGACAGGCCCTGCGTCGTCGGATTGGCGGTCAGGCTGGTGGTGCGGCGAAACAGTCCGACGGCGGGAACACTGCCTAGCGCCTCGTCCAGCCGGGCCTCGCCGTCCAGCGTCTCCGGGCCGAGGCGGGTGACGGAAAAGGCGGCGTCGCCGGCGGCAGGGGGCAGGCGTGGGGCGGTGACCACGACCTCGTCGACGACGGTGACCGGCGGATCCTGGAACATCAGGCGAGGCGGGCCAGGAGGCTCTCGGCGAACTCCGTCAGGGTGTCGTCGCGCGCGCCCATGACGACGATGCGGTCGCCGGGCCGGGCGAGGCCCAGCAGGCGCTCGGCGGCGGCGTCGCGCGAGGCGACGACCTCGGCTGTGCGGCCGGAAGAGGACAGGGGCCCGATCACGACCTCCGAACCGACGGACCGGTCCGTGGTTCCGCCGTAGTAGACGGGCTGCGGCATCATGACGACGTCGTCGGGGGCGAGGCCCTGATCGAAGGCTTCGGCCAGTTCGGTGCCCATCAGTTTCAGCGGACCGTGGCCGTGGGGCTGGAAGAAGACCAGCAGCCGGCCCGGAAAGTCGCGCAGGGTCTTCAGGGTGGCGGCGATCTTGTCGGGGTTGTGGGCGAAGTCGTCGATGACGGTGACGCCGCCGGCGGTGCCGACGACCTCCAGCCGGCGCCGGATGCCCGAGAAGCGCGACAGGGCCATGGCGGCCTGGCCCGGGTCGACGCCCAGCGCGGTCGCGGCGCCGATGGCGGCCAGCGCATTGGCCACGTTGTGCGCGCCGGGGGTCTTCAGCGTGACGGCGACGGGGGCTTTGCCGCGCGGGGTCAGGTGGAAGGCGATGCCGTCCGGGCGCGGCGTCAGGGCGTCGGCGAACAGGGCGGCCGAGGGGTCGGTCAGGGAGAAGGTGATGGCGTCAGGGAACTCCCGCGCCAGTTCGGCCGTGCCGGAGTTGTCGAGGTTGACCACCAGCCGGCCGGCGCGCCGGGCGAAGCCGCCGAACAGGTCGTGCAGCTCCTCCAGCGACTTGTGGTCCAGCGCCACGTTGTTCACCACCGCGACGGTGGCGTCATAGCGGGCGATCGAGCCGTCGCTCTCGTCCACCTCGGCGACGAACAGGTCGGGGGCGCCGACGCGGGCGCTGGCGAAGGGGTTGGAGGGGTCCGACACGTCCTTCATCACCGCGCCGTTCATGACGGTGGGGTCGCGTCCGGCGTCGGCGAGGATGCGGGCGATCATGCCGGTGACGGTCGACTTTCCCGAGGTGCCGGCCACGCCGACCGAGGTCTGCGCCGCGTTGAACAGGCGCGACAGCAGCTCGGGCCGGGTCAGGAGCGTCGCGCCGACCCGGCGGGCGGCGGCGACGTCGGGCACGGTGTCCTCGATGGCGCCAGAGGCCACGACGATCTGGTCGGGGGACGTCACACCCGAGCCGTCCTGCGGGTGAAGCGTGAAGCCCTTCGATTCCAGCCAGGCGAACTTTTCGGGGCTGCGGCCCTGATCACGGCTGCGGTCGGAGCCCTCGACCCGGGCCCCGGAGGCGGCGACGATCAGCGCGAGCGGCAGCATGCCGGACCCGCCGATGCCGCAGAAGAAGTAGGAGGCTTGATTCATGAGGGCGAAACCGGGGAGGGTCGAGGACGGCCTGACCTAGCATGCCCGAGAGCGCGGACCACAGATGAAGATCGGCATCGTCAACGCCAGCTCGCGCTTCGATCCCGATCGGGCGGCGGCGGTGCAGGACTGGTTCGCGGAGCATCTGCCGGACCGGTCGGTGCAGGTGGTGTTTCACCCCACGGCCTTCGGCAAGCACGGTCACTTCGGGGGCGATGACCGCAGTCGGGCCGAGGCCTTCGTGGAGTTCGCCAACGATCCGCGTCTGGACGCGGTCTGGTTCGCGCGCGGGGGCTATGGCGCCTGCCGCATCGCGGAAGCCGTGCTGCCCCGGCTGGGGCCGGCGGCGAAGAAGAAGCGGTATTTGGGATACTCCGACGCCGGCAGCCTGCTGGCGATCCTGTACAGGCACGGAATCGGGCGGGTGGCGCACGGGCCGATGGCGTCGGACGCGGTGCGCAACGACCCGACGGCGATCCGGGCGCTGAACTGGCTGAAGTCCGGCGATGCCGACGGCTGGGAGCCCAGTCTGCACGAGGACCCGCGCCCGGCGGTGGCCTTCAACCTGTCGATCCTCGACGCCCTGGTCGGCACGGCGCTGGAACCGGACCTGAGCGGGCACGTGCTGATGCTGGAGGACGTGTCGGAGCCGATGTACCGGATCGACCGGATGATGTTCCACGTCACGGGTCAGGCCAGCATCCGCAGGGTCGCGGGGATCCGCATGGGCCGGGTCTCGAACGTGGTCGAGAACGATCCGGACTTCGGCCTGACGGCGGAGGAGATCGCGCGTTACTGGTGCGAACGATCGGGCATTCCGTATCTGGGGACCGCAGACATCGGGCACGACCGGGCCAACAAGATCGTGCCGTTCGGGCCGCGTTGATGCGGCGCAACTTCCACCAGATCGCCTATGCGGCGCTGGACGTCTGCAACGCGCTGGAGCGGGCGGATCTGGCCGCCTGCGTGACGCGGACCGGGCTGGGCGAAGGCGCGCAGGCGCTGGAGATCGGGGCGGGTAACGGCGAGGTCTCGGTCCTGCTGGCGCGCGATTTCGGCATGACGGTGGAGGCCGTCGAGCTGGACTGGGGCATGGCGGCGCTGGCGCAGGGGCGGGTCGACGCGGCCGGCGTGGCGGACCGGGTGACCCTGCACCGGCTCAGGTCCGACACGGTCCTGGCGGACCTGAGCGGGCTGGACCTGATCTGCGTCATCGGCGCGACCGAGCCGGTCGGTGAGGGAGTGCGCGAACCGCGCGCCATGCTGGAGGGGCTGCGGCCGCATCTGAAGGACGGCGGCTGGGTGATCTGGGGCGACCTGTTCTGGAAGGATGACCCGCCCGCGCCGCTGCGTCAGGTGATGGAGCTGTCGAACCTGTACGCGACCCACGAGGGCTGGCAGGCCGCGGCGCGCGAGGCGGGGTATGAGATCGTCTCGGCCGGGGCGTCGTCGGACGCCACGTGGGACCGCTATCTGGCGGCCATGGACGCCGCCGCGCGTGACTGGATTGCTGCCAACCCGGACGCCGAGGAACGCCGCACGGTCGAGGCTTCGGCCGACCGGGTGAAGTCCATGTTCGCCTTCGGCCGGCCTTGGCTCGGGTTCGGCCTTTACCTGTTCCGCAAACCCCGGGTGAGCGGCGCGTTTTCGCGCAACACGCGCGCCTTCGATCGTCTATAGGGGCGCGATGACCCCAGCCGAACGCCTCGAGGCCATGCTCGACCTTGCCGACCCCGAGCGCACCGCCTCGGCCGAATCCGCCCGGCAGCTGATGGTGCTGGGGCTGGCCGAACCCGCCGGCAAGTCCGGGGCGCGTCTGACCTCGGCGGGCTGGAGCGAGCTGGGCGAGCCCGGCCGCGCCTTCCGCGGCCACGGCCCGCTCAGGGTCTGACCCTCACCGGAACGGCGGTTCGTCGAAGGCGCGCAGCTTGCGGCTGTGCAGGCGCTGGCCCTCCTGACGCAGCAGGTCCACGGCGTGGATGCCGATCTGCAGGTGCTCGGAGATGGAGCCCTCGTAGAAGCGATTGGCCTGGCCCGGCAGCTTGATCTCGCCGTGCAGCGGCTTGTCCGACACGCACAGCAGGGTCCCGTAGGGCACGCGGAAGCGATAGCCCTGGGCCGCGATCGTGGCGCTTTCCATGTCGATGGCGACCGCGCGGCTCTGGTTGAAGCGCAGCGCCGACTTCGTATAGCGAAGCTCCCAGTTCCGGTCGTCGGTGGTCACGACGGTGCCGGTGCGCAGGCGGCGCTTGATCTCCTCGCCCGGCATGCCGGAGACGGCCTTGGCGGCGTCGTAGAGCGCGCGCTGGACCTCGGCGATCGACGGGATCGGAATGTCGGGCGGCAGGACGGCGTCCAGCACGTGGTCGTCGCGCAGATAGGCGTGGGCCAGAACGAAGTCGCCGATGGTCTGGCTGGGACGCAGGCCGCCGCAGTGGCCGATCATCATCCAGACGTGCGGGCGGGTGACGGCGAGGTGGTCGCAGATCGTCTTGGCGTTGGACGGCCCGACGCCGATGTTGACCAGGGTGATGCCCTCGTGCCCCGGCGCGGTCAGGTGATAGGCCGGCATCTGGTGCTTCTTCCAGGCCGCGTCCATGACGGCCGCCTCGGGGTCCGGCGTGTCGCGGTCGATCACCACGCCGCCGGCGCAGACCAGGCTCTGGTACGGGCTGGCCGGGTCGCGCAGCTGCTCCATGGCCCAGCGCACGAACTCGTCGACGTAGCGGTTGTAGTTGGTGAACAGGACGTAGGACTGCACCGCCTCCACCGGCGTGCCGGTGTAGTGGCGAAGGCGCGCCAGCGAGAAGTCGGTGCGCAGGCCGTCGAACTGGGCCAGCGGGAAGTCCTCGCCGGGCGCGAACAGGCCATCGGAAATCTCGTCGCCGATGTGGGCCAGGTCGGTGGTCGGGAACCAGCGCGCGATGGCGGCCGTCTGGGTGCGGTCCAGCACCACGTCGGAGCCGTCCAGCACGTAGGGGAAGGGGATCTCCTGTTCCGACGGCTCGACCTCGAAGGTGGCACCGTAGTCGCGGGCCAGCAGCTCCAGCTGTTCGGTCAGATAGGGCCGGAACAGGTCCGGGCGGGTGACGGTGGTGGAATAGACGCCCGAGCGCGACATGCGGCCATAGGCGCGCGCCTCCAGATTGGCCGGCCGTTCGCCGAACCAGGTCACCTTGAGGCGGGGATAGGCGAACAGTCCGTTCGCGCGGGCCTCGACGTCGGCGCGCTGGCCGGTTTCGAGGAAGGTCTTCACGGCCCGGCGCAGGTTGTCGACCGAGGCGGTGTAGAGGGTTTCGAGGCGGTCCAGCGCCGCCGATGCGTTCATCTGTTCTGTCATGGCCTCCCTTAACGGAGGAAGACGGCAAAGGCGAGACTAGCCAAGCTTGCTGTGCAGGAACCGCGACACGTCCGCCAGCACCGGTGCCTTCTTGCGGAACAGGGGCGAGAAGGTCGCGACCAGATCGGCGTGGTTCAGATCGGGATAGAGTTTCGCCTCGACCGGAGCGCCCAGCGCCGCCAGCCGGTCGCGCAGGATCTCGGTGTCCTCGGCGTGGACGACGACGTCGGCGGTGCCGTGCCCCAGCCAGATCGGCGGGGCGTCGGCGCGGACGAAGGTGACGGGCTGGGTCAGGGTCGGATCGGGTGCCCGTCCGAACGCATTGCGCGACGCGGCCACGTCGAAGGGCAGGAACTCATAGGGCCCGGCGAGGCCGGCGGCGGCCCGGATCAGGTGGGGGCGGTCGACCGCGGCCATGTAGCGGCGGTCGAGCGTGATCATCATCGCCAGATGGGCACCGGCGGAATGGCCGAGCACGCCCAGTCGGTCGGGATCGCCGCCATGGTCGCCCGCCGCCATGGCCACGGCGACGGTCGCGGCGGCCGCGTCCTCGATGAAGGCCGGGAAATGGACCTGGGGCACGATCCGGTAGTCGGGCAAGGCGACGAGGAAGCCCTGGGCGGCCAGCGCCTGGGCCGCCCAGCCGTAGTGGTCCCTCGACCCGGAATCCCAGCCGCCGCCGTAGAATAAGACCACGGTTGGCAGCGGGCCGGCGGCGTCCCTCGGCGCATAGAGGTCGAACCTCTGCCGCGGATCCTCGCCATAGGGCAGGTCGCGTGCCACCCGGCCGGCGTTGCGATCGCGCGGGCCCAGCGCATTCAGCGCCGCCAGCGGCGAGCAGGCGGCGGCCAGGAAGCCGAAGGCGGAGGCGAGCATGGTGCGTCGGGTCATGGCGGGCAGATACGGGGCGACCAACGGTCCGGCCGCGCCTCTCGATCCATGAAATTTCCACGTCATTTGAGTCGACTGCGGAGCAGTTGTCGTAAAAACTTTACAAGCGGGGAAAATGGCGCACTATTCCCTCCGAGTTCTGACCTTTTTCGACGCTGGGAGGCCCACTGATGATCCGGAAATTCACCTCGACCCTTGTGCTGGCGGCGACCGTCGCGGCGGGTGCGAGCCCCACGCTGGCCGTCACGACCGACCCCCTGACCAAAGAGGTCATGATCTGCCGGCAGGACCAGATGACCGCCCAGAGCTTCGAGCGGACCTATGGCGAGCGGCCGACGTTCATGACCGCGCGGCAGGTGCTGGAGGCCGACAAGGGCTGGGACGCGCCGCGGTGCATGAGCGAGCGCGAGTACGCCGAACTGGTGCGGCTGAACGAGGCCCGCGCCCGCGCGCGCTGACCCGCCGACGGAAGGCATGAGGGGCGGAGCCGCCGGCTCCGCCCCTTTTTCGTGCCCGATCACTCGACCTTCAGGTGCTGGTCCAGCCAGCCGAAGACCGTCTGGTGCCACTGCAGGCTGTTGGCTGACTTCAGGACCCAGTGGTTCTCGTCCGGGAAGACCAGCAGCCGGCTCTCGATGCCGCGCCGCTGCAGCGCGTTGAACGTCGCCAGCGACTGGGTCGTGGGGACCCGGAAGTCGAGGTCGCCCTGGATCACCAGCATCGGCGTCGACCAGTTCTGGACGTGGTTGGCCGGATTGAACTTCTGATAGTTCTCCGGGACGTCGTAGGGCGTTCCACCGTTTTCCCATTCGGTGAACCACAGCTCCTCGGTGGCGTAGCCCATGCCGAAGGTGTCGAAGATGCCGTCGTGATTCACGAGGCATTTCCACGGCTCCTTCCAGTTACCGGCGATCCAGTTGACCATGTAGCCGCCGTAGGAGGCGCCGAGCGCGCAGGCACGGTCGCCGTCGAGGAAGTCGTAGGCCGACAGGGCGTGGGCCCAGCCCTTCTGCAGGTCCTCCAGCGGGCGGTCACCCCAGTGGCCCGAGATGGAGTCGGTGAAGGCCTGGCCGTAGCCGGTCGATCCGTGGAAATCGATCATCACCACGGCATAGCCGGCCCCGGCGTAGCTCTGGGGGTTCCAGCGATAGGACCAGGCGTTGCCGAACGAGCCCTGGGGCCCGCCGTGGATCAGGAAGGCGACCGGGGCCTTTTCGCCGGGGGCCAGACCCGCGGGCTTGATGACGTAGCCGTGCACGCTTTCGCCGTTCCAGCCCGCGAAGGTGAACTGTTCCGCCTCGCCGAAGGTTTCGTCGGCCAGCTGGGGGTTGGCGTTGGTGATCCGGCGCGGCATTTCGCGGCCGCGGTAGGTCTTGAACCAGAGCTCCGCCGGAGAATCGAGCGCGTCGCGCGAGAAGACGAAACCGGTCGGCGTCAGGTCGAAGGCGCCCACGTGGCCGGGGCCGGTCATGGGCACGACGTCGCCCGAGCGCACGTCGACGCCGAACAGACGGGTCTGGCCGACGTCGCCCGCGGTGACGTAGACCGTCCGGCCGTCGGGTGACCACTGCAGGCCGTCGGCCGAGCGGTCCCAGTCGGCGGTCAGGGCGCGCGTCTCGCCCGTCGCCACGTCCATCAGGTGTACGACCAGACGATCGGCCTCGAAGCCCGGGCGGGCCATGGCGCGATACGCCAGCGTCTTGCCGTCCGGCGAGAACACGGGGCCGGCGTCCCAGGCGTCGTTGGCGTCGGTCAGGTTGGTGAACTGTCCCGAGCCGGAAAGGTCAGTGCGCCAAAGGTCGAAATTGGTGCTCCACGGCTCGGTCTTGCCGGCGACGCGGGCGGAGAAGACGAGGCCCTGACCGTCGGGCGTGAAGGTGAAGTCGCCCTCGTCGCCAAAGGGCTTGGAGGGGGTGTCGCCGTCGAAGCCGCGGGTGACCCAGACGGCCTCGCCGGCGCGGCCGTCGGCACCGATCGGCGCGACGAAGACGTGGTTCTGCGTGCCGTCGTTCCACGTGTCCCAGTGGCGCACGAAGGCGCGGTCGTAGACCATGCCGGTCGACTTCGACGCGGCCTCCGCCTCGGTCTTCGCCACCGAACAGGCGAGGTCGGCGCAGTCCGGGTGCACGGCCAGGGCCACCGCGACGCGGTCGCCGGCGGGGCTGAGGCGCCAGGTCTGGACGTCGACGGGCAGGTCGGTGACCTGGCTGGCGGTGGCGCCCTGATCGGCCGAAACCCAGAGCTGGCTGGAGCCCGAGCGGCCGGAGAGGAAGTACAGCTTGCCGTCCGGGGCCCAGCGCGCGGTGTTGGCGCCGCCGTCAGAGATGGCCAGACGCCGCGGCTCCGCGTCGCCCGTCAGGGACTGGAGGTAGAGGCTGGAGACGCCGCGGTTGTTGGGCAGGTCGGTGGCGCGCACCGAATAGACGACGGCGGTGCCATCGGGCGAGACCTGCGGGTCCGAGAGGCGGTTGACCTGGATCAGGTCGTCGTAGGTGAAGCGGTCGATCTCCTGTGCGGCGGCGGGGGCGGCGGCCCCCATGGCGAGGGCCGCGATGGCGGCCGAGAACAGAAGCGCGCTGCGCATGGGCATGGTCTCCGATGGCTTTGGTGGGAGGCGTAGCACGCGGCGCGCGGCGGGGTCAGCCCCGCCGAACTGGCCGCTTGCCCGGCCGGGCGGGAGCGGCGACAACCGGGCGGATGCCGAACCCTTCGCCCCACATCGTGGACGTCCTGATTGCCGAGCGCGCGCCCCGGCTGACGGGGTCGTGGACCTGGCCGCTGGTGCGGCCGGGGCTGTACCGGCTGCTGGGCTATCGGCAGGCGCGGCGCATGGCGGACATGATCGCCGACAGCCCGGGGCGGATCGCGCTGGAGCAGGTGTCGGACCTGCTGGACCTGAAGACGTCGGCGCTGAATCTGGACCGGCTGCCGGTCGAGGGCCGGTGCGTGGTGGTGGCCAACCATCCGACCGGTATCGCCGACGGGGTGGCCGTGTTCGACGCCATCCGCGCGCGGCGGCCGGACGCCATCTTCTTCGCCAACGCCGACGCCCTGCGGGTCTGTCCGCGGCTGGCCGAGACGGTGATCCCGGTCGAATGGGTCGTGGACAAGCGCACGCGGGAGAAGACGCGCGCCACGCTGGAAGCGGCGCGGGCGGCGTTCGAGGCCGAGCGATGCGTGGTGCTGTTTCCCGCGGGGCGGCTGGCGCGGATGGAGGGCGGGGCCCTGACCGATCCGGAGTGGGCCCCGACGGCGGCGTCGCTGGCGCGGAAATACAAGGCGCCGATCGTGCCGATCCATGTGTCCGGGCCGTACAGTCGGCTGTTCCACTTCTTCAACCGATTCTCGGCCGAGCTGAGGGACGTGACCCTGTTCCACGAGCTGCTGAACAAGCGGAAGACGGCGTTCCGGCTGATGGTCGGCAAGCCGATCCCGCCGGAGCGGCTGGACGTGGACGCGGGCAAGGCGACCTACGCGCTGAAGGCCTTCGTCGAGCGGGTGCTGCCGACCCAGCCGGACGCGGAGTTCGCATGAGGATCCGGCTGGCCGACGAGGCGGCGACCGCGGCGCTGGGGCGGTCGATCGCGCCGCTGCTGCGGGCCGGCGACGCGGTGTTGCTGGACGGACCGCTGGGCATGGGCAAGTCGACGCTGGCGCGGGGCCTGATCCGGGCGCTGGCGGGCGAGGACGTGGATGTGCCGAGCCCGACGTTCACGATCGTGCAGTTCTACGAGACCACGCCGCCGGTCGCGCATTTCGACCTGTACCGGCTGGAGCGCGCGTCCGAAGCCGCCGAGATCGGGCTGGACGAGGCGCTGGACGTGGGCGCGGCCGTGATCGAATGGCCGGAGCGGCTGGGTGCGGAGCCGGAGGCCTGGCTGGGTCCGGACCGGCTGACGATCCAGCTGGAGGAAGACGGCGCCGGCCGCCTTGCGACCGTTTCTGGCGCAGGCCGGTGGGAAGAGGCCCTGAAGGAGATCCATGTCCGATCGTGAAGCCCTGCGGCTCGACTTTCTGGCGTCCGCCGGCCTGGCCGACGCGGCACGCGCGCCGCTGCCCGGAGATGCGTCGACGCGGCGCTATGAGCGCCTGACCCTGCCGACGGGCGCGACGCTGATGCTGATGGATCAGGCCCCGGCCGCCGAGAGCCCGCCCTGCGACCCCTCGTGGACACCGGAGCAGCGCCGGGCAGCGGGCTGGAACGCGACGGCGCGGCTGTCGGCGGGACGGATCGAGGCCTTTACCGCCGTGGCCGAACATCTGCGCCACGCCGGCCTGTCGACGCCCGAGGTGATCGCGGTCGACGCGCCGAACGGGCTCGCGGTGATCGAAGACTTCGGCGACGACCTGTTCGCGCGCGTCATCGAAGACGGCGAGCCGCAGGCGCCGCTGTATCTGGCGGCCGTGGACGCGGTCGCGCGTATCCACATGGCCGCGCTTCAGCCGCCGGTGATGCAGGGGCCGGGGGGCGACTGGCCGCTGCTGACCTATGACGTCACGGCGTTGCAGGGCGGGGCGGACCTGTTCGTGGAGTGGTGGCCCCGGTTCCGGCCGCAGGTCGACTTCGGCCAGGCGGCGTTGGAGGAATGGGCCGAGGCCTGGGCGCCGATCGCGGGCATGGGCGAGTCCAAGGCCTGGACCATCGCCCATCGGGACTATCACGCGGAAAACCTGATCTGGCTGCCGGAGCGGACGCATCACCGACGGGTGGGGCTGATCGACTTCCAGGACGCGGTGCTGGCGCATCCGGTGTGGGACCTGCACTCGCTGTTGCAGGACGCGCGGCGCGACGTGCCGCCGGAGCTGGAGGCGGTCTGCTTCGACCACTATTGCGACGTGGCCATGGTCCCGCGCGAGGAATACCGCACCGACTACGCCGCGCTGGCGGCGCTGAACGAGGCGCGGATCCTGGGCGTCTTCGCCCGGCTGATCTCGCGCGACGGCAAGCCGCGCTATGCGCAGTTCATGCCGCGCATGTGGGCGCACCTGGACCGCAACCTGCAGAAGCCGGGGCTTGAGCGCGTGGCCGACTGGTTCGCCCGGCACGTGCCGGTGGAGGCGCGGCTGTGACCGCGCCGAAGATCGCGATGGTCCTCGCCGCGGGACTGGGCACGCGGATGCGGCCGCTGACGGACGACCGGCCCAAGGCGCTGGTCGAGGTCGGGGGCCGGGCGCTGATCGACCACGTGCTGGATCGGCTGGCCGAGGCGGGGGTGGAGCGCGCGGTGGTCAACGTCCACTGGTTCGCCGACCGGCTGGAGGGGCATCTGAAGGCGCGCGGGCGCGGGCCGGAGATCGTCATCTCGGATGAGCGCGCCGAACTGCTGGAGACCGGCGGCGGGCTGAAGAAGGCGCGCGCCCTGCTGGGCGACGATCCGGTGTTCGTGGCCAATATCGACAGCGTCTGGATCGACCGGGGCGATGCGCTGGCGGACCTGATCCGGCTGTGGGACCCCGACCGGATGGACGCGGCTCTGCTTCTGGCGCGGCGCGAGGGGTCGATCGGATTCGAGGGCGACGGGGACTTCTTTCTGGCCGACGACGGCGCGCTGATGTTCCGGGGCGACGCGCCCGCCGCGCCCTACGCCTACATGGGCGTGCACATCACCCGGCCCGGCTATGCCGACGGTGGACCCGAGGGGTCGTTCTCGCTGAGTCCGCTGTGGCGCAGGTCGGCGGCGGAGGGGCGGCTGTTCGGCTGCGTGCTGGACGGCGACTGGATGCACGTCGGCGACCCGCAGGCGCGGGATCAGGCCGAGGCGCGGCTGGGCGCATGAGTTCATTCGACCCCTTCGTCGGGCCCTCTCCCCGCTGGTTCTCCATCGACGCGCACCGGCCGTTCCTCGAGGACCTGGCGGACGGGGTACTGGCGTGGCTGGGCAAGCGCGATCCGGAGGCCCTGTCGGACGCGGTGGTGCTGTTGCCCAACCGGCGGGCGGCGCGGGCGTTCTCGCAGGCGCTGGCGCGACGGGCGGGCGACCGGGCGGTGCTGCTGCCCGAGGTGCGGCCGCTGGGAGATCTGGAAGAGGACGAGCCGCCGTTTTCGCCGGGTGACGTGGGGCTGGACCTGCCGCCGGCCATCGAGGCGCGGGCGCGGCGGTTCGAACTGGCGCGGCTGATCGTGGAGTCCGACCTGCGGCCCGGCCTGACGCCGGTCGGTGCGCTGGGTCTGGCCGACGCCCTGAGCGGTTTTCTGGACAGCTGCCAGATCGAGGAGGTCGAGGACCTGTCGAAACTGGACGAGATGGTGTCCGGCGACCTGGCCCGGCACTGGCAGGAGAGCGCGAAATTCCTGCGGCTGGCGACCGAACGGTGGCCCGCGCGGCTGGCGGAACTGGGGATGGTCGACCCCGCGTGGCGGCGATCGAGACTGCTGCGCCTGCTGGCGGAGAGATGGACGGAGAGCCCGCCCGAACGCCCGGTTCTGGCGGCCGGATCGACCGGCACCGCCCCGGCTGCGGCGGCGGTCTTGAAGGCGGTGGCGCAGGCGCCGCGCGGCGCGGTGGTCGTACCCGGTCTGGACCGCGACATGGCCGACGCGGTGTGGGGCGAAGTCACAACCGACGCCCAGCATCCGCAGCACGCGCTGGCGAAACTGCTGATGGCGGTCGAGGTCGAACGCGGCGCGGTGCGCCCGTGGTTCCGTCCGGCGGAAGAGGCGGTCGCGGCGCGCAAGGGCCAGGCGCGCGGGCGCGTGCTGGCCGAGGCCCTGAGGCCCGCCGAGACGACCGGCGACTGGCAGACGGCCATCCAGGCCCTGCGCGAGGAGGCCGCCGACGTCACCGGTGCCGATCCGGTGGCCGAGGGACTGGAGGGACTGTCGGTCCTGACCGCCGAGAACGAGGAGGACGCCGCGGCCGCCATTGCGGTGATGATGCGGGAGGCGCTGGAGACGCCGGGCCGCACCTGCGCGCTGGTGACGCCGGATCTGGATCTGTCGCGGCGAGTGTCGTCCCGGCTGGAGCGGTGGGGCGTGGTGGCGGACAGTTCGTCGGGCATGCCCCTGTCGCGCACGCCGGCCGGGCGGCTGCTGACCCTGTCGGCGCGGGTGCTGGCCGATCCGCTGGACCCGCAGGCGCTGCTGGGCCTGCTGAAGCACCCGGCGGTCACGATCACGGTGGAGGGGCAGGAGTTCGTCGACGCCCGGCGCGGGCTGGAGCGGCTGGCCCTGCGCGGCCCCCGGCTGCGGGACGTCACGCGGGCGCGGGCGAAACTGCTGAAGGCGCGCTCGCCCCGCGACGACGGGCAGCTGCCGTCGGAGACGACCATGGCGCAGGCGCGGGCGGCCGAGGCCCTGCTGGACAGACTGGAGGCGTTGATCGGGCCGGCGCGGGCCATGCCCGAGCCGACGCTGGACCAGGCGGCGCGGACGCTGACGGGCTTCGTCGAGGCGGTGGCCGGGCTGGAGGCCTGGGCGGGGAACGACGGGGAGGCGGCGGCGGCCCTGCTGGCCGGGCTGATCGCCCACGGGGTGCCGCTGGGCGCGCTGGATGCGACCGCCTTCGCACGGCTGCTGACCAAGCTGATGGACGCCGAGACGGTGCGCACGGGGGACGCGACGCACCCCAGCCTGCGCATTCTGGGGGCCATCGAGGCGCGGCTGGTGCGGGCCGACCGGGTCATTCTGGCGGGGCTGGAAGAAGGCGTCTGGCCCGGGGCGGCCTCGGTCGATCCGCTGCTGTCGCGGCCGATGCGCGCGGCGGTCGGCCTGCCGCCGCCCGAGAAGCGGCTGGGCCAGACCGCGCAGGATTTCATCCAGGCGGCGTCCTCGCCCGAGGTGGTGCTGGTCGAACGGCAACGGCGCGGCGGCCAGCCGGCTGTGCCGAGCCGCTGGCTGTGGCGGCTGCGCATGCTGGCCGAGGGGGCGGGTGTGCAGGTGGCGACGGCGACCGCGCCGCTGGCGCTGGCCCGCGCGCTGGACGCGCCCGTCGGCAAGCCGAAGCCCGCCGACCGCCCCCGGCCCACGCCGCCCGTCGCGCGGCGGCCCCGCAAACTGCCCGTCACGGCGATCGAGCGGTGGGTGCGCGACCCCTATGCGGTCTATGCCCGCTATGTGCTGGGGTTGAGGGAACTGGAGCGGCCGGGCTGGTCGGCCGAGGCGCTGGCGCGCGGCACGGCGGTGCACAAGGCGCTGGAGCGGCTGGTCGTGTCCTGGCCCGAGGCCTTGCCCGACGATTGCGAGGGCGTGCTGCACGACCTGCTGATCGAGGAACTGGGCCACGCCGGCTTCGACGCGGCGTCGATGGCGCGCGAAGGGCCGCTGGCCCGCAACTGCGCCCGCACCCTGTCACGGCTGGAAGCCGAGCGACGGGCGCGTGGGATCGAGGTGCGGGTAGAGGAGAGCGTGTCGCTGACCTTCGCCGCGCCCCACGCGCCCTTCACCGTCACGGCCAAGGCCGACCGCATCGAAATCTCGGCCCACGGCGCGGCGGTGATGGACTTCAAGACCGGCCAGATCCCGTCGAAGAAGCAGATCGAGGCGGGGTATGCGCCGCAGCTGACCTTGACCGGTGCCATTCTGGCGGAGACGGGGCTGACGGATCGCGCGCCGATCGAGCCGGAGGAGCTGACCTATGTCCGCGTCACCGGCCGCGACCGGGCCGACGAGACGGCGGTGCGCGCCTCGGGTGCCGAGGCCATGGCGTTGTCGATGGCGGCGCTGGAGGGGCTGAAGGCGCGCGTGGCGCGGTTCGACCATGAGGACGAGCCCTACGTCAGCTGGGCCGCGCCGCAGTTCATGGGCAATTTCGGCGGCAACTACGACCATCTGGCGCGCGTGTGGGAATGGCACGTGGCGGGCGGCGGCGAGGGGGACGAGGCATGAGCCGTCCCCTGCCGGACCCTGCCCAGCGCGCGGCCGCCGATCCGGGCGCGTCGGTCTTCGTCGTGGCCAACGCGGGGTCGGGCAAGACCTCGACCCTGGTGGACCGGGTGGCGCGGCTGCTCCTGACGGGCACCAAGCCGGCCGAGATCCTGTGCGTCACCTACACCAAGGCGGCGGCGGCCGAGATGCAGGGGCGGCTGTACGAACGGCTGGGGAAATGGGCCATCGCCGATGACGCGACGCTGCGGGGCGAGATGGCGGCGCTGGACGGATCGGACGGCAGCCGGCTGACGCCCGACGCCCTGTCGCGGGCGCGGCGGCTGTTCGCGCGCGCGCTGGAGACGCCGGGCGGGCTGAAGATCCAGACGCTGCACGCCTTCTGCGAACAGCTGCTGCGGCGTTTCCCGCTGGAGGCGGGGGTCGATCCGGGGTTCGAGGTGCTGGACGACGCGGGGGCGGCAGAGCTGTCGACGCAGGCGCGCGAGCAACTCGCACTGGAAGTGACGAGGGACCCGGCCTCCAGCTACGGCAAGGCTTACGAGCATTTCGCCGTGACGCTGGACTGGCAGAGTTTTCAGGACCTGCTGGGCCGGATCGAGGCGGACCGTGACGCGCTGACGGCCTGGCTGGAGCGGATTGCCGACGGGGTCAGCCCGGGGCCGCACCGGGCGTTCGGCCTGGACGGCACGGAGACGCTGGAAGAGCACCAGTCCGGCTTCATGCGGCGGCTGGACCGGGAGCGCTGGCTGGCGCTGGCGGAGGCGATGGCGACCGGGTCCAAGACCGACGCCGACTGCGCCGCGCGGATGCGGACGGCGGACTGGACCTTCGAGGCGATCCGCTCTGTCTTCCTGACGGCGACCGGGCCCCGCGCCAAGATGGCGACGAAGCAGGCACCGCCCGCCGCGGCCGAGGAACTGGCGCAACTGCAGACCGCCTATCTGCACGCGCTGGACGTCTCCCGGAAAATCCGCACCGCCGAGGAAACCGGGCATGTGCTGGCGCTCGCGCGGGTGCACGCTGCCTTCTACGAGCTGGCCAAGGCGAAGACCGGCGCGCTGGACTTCGCCGACCTGATCGCGCGGGCGGTCGAGTTGCTGACGGTTCGCGCCGACGCGGCCTGGGTGCTGTTCAAGCTGGACGGGGGCGTCGATCACGTCCTGCTGGACGAGGCGCAGGACACGGCGCCCGAGCAGTGGGAGATCCTGAAGGCGCTGACCGAGGCCTTTTTCGCCGGGGCGGGGGCCGAGCGCGGCTCCGACCGGCCGCGCACCGTGTTCGCGGTCGGCGACGAGAAGCAGTCGATCTATTCCTTCCAGGGCGCGCGGCCGGAACGGCTGCGGGCGGAATCGCAGCGCTACGACCTTCTCGCGAAGCAGGCGGGGCTGCCGTTCGCGGGCGTGGAGCTGGCCACCTCGTTCCGCTCGACGCCGCAGGTGCTGGCCTTCGTCGACCGGGTCTTCGAGACGCCGGAGCGGACCACGGCGCTGGTCGGGCCCGATGTGGCGACGCCGCCGCATCATCTGGCGGCGCGTCAGGGGCAGGCGGGGTCGGTTGACCTGTGGGAGATGCACGTCGACCCGCCGAAGGTCGAGCGCGACGCGTGGGAACCCGTGGACGCCGAGCCGGAGGAAGGCTCGCGCAAGGCGCTGGCGCGCGATCTGGCCAGGGAGATCAAGCGGCAGGTCGCGGGCGGCGTCGCCGTTTACGAGAAGACCGGCGAGCTGCGCCCGGCTGGCTGGGGCGACTATCTGGTTCTGGTACGCAAGCGCGACGGCCTGTTCGAGGAAATCCTGCGGGCGCTGAAGGCCGAGGGCGTGCCGGTGGCGGGGGCCGATCGGCTGATGCTGTCGGAGCATGTGGCGTTTCACGATCTGCGGGCGCTGGCGCGGTTCGCCCTGTTCCCGCACGACGACCTGACGGTGGCGGAAATCCTGCGGGGGCCGTTCTGCGAGGTCAGCGAGGAGAGCCTGTTCGACCTGGCCGGGCGCGAGGCGCGGGGCGGCCTGTGGGGCGAGCTGCGGCGGCGGGGCGGCGAGCGGCCGGACTGGGGCCATGCCCTGGCCCTGCTGGACGCGGCGCGCGACATGGCCGACCGCGACGCCTTCGGCTTCTTCGCCGGCCTGCTGAACCGGGTGGACGCGCGCGGGCTGACCGGCCGGGTGCGGATGCTGAACCGGCTGGGGGCCGAGGCGGCCGAGGCGATCGACGAGACGCTGAACCTGGCGCTGGCGGTCGAGGGGCGCGGGGCGGTCGATCTGGAGACGGCGCTGGGCCGGATGGAGACCGCCGAGGTCCAGGTGAAGCGCGAGCTGGAGGGGCCGCGCGGCCAGGTGCGCGTCATGACGGTGCACGGCGCCAAGGGGCTGGAGGCGCCGGTGGTGATCCTGCCCGACACCACGGGCGCGCCCGCTGGCGGCAAGGGCGTGGCCCTGCTGCCGCTGACCCTGCCGGACGGGACCGAGGGGCGGGTGCTGTGCGCCAGTTCGAAGGGCGAGGACTGCGACGTGGCCTCGGCTGCGCGGACGGAGCGCGACGACCGGGGCAGGGCCGAGGGGCTGCGGCTGCTGTATGTGGCCCTCACGCGGGCGCGCGACCGGGTGATCATCATGGGTCGCCACGCCGCGACGAAGAAGGGCGCGCCGGAAGGCAGCTGGCGCGACGTGATCGAGGAGACCTTCGGGCGGCTGGAGGGCGTGCGCGATCTGGAGGGGGCGACGGGCAAGACGATCCGCCGCTTCGGGCCCGATCCCGTGCCGGCGATCGGCCGGGCGGCGGTTCCGGAGGCGGTGCCGGCCACCCTGCCGGAGTGGGCGCGGCGGGCCCCGCCGGCGGACGTGCTGGCGCGGCCTGCCTCGCCCTCGCGGCTGGAGGGGTCGATCCGCGTGCCCGCGCCGTCGCCGCTGGCGACCGCGGCCGGGCCGGGTGCGCCGCTGGGCCGGTTCCGGCGCGGCGACCTGATCCACCGGTTGATGGAGCGGCTGCCGGACGTCGAGCCCGGGCGGCGCGAGGTGGTGGCGCGGCGCCTGCTGGCGCGCGAGCCCGATCTGGATCAGGCGCGGATCGACGAGATGGTCGGCGCGGCGCTGGGGGTTCTGAATGACGACGTCTTCGCCGAGGTGTTCGGCCCCGGCTCGCGCGCCGAGGTGGCGGTGGCGGGCAAGGTGGGCGGGCTGACGGTGTCGGGCCGCATCGACCGGCTGGCGATCACGCCGGACCGGGTGCTGGTCGTCGACTTCAAGACCAACCGCCCCGCTCCGGACCGCATCGAGGACGCCGACCCCGCCTATCTGACGCAGCTGGCGCTGTACGTGGCGGCGCTGAGGACGGTGTGGCCGGGGCGGCGGGTCGAGGCGGCGCTGGTCTGGACCGACGGGCCGCGGCTGATGCCGATCCCCGACGCGCTGCTGGCGAAGGATTGAACCCGACCCGATTCGCCCCACATCATGGCCGACCGGGCGCGACGTCGCGCCGACCCCTTCTCCCTCAGGATACGCCCATGCCCACCGTCAAGGTCACCGACGACAGCTTCGAGACCGACGTGCTGAAGTCCTCCACCCCCGTGCTCGTCGATTTCTGGGCGGAGTGGTGCGGCCCCTGCAAGCAGATCGGCCCGGCGCTGGAACAGATCGCCGACGAGATGGCCGGTGCCGTCACCGTGGCCAAGATCAACATCGACGACAGCCCGATGACCCCGTCCAAGCTGGGCGTGAAGGGCATCCCGACCCTGATGCTGTTCCGCGACGGCGAGATGACCTCGATGAAGGTCGGCCCCATGCCCAAGGGCAAGCTGGTCGAATGGCTGGCCGAAGCAGGCGTGACGGCGGGCTGACGGCTCAGGTCGGCCACGTCTCTTCTGCCGCGCCGAGCACCTCGCCCGCCAGATACAGCGATCCGCAGATGACCACGCGGCCCGCGCCCAGCGACAGGGCGCGGTCCAGCGCGGCGTCGACCTGACCGACGGCCAGGGCACCGAGGCCGTGGCCGGTCGCGACGGCGGCGAGGGCGTCGGGCGGGGCGCAGGCACCGTCGAAGCCGACGGTGAAGACCTGGGCGTTCGTCCCGCGCAGGCCTTCGAAGAATCCCGAGTGATCCTTGTTGGCCAGCAGGCCGACGATCAGGGCGGTGGGTCGCGGATCGCGCGCCTGACGCTCGGCCAGAAATGCCGCCAGCGCCCGCGCCGCGTGCGGGTTGTGCCCGCCGTCCAGCCACAGCTCGGCGCCCGCCGCCGTCGCCGCGCGTCCGCAGGGGCCGGCGGTCAGCCGCTGCAGGCGGGCGGGCCAGCTGGCGGTTTCTATTCCGCGCGCGATCGCCTCTTCGGGCAGGCCCAGTTCCAGCGCGATGGCGGCGGCCAGCGCGGCGTTGTCGACCTGGTGCGGGCCGGGCAGACGCGGTGCGGGCAGGTCCAGCAGCCGCTCCGTCGTTTGCACCACCATTCCCCCGCGCTCGGCCCAGGCGTCGAAGTCGGTCCCCATGGCGGTGACCGGGGCACCGACGACTTCGGCGCGGGCCAGCAGCGTCGCTTGGGCGACCTCCGACTGGCGGCCCAGGATGGCGGGGGCACCGGGCTTGAAGATGCCGGCCTTTTCGCCCGCCACGCCGGCGAGGTCGGTCCCGAGGAACTCGGCGTGGTCCAGATCGACCGGGGCGATGACGGTGAGCAGGGGCCGCGAGATGACGTTGGTGGCGTCCAGCCGACCGCCCAGCCCGACCTCGATGACCGCCAGATCGGCCGGGGTCTCGGCCATGGCCAGGAAGGCGGCGGTGGTGGTGCTCTCGAACACCGTGGCCTCCAGCCCCGTCGCCTCGATGCGGTCGAGGATTTCGTTGAGCACCGCGTCGTCGATCAGGGTACCCGCCAGCCGGATGCGCTCGTTGAACCGCACCAGATGCGGCGAGGTGTAGGCGTGAACGCGAAGACCCGCCGCCTCGGCCATGGCGCGCACGAAGGCGACGGTCGAGCCCTTGCCGTTGGTGCCGGCGACGTGGACCACGGGCGGCAGCCGGTCCTGCGGATCGCCGAGAGCCCGGCACAGGGCCGACATGCGCTCCAGCGACAGGTCGATCCGCTGCGGATGGCGCAGGCGCAGGCGCTCGGAGACGGGGTCCATCAGTCGTCCACCGCGCGTCCTTCCCCGCTTGCCGGGGAAGGTGGGCCGCAGCGCGTCTCGGATGGGTTGGCTGCTTCAAACACGCTGATCGTCCGACGGTGAGCGCGGCCCTGTGAGCCACCCCATCCGTCTCGCTCCGCGAGCCACCTTCCCCGGCGAGCGGGGAAGGGCATCGTCACGCCGCTCTCTTCCCGTCCATCAGCATGGACAGGATCTGGCCGAGCGTGCGGGGCAGGTCCGGGCGGGGGACGACGCGGTCGACCATGCCCTTTTCCTGCAGATATTCGGCGCGCTGGAACCCGAGGGGCAGTTTCTCGCGAATGGTGGCCTCGATCACGCGCGGGCCGGCGAAGCCGATCAGGGCGCCCGGCTCAGCCAGATGGACGTCGCCAAGCATGGCGTAGCTGGCGGTGACGCCGCCGGTGGTCGGGTCGGTCAGGACCACGACATAGGGCAGGGTCGCGGCCTTGATCTCCTGGATGGCCAGGGTGGTGCGCGCCATCTGCATCAGGCTGAGCGCGCCTTCCTGCATGCGGGCACCGCCGGCGGCGGTGAAGCAGACGAAGGGCAAGCCGCGCTTTACGGCCTCCTGCGCGGCGGCGATGAAGGCCTCGCCCGCCGCCATCCCGAGCGACCCGCCCATGAAGGAGAAGTCCTGGACGATGACAACCGCCTCGACGCCGTCGATCTCACCGACGCCGATGGCCATGGTGTCCTTGCGGCCCGCGGCCTTGCGGGCCTGGGCCAGACGCTCGCGATAGGGTTTGCCGTCCGAGAATTTCAGCGGATCCTCGGGCACGTCCGGGGTGGCGATCTCTTCCCAGAGGCCGTCGTCGAAGGTGGCTTTCAGTCGCTGGGGCGCGTTCAGGCGCATGTGCCGGCCAGACGGCGTGACCCACAGGGCCGCCTCCAGATCCGGGCGGTACAGCATGTCGCCGGTGTCCGGATCCTTGATCCAGAGATTGTCCGGCGTGTCGCGGCGATTGACGATCTTGCGCACGCCGGGGGCGAAGCGGCTGAGCCAGCCGGTCAGCGGGCGATTGTCGGGGGACTTCTCATTGGCCATGGGCGGGGCCTCTACGCCATCTGGGTCGCGCGCGCACCCCTGACCGCGTCGGCCAGGTCGCGCACCTTGTCGAGAACGCGCCGGACGGGGTCGTCGTTCTGGGCCACCGCCGCAGCGCCTTCCTCGACGAGGACGGAGCCGGCCACCACGGCGTCGGCGACGCGGGCGATCTGGGCGGCGCGCTCGGGCGTCTTGATGCCGAAGCCGACGGCGACGGGCAGGCCGGAGGCTGCGCGCACGCGGGCGACGGCGGGGGCCACGGCGACGGCGTCGGCCTCTTTCACGCCGGTCACCCCGGCGACGGACACGTAGTAGACGAAGCCCGAGGTGCGGGCCGTCACGGTCTTCAGGCGGTGGTCGTCCGAGGTCGGCGTGGCCAGTCGGATCAGGGCGACCCCCTCGGCGTCCAGCGCGTCGGTCAGGGGGCCCGCTTCTTCGGGCGGACAGTCGACCACGATCAGGCCATCGACCCCGGCGGCCGCGGCGTCGCGCGCGAAGGCGACGTGGCCGTAGGTTTCCAACGGGTTGAGGTAGCCCATCAGGATCAGGGGCGTGTCGGCGTCGCCGTTCCGGAAGGCGCGCACCAGGTCCAGCGTGCCTTTCAGCGTCAGGCCCGACTTCAGACCGCGGGCGGCGGCCTTCTGGATTGTCGGTCCCTCGGCCATCGGATCGGAGAAGGGGAAGCCCAGCTCGATCAGGTCGGCGCCGGCGGCCGGCAGGCCGCGCAGGATCTCCAGCGTCGCCTCGCGCGACGGATCGCCGGCCATGACATAGGTCACGAACCCGGCACGTCCCTGGGCCTTCAGCGCCGCGAAGCGCGCGTCGATGCGGGCGACCGTCACTGGGCGGCGGCTCCGGGGCAGAGATCGCCGGGGATCGGCGCGAACGCCAGCCAGCCGCGCGTTCCGGGGCCAACCGGTCGGGTCTGGTCGTAGAAGGCGGCCATTTCCAGCCCGTCGCAGCCCCCGCCTTCGCGCCGTCGTGCGAGGACGACGCCGTTCGCCTCCCCGGCCACGACCTCCCATCCTTGGGCGACGTAGTGGGCGATGTAGGCGTCAGCCGCCGTGGAGATGGAGGCCAGCGCGCCCTGGACGCAGATCGCGCGGCCCTGCAGTTCCGGATGGGGGCCGCAGGTGTCGTCGAACTCCATGCCCTGCACCAGAGGCAGGGAAACCGCCTCCTGCGCCCGGGCCCGGTCGCCGGAGGCCAGCGCCCCCACCGTCATCGCCGCCAGAAGGAACGCCCTCATGCTCACAACTCCACGCCCAGATGCTTCGCCACGGCGAAGATGTCCTTGTCGCCCCGCCCGCACATGTTCAGCACGACGTCGCCGCCCTTGCCAACTTCCCGCGCGATCTCGCCGACGCGGGCCAGCGCGTGGCTCGGCTCCAGCGCCGGGATGATGCCCTCCAGCTTCGAGCACAGCTGGAAGGCCTCCAGCGCCTCGGCATCGGTCGCGGCGCGGTATTCCGCGCGGCCGGAGTCGTGCAGCCAGGCGTGCTCGGGGCCGATGCCGGGATAGTCCAGCCCGGCCGAGATGGAGTGGCCCTCCAGGATCTGGCCGTCGTCGTCCTGGAGCAGATAGGTGCGGTTGCCGTGCAGCACGCCGGGGCGACCGCCCTGCAGGCTGGCGGCGTGGTCGGGGCCGTCCAGGCCGCGGCCGGCGGCCTCGACGCCGATCAGGCGCACGGACGAATCCTCGATGAAGGGATGGAACAGACCGATGGCGTTGGAGCCGCCGCCGATCGCCGCCACGCAGGCGTCGGGCAGCTTGCCGCGGCGCGCCTGCATCTGGACCCGGGTCTCCTTGCCGATCACCGACTGGAAGTCGCGGACCAGCTCCGGATAGGGGTGCGGGCCCGCCGCCGTACCGATGATGTAATAGGTGTCGGCCACGTTGGTGACCCAGTCGCGCATGGCCTCGTTCATCGCCTCCTTCAGCGTCGAACGGCCGTTGGTGACGGGCACGACCTCGGCACCCAGCAGCTTCATGCGGAAGACGTTGGGGGCCTGACGCTCCACGTCGACGGCACCCATGTAGACCGTGCAGGGCAGGCCGAAGCGGGCGCAGACGGTGGCGGTCGCGACGCCGTGCTGGCCGGCGCCGGTCTCGGCGATGATGCGGGTCTTGCCCATGCGCATGGCCAGCAGGATCTGGCCCATGCAGTTGTTCACCTTGTGGGCGCCGGTGTGGTTCAGCTCGTCGCGCTTGAACCAGATGTTGGCGCCGCCGTGGTGGTCGGTCAGGCGCTGGGCCAGATACAGCGGGCTGGGGCGGCCGACGTAGTGCTCCAGCCAGTCGTCCAGCTCGGCCTGGAAGGCGGGATCGGCCTTGGCGGCCTCATAGGCGTCCTGAAGCTCCAGCACAGCGGGCATCAGGGTCTCCGCCACGAAGCGGCCGCCGAAGGGGCCGAAGCGGCCCTCGGCGTCGGGCCAGGCGTACTGCGAATTCGGAATGGGGGCGTTCACGGGTCCGGCTTTCAGGCCTCGGCGACGGCCTTCAGGAAGGCCGCGATGCGGGCCGGCTCCTTAACACCCGGGGCGCTTTCCACGCCAGAGGAGACGTCGACGAGGGGCGCGCCGGTGGTGCGGATCGCGCGCGTCACATTGTCCGGGTCCAGACCGCCCGCCAGGAACCACGGCCGGTCGAAGGCGCGCCCGGACAGGATCGTCCAGTCGAACGCGTGTCCGATGCCACCGGGCAGGTCGGCGCCCTGCGGCGGCTTCGCGTCGAACATCAGGTGGTCGGCGGCGTCGGTCCAGGCGTCGGCGGCGGCCAGATCGGCGGCCTCGCGGACCGGCAGGGCCTTGATGATCCCGGCCTTCGTCAGGCGGCGGATCTCATGGGCCCGCTCGGGCGTCTCGGACCCGTGCAGCTGGACGAAGTCGGGGCGCAGGCTCAACGCCAGCGTGGTCAGCAGAAGGTCAGACGGGTCGACGACGACGGCGACGATCTTCGCCCGCCCCCGCGCCCGGTCGAACAGGGTCGCGGCGTGCAGGGGCTCGAGATGGCGGGGACTCTTGTCGAAGATCACAGCGCCGACGAAGGCCGCGCCGTGATCCAGCGCGGCATCGAGGGTCCCGGGCGTGGTCAGGCCGCAGATCTTGGCGAGGGTCATGCGTCGCAGGTGCGGCGGCGCGCGCGCGGGGTCAAGGGCGATACAGGTCCGCGTCCAGATCAGTCCTGCCCCGGATCGCCGCGCCGACGATCTCGGATGCGATGACCGAATAGGTGATGCCGTTGCCGCCGAAGCCCATGACGGCGAAGGCGTGGTCCATGTCGGGCACCGGGCCGATGGAGGGCAGGCCGGTGGCGCTTTCGCCGAAAGCCCCGGCCCAGACGTGATCGATCTCGAACTCGACCATGGGCAGCAGCGCCTTCAGCTTGCGGGCGATGCGTTCGGTCCTCGCCTTCAGTTTCGGGATCGAGGTGTGGGCGGTCGGGCTGTCCTCGTCCTCGCCGCCGACGATCAGGCGGCCGTCACGGGCCATGCGGAAATACAGGTACGGATCCGACGCCTCCCAGACCAGCATTTCCCGCAGCCAGGCGGGGCAGGGGGTGCGTGGCTTCGTCGCCAGCGCCCAGGTGGAAATGACCTTGGCGCCCGGCGTCGGCACGCCCTTGGGGAACTCGTAGCCGCAGCAGAAGACGACGGTGCGGGCGCGGACTGCATGGCCCGCGTCGGTCAGCAGGGTGACGCCGTCGGGGTCCGACGCCACCTCCAGGACCTCGACGGGCGAGTAGACGCGAGCGCCCGCCGTCTGCGCACGGCGCAGCAGGCCGGCGGCCAGTTTCGCCGGGTCGGCACGGGCGGAACCGTCCGACAGGATGGCACCGGTGCGGTCGATTCCGTAGTCGGCGCGCAGCGTCGCGGCGGGCACGAAGGCGCTCTCCAGCCCCATCTCCGCACGTGCCTCGGCCTCGGCTTCGAGCGCGCGGAAGCCGTATTGATCGCCCGCCAGGTAGAGGGTGCGGCTGGGCCTCAGCCCGCAGGGGATGCGCTCGCGGCTCACGATATCGCGCAGGTGATCGACGGCGGCGCGGGAGCGGGCGTAGGCGCGCCGCGCGTTCGCCGGGCCGATCTTCCTGGCCAGCTCGACCAGCGGCAGGTCGATCTCCCATTGCAGCAGGGCGGTCGAGGCGACGGTGGAGCCCATCAGAGGCGGGCGACGATCCAGCACGGCGACGCTGAAATCGCGCGCCAGTTCGTGCGCCATGAAGGCGCCGGAGATGCCCGCCCCGATCACGGCGACGTCGACGCTGATCGCCTGCGTCAGCGGCCGGACGGGCACGCCCAGTCCCGGACCGTCGGCCCACAGCGATCGTCCGGTGCGTAGATCGCGTTCGTGGGTGGCGGACATCGGGCTTCTGCGGCTTTCGAGGGCTGGCGGGCGATACGGCCAAGCCTAAAGCCGCCGCTACGCCGCCGGTTCCTCGAACACGCGGGCGACCTCGTCCGGCGTCAGCAGTCGCCAGTCGCCGGGTGCCAGATCGTCTGGGACGGTCAGGGCACCCATGCGCTCGCGGTGGAGAGCCTCGACGTGGTTGCCGGCCGCGGCGAACATGCGGCGGACCTGATGATAGCGACCCTCGTGGACCGTCAGCCGGGCCTCGACGTCGCCGATCGGTTCCAGGATCGCGGGGGCCAGCGGCTTGTCTTCGCCCTCCAGCAGCAGCGTGCCCGCCGCGAACAGGGCGGCCTCGTGCCCTTCCAGCGGGCGGGCCAGGGTGGCGCGATAGACCTTGGCCACGTGCCGGCGGGGGCTGATGATCCGGTGCAGCAGGTCGCCGTCGTCGGTCAGCAGCAGCAGGCCCGAGGTCTGCTTGTCCAGGCGCCCGACGGTGGAGATGGCCGGGTCGCGGCGACGCCAACGCGCGGGCAGGACGTCGTAGACCAGCGCCCCGTCCTCCTTGTGCGAACAGGTCATGCCCAGCGGTTTGTTCAGCAGGATCACCAGCCCCGGCGGCGGATCGACCGGATGGCCGTCGATCGTCATGCGGTCGGGCAGGTCGGGCGTCGGGGCGATCTTCTGCGAGGCGTCGGTGAGGTCGCGGCCGTCGAGGGTGATCCCGCCGACCTTCGCCAGTTTCGCGATCTCCTGCCGCGAACCGTAGCCCATGCCGCCGAGCAATCTGTCCAGCCGGACATTCTTGATTGCCCGGTCGCCCTTCGGGCTGCTTGAGGGCGGCTTCATTTGGTCGCCTCGAAGACCTTGTAGCCCGCGGACTCCTCGACCACGCGGACGCGGCGGAAGGCCGCGTTCAGGTCGGCCTCGTAGGGCAGATGGCGGTTGGCGACCATCCAGAGGGTGCCGTTCTTCCGCAGCAGCTCCGCGGCCTTGCGCACGAAGGCTTGGCCGAGATGACGATCCTCCTGCCCCCCGTCGTGGAAGGGCGGATTCATGACGACGAAGTCCAGGTCGCCCGCGGCGGGTGCGGTGCGGGCGTCGGCCCAGTCGAACGAGGCGCGGGGGTCGGTGACGTTCAGGCGCGCGGCGTCGACGGCGCGGCGGTCGAGGTCGACGCCCGACAGTTTCGTCACCGCGGCGGAGGTCAGAACCGCCAGCGACAGCACGCCGACGCCGCAGCCCAGATCCACCCCGACCCCCTTCATGGGCGGCAACTGCAGCGCGAGGGTCGCCGTGCCCGCGTCGATCCGGTCCCAGGCGAAGACGCCGGGGCGCGACCACAGGCCGGTGTCGGACACCTTGCGCGCCGCTCCTGCCTCGATCGCCTCGTCCAGCCCGGTCAAGGGGCCGTCCATGGTCGCGCGACAGCGGCGGTGGTGGGCCTTGGGCTCATCCACGACGGTCAGGCCGAACCCCTCCAGCTCCTTCTTCAGGCGCGCGCCGCCCTTGTCCTTGGGGGCCATGGCGTCGAGGCGTCCGCCGGGCTTCAGCGCGCGCAGGGCGTGGGCCAGCACGGCGCGGCGCTCCAGCGCGCCGGGCGGGGCGTAGATGACCGCAAGGTCAGCGGAGCCGGGCGCGACGTCTTCCAGCGCCGTCGCCCCGGGAATCAGGGGCGAGGTCTGAAGCGCGTCGGACGGCGGGTCGAACACCGCCGGCGGGCGGCCGTAAAGCAGGACGGTCATTCCCGGCTCAATCCACGGGATCGGCCGCGAAATCAAATGTCGCGCATGACATGCGGGCGTCGCTGGGGCACTCACGCCCCGTGTCCGCCGAATCCCCGATCGACCTGACCGAGGCCCGCGCCCTGCTGGAGCGCGTGTGGGGCCATGCGGATTTCCGGGGCCTGCAGGCCGGGGTGGTGGCCGAGGCGCTGGCCGGGCGCGACGCCCTGGCGGTGCTGCCGACCGGCGGGGGCAAGTCGGTCTGCTATCAGGTTCCGGCCATCCTGCGGCCCGGCATGGGGCTGGTGATCTCGCCGCTGATCGCCCTGATGACCGATCAGGTCGAGGGCCTGCGCCAGCAGGGCGTGCAGGCCGCGCGTCTGGATTCCGGCATGACGCTGGACGACCGCTCGGACGTCTGGCGCGCGGCGCGGGCGGGCGAGCTGGACCTGCTGTACGTGTCGCCCGAGGGGCTGGCGGCGGGGGCCATGCTGGACCGGTTGAGCGAGATCCAGCTCAGCCTGATCGCCATCGATGAGGCGCACTGCGTCTCGCAATGGGGGCACGATTTCAGGCCGGACTACCGCACCCTTGGGCGGCTTGCCGAGGTGTTCCCGAACGTGCCGCGGCTGGCGGTCACGGCCACGGCCGACGCGCGGACGCGCGACGACATCGTGGCCTCCCTGCGGCTGGGCGACGCCCAGGTCTTCGTCGACAGTTTCGCGCGGCCGAACCTGGCGCTGGCGGCCGAGAAGAAGGGTGCCGGCACGCGCGCCTGGACCGAGCGGCGGGTGATCGAACTGGTCTCGGCCCGGCGCGGCCGGTCCGGCGTGGTCTATTGCGGCAGCCGCGACGGCTGCGAGCGGCTGGCCGAGGCGCTGGTCGGGGCGGGCATCGACGCTCTGGCCTATCACGCCGGCATGGACGGCAAGGAGCGCGACCGGCGCCTCGCGCGGTTCCTGGCGGCGGACGCGGGCGTCATGGTGGCGACCATCGCCTTCGGCATGGGCGTCGACAAGCCGGACGTGCGCTTCGTCATCCACGCCGATCCGCCGGGATCGCTGGAGGCCTATTGGCAGGAGATCGGCCGCGCCGGGCGCGACGGCGATCCGGCCGAGGGGCTGACTCTTTATGGCCCGTCCGACATCGCCTGGACGCTGAAACGGCTGGACGGCCGGCCGATGGACGAGGCAGTCAAGGCGGCGCAGGTGGGCAAGGCGCGGCGGCTGTTCGGCATGCTGGACGGGGCGGTCTGCCGGCCGCAGGCGGTGCGGCGGTATTTCGGGGAGGAGGGGGCCGAGGTCTGCGGCGTCTGCGACGTCTGTCTGGATCCGCCGCAGACCTATGACGCCACCGTGCATGCCCAGAAGGCGCTGGCCGCGGTGCAGCGGCTGGACCAGCGCTTCGGCCGCGGGCGGGTCATTGACCATCTGACCGGCCGGACGAAGGACGTGCAGGGCTGGGAGCAGGGCCTGTCGACCTGGGGCGTCGGCGCGGACCTGTCGCCGCATGGCTGGCGCGAGGTGATCGACCACCTGATGTTTGAGGGCCTGCTGGAGGAGGACGCCAACGACGGCCGTCCCCTGCTGCGTCTTGGCGACCCGGCGGCGGTCCGCGCCGTTTATCGCGGCGAGCGGACCATCGAGGTGGCTCAGGCGCCCGCGCCCGTGGCCTCGACCCGGTCGGGCAATCCCCGAAGGCGCGGAGAGGGCAAGGCCTCGGCGGCGCTGGAGCATCTGCCGGAGGAGGTGCGGATGCGCTTCGAACGCCTGCGCGCCTGGCGCCGCGACCGCGCCGCCGAGCAGCGCGTGCCGCCCTACGTCATCTTCCAGGACCGGACCCTGTTGGAGATCGCCGTGCTGAATCCGTCCCGCCTGCCCGAACTGGCCCACGCGCCCGGGGTCGGCGAGGCCAAGATGGCGCGCTATGGCGAGGCGGTTCTGAAGGCCTTGGCGGCCTGAGTTCCCTTCTCCCCTTGCGGGAGAAGGTGGCCTCGCGAAGCGAGGTCGGATGAGGGGTCGCACCGGTTTGGCTGCCATCGAACGGAAGATTGCCGGGGCCTGAGAGACCCCTCATCCGTCAGGCTTCGCCTGCCACCCTCTCCCGCAAGGGGAGAAGGGCGGAATGGTCGGATTCACTCGCTTTCGGCGCCCCGGGCGCCTATATTTCCGGTGTTCCGAACGGGTGCGGATTCGCGCCTCGGACCCTGCATCCCCGGACAGATGACCGCATGACCGACACGACTGCCGACCAGCCGGAATACGGCGCCGATTCCATCAAGGTTCTCAAAGGCCTGGACGCGGTTCGCAAGCGTCCCGGCATGTATATCGGCGACACCGACGACGGCTCGGGCCTGCACCACATGGTCTATGAGGTGGTCGACAACGCCATCGACGAGGCGCTGGCCGGCCACGCCGACCTGGTGCAGGTCATCCTGAACGCCGACGGCTCGGTCACCGTGACCGACAACGGTCGCGGCATCCCCACGGACATCCACGAGGGCGAGGGCGTCTCGGCGGCCGAGGTCATCATGACCCAGCTGCACGCGGGCGGGAAGTTCGACCAGAACTCCTACAAGGTTTCCGGCGGCCTGCACGGCGTGGGCGTTTCGGTGGTCAACGCCCTGTCGGACTGGCTGGAGCTGAAGATCTATCGCGACGGCAAGGCGCACCAGATGCGCTTCGAGCGCGGCGACACGGTCAGCCCGCTGAAGATCACCGGCGACGCCCCGATGCGCACCGAGGGCCCCAAGGCCGGCCAGCCGATGAACGGCACGGAGGTGACCTTCTACCCGTCGGTCACGACCTTCAGCCACATCGACTTCGACCTGAAGACGCTCGAACACAGGTTGCGCGAGCTGGCCTTCCTGAACTCCGGCGTCGTCATCCGTCTGGCCGACAACCGCCACGCCGAGCCGTTCGAGGAAATCCTGCACTATGAGGGCGGGGTCGAGGCCTTCGTGCGCCACCTGGACAAGTCCAAGTCGCCGATCCTGAAGGACGTCATCGTCATTCGCGGCAAGAAGGAGGGGATCGAGCTCGACCTCGCCCTGTGGTGGAACGACAGCTACCACGAGACCATGCTGTGCTTCACCAACAACATCCCGCAGCGGGATGGCGGCACGCACCTGTCGGCCTTCCGCAGCTCGCTGACGCGGGTGATGAGCGGCTATATCGAGGCCGCCGGCGCGGCCAAGAAGGAGAAGGTCTCCGTCAGCGGAGAGGACGCGCGCGAGGGCCTGACCTGCGTGCTGTCGGTCAAGGTGCCGGATCCCAAGTTCAGCTCCCAGACCAAGGACAAGCTGGTCAGTTCAGAGGTGCGTCCGGCGGTCGAGGCTCTGTGCAGCGACGGCCTGTCGACCTGGTTCGAGGAGCATCCGGTCGAGGCCAAGGCCATCGTCGCCAAGATCGTCGAGGCCGCCGCCGCGCGCGAGGCCGCGCGCAAGGCGCGCGAGCTGACGCGGCGCAAGTCGGCGCTGGACATCTCCAGCCTGCCCGGAAAACTGGCCGACTGTCAGGAGCGCGATCCGGCCAAGTCCGAACTGTTTATCGTCGAGGGTGACTCCGCCGGCGGCTCGGCCAAGCAGGCCCGCAACCGCGAGAACCAGGCGGTGCTGCCGCTGCGGGGCAAGATCCTGAACGTCGAGCGCGCGCGGTTCGACCGCATGCTGTCGTCCGACCTGATCGGAACGCTGATCCTGGCGCTGGGCACCGGCATCGGCCGGGACGACTTCAACGCCGACAAGCTGCGCTATCACAAGATCATCCTGATGGCCGACGCCGACGTCGACGGCGCGCACATCCGGACCCTGCTGCTGACCTTCTTCTATCGGCAGATGCCCGAGCTGATCGAGCGCGGCCACGTCTACATCGCCCAGCCGCCGCTCTACAAAGTCGAGAAGGGCAAGACCTCGCGCTACCTCAAGGATCAGGCCGAGATGGACGCCTATCTGATCGAGGAGGGCGTGGCCGAGGCCGAGCTGGATCTGCCGACCGGCGAGCGCCGGACGGGCTTCGACCTGGCATCGCTGGTGCGCGAGGCCAAGGCCTTCAAGGCCGGCGTGGACCGGCTGAGCCAGCGGGCCCCGGCCTTCGCAGTGGAGCAGTCGGCGCTGGCCGGCCTGTTCGCCGAGGACGGCGGCGATCCGACGCGGGCGGCCGCGCGGCTGAACCTCTACGCCGAGGAAGGCGACGGAGACTGGACCGGGGCTCCGGGTGCCCAGGGCGCGGTGGCCTTTGAACGCGTGCGCCGCGCCGTGACCGAACGCATCGTGCTGGAGGAGGCGCTGATCCGCTCGCTGGACGCGCGCCGTCTGGCCGAGCGCGCCGCGGCGTTCGAGGGCCTGTTCGACAAGCCTGCCGTCTATCGCCGCAAGGACAAGTCGGTGACCGTGCGCGGTCCGCTGGACCTGCTGGAGGCGGTGCTGGACGCGGGCAAGAAGGGCATCAAGATCCAGCGCTACAAGGGTCTGGGCGAGATGAACCCCGAGCAGCTGTGGGAGACAACGCTGGACGCCGACGCCCGCACCCTGCTGCAGGTGCGGGTCGACCACCAGGAAGACGCCAACGACCTGTTCGCCAAGCTGATGGGTGACGTGGTGGAGCCGCGCCGGGAGTTCATCCAGGAAAACGCCCTGGACGCCGCCGTCGACGCCTGATCGTCAGGTCCGCGGCGAGGCGAGGAAGTCCTCGAGGCGCGCCCAGGGACGGGCCGTCGGCACTTCGCCGTCGCAGGCGACGATCTTGAGGAAGGCCATGTTGGTGTCGGGCGGGACGTCCAGCCATGCCGCGTCCGCCTCGTCCCAGGCGTCGATCACGGCACCGTCCGACCCGAACTCCTCGGTACGGACCACACGCCACTGGTTGGCCGCGCAGCGGAACTGATAGGCCTCGATGGCGTGCTCCCGGTCGCCCGGCGTGGGCGGCGAGCGCAGGGTGCGGGCCATGCGCACGGTCTTCACCCCGTCGGCCTCGGACATCGTGCCCACGTCGACCAGATAGATCGAGGACGACGTCCGTGACAGGGTCCTCCATGCCGGGGTCCCCGGCGCCGTGGCGGCCGCCGGCTCCGTGGTCAGAATCTCTTCCTGTGCCTTCGCCATGCCCGGCGCGGCGATGCACGCGCCGAGGATCATCAAGCCCAACAGCTTCATGTCGTCCTCCCTCAACAGCCCCGTCCAATGATCCGCGTTCGGCGACGATTGGCAAGGCCTTGCGTTCATGCCCTGACTTCGCCCCACCGGACCTGCAGGATCGATCCATGTTCGCCCGACCGGCCGCCCTGCTCGTTCTTCTCGTCCTGACGCTTGTGGTCGGCACCCCCGCCCACGCCCAGGCCTTCCGCTCGGACCGCATCACGGTGGAGACGCGCGGGCGGGGGCCGGATGTGGTGCTGATCCCCGGCCTGGCCTCGACCGCCGTGGTCTGGTCGCGACTGGCCGACCGGCTGGACGACGACCACACGGTGCATCTGGTTTCCGTGCGCGGCTTCGGGGAGCTGCCGGCCGGGGCCAACGCCTCGGGTCCGCTTGTCGGACCGGTGGCGCAGGAGGTGCTGCGCTACGTCCGCACGCGCGGGCTCAGGACGCCGGCCATCATCGGCCACTCCATGGGCGGGCTGGTGGCGCTGCGGGTCGGGGCGGACGGCGGGCGGTCGATCGGCCGGATCATGGTGGTGGACGCCTCGCCCTTCTTTCCCGCCCTGCTGAACGGCGCGACCTCGGCGCGGGACGTCGAGCCGATCGCGCGCGTCGCCTATCAGGCCGTCCTGTTCCTCGGCGACGACGCCCTGCAGCAGGGCGTCTGGGGGGCGGACGGCGCCTCGGAGGCGGTGATGGCCGGCATGGGCTGGCAGGGCGGGGACCGCCGCGTGCTGGCCCAGGGCCTGTACGAGGTCATGACCCTGGACATGCGACACAGGCTGGACGACGTGGTCGGGCCCGTGACCGTCGCCTACGGCTGGAGCCGGACCGAGGACTCGCCGCGCCGCGACCTCGAGCGCCGGCTGCGGCCCGCCTTCGCCGGGCTGAGGACGCCGGTGCGGCTGGAGCCCATCGAGGGTGCCGAGCACATGGTCATGATCGACCAGCCGCGCCGGTTCGAGGCCGCGGTGCTGCGCTTCCTGCGCTAGGCCTCGGGGACCAGCGCCCCGCCCTCGACCCGCACGAAGCCGGCACGGCCGCGCAGGGGGGCGAACAGCTCGGGCTCGGTGCCCGTCATGAAGGCCTGCAAACCCAGCGCCTCGACCTCATCGAACAGGGCGGCGCGGCGGGCGGCGTCGAGGTGGGCGGGGGCTTCGTCGAGCAGCAGCAGCGGCGTTCCGGCTCGCGGCTTCGTCGCGTCCGGAATGACGAGGGCACCGGTCAGCCGGTTCAGCTGGGCCAGCACCAAATTCAGCACCAGCGCCTTCTGCTCGCCGGACGAGCCCTCGGCGGCGGGGCGGTTCTTCTCGCGGTGCAGGGCAATCAGGTCGGAGCGATGCGGGCCGAACAGACTGCGCCCGGCGGCGGCGTCGCGGGCGCGGGAGCGGGACAGCCCCTCGCGGATCGAGGCGGCGATGGCTTCGGCGTCGGTGCCCTCGGCGGCCATCGTCTCGGCCTCGCCGGTCAGGCCCAGATCGGCCTGCGGGAAGGGCCGGTCGCCGCGCGCGTCGATGGCGGCCTGCAGGTCGTTGAGCGCCCCGGCCCGGGAGAGGGCGGCGGCGGCGCCCGACTGCCCCAGCCGGACCTCCAGCGCGTCCAGCCACAGGGGGTCGGCGGCGCGACCTTCGGCCCCGTCGACCAGCAGGCGCAGCCGCTCGCGCAGGGCCTTCTCATAGGCAGCGACGTGGGCGGCGTGGTCGGGGTCCGCGGCGAAGACCAGCCGGTCGAAGAATTTCAGCCGGTCGGCGCGGGCGTCGGAGAAGAGCCGGTCCTGCTCGGGCGTCGCCCAAACGGGGCGCAGGTGGTCCAGCAGGCGTCCGGGCGGGGCGGTCTCGCCGTCGATACGCACCACGCGGCGCGCGCCCCCGGCCGACTGCACGCCCGTGCCCAGCTTCACCTCGTCGCCGTCGGTGGTCAGGACCGCCGCGACGGCCCAGGCCCGGCCCGACCGCTCGCCCGGCTCGCGCCGCCCCATCTCCGGCGCGGTCGCCCCGCGCAGACCCCGGCCCGGCGTGAACAGGCTCAGGCCCTCCAGCACATTGGTCTTCCCCGCCCCATTGGCCCCGTGCAGCACGGTGATCGCGCTGTTCGGCTCCAGCCGCGCGGCGGCGTAGGAACGGAAGTCGGTGAGGGTGAGGGTGGTGATCACGACCTAAGTCTCCCCCGTCGGGGGAGCTGTCCGCGGAGCGGACCGAGGGGGCTCGAGTGCAGCGCGGGTCCGTCCCCCTCCACCATGCTGCGCATGGTCCCCCTCCCCCTGTGGGGGAGGATGTCGCTCATCACACCCGCAGCGGCATCAGCACGTACTGAACGCCCGGGTCGCCGGGATCGAGGACCAGCGTCGGCGACGCCGGGTCCGCGAACTTGAAGTGCGCTGTCTCGCCGGTGATCTGGCCGGCGACGTCCAGCAGGTAGCGGGCGTTGAAGCCGATCTCGAAGGGCTCTTCGGAATAGCCGATCTCGACCTCCTCGACGCCCTGGCCGGCCTCCATGTTGCGCACGGTCAGGGTGACGCGGTCGTTGTCGAAGGCCAGTTTCACGCTGCGGCTCTTCTCGGCCGAGATGGTCGCCACGCGGTCCACGGCCGAGGCGAAGACGGCGTTGTCGATGTCGGCCTGCTTGTCGTTGCCTTTGGGGATGACGCGGCCATAGTCGGGGAAGGCGCCGTCGATGACCTTGGAGGTCAGGCTGGCCTGGCCGAACTCGAAGCGGATCTTCTGGGCGCTGACCTGAACCTCGACCGGGCCGGAGCCGTCGTCCAGCAGGCGGCGCACCTGGTCGATCGTCTTGCGCGGCACGATGACGCCGGGGCCGCCGGCGGCGCCCTCGGGCGCGGGGGTCTCGGCCAGGGCCAGACGGTGACCGTCGGTGGCGACGGCGCGCAGCAGGGGGATGCCGTTCTCGGCCACGGTGTGGAGATACAGGCCGTTCAGATAGTAGCGCGTCTCCTCCGTGGAGACGGCGAAGCGGGTCTTGTCGATCAGCCGGGCCAGATCCTCCTTGGGCATGGAGAAGCGGGCGCCGCCGGTCTCGGTCGACATGACGGGGAAGTCGCCGGCCGGCAGGACCGGCAGGTTGAATTTGGAGCGTCCAGCCTGGACCACCAAGCGGGGATCCTCGCCGTCGTAGGTCAGGGAGACCTCGGCCCCGTCGGGCAGTTTGCGGGCGATCTCGTACAGGGTGTGGGCGGGCGCGGTGATCTGGCCCTCGACATTCACCGTGGCCTCGGCCTCGTCGACCATCTCCATGTCCAGGTCGGTGGCGGCGAACGAAAGCTTGTCGCGGCCGGCCGACAACAGGACGTTGGACAGGATCGGGATGGTGTTGCGGCGTTCGACCACGCTCTGCACGTGGCCCAGGGCCCGAAGGAGCGCGGATCGTTCGATGGTCAGCTGCATATCGTCTCGCCCAAGCGACTCACGGGCCGCCTCACACTGTGGCCGGGAACACTAGCGGATTGGGGATGGGGGGCAAGGAAGGGGCTTAGGGCTTAGGGCTTGGGGCTTAGGACGCATCGCCGCCGCCCGTGGATAACCCGGTGGACAACGGCCTCGGACCATCATTGCAGTCCAAGCCCCAAGCCCCAAGCCCGCGGCGTCAGCCGCGCAGCTTCCGCGTCAGCGCCTCGACGTCGCGGGCGACCTGCTCGTCCTGGGTCATCAGCTCGCCGACCTTGCGCACCCCGTGCAGGACGGTGGTGTGGTCGCGCCCGCCGAAGCGACGGCCGATGTCGGGATAGGACCGCGTCGTGTGCTGCTTGCACAGGTACATGGCGATCTGGCGCGGCCGGGCGATGGCGCGGTTGCGACGGTCGCTGAGCAGGTCGGCCTGCTTCAGCTGGAAATGCTCGGCGACGGTCTTCTGGATCTCGTCGACGGTGATGCGGCGCTCCGGCCCGCCGCGGAAGGCGGCCCCCAGCAGGCCGCGGACCTCGTCCACCGTCAGGGTCGACAGGCGGGCACCGGCGGCGGCGGCGACGGTGTTCACCGCACCTTCCAGCTCGCGCATGGTGCCGGGCGTCTGGTCGACCAGCTGCTCCAGCACGGCGTCGGGCACCTCGCCCGAGACCACGCCCAGACCGGCCAGGGTGTGGAAGCGGTTGCGGGCCACGGCCAGCTTCAGGGCACGGTCGCCCGCCTCGATCGGGCAGGTCAGGCCGGCCGACAGGTGGCTGCGCAGGCGCGGCTCGATCTCGGTCAGGGCCATCGGCGCCCGGTCGGCCGACAGGATGACCCGCCGCCCGTCCTCGATCAGCGAGGTCAGGGTGGAGAGCAGCTCTTCTTGGGTGGCGGCCTTGTTGCCGACGAACTGGACGTCGTCGATCAGCAGCATGTCGGCGCCGCGCAGGGCCTCCTTGAAGCCGGCGGTGGTGCGGTCCTGGACCGCGCGCATGAAGTTGGACAGGAAGCGCTCGGCGGTCAGGTAGATGACCTTGGCGTCGGGGCGCAGGCGCTGCGCCTCCCAGGCGATGGCGTTCAGCAGGTGGGTCTTGCCGTGGCCGTAGGGGCCGCAAAAGACGACGGGGTTGAAGTGACCGTCGGCCCAGCCGGCGACCTGACGCGCAATGGCCAGGGCGAAGGCGTTGCCGCTGCCCTCCACGAAGCCGTCGAAGGTCAGCCGTTCCTGCAGGCCGGCGGCGCGCACGGCGCGGGCGCCGTCGGCGACGGGGCCCACTGTGGCGGCGGGCATGGCCGGGGCGCGGGGCGGGGTCGTCGCGGCGGCGGTCGTGGCCGAGGCGATGACCGAAGGGGTCACGGCGGGCATGTCGGCGCGGCAGCGCACGTCGAGACGGCGCGACAGGCCGTCGAGGCCCAGCCAAAGCTCGTTCAGACGACGCAGGGCGTTCTTGCGCACCCAGTCGCGGGCGTAGCCGGTGGGGGTGACCAGAACCAGCTGGCCCGACCCGTCCAGGCGCACGGCCGAGGGAGCGATGTAGCTGCTGAACGGACCGTCGCCGATCTCGGCGCGCAGCCGGCCGGCCGCCTCCGCCCAGATCCGGTCCGGATCGGTCATCGCCACGCGCGCCGCTTCTGCCGCCATCATCGCCACCCTCTGGTCTCCGTTCCCCGCCTGTGACGCGCCGGAGAGGGTCTGGAGCCGGGGCAAACCTTCCCCGACCCCTGAAACTGGCGTCTCAGGGCCTTGGTGGCCGACCGGACAGACATCTCCCGCCGACGCGAAACGTTCGTCTCGCGCCGTCTTCATCCGTGGAGGGATGGAAGTGCGTCAGGTCTGAAAACTACTCCCCGGCGGGGGTGCGTCAACGCTGATTCGAATCCTTCGAAGCAGTTAATTCGCTTGACTCGCGCAAGCCCAAAAACGGCCTCGGAATTTTGCCGAGCGGAGCCGTGGTGCCCCCGAGAATTCCCATCCGTGACTTAGCCCCGGACATGACGAAGGCGAGACAGGTGATCCTGTCTCGCCTTTGAAATCGTTGGTCTTTACCATGACGGAGTGGTGAAGCCCCGTCCGGAAGCGGTCGATCAGGCCGCCGACATTTTCTTCAGCTGGGCGGCCAGGCGACCGACCTTGCGCGAGCCCGTGTTCTTGTGAACGACGCCCTTGGAGACGGCGCGCATCAGCTCGGACTGGGCGGTGATGAAGGCGCCCTTGGCGGCCTCGGCGTCGCCGCCGGCGACGGCTTCCTGGAACTTGCGCAGGAAGGTGCGGACGCGCGTGCGGCGCGACTTGTTCACCTCGGTGCGGGCGGCGATCTTGCGGATCGCCTTCTTGGCGCCGGCGTTGTTGGCCATCAATCAAACCTATCGAACGGAAAGCGCCGCGGAATGACGTCCCACGGCGCGGAAATCTCAAGAGGCGCGGCGTATAGCGGAAAGGTCCGGGGGAGGCAAGGCGATGCGAGGCGGGACATGAGACTGATCGATCTGAGCCATGAGATCGAGGACGGGATGGTCACCTACAAGGGCCTGCCGGCCCCGCTGATCTGCGATCACCTGACGTTCGAGGCCTCGCGGCCGCTGTACGACGGCGGCGAGGAGTTCAGCATCGCCCGCATCGACATGGTCGCCAATACCGGCACCTACATCGACGTCCCCGCCCATCGGTGGCGCGATGGCGACGACCTGGCGGCGGTGGCGCTGGATCGGGTCGCCGACCTGCCCGGCCTTTGCGTCGACGCGACGGGAGCGGGCGACCTGCCCGTGGGCCCGGAGCTGTTCGCGGGACTGGAGGTGGCGGGCCACGCCGTGCTGGTGCGCACCGACTGGAGCCGCAACTGGCGCACCGACGCCTATTTCGAGAACCATCCCTTCCTGTCCGAGGCCGCCGCCGTGCTGCTGCGGGACCGGGGCGCGGCGCTGGTGGGCATCGACTCCCACAACATCGACGACACCCGCGTGCGGACCCGGCCCGTGCATTCCATCCTGCTGCGCGCCGGCGTGCCGATCGTGGAGCACATGACCCATCTCGCCGCCCTGCCGCCGCGAGGGTTCCGCTTCACCGCCGCCCCGCCCAAGGTCAGGGGCATGGGCACGTTTCCGGTGCGGGCCATGGCCCGGGTGGACTAGCGCCCCCGGAACGCCGGCTTCCGCTTTTCGACGAAGGCGCCCATGCCCTCCTTCTGGTCCTCGAAGGCGAAGAGCGAGTGGAACAGGCGGCGCTCGAACTGGACGCCCTGGGTCAGGGTCGTCTCCAGCGCGGCGTTGACCATCTCCTTGTTGGCCATGACGGCCAGGGGGCTCTGTTCCGCCAGGCGGGCGGCGATCTTGCGGACCTCGTCCAGCAGCTGGTCGTGCGGCACGACGCGGCTGGCCAGTCCGGCGCGCTCGGCCTCGGCCGCGTCCATCATCCGGCCGGTCAGGCACATGTCCATGGCCTTGGACTTGCCGACCAGGCGCGTCAGGCGCTGCGACCCGCCGATGCCGGGCGCGACGCCCAGATTGATCTCGGGCTGGCCGAACTTCGCCTTCTCGGATGCCACGATAAAGTCGCACAGCATGGCCAGCTCGCACCCGCCCCCCAGGGCGAAGCCGTTGACCGCGGCGATGATCGGCTTGCGGAAGCGGGTGATGCGGTCGTGGCCGAGCGCGAAGTAGTTGCCGACGTACATCTGGGCATAGGTCTGGTCCGCCATCTCCTTGATGTCGGCACCGGCGGCGAAGGCCTTCTCGCCCGAGCCGGTCAGGATCAGGCAGCGGACCGTGCCGTCGTGCTCGACCGCGTCGAGGAAGTCCGCCAGATCCTTGAACAGCGCCGAGTTCAGGGCGTTCAGCGCCTCGGGCCGGTTCAGGGTCACCACGGCATAGCCGTCGGCGTGGCGCTCGATCAGGAGGGTGTCGTAGGTGTCGGTCATGTGCACTCCGATTTTTCGAGTGCACATAGTGCACATCTGTCGATCCGGGCAGTCTGTCACGCGCCTGCGACGAACGCGGTCGCAGTCACCGACGCGGCAGCAGCATCAGGGTGAAGGCGGCGCGGATCAGTTCGGTCAGGACGACGAGGCCGAGCAGGACGTTGGCGGCCACCGCCTGGGCCCGCGCGGTGGACAGGTCCAGGCTCCAGCCGAAGCGGGACGCCAGGGCCAGGGTGAAGGCGAGGCCCAGCAGCAGGACGATCAGCGCCATCAGCGCCACGTGCCCGGCCTTCAGCGCCGCGTTCAGGCTGGGGCCGTCGTCGAGGTTGCGCGCCCGCTTGCGGAACAGCCAGGCCACGGTTGAGGTCGCTCCCGCCTCCAGCGCCACGGCGCCGATCAGGGCGGCGAGGAACCACCAGATCAGGCCCGACAGGTCGTCGGCCCGCACGGCCTGGGCGAAGTGCGCGAAATAGGCGCCCCAGACGCCGGTCCCGACCAGCAGGCTGATCCAGAGGTGGATTTTTCTCACGCGCTCACTCCCACCATCGCCGCCAGCTTCAGCACGGTATTCCAGTTCCGGGCCGTGCCCATGCCGGTCAGGCGGACCTGCGCGGCCTTCTCGGCCATTTTCGACTGGCCGATGCCGTCGGGGTGGAAGAACCACAGGGCGCCGGGCGTGGCCTCCGCCCGCTCGTCGCCGACGGCGAAGCCGCGCAGGGCCTCGAGCGCGCCGTCCTTCACGCCGTCCTTCATGACCATGAGCAGGGTCCTCGACGGGTGCGCCTCCGCCTCGGCGGGGAAGGGGCAGGCGGCGATCAGCCCGGCCCACTGATCCGACGTGCGGACCATGGCGGCGATCTTCAGCCCGAAGGTCTCCTGCATGGCCGCCTCGATGTCGGCCTCCAGCGCGGCGGGGTCGCGATCGCTCTCGACCACCAGATTGCCGCTGGCCAGCAGGGTGCGGGGGTTCTTCAGTCCCATCTTCTCCGCCATGGCCCGCTGCTCGGCGACCGGCGCACGGACGCCGCCGGTGTTCATGCCGCGGAACAGGATGATGCGGTGGTCCGTCATCGCTTCTGGCACTCCGGACAGAAGAAGGTGGAGCGGCCGCCCTGGACGAGGCGGCGGATCACGGGATGGCTCTCGACCCGGCGGCAGGGCTCGCCCTCGCGGCCGTAGACGTCGAAGCGGTGCTGGAAATAGCCCTGCCCGCCGTCGGCGTTGGCGAAGTCGCGGAGCGTCGAGCCGCCGGCCGCGATGGCCTCGGTCAGGACGTCGCGGATGGCGGTCGTCAGCGCCTCCAGCCGGGGCCCGGACACCTTGCCCGCCGCCAGTCGGGGCGAGATGCGGGCGCGCCACAGGGCCTCGCAGACGTAGATGTTGCCGAGGCCCGAGACGATCCGCTGGTCCAGCAGCGACACCTTGATGTTCTGCGCCTTGCCCTTGAAGGCGGCCTTCAGGTGCTCGGCCGAAAACGCGTTGCCCAGCGGCTCGGGCCCCAGACCGGCGAACCACGGATGCGTGTCCACTCGATCGTCGGGGATCAGCCCCATGAAGCCGAAGCGGCGGGCGTCGGCGAAGCCGATGCGGGTGCGGCCCGTTCCGGCGTCGGCGCACAGGCTGAGGTGCTCGTGCTTGCCCGCGATGGGCGCCGGCTCCTCGAACTCGCCCAGCTGGCGCCCGTCCAGGGTGAAGCGGCCGGTCATGCCCAGATGGGTCACCCAGGTCTCGCCGGTCGACAGGGGCATCAACAGATACTTGGCCCGGCGCAGCACCCGCTCGACCCGCGCGCCGTCCAGCCGGTCTGCGAACCGGTCGGGGAAGGGGAAGCGCAGGTCCGGCCGGTTGACCCGCACCGACGACAGCCGCGCGCCGGCCAGCACGGGTTCCAGTCCGCGCCGGACGGTCTCGACCTCGGGAAGCTCGGGCATGGGGCGGGTCTAGCGCGCCGTGCCGGAACGTAACAATCCCATTGCCCTGCGACGCCGGCCGCGCTTACCTCCCGCCGATTGGGAGAGGGAATTCCACCATGACTGACGTGCCGAGCTCCGCCGGGGGCGGGCGCCGCATCGAACTGACGCTGCGCGCGCTGGTTCTGGGCTGCCTGCTGGCGGTGATCTTCACCGCCGCCAATACCTATCTGGGCCTGCAGGTGGGCCTGACCTTCGCCTCGGCCATTCCGGCGGCGGTGATCTCCATGGCCGTGCTGCGCGCGCTGCGCGGCTCGACCATCTGGGAGAACATGACGGTCCAGACCGTGGCCTCGGTCGGCGGGGCCATGAGCGCGATCATCTTCGTGCTGCCCGGTCTGGTCATGGTCGGCTGGTGGCTGGAGTTCCCGTTCTGGGAGTCTGTGCTGATCTGCGGTCTGGGCGGCGTGCTGGGGGTGACGTTCTCGATCCCCCTGCGCCGGGCGCTGGTGGTCAATGGTGGGCTTCCCTATCCCGAAGGCGTCGCCGCGGCCGAGGTTCTGAAGGTCGGCTCGCCCGGCGTGGACCAGACCGAAGAGGCGGTGCGCGAGAACAAGTCCGGCCTGTGGGTCGTGGTCTGGGGCGCGGTCGTGTCGGCCGCCTATGCTCTCGGTGCGGCGGCCAAGGCCTTCGCGGGCGAGGCGGCGCGGTTCGTGGCGCTGCCGGCCTCGTTGGGCGGTGGGGCGACGGGCGTCGGCGTGGGCATGCAGTTCGCGCTTCTGGGTGCCGGTCACCTGATCGGCCTGGCCGTGGGTCTGGCCCAGCTGTTCGGCCTGCTGCTGGCCTGGGGCATCGCGGTGCCGATCCTGACCAGCCCCGACACCATTGCCTGGCTGACCGCCAACGGCATCCCGTCGATCGCCACGACGCTGGAACCCGGCGTCAGCGCCGAGGAACTGGCCGGCACGGTGTGGTCGCGCGAGGTGCGCTTCATGGGTGCCGGCGTCATCGGCGTCGCGGCGATCTGGACCCTGATCAAGCTGGCCGGTCCGCTGATCGGCGGCGTGACCTCGGCGCTGGCGGCCAACCGTCGCCGCAACGCGGGCGAGGTTCTGGACGTCACCGAGCAGGACATTCCGATCACGCGCGTGGCGATCCTGTCGCTGCTGTCGCTGGGCGGCATCGGCGTGCTGCTGGCGTTCGTCGCCAACGGCATGGGGCTGGGGGCGGCGACGCCGATCCTTGTCGTCGGCGGCCTGATCTACGTCGTGGTCATCGGCTTCGCGGTCGCGGCCATCTGCGGCTACATGGCCGGCCTGATCGGCTCGTCGAACAGCCCGGTGTCGGGCGTCGGCATTCTGGCGATCGTCATCGCCTCGCTGCTGATGCTGGTGGTGCTGGGGATCACCGGACTGCCGGCGGATCCGAACGTCGTGGCCTTCGCCCTGATCGTGACGGCCATCGTCTTCGCCGTCGCCGTTATCGCCAACGACAACCTGCAGGACCTGAAGACCGGCCAGCTGGTGGCCGCCACGCCGTGGCGTCAGCAGACGGCCCTGATCGTCGGCGTCGTGGCCGGCGCCCTGGTCATCCCGTTCGTGCTGAACCAGCTGAACGCGGCCTTCGGCTTTGAAGGCGGCCCTCCCGGCATCGCCGACGAGCCGCTGGCGGCGCCCCAGGCCACGCTGATCTCGGCCCTGGCGCGCGGCGTCATCTCCGGCGATCTGCGCTGGGACCTGATCGGCATCGGCGCGGCGATCGGCGCGGTCATCATCGTGCTGGACGAGGTGCTGCGGAAGGTCACGGCCAACAAGATCAAGCTGCCGCCGCTGGCCGTCGGCATCGGCTTCTACCTGCCCGCCGCGGTGACCTTCATGCTCGTGATCGGGGCCGTTTGCGGCTTCGTCTACAACAGGCTGGTGTCCGGCAAGTCGTACGGCGAGGTGGCCAAGCGGATGGGCGTGCTGCTGGCGTCGGGCCTGATCGTCGGCGAGAGCCTGTTCGGCGTGTTCAACGCCGCGACGATCGTCGGCACGGGCAATGCGGAGTGGGCGGCGGTTCTCGGCCTCGCCGATACCTGGCCGGCCATGACGGCGGGGATCGCCGTGTTCGCCGTGCTGACGGTGCTGCTCTACGGCTGGATCATCAACCGCTCGGCGAAGGTGTGAGGGGGCCGAGGCCTCCTCTCCCTCTCCTGAGGCGATGACGGGCGTCCTGCGCCTCGTGCCGGGCGTGCTGCTGAGCGCGGCCGTGGGGGCGGCGGCGTTCGGCGTGCAGGCGCTCGAGGCCGACATGATGGGCCGCGCCTGGGTCGAGGCCCTGGTGCTGGCGATCCTGATCGGGGCCGGGCTGAGGCTGGTCTGGACCCCGTCGGAGACCTGGGCCCCGGGCGTCCGCTTCAGCGGCCGGACCTTGCTGGAGATTGCCGTCGCCCTGCTGGGCGCGACGATCAGCGGCGCGGCGGTGATGGCGCTGGGGCCCGGGTTGCTGGTGGCGATCGTGGCGGTGGTCGCCCTGGCGCTGGTCGGAGGCTATGCCATCGGCCGGGCGCTGAGCCTGCCGCCGGCGATGGCCCTGCTGGTGGCCTGCGGCAACGCCATCTGTGGCAACTCCGCAATCGCCGCGGTGGCGCCCGTGATCCGGGCCGAGGGCGAGGACGTGGCCGCCGCCATCGGATTCACGGCCGTGCTGGGCATCGCCGTGGTCCTGCTGGTGCCCGTGGTGGGGGCCCTGATGGGTTTCGACGCCCTGGAGACCGGGGCGCTGGCCGGGCTGACCGTCTATGCCGTGCCGCAGGTGCTGGCGGCGGCGGCGCCGGCGGGGGCCGCGGCGATCCAGCTGGGCGCGATCGTGAAGCTTGTGCGGGTGCTGACGCTGGGCCCGGTGTGCCTGATCCTGGCGCTGATCGGGCCGGAGAAGTTCGGCGGCGAGGCCCCCGGGCGACGCCCGCCCCTGCACCATCTCGCGCCGTGGTTCGTCGTCGTGTTTCTGGTCCTGATGGGCCTGAGGTCCGCGGGTCTGATCCCCGACGTCGTCATGCCGCCGCTGGAGGTCGTCGTCACCGTGCTGACCCTGACGGCCATGGCGGCGCTGGGGCTGGGCGTGGATCCGCGGGCAGTGGTTCGCGCCGGGCCGCGCACGGCGGCGACGGCGGCGCTGTCGGCCGTGCTGATCGGCGTGCTGGCGCTTGTGGCGATCCTGATCCTGCCGCTGCCGGCCGGCTGAGGCCGGTCAGTCGGCCTTGTAGGTCGAGTGGCACGACTGGCAGCCTGCGCGCACCACGCCCCATTGCGCGGCGAAGCCGGCGGCGTCGTCGGCGCGGGCCAGTTCGGCCAGCTTGCCGGCCTCCATGGCGAAACTCGCAGCCCTGGCCTCGAAGTCGGCGCGATCGGTCCAGATTCCGTCCTTCGCGTCGGTGGCCTCGGCGCCGAGGGTCGCCTGGCCGGTGCCCGCTGGGAACATGCCGGGGATGGCCTGGCCCCAGCGGGCGACGCCGCCCGCGGCGAAGGCCTGACCGCGGACGGGCCCGCCGGCGTCGACGGTCGCCTTCATCGACGACATCGCCGCGCCCGACAGGGCCATGGCCGCCTTGCGCCCGGCCACGACGTCGGCGGCCCCGACGCTGACCGGGTCCTGCGCGGCGGCGGTCACGGACGTGCAGATCAGGCCGACGACGGCGGCGATGGCGACGGTGCGCATGACAGGTTCCTCCCGAGGAACCGCCACGCTCCGCCCGAACTCAGCGTTTGTCGAGTCGATCCCGCACGGGCCAGCCGTGGTCCAGCGGGCCGTGGCCGCCGCCAAGGCCCGGCGCGCGGCGAATGGCCTCGGCGACGTAGGCCCAGGCTTCCGCCACCGCGACCTCCAGCGGCAGGCCGCGCGCCAGACCGGCGGCGCAGGCGCTGGCCAGGGTGCAGCCGGTGCCGTGGGTGTGGCGCGTCTCCACCCGTTCGCCCTCCAGCAGGGTCTCGCCGGACGGCGTCAGCAGAAGGTCGACGACGGTCGCCCCGGGCACATGGCCGCCCTTCATCAGGACGGCGCGGGCACCCATGGCCAGGATCGCCTCGCCGGCGCGGCGCTGGCCGTCGAGGTCGCGGACCTCGATCCCGGTCAGGGCCTCCGCCTCCGGCGCATTGGGGGTCAGCAGGGCGGCGCGCGGGACCATCAGGGCCTTTACCGCCTCGACGGCCTCCACCGGCAGAAGCGGGTGGCCGCCCTTGGCCACCATGACGGGGTCCACCACGGAAGGGGCCCTCGCTCGGTCCAGGATGGCGGCGACCGTTTCGACGACCTCGACGGAGCCCAGCATGCCGGTCTTGACCGCGTCCGTGCCGATGTCGTCCAGCACGGCGTCGGCCTGGGCCGCGATCAGCTCGACGGGGAGGGGGTGCACGCCGTGGACGCCGAGGGTGTTCTGCACCGTGATCGCGGTCACGGCCGTGGCGGCGAACCCGCCCAGCATGGTGATGGCCTTGATGTCGCTCTGCAGGCCGGCGCCGCCGCCGGAGTCGGAGCCGGCGATGACGAGGACTCTTCCTCGTGGCGCGCTACCGCTCGCGCCGCGGGCGCTTGCTGCTTGAGCGCGATCGGAGGTCGTCACGCCGGCGCGCCGGAGAACAACTTCAGCCCGACGATGCCGGCGACGATCAGGACGATGCAGACGATACGCAGCGCCGTCGCCGGCTCGCCATAGGCCAGCATGCCGACCGAGGCCGCGCCGACCGCGCCGATGCCGGTCCAGATGGCGTAGGCCGTGCCGATCGGCAGCTTCTGCGTCGCCAGCCACAGGAACCAGAAGCTGGCGATCATCGCCACGCCGACGGCCAGCGAGGTGACCGGCCGCTGTGGCCCGACGAATTTGAAGCCGGAGGCCCAGCCCACTTCCAGCAGTCCGGCGATCATGAGGGCGATCCAGGGGTTCATCCGGCCCAGATGGGACAAGCCGACCCTCCGGGCAAGCCTCAGCCCGGTATCGGGGCCCGGAACACGAACCAGGCACCGGCGGCGATGAAGGCGAAGCCGACGGCATGGTTCCACGTCAGTTTCTCGCCCAGCCACAGCACCGAGAAGGCGGCGAAGACGATCAGGGTGATCACTTCCTGCATCGTCTTCAGCTCGGCCGCCGAATAGACCTGATGGCCGATGCGGTTGGCGGGGACGGCGAACCAGTACTCGAAAAACGCGATACCCCAGCTGATCAGGACCAGTGCCCACAAGGGGCGGCTGTCGACCTTCAGGTGGCCGTACCAGGCGAAGGTCATGAAGACGTTCGACACGACCAGCAGCAGGATCGGCGCGACGTGCGGGATGCTCATGGATCGCCATTGCCGCAGGGCGGAGGCTTCGGCAAGCGGTCATATATTGCCATAAAGCAATATTGCTGTAAGGTGATGGTCATGAACCCCGCCGCCCTCCAGGCCCTGGCCGAACCGAACCGTCTGGCGATGCTGGACATGCTGGCGTCCGGAGAGCGGCCGGCGGGCGACTTCGTGCGCGCCCTGCCGATCGCCCAGCCGACGGTGTCCAAGCATCTGGGCGTGCTCAGGGAGGCGGGGCTGGTGACCATGCGCAAGGACGGCACCCGCCGACTGTACAGCCTGGATCCGCGGCCGCTGGCCGAGCTGGACGCCTGGCTGGAGACCTATCGCCGCTTCTGGGGTGCCCGGCTGGACGCGCTGGAGGCCCATCTGGACAGGGAGTTTCCGCAATGACCGAAGTCGCGGACCGCGTGACGTTGGGGCCCGACGCCGGCGAGCTGAGCCGGATCGAGGGCGGGTGGGCGCTGCGCTTCGAGCGTCGGCTGCGCCATGCGCCGGAGCGGGTCTGGCGGGCCCTGACGACGCCGGAAGGCCTAGCCTGCTGGCTGGCCGAAGCGAAGATCGACGTCGAGCCCGGCGGCCGCATGGACCTGCATTTCCGCCAGCCGGACCACGAGTTCATGCCCGACGTCCCGGAGCGTCGGATGCAGCACAACGAGGTGCTGGTGGCCCGGCCCTTCACCCGGTTCGAGCACACCTTCGGCGGCAATCCGGACTCGATCGTCGTGTGGACCCTGACGCCCGACGGCGACGGTACGCTTCTGCGGCTGGAGCACCGCGTGCCCGAAAGCTGGACCGACGCGCGCCGGAACGTGCTCAGCGGCTGGCACCACCACATGGAGGGGCTGGACGACGCCTGCGCCCTGACCCGCCACGGCTGGGACTGGGACCGCTGGTTCGCCCTGCGCGACGCCTATGCCGAGCGGATCGGCCAGGCGGAAGCGGGGGGCGAGTACTCGAACGACTGGACCACGCGGTGACGGACTCCCTGGAAATCCGCGTCGAGAAGCGGTTCCGGCATCCGCCGGAGCGGGTGTTCGACGCCTTCCTGGACCCCTCGACCGTCGGTCTGTGGCTGTTCGCCACGCCGGACGGGCGGATGGAGAAGACCCAGTTCGACCCGCGGCCGGGCGGGCGGTTTCACATGGTGGAGCGGCGCGGCGACGAGGCGGCGAAGCACTGGGGCGAGTTCATCGTGATCGACCGGCCGCGCCGGATCGTCTTCGACTTCCGGGTCGACGAGGCGAAGGACGACTCCACGCGCGTGACGGTGGAGTTCCGGCCCGCAGGAGAGGGCTGCGACGTGGTGCTGACGCATCAGCTCGCGCCGGAGTGGGCGGACTACGCGGACCGGACGGCCGGCGGCTGGACGATGATGCTGAACGGGCTGGAGCGGATGATGGAGCGCGCGGCATGAGCGACTGGCTGGACCAGATGGTCGGGGAGTGGGTTCTGGAAGGCAGGTCCGTGCCCGACGATCCGGCGCAGGTGCGGACCGGCGTCGAAAGCGTCGCCCGGCACGGTGCCTGGATCGTGATCGCGGGCGAGGGCTATCGCTTCCAGTTGGCGACCGATCCCGCGACCGGCCGCGTGACCGGTGACTTCGTTCACTGGGAGTACCCGCAGCTCTGGACCTATGACGGGGCGGTGGAGGCGGACGGGGCCATGCATCTGTACAGCCGCGGGCCCGACATGACCGGCGATGGACCGGAGACGGACTACGTCGACGTGTTCGAGATCGTCTCGCCGGACGAGCGGCGCTCGATCGGGCGCGTCCGGGCGGCCGACGGGTCGTGGCAGGACTTCAGCCGGACCACCTATCGACGGAGAGACCGATGATCACCGCCGCCGCCCCCTTTCTGATGTTCCAGGGCAAGTGCGAGGAGGCGCTGACCTTCTACGGAACAGCCGTGCCCGGCGCGCGGATTGCGGCGCTGGACAAGAAGCCGGACGGCACGGTGGCCATGGCCCGGCTGGCGATCGCGGGGCTGGAGATCCTGGCCAACGACAGCCCGCCCGTGCACGACTTCGACTTCACGCCGTCGACCTCGATCTTCCTGACGGTGGACGCGGCGGACGAGGTCGATGCCCTGGCGGCGGCTCTGGGCGAGGGCGGCAAGCTGCACATGCCGCCGGACGGCTATGGCTTCTCCGCCCGCTTCGCCTGGGCGCAGGACCGCTTCGGCGTGTCGTGGCAGATCAACTGTCCCTGAGCGCGGTCGGAATGTCGAAGCCCGAGGACCACAACGCCTATGTCGCGGCGGTGCCGGCGCCGCTTCGCGACCTGCTGGACAGCCTGCGTGCACAGCTGTTGAAGGCGTTGCCGGACGCCGAAGAGGTGATGATGTATGGCATGCCCGGCTTGCGCATCGAGGGCGCGATGGTCGCGGGCTATGCCGCCTTCAGCAAACAGTGCGGCCTCTACGTCGACGCCGGCGCGATCGCTGAGCATGCCGTGGAGATCGCGGCGCTGAAGCTGAAGGCGACCAAGACCGGCGTCACCTTTTCGGCCGCCAAGCCCATCCCGGATGATCTGGTGGGGAAGCTGGCCGTCAGCTCCCGGCGCGCAAAGGGCGTCTAGCGTTCGGCGTCGCGCAGCGCCGCCTGCACCTTCAGCGCCTGTACCGTCTCGCGGACGTCGTGGACGCGGATGATCTGCGCGCCCAGCCGCGCTGCTTCCAGAGCCAGCGCCAGACTGCCGCCCAGACGGTCGCCGGGGTCGGTGGCGGTGGGGTCGACGGACTGGATCGTGCGCTTGCGGCTGGCGCCGTACAGCACCGGGAAGCCGGTGGCGGTCAGGGCGTCGAGGCGGGCGGTGAGGAGCAGGTTGTGCGCCGCCGTCTTGCCGAAGCCGATGCCGGGGTCCAGCCAGATGCGGTCGCGCGCGACCCCCGCGGCCATCGCCGCCCCGGCGCGGGCCAGCAGCGCGTCGCGGACCTCGGCCACCACGTCGTCGTAGCGGGGATCGGCCTGCATGGTGCGGGGCTCGCCGCGCATGTGCATCAGCACGACGTCGCAGCCCAGCTCGGCGGCGACGGCGGGCGCGTCCGGGCTGAAGGTCAGGGCGGCGACGTCGTTCCACATGGACGCGCCCGCCGCGACCGCCGCGCGGGCGACGGCCGGCTTCATGGTGTCGACGCTGATGGGCCCGTTCCAGGCCGCGCGCAGTCCGGCGATCACCGGCACGACCCGCGCGATCTCTTCGGCCTCGGACACCGGTTCGGCGCCCGGTCGCGTGCTTTCGCCGCCGACGTCCAGCAGGTCGGCGCCTTGTTCGACCAGCCGCAGCCCGTGCGCCACTGCCGCCTCGACGGAGGACAGGCACCCGCCGTCGGAGAAGCTGTCCGGCGTCACGTTGACGATGCCCATGACGCGGGGGGTCATGGGCGGAAACTGTTGTGGGGGCAGACCTCGCATCGCTTTCCGAGCGCCTCTCGGTCGAAACGGAGATCGCCCAGCAACTCGATGATCCATTTATCGCGGGTCAGGTCGACCATCCGAAAAGCGTGCGCGCCGACGTCGTAGCAGGCCCCCTCCTCGATCGCGCGATCGACGATGGGGCAATGCCGCAGGCCGCTCATGGCTTCGCCTTCTGCGGATGGGGCGTCTCGCCGCGCGCGAGCATGGCGGTGAGGTCGGCGATCTTCTTCGCGCGGCCGGCAGCGGTCTTCATCTGCGTGGTGCGGAAGATCAGGGCGAAACGGTTCTGGGCCGACAGCGTGGCGAAGGCGGCGCGCGCCTTTGGATCGGCGTCGATCGCGGCCTGGAGGTCGGCGGGGACCTCAGCGTCCTTGACGCGGTAGGCGGCGTCCCAGCGGCCGTCGGCCTTCGCGGCCTGTACGTGGGCCAGCCCTTGCGACCGCATGTGGCCGGACGCGGTCAGGGCGGCGACCTTGTCGACGTTGATCTTCGACCAGCTGCTCTTCGCCTTTCGCGGCGTGAACCGCTGCAGGAAGCTGGTCTCGTCGAAGGTCTTCTTGAGGCCGTCGATCCAGCCCCAGCACAGGGCGGCGTCCACCGCCCCGCTCCAGTCGATCGATCTCAGCCCCGACCCCTTCTTGTGGATCTTGACCCACACTTCCGGCTCGCGGTCGTGGTTCGCCGCCAGCCAGTCGTGAAAGGCCTGGAAGTCCTCGAACGGGCGCACGCGCGCGGGATCGACGATCATCGGCGCCATCAGCCGCGACCTCCGATCAGGCCGCCCAGCGCTTCCAGATAGGCGGCGAAGGCGGCGCGGCCAGCGGGGGTGATGGAGGCCCGCGTCAGCGGCTTGTTGTCCTTGAAGCTCTTGGCGATGGCGACGTAGCCCGCCTCCTCCAGCTTCTTCAGATGGACGGACAGATTGCCCTGGGTCGCCTCCAGCACGGTCTTCAGCTCGGTGAAGTCGGCGGTCTCGGCGTCGGCCAGATAGACCATGATCCCCAGCCGCATGCGGCCGTGGATGACCTCGTCGATGCGGCCGAGATCGTGCAGTCCCATGGGCGGGTCAGGCCCCCTTCGCGCGGGCGTCGCGCCACATGATCCACCCCGGCGCGCCGAACAGCAGGAAGGTGGCGGCGGTGCACACCATCAGGTAGGCGATCCCGTCGCGCACCAGCAGGCCCAGCGCTACCGCCGTCAGCCAGCCTCCGACCGCGGTCGCCAGCATCCAGACCTTCTTCTTCAGGCTCCACGCCACGAACCACGCGGCCGCCTGCAGCAGGAAGACCATGGCGGGGTAGTAGAGCCAGACCGCGAAGTCGCGGTCGCGCCAGGCGCCGACGGCGAAGATCAGGATGACCGCCAGATTGGCCATTCCGGTCGACGTCAGCGCTGCCTGCCAGGCGCGTCCGGCCATCGGCCCCTTGGTCCCGTCGTCGCCGTTCTTGCGGTCTCGCCGGATCGCCCAGGTCAGGATGACCAGAAAGGCGACGCTGATCCCGGTCACGAAGCCCAGGTTCAGCAGATCCGGCCAGCGGATCAGGCCGGTCGCCTGACCCAGGTGGAACAGGCACTGCACCCCGTACAGCACCCCACCCGCCAGATAGCAGACGGCCATGGTGAGCTTCGGTCGGCCGTCACCCTGAAGGATGGAGCGCATGAAGGCCAGGTCGGCTTCAGCGGAACTGCGGGTGTCGGTCATGGCGACTCTCTGGGATGCACTGAGCGGCCCGCCCGGGGTGGACGAGCCGCTCGGGGTTGGCAAGTCATTCGGCGGGCTGGAGCGCCGCCTCGCGCGGCTTGCGCCACGGGACGCGCCGGCCGTTCAGCGCCTTGCCCAGGAAGGTGTGGCGCACCAGCAGCTCATAGGTGATCAGGCAGACGGCCGTCACCGAGACGATCACCACGCCCATCTTGCCCCACCACGGCGCGGCCAGATCGAGCACCAGAACCTGGGCCACCATGACCAGCGGCAGGTGGATCAGATAGGTCCAGTACGACGCGTCCGACAGGTAGCGGATGACGGCGTTGGCCCGGCTGAAGACGGTGACGCACAAGCCGATGAAGGCGAAGGCCGAGGCATAGGTCGCCAGGGCCGTGACCCATGCCAGGGTCGTCTTCATGGCGGGATCGATCATCGGCTCCAGCGCGGGCTGAAGGCCGCCCGACAGGTGGAACGCCGCCACGCCGGTCGCCGCACCGACGATCAGGAATAGCGGCCACAGCCGGGCCAGTCGGGGCAGCAGATCGAGCCTCCGGGCCAGCAGCCACCCCATCAGGAACGCCGCGCCAAAGGCGGTCAGGGCGGCAGCGTTCGGCACGAAGCCGTAGTCGGGCGTCGGCACGCCGAACATCGGATACCACTGCGGGTGGGCGTTCAGGGCGAAGGCCAGAGGAACGGCAGGGATCAACGGCGTCCAGGGCCCGACCATCAGGGTCGCCAGCCGGTCGGCGATCCTGCCGTCGCGGTCGATCAGCCGGCCCAGCGGCCGCAGGATCAGCGTGGCGGCGTAGAAGATCAGCAGCACCCACAGGAACCACAGGTGGGTCAGCGGAAAGGTCTCCAGCGTCAACGGCGGGGGCGGGGGGCCGTCGGTCGGGATGGTCCCGCCGTTGTCGATCGCGGCCTTCCACACGATCACCGCGATGATGGCGGGGAACACCACCCACCACATGCCGAACAGGGGATTAGCGATCCGCGCCAGACGGTTCTTCGTGAACCCCCAGGTTCCCCGTCGCGCCATCAGCATCTGTGCGAACAGGCCAGCGATCACGAAGAAGGCTGTCATGCGGAAAAGGTGGATGGCGAAGAACGCCACGTAGGCACCCGTCGAGGTCTCGGCGTCCGGCACAGGCCAGATGGGAAACGGCAAATATGACATCGACGCATGCAGGACGATGCCGAGCGTGAGCGCGATCGCGCGGGCGGCGTCCAGGCCATGCAGGCGGTCGCCGGTGGATAGGGTATGGGACATGACGCCTCCTCCTCGAATGAGATGCGTATCGCACAGACAGGTTTATAATGCAAACATGTTCATTATGACATGAGTTCTCTGTCCTTCCCCTGCGAGCGGGGACGTACACGACCCTTGCGACTCCGTGCCTGGCGGCGCATCTGTCGCGACATGTCCGCAGACGCCCTGACCCCGCCCGCACCGCCGCAGCCGCTGGAACACCGCGGCATCAACTGGATCGGATTCCAGACCCTGTATCTCAAGGAGGTGCGGCGGTTCTGGAAGGTGGGGGCCCAGACCGTGGCGGGGCCGGTCGTGACGACCCTGCTCTACATGCTGGTCTTCGTGGTCGCGACGCAGGGCACGCGCGCGCCGCTGCACGGCACGCCCTTCCCCGAGTTCGTGGCCCCCGGCCTGATCATGATGGCCATGCTGAACAACAGTTTCGCCAACGCCTCGTCCAGCCTGATCCAGGCCAAGATCATGGGCACGGCGACGGACTTCCTGACCCCGCCGCTCAGCCCGCTGGAGGTGACTGCGGCCTTCACCCTGGGCGCGGCGACGCGCGGGCTGGTGGTCGGCATCGTGACGGCGATCTGCGTCCTGCCCTTCGCGGGCCTGTCGATCTCCAGCCTGCCGATGGTGCTGGGTTTCGGCCTAGCCGCGTGCCTGATCATGGGCATGCTGGGGGTGTTCGCAGGCCTGTGGGCGCAGAAGTTTGACCAGTTGGCGGCGGTCCAGAATTTCGTGGTCATGCCCATGACCTTCCTGTCGGGCACCTTCTATCTGGTCGAGCGCCTGCCCGAGCCCTTCGCCACGATCAGCCACTGGAACCCCATGTTCTATCTGATCGACGGCTTTCGCGCCGGCTTCATCGGGCGCGCCGAGAGCGACGTGATGGTCGGGGCGATCATGGCGGCGGTGCTGACGGTCGTGCTGGCCTGGACCTGCTGGTCGGTGTTCCGTTCGGGGTGGCGGCTGAAGAGCTGATGGCCGTCCTTCCCGCCCGCATCCTGCACGTCAGCATCGCCCGCGACTGGCGGGAGGTGGCGGACTTCGTGATGGACCCGGCAAACATGCCGAAGTGGGCGGCGGGCCTCGGCTCCGGCCTGACCCGCGATGGCGACGACTGGATCGCCGACGGCGGCCCGATCGGCCATGTGCGCGTCCGCTTCGCGCCGAAGAACGACCTGGGCGTCGCCGACCACGTGGTGACGATGGAGAGCGGTCTGATCGTGCACAACGCGCTGCGCGTCACGCCCAACGAAGACGGCGCCGAGGTGGCGTTCGTCCTGCTGCACCGCCGCGACATGGACGCCGCCGCCTTCGAGGCCGACGCGGCGCACGTGGAGAAGGATCTGGCGGCGCTGAAGGCGGTGCTGGAGGATCGGGTGCCCGAGGTGTCGACGACGACCCGTCGCTCCGATCGAAACTCGCCGTCGGGGTGAGGGTCGTTTACGGCGCGCGCGCGAAGGCCGAATAAGGGCCGGGGGGCAGCGGAATGTGGATTCTCGGGCGGCGGCGATCATCAAAGGCCGGAACGACCGGGCCGGAAGGGTCGTCCAGCCGCCAGACAGCCCTTGTGGAGAAGCGGGAACGCCCTTGGGGACAACCCTGGTGGCTGCCCACCGCGTCGTTTCTGCTCAAGGTTCTGATTACCGTTGCGATCCTGACGTTGATCGGCATCACCCTGCTGTTCGTCGCGCGTCTCATCCGGCCGGACCTGACAGCACCGATCGAGGGTCTGGGCCTCGACCTTGAGGACAACTTCAACAACAGCGTGGTGTTCTTCTGGCTGGAGGCCGTCGCGGTCGTGGCCGTCATCAAGGGCTATGAGGCCACCGTCGAGAGACTTGGGCGCCGGCGCCTGTTCCATCAGTCATTCGAACTGATGCGATCGACCATCAATCACCTGCACGAACTGCGGTATCAGTTCGCCGTGGCGCTCGACACGTCACCTTCATCCCGGCGACCGGCCTATATGGTCGACTACGTGGCGGTGAACCAGCGGGTTCACGAGATTCGCGCCGAGGTCATTCTGCGCGCCATCTGCAGTCCCGCCATGACCGATCATTCCCGGTTCCTGGTCGATCGGTTGATGCGCGAACTCGACATTATGGTGGCGTCGACCCACAGGATCGCGTCGCAATGCCGCGCGCGCCAGGCGGCCATCCGGATTGAGCAGGATGCGCCGGCCAGCCCGGCGGATGATGCGGAAGATCGCGTGCCCCCGGGACCGCCGGAGCGTGACGAGGAACTCGAAGCACACATCGAAGCGCTGTTCGAGGCCATCGATCCTGATCGGGGCAGCATCGGCGACCTGCCCGACCAGGTCGAGCAGGGGAGCGAACTCCTTCGCTATCGCAGACGCCGGCGTGAAGGGGGACGGGAGCCCGGCGCAATGTCCCTGCTGACGCCCCGGCACTTCTGGTCGCATGACCGGGAAGACGCCCTCGAAGCATCCCGGGCCGGGGTTGACTGACTCCTCCCCCGGTTCGACAAGACGGCATCGAGACTTCAAGGCGGTCCCGGCGCAGGCGCGCCCGGGGCCGCGTCGCTTTTCCGGGAGGAAGCCGCCGTGTCCACCGAGCACCTGATGGGCGTCTACAACCGCGCACCTCTGGAGGTCGACCGCGGTCAGGGCGCGCGCCTGTGGGCCACCGACGGGACCGAGTACCTGGACTGCGTCATGGGCATTTCGACCAATGCGCTGGGGCATGCGAACCCGGTGCTGGTCGAGGCGGTGAAAGCCCAGGCCGAGAAGCTGTGGCACGTGTCCAACATCTTCCGCATCCCGGACCAGGAGGCGCTGGCCGACGCCCTGTGCGCCAGATCCTTCGCCGACGTGGTCTTCTTCACCAACTCGGGCACCGAGGCGGTCGAGTGCGCGCTGAAGACGGCGCGCAAGTTCCACGTCGCCAACGGCCAGCCCGAGCGGATCGACGTCTACGGCTTCGACGGCAGCTTCCACGGCCGGACCTATGGCGCGATCAACGCGGCGGCCAACCCCAGCTACACCGAAGGCTTCGGGCCCAGGATGGAAGGCTTTCACCAGCTGAAGTGGGGCGACCACGACGCCATCAAGGCAGCGATCGCCAGCCCGACCTGCGCCGCCATCATCGTCGAGCCGGTGCAGGGCGAGGGCGGTTGCCGCGCCATGCCCGACCCGTGCCTGCGCGGCCTGCGCGAGCTGTGCGACGCGCACGGCGTGCTGATCATCTTCGACGAGGTCCAGTGCGGCATGGGCCGGACCGGCAAGCTGTGGGCGCACGAGTGGGCCGGCATGGCACCGGACATCATGGCGGTGGCCAAGGCGCTGGGCGGCGGCTTCCCCGTCGGGGCCTGCCTGGCCACCGAGCGGGCGGCCAAGGGGATGGTCGTGGGCGTCCACGGCTCGACCTTCGGCGGCAACCCGCTGGCCATGGCGGTCGGGCGCGCGGCCTTCGGCGAAATCTCGAAGCCCGAGACGCTGGCGCACGTGAACGAGGTGGCCGGCTATCTGAAGCAGCAGCTGGCCGGGCTGAAGGACCGCTATCCGGACGTCATCGTGGACGTGCGCGGCAAGGGCCTGCTGATCGGGGTCAAGCTGGTCCCCAACAACCGCGAATTCATGGGCTGGGCCCGCGACGGCCAGCGCCTGCTGGTCGCCGGCGGCGGCGACAACTGCGTGCGCATCCTGCCGCCGTTGAACCTGACGCTGGAAGAAGCCCGCGAAGCCGTGGCCCGGTTCGAGGCCACGTGCGAGGCGGCGCGCGGGAAGATGGCGGCGTGACGGCGCGCAAGGCCGGCGGCGCCTCCAAGCCGCGGCGGCTCATCCCGTTCGTCGTGCTCGTCGTGCTGAGCTTCTTCGCCGTGCGCGCAGTCGCCGGCGATCCGATCCAGGGCTTCATGGACGGCCTCGTGGCCGGCTTCACCGACGACGTTTGACGGACCCGAATGACCCGCCACTTCCTCGACATTCACCGCCTGGACGGCCCCACGCTGCGGGCCATTCTGGATGACGCCCACGCCCGCAAGGCCGCGCGCAAGGGTTGGCCCAAGGGCCGGGTCGACGCCGACGCGCCGGCGAAGGATCGCGTGCTGGCCATGGTGTTCGAGAAGAACTCGACCCGCACGCGCTTCAGCTTTGACGCGGCGATGCGCCAGCTGGGCGGGGCGTCGATCATCGTCAACGCCGGCGACATGCAACTGGGCCGCGGCGAACCGGTCGAGGACACCGCGCGGGTCCTTTCGCGCATGGTCGACGCGGTGATGATCCGGGCCGTCAGCCATGAGGACGTGGAGAATTTCGCGCGCTATTCGACGGTGCCCGTGGTCAACGGCCTGACCGATCGCAGCCACCCCTGCCAGATCCTGGCCGATCTGATGACGATCGAGGAGCACCGCGGCCCGATCGCCGGCAAGACGATCGCCTGGGTCGGAGACGGCAACAACGTGTGCCACAGCTTCATGCACGCCGCGCCACTGTTCGGCTTCCAGTTCCGCGTCGCCTGTCCGGCGGAATACCACCCCGACCTGCACGACCTGGCGAAGGGCGGCGACCACGTGCACCTGACCAGCGATCCGGCCGACGCGGTGCGGGGGGCCGACGTCGTCGTCACCGACACCTGGGTGTCGATGGGCGATCAGGACTACGAAGAGCGTCTGGAGGCCTTCGAGGGCTACGGCGTCGACGACGCCCTGATGGACGCCGCCGCACCGGACGCGGTCTTCCTGCACTGCCTGCCCGCGCACCGCGGTGAGGAAGTCACCGACGCCGTCATCGACGGTCCCCGCTCGCTGGTCTGGGACGAGGCCGAAAACCGCATTCACGCCCAGAAGGCGGTGCTGGCCTGGTGCTTCGCGGCCGGCTGACGCCCGACGGACTTCAGTTCAGCCGCACGTCCGCCACGCCGCCGGCGTCGGGGAGGGTCTTCGTCACGTTTGCCCTGGCGATCTCGAAGGCGAACTTGAAGAAGCCGCCCTCGTTGACCCAGACGCGACCGTCACCGGCGTCGAAGCGGAGGATGGCGATGTGCGCATCTTCCTTGCCGTCCGGGTACCAGGCGGCCAGCACCGGGTTCCAGTAGCGGTCGATGATTTCGCGGTCATGGCCGCGCGCCGTCAGCGTGCCGGCGATACAGGCCCAGACGTTCTGGTCCTTCGAGCCATAGTGAAACATGGCGTCGTGCTCGCCCGAGGCGACCTCGCGGGCCATGTCGGTGTCGTCGCGGGTGAAGAACCAGATCGTGCCGGTCTCCTCCTCACGGAAGGCGGTCATCGGCTGGGCGTGGGCACCGGGCCGGTCGATGCCGAGCATGCCGGTGTTGGATTTCTTCAGCGCGTCCCAGAAGGCGTCTTCGGCTTTCTGGGGGGTCAGGTCTTCGGACATGGGGAGCTCCGTTGAAGGGTCCCTAGGCCAATGCCCGTCGCGCCCGGGTGTTCCAGCGTGGCCGGAAGGCTCAGCTCCCGCCTCTGGCCAGGGTCGCCAGATGCACCAGCAGCAGGAAGGCGAACGCGCACCCCATCATCATGACAAAGCGCCACGGCACCATGCGCGGCCCTTTCACCACGTTGGGCAGCTGTGCGCCGCGCCAGCCGGCGAAGACGATCAGGCCGACGGTGGCGGCCAGCAGGATCAGGGTCAGGGTCAGGCTCATGGTCGCGGGCAGATGGAGAAGTCCGTGCCGGGAGGCAAGGCCGCGTCCACCGCAAAGCTTACGGACTCCTTAATCTTAAGGCCGCGTTAACCGGCGCGCGGCGAGATGGCGTCAGGGCCCGGCGGCCATCCACAGGAACCTCCGGTGCCCCCATATCTTGGGGTTAACGGCGCGTTTACACCCCTGATCTGGATCAGTAGCGTGCGTGCATGGGTCGGGAGGCGAATCAGGTGAGCGCAGCCGCGCCGTGGAGCGTGAAGGGGATCGACCCCAAGGCCCGCGAGATCGCCAAGGACCTGGCGCGTCGCTCCGGCATGACCCTGGGCGAGTGGCTGAACTCCATGATCATGGAGGATGACGACGACGGCGGCGTGGTGCCGCTGGGTCGCCGTCCGCACGTCATGGACACCTATGAGCGGCGCGGACGCAGCCGCCGGCTGGACGACGCCTACCAGATGGAGGAGCAGGGCTGGGACCGCCTCGGCGCCAGCGTCGACGCCATCGCCGCCCGCCTGGAAGCCGCAGAGCGCCGCTCGACCACCGCCATCCAGGGCGTGGACCAGGCCGTGACTGGCCTGCTGCGCCGCCTGGACGAACAGGACAAGTCCGCCGCCGCCCTGACCCGCCGCATCGACGACGTGGCCGAGGAGTTGCGCGAGGGGCATCGCCGCCTGCGCCGCTTCGAGCAGGAGACCGGCCCGTCGACGCAGGAGGCCTTCGGCAAGGTCGAAAAGGGCCTGCAGGCGATCACCGGCCGGCTGCTGGAGGTCGAGGACCGTCAGGGCCGCACCGCCGAGGATCTGCGCCGCCGCATCGAGGCGGTGGAGAAGGTGGCGCCGGGTGCCGGGACGGAAGTGCTGGGCGAGGTCGGCCGTCGGCTGGACGCCGCCCAGGGACAGACCGCCGAGGCCCTGCGCCGGCTTGAGGCCAGCTTCGCCCAGCTGGATCGCCGCCTTCACGCCGCCGAAAGCCGTGTTGAGCCCGAGGGGGCCCGCGAGGCCGCCCGCTTCGAGAAGCTGGCGGAGACCCTGAGCCGTCAGGTCGAGTCAAACCGCGCCGAGATGATGCGCCGCATGGACGCCGCCGAGGCCGAAGGGCGGATGGACCGCATCGAGCGTGCTGTTCTGGCCATCGGCGAGCAGGTGAAGTCGTCCGAGCAGAAGTCGGCCCAGGGCATCGAGGCCATGGGCCGCGAAGTGCTGCGTATCGGCCAGAACCTGCACGGCCGCGTGCAGGTGGTCGAACAGCAGGGCGCGCGCCAGGCCCAGGCGCTGGAGCAGCGTCAGGCCGCCGCCGAGGACCGCCACGCCCTGGCGCTGGAGAAGCTGGGCGTCGAGATCACCCGCATCTCCGACCGTCTGACTGACCGCATTGCCCAGTCGGAGCGCAAGTCGGCGCAGGCGATCGAGGAGATCGGCCGTCGTCTGGCCGACGGTGCCGGCCGCCTCGAGCAGCGCCACGACCGGACGTCCGGCGAACTGGCCGAGCGCCTGCGGCAATCCGAGGAGCGCACGGCCAGGCTGCTGGCCGAGGCGCGCGAGGCCATGGAGACGCGCACGGCCGCGACCCCCGAGCCCCGGCCCGCGCCGGTGCCGGAACCGGCCGCCCGTCCCGAAGCGGTCTTTGCCCCCATTCCGGAGGCACCCGTGGAGGCCCCGGCCGTACAGGCCGACTGGCGCGCGGCCGCCTTCCCGGACGTCGATCTGGGTCTGGACGATCCCTTCACGGCCGCGGTCGAGCCGCAGTTCGAGCCGCAGGCCGAGCCCGCGCCCGAAGCGGCTGCGCGTCCCTTCGCCGCCCCGCTGGAGCCGGTCGCCCCCGCGCCGGTCGAGGTCGCGGCACCGGCGGCCGCCGCGCCGGGACCGTTCGGTCGCGCGGCATCCAGTGGCTTCGGTGGTGCCGACGTGTCCGACGCCCTGGCCGCCACGGCGCCGGACTTCGGCCATCACGAGTTCGCGGCCGAGACCGACTTCGTCGATCCGCGCGCCCTGCGCGCCGCCGCCCAGGCTGGTCGCGCCTCCTCGACCCGCGCCACCATCGATCAGGCCCGTGCCGCCATGGCGACCCCGGCGGCGGAAGAGGCCCCCGCGCGCGGTGCCTTCGGCCTTAAGAAGGGCGGCAAGTCGCGCCTGCAGGAACGACTGGATCGCCAGGCTTCGGGATCGACGGTGCGCAAGGCGCTGGGGGCCTCGGCCATCGCGGTGGCTCTGACGGGTGGTCTGTACGGCTTCGCCCGGGTGCAGGGTGTCGAGGCCCCGTGGGCCGCGCTCACCGGCGGGTCCGGCGAAGCGGTGACGCCGACCACGCTGGCCCTCGCCGCCACCGACGCAACGCCGGTCGCCACGCCCGAGCAACTGGCCGAAGGCGCGCGCCTGTTCGACGAGGCGGTCGCCGCCCTGGACGCCGACGACCTGACCGGCGTCGATACCCTGCGCCGCGCCGCCGAACTGGGCCATCCACCCGCCCAGCTGATGATGGCCGGCCTGTACGAGACCGGCGATGCCGGTCTGGCATCCGACATGACCCAGGCCCGTAGCTGGATCCGCCGTGCGGCCGAGAGCGGCGACGCCCGCGGGATGTTCGGCTACGGCATGTATCTGTTCGAAGGTCAGGGCGGCCCCCAGGACCGCGCCAGCGGGTTCGAATGGATCCTGAAGGCGGCCGAGGCCGGTCTGGTCGACGCCCAGTTCAACGCCGGCCTGATCCTGAAGACGGGCGAGGCGGGCGCGCCGGCCGATCCGGCGGAGGCCTATCGCTGGCTGCTGATTGCCGCGCGCGGCGGCGACGTCCAGGCGCGCGAGGAGGCGCAGACGCTGGCCCCGACCCTGACCGAGGCCCAGCGCGCCGAGGCCCGCCAGTCCGCCGCCGACTTCCAGACCGGCACGGAATGATCGCGCGAAGCGTGCGGCCGGTGGCGCCGGCCGGCGACGCGCTCTAAACCCAAGTCGTCGTTCCCCCGGAGCGGCCTTCCTTCACCCCGCACCGAAGGCGCGCCCTTTGGACCTGTACCTGCCGATCGCCGAGGTTTCGGTGAACTGGCCCCTGATGCTGATGCTGGGGGCCGTGGTCGGCTTCGTGTCCGGTCTGTTCGGGATCGGCGGCGGCTTCCTGATGGCCCCGGTGCTGGTGTTTCTGGGAATCCCCCCGACGGTGGCCGTCGCCAGCCAGGCCAGCCACGTCGTCGCCTCCTCGACCTCGGGTGTGATCGCCTATTCCGGTGCGGGCCAGGTCGACTTCCGCATGGGCGGGGTCATGGCCGCCGGCGGGGTGCTGGGTGCCTTCCTCGGCGTCGAGGTGTTCCGCTGGCTGCGCCTGCTGGGCCAGGCCGACCTGGTGGTGGCCCTGTCCTATCTGATCTTTCTCGGCGTCATCGGCAGCCTGATGCTGAAGGAGAGCCTCGAGCAGATCGTGCGCCGGCGGCGCGGCCTGCCGCCGCCGCGCCGGGACCGCCGTCGGCCGCTGTGGCTGTACGGCCTGCCGTGGAAGGTGAAGTTTCCGAAGTCGGGTCTCTACATCTCCGCCATCCCGCCGCTGGCGCTGGGCGGCTTCGTGGGTGTGCTGTCGGCCATCATGGGCGTGGGCGGCGGCTTCATCCTGGTGCCGGTCATGCTCTATGTGCTGCGCATGAAGGCCTCGGTGGTGGTCGGCACCAGCCTGTTCCAGATCATCATCACCACGGCGGTCACCACGGTGCTGCAGGCCGGGCGCAACCAGACGGTCGACATCGTGCTGGCGTCGCTGCTTCTGTTCGGCGGCGTCGTGGGGGCCCAGATCGGGGCGCGGTGGTCCGGCCGGTTCCGCGCTGACGTGCTGCGCGCGGCCCTGGGGCTGATCGTCCTGCTTGTCGGCATCCAGATGGGGATGGAGCTGATCGTGCGGCCGTCCGACATGTTCGAGATCGCGCCGGGAGCGCCGGAATGATCCAGGACCTGCCCCCCGCCGATCCCGCCGTTGTGATCGAGCGCTCGATCACGACCCTGAACGCGAGCGAGCCCGTGCGGGTCTCCGCCGCCCTGACGGACGCGGAGGTCAAGGTCGACTCCGGATTCCAGGGTGCCTCGATCGTTCTGTACGGGGCGGTGTTCAACCCGACCGACGCACCCGTCGACGTGGTCGTGGTCGTGCGCGGACCCGACGCGCCCCTGCGCCTGATCCGCAAGGTCGAGGCCGGGCCCTTCTGGCTGAACAGCCGGCCCGTGGTGTTCGAGGGCGCGCCCGGCTTCTACATGACGGCCTCGACGCGGCCGCTGTCGGACATCGCCAACTTCGGCCAGCTGCGCCGCCTAGGGGTGGGCGTCGACCACCTGAGGATCGCCGCCCCGGAGGAGCGCCGGGTCGAGACCCGCTATGGCGTGCGCGACGTCGTCGTCAGCCGTCTGGGCGACGACTATCTGGACTGGCGCCGCGCCGCCATCCGGCTGCGCGAGGACGCCGGACTGTACGACACCAAGCCCGACGGCGTGCGCTTCGTCGACCGCGGCCTGTTCCGCGCCGAGCTGGTCCTGCCGACCACGGCCCCGACGGGCACCTATTTCGCCGAGGTCTGGCTGTTCCAGGACGGCGAGCCCGTCGCCTCCTCCAACCTGACCCTGACGGTCGGCAAGGTCGGGCTGGAGCGCGACATCTACGAGTTCGCCCACCGCCAGCCGTGGCTGTACGGCGTGCTCTGCGTCCTGCTGGCGGCGTTCACGGGATGGGCGGCGAGCCGGGTGTTCAGGAGGGGGTAAGCCGATGAACCGACCGACGCGCACCGCCTGGGCGCTGGCCCTGCTGGGAGTGGTTCCCTTCGTCGGTGTGGGGGCGGCCGCGGCGGCCAGCGGCCCCTTTCTGACCCCGGATGGGGCGCGGGAAGTCCTGTCCCTCTACGGCGCGGTGATCGTCGCCTTCATGGCCGGGGCGCGGTGGGGAGCGGCGGGCGCGGACGAGCGTCCGGCGGACGCGGTGCTGGCGCTCAGCAAAGTCTTTCCGCTGGCGGCCTGGGCGGCGCTGGTGCTGGCCGGCGTGGGCTCTCAGATCGCCCTCGGCGTCCTCGCCCTCTGCCTGCTGGCCCAGCTAGTCTGGGACTGGCCGGCCAGCGCGCCCGGCTATCGCCGCCTGCGCCTGGCCGCCACCGCCGGGGCGGTGGCCGGACTCACTCTCGGGCTGACAAGCGGCCCCTAGACCCTACCGCGCCGCGAACTCGCTCATGGCGTCGATGACCGCGCGGTTCTGGTCGTCGGTGCCGACGGTGATGCGCAGGCATTCCGGCAGGCCATAGCCGCCGACGGGGCGAACGATGATGCCCTTCTGGTTCAGCCAGTCGTTGGCGGCCTGACAGGTCTCCACGTCCGTGAAGCGGATCAGCACGAAGTTGCCGGCCGACGGCAGGACGTCGAAGCCGAAGCCGCGCAGCGACTGGGTCAGGCGCGGGCGCCAGGTCTGGATCAAATCACGCGACGCCTTCTGGTGCGCCTCGTCGCCCAGGGCGGCCACCGCCGCCTCGATGCCCGGCACCGAGACGTTGAAGGGCAGGCGGATGCGGTCGACGGCCTCGGCCACCTTCAGCGGCGCATAGCCGAAGCCGATGCGCAGGCCGCCCAGGCCGTGGATCTTGGAGAAGGTGCGGGTGACGACGACGTTCTCGCTGGTCCGCGCCAGTTCGAAACTGGTCTCCCAGTCCGCCTCGGTGACGTATTCGGCATAGGCCTCGTCGATGACCAGCAGGACGTCGGGGCGCAGGCCCTCGTGCAGGCGGCGGATCTCGTCGGGGGTGTTGTAGCTGCCGGTCGGGTTGGACGGGCTGGAGACGTAGACGATGCGGGTGCGCTCGGTGACCTGCTCCAGCAGGGCCTCGGGCGTGGCCTTGAAGTCCGGCTCGGGGGCCAGGCGCACGCTGGCCTGGTTGGCCAGGGCCGAGATGCGATAGGCGAGGAAGCCGTACTGGCCGGTGACGATGTCGTCGCCCGGCGTCAGATAGGTCTGGTTCAGCAGGGCGAAGACCTCGTCCGAGCCGTTGCCGAAGATCAGCCGCTCCGGCTCCAGTCCGTGGTGTTCGGCCACGGCGGCGCGCAGCTTCGAGGCGCGGCCGTCGGGGTAGATGTGGATGTTGCGGATCGCCGCCTCATAGGCCGCGCGCGCCTTCTCGCCGGCGCCCAGCATGTTCTCGTTGGAGGACAGCTTCATGGGCTCGGCCACGCCGTCGATCCGCGACTTGCCGCCGACGTAGGGGGCGATGTCGAGGATGCCGGGCTTGGGGGTCGGGGCTTCGGTCATGCGATGAGCTTTCAGTAGACGGGAGCAGCGCCGATGACGCCGGTGAGCGCGCCGGGCAGGCCGGTCAGGCGCGGATCTTCAGCCTGCACATAGCCCGCCAGCGCGAACAGCTTCAACCCGCCGGCCTGATGCAGGGGGGCGGCGGCCAGACCGTTGTTCCCGAGTGCGGCAAGGATGGCGACGTCGCCCTGGGCCGCGTCGGTGACCCAGAAGGTGCGGTCGTCACCGGTCGGCCCCGGTGGGGCGGTCGAGACGCGCAGGGCGCGCGGCACCCGGGCCGCATCGTCCGGCAGGGCCCCGACAACGCGCAGCTGTGGCCGCGCCAGCAGCCGGCCCCACCAGGCGGTCACGCCGGACAGGCCGATCAGGGCCGACCCGCCGGCCTCCACGGCCGTCAACGCCTTGTCGGCCGTCTCGTGCATTGTGAAGCCCAGCCCGTGCCGGTCGGCGGCCAGCAGGGCGGCGTCCGGGCCGTGGACGTGCAGCGGCGTGCGGTCCGTCCGGCCCCACAGCGCCTTGAGGAGGTCCGCCCGCTCCGGTGCCTGCGCCAGCAGGCGGCGCAGGGCCAGCGTTTCCGCGTCCGGCGTGGTCGCGGCCAGCTTCAGCCGCGCGGCCAGCGCGTGCAGCAGGGCGTCGTCGGCCGCGTCCCGCGCCGGGTCGGCATCCGGTTCGACCAGCATCAGAACAGGCGCGGCGCCGGCGCGACCGCAAACGGCCCCAGCCAGGCGCGGCCGTCGCGGAACTCCAGCGTCAGGGCGACGTCGCGACCCGCCGATCCTGCCATCTTGGCCGCGCCGCCCCCGCGCCCGGCGATGCCGGCGACCACGGCGGCGGGCCTATCCGCCCGCAGGGAGATGCGCCCGTCCAGCCGCCCGTCCTCGCGGGCCGACAGACTCTCGCTCTCGATCAGGGCCCGGTCGTCGCCGCTTTCCAGAATGCCGCGAAGGTGGGTGAAGCGCCCGCCCGTGCGGCTCCAGCCGGCCATCAGCCCGTCGTCCGACGGGGTCCGCAGGCCGGCGGCGTTCTCCATCCGCAGCTCGACCCGCGCGCTGAGCAGCCCCGAGTCCGTCACGCTGTCCACCGGCCCGCCCGCGCGCCCGCGGCCGTCGACCATCTGGAACAACAGGTCCACGGACTGATCCTCCGGCCCCGGTTTGGTCTCCAGCGAGATGTGCTCCGCCCGCGAGATGGGGAAGGCCTCGGCCTCACCGACGGGGACGAACGTCGGGCGGATCAGCTCCAGCGCGAAGCGCGGCCACGGCCGGTCGATCCCCGCCAAGCTCATCCGGGCCCCGTCGCCCTCGATGCGGACCTGCCCCTTGTCGGGGCGCGTCAGGGTCAGGTCGTCCGGCGCGATGGCGACCCACGTCAGGGGTGCCCAGGCGTTGGCCTCGGCGATCAGCCGCGGCGCTTCCAGCCCGTGTCCCGAAGGCGCGACCACCCGGGTCTCTCCGAGATCCAGCCGGACCCGGAATGGCCAGCCGTCGACCGACAGGGGCCCGGTCTCGATGGTCCAGCCCGCCTGCCGCAGGGTCTCCAGCTGCGCCGTCGCCCGGGTCTCGACCTGCCGCGCCAGCACGAACCACCAGACGGTCCAGGCGGCGAGGATCAGCCCCACGATCAGGAAGGGCACGATCAGGCCGCGGCGGGAGTGGCGGACGGGGGCGTCGGTCATGGGCGTGATCTAGGCCTTCTCACGCGGCGGGAGAAGCGGGGGGCAGAAACGCCGCGACCGTTTCGACCGCCTCGGCCAGACCCATGCGCTGAACCTCCGTGCCGGGCGGCAGGCCCGCGAACAGACGGGTGGGGCAGGCGGCGTCCAGCATGACGAAGACCCCCTTGTCGTCGGCCCGGCGGATCAGGCGGCCGAAGGCCTGAGCCATGCGACCGCGGGCCAGGGCGTCGTCGTAGCCCTTGCCGCCGAACCGCTCGCGCCGGGCCTTGTGCAGCAGGTCCGGCCGCGGCCACGGCACGCGGTCGAAGGCCAGGATGCGCAGGGACCGGCCGGGCACGTCGACCCCGTCCCTGACGGCGTCCGTGCCCAGCAGGCAGCTGTCCTGCTCGGCACGGAAGACGTCGACCAGCGCCCCGACCTCCAGCGGATCGACGTGCTGGGCATGCAGCGGGATGCCCGCGCGCGCCAGTTCGGGCCCCAGCCGCTCATAGACGGCCTTCAGCCGGCGGATGGCGGTGAACAGGCCCAACCCGCCGCCGCCGGCCGCGAGGAACAGTTCGCGCATTGCCGCCGCCGTCTGGCGCGGGTCGTCCTTGATCAGGTCGGTGACGACGATGACCCGGCTGTTGGCCGCATAGTCGAACGGGCTTTCCACCTTCAGCGTCCGCGCCGGCTCGATCAGTCGCGCCGCGCCGGTGCGCAGACGGGCCAGTTCGAAGGGGTCGTCCGCCAGCGGGTCGCTGAGCGTCGCACTGGTTACCAGGACCCCGTGAGACGGCATCACCACCGCCGCCTCCAGCGGCACGGTCGGATCGATCCAGTGACGGCGCAGGGCCACGTCGTGGATGCGGCCGAACGCCGCCTCGGCCGACAGCCAGTCGACGAAGTCCGGGTCAGGCTCGCCCGTGTCGCTCTCCAGCGCCTGCAGCATGGCGCGCCAGCCGGGCAGGGTCATCCGCGCGCGACGGTCCAGCCCGCGCAGGGCCCCCTCGATTCTCGCGCGCGACGAGGGCTCCAGATCCGCCGCCTCGTCGTCCAGGATGTCCTCCAGGTGCCGCGACAGGGCCAGCAGCGGGGCCTCGACCGCCGCCAGCGCCTGGGCCGCCGCGCGCGCCGCCTCCAGCACCGGATCGGTCACCGGGAACAGCGAGCACTCCATGCCGAACTCGCCGCCGCCGGGCACGGCGTTCTCGCTGGTCCGGGCCCGCAGCTGCTCCAGCGCGGCGACCAGAAACCGCTCGATCGGTCCGACCGGATTGATCTCGCCTGAGGGGGGCGCGATGCGGCTGGACACGCCTTCGCCCGGCAGCTGGGCGGCGGCGCGCACGGCGTCGTTCAGGGCCGTCACGGCGGCGTCTGAATCTGCGCACAGTTCGCCGATCCTTTGCTCCAGCCCGCGCCCGCGCCGGCCGCGCCCCTCCGGCCCGCGGATCCAGCGGCGCAGCTCGGCGGCCTCCTGCCCCGACAGACAGGCGGAAAAGGCGCCGTCGGCGGCGTCGAACAGATGGTGGCCCTCGTCGAAGACGATGCGCTTCAGGGCCGCCGTCTCGCCGTCCTGCTTCAGCCCGCGCGCGGTGCGGGCGCCGTCGAACGCGGCCTGGGTCATCACCAGCGCGTGGTTGGCGATGACCAGATCGGCCCGGCGGCTGGCGCGGATGGTCTTTTCGACGAAACAGGTGCGGTAGTGGGGGCAGGCGGCGTGCACGCACTCTCCGCGCCGGTCCACCAGATTGGCCGCCCCGGCCTGATGCGCGGGCGTGACGGCGAACAGCGTTGGGAGCCAGCCGGGCCAGTCGCCGCCGGTCATGTCGCCGTCGCGCGTGTGCAGCGCCCAGCGCGACGCCAGCGCCGCGCCGATCAGATCGCCGTTGCCCAGCTGGGCGGCCTGCACCGTCTCCTGCAGGTTCAGCAGGCACAGATAGTTCTCGCGCCCCTTGCGCACGACGGCCTTCTTGCGGCGCTCGACGGGGTCGGGCCACAGGGCGGCGCTCTCGCGGTCGATCTGGCGCTGCAGGGCGCGGGTGTAGGTCGACACCCAGGCCGCGCCGGCGTTGCGCTCGGCCCACAGGCTGGCGGGCGCCAGATACCCCAGCGTCTTGCCCGTGCCGGTGCCAGCCTCGGCCAGCAGCACCCGGGGGCGGCCCTCCTCGTCGCGGGGCGAGAAGGCGTAGGCGACTTCGGCGGCATAGTCGGATTGCGTCGGCCGCGCCTCGTCCAGCCCCGAAGCCTGCAGCAGTTTCTCCAGCCGGATGCGCGCGCTCTCGGAATCCACGGGCGCGGACCCGGCCTCGCCCCGTGGGGCCTCGTCCTCCCACTCGGCCAGACGCGACCAGGCGTCGAGGCCGCTGCCCCTCTGACGTCGGTCGCGCACCGGCTGCGCGTGCAGCGCCTCCAGCACGCGGTCGGCCCACGCCCAGCCCGCGCGCTGCAGGGTCTCGGCCAGGGTGACGGCGTCCTCGCGGCCGGGCCAGGCCGCCCCGGTCATCTCTTCCAGCAGCAGCCGCGCCGCCTCGCGCAGGGCGAGGCCTTGCGCCTCCGCCCCCGTCGGCTCCGCCTGACCGGTGGCCAAGGCCAGTCCGGTCGGCGAGGGCGCGCAAAACCGCGCCGGCCGGACGAAGGCGAACAGCTCCAGCACATCCAGCAGATCCCGCGACCGCGGCGGCGGCGCGAGGCCCAGCCGGCGCGCGGTCAGGCTGGCGTGGCAGACCAGCACCGGGCCGCCCGTGAACAGCCCCTCGGCCGCGCCGCGCCCGATCTTGCGCGCGCCCTCGGCGTCCGCGACGGCCCCGCTGCCCGGCGGCACGGCCAGCGCGGGGGGCAGGGCGGCGAGCGTGATCGCGCGCGTCGTCAGCGATGTCGGCGAGTCAGGGGACACGGCGCATCATAGACCCCAACCTGCGAAACGGAACAGGAACATCGCATTGACAGTCGCTCCGACGAAAGATATGGCTATCAACCATAGCTATATATCGGAGCCTCCCATGGGCTGGAGCGTCGCCAAGGCCAAAGACAACCTCTCGGAGGTGATCCGACGCTCGCGCACGGAGGGGCCGCAGGAAATCTCCCTGCATGGCGAGGCCGCCGCCGTCGTTCTGTCGGCGGAGGACTTCCGGCGCTTGAAGGATCCGCGTGCTTCCCGGGACTTCAAGGACTGGCTGCTCAACGGTCCTTCGCTGGAGGGCGTCGACCTTGAACGGGATCGTCGACCCGCCCGGGACATCGATCCGTTCTGATGTATCTGCTGGACACCAACGTCATCAGTGAACCGAAGCGTGCCCGCCCGGATCCGGGCCTGCTCGCCTGGCTGGCCTCTCAGCTCCTTTCCGACCTGCACCTGAGCGTCATCACGGTCGGTGAGCTGAGGCGCGGGATCGTCCGACTTGAGCCGGGACGGCGTCGCGACGACCTCGACTTCTGGCTAGAGGACATGATCCTCCGATACGGCGAGCGCATCCTGCCCGTCGATCTGGACGTCACCGAGCGCTGGGCGTCGCTGGCCGAAGCCAATCGGGCCGCCGGTCGGGCATCCGACATGTCGGATGAACTGATCGCCGCCACGGCGCACGTGCATGGCCTGACGGTCGTGACCCGCAACGTCCGGCACTTCGAGCCGAGCGGGTGTCGGGTGCTGTCGCCCTGGAGCGCGTGACCACCCTTCCCCCCCTCTTCGCCGACTGGTTCGCGTCGCGCGGCTGGGCGGCCCGGCGGCATCAGCTGGAGATGGTCGCGGCGGCGCAGGCCGGGTCGCACGCCCTGCTGGTCGCGCCGACCGGCGGGGGCAAGACGCTGGCGGGCTTCCTGCCCTCGCTCATCGAACTGGCCGAGCGCGGCCCGAAACCGGAGCACGGCCCCGGGTCCGGGGTGCACACCCTCTATCTGTCCCCGCTCAAGGCCCTGACCACCGACGTCGAGCGCAACCTGATGACGCCGATCCGCGAGATCGGTCTGAACATTCACGTCGAGAGCCGCACCGGCGACACCAAACAGTCCAAGCGCCAGCGCCAGCGGGAGCTTCCGCCGGACATCCTGCTGACCACGCCGGAGCAGCTGGCCCTGTTCTGCGCCTGGGAAGGCGCGCGGGCCTGGTTCGCCGATCTGAAATGCGTCGTGCTGGACGAGGTGCACGCCATCTGGAGCGGCAAGCGGGGCGATCTGCTGAACCTGGGGCTGGGGCGGTTGCAGCAGTTCGCCCCGACGATGCGGCGCGTGGCCCTCAGCGCGACGGTCGACGATCCGGACATGATCGCGGGGTGGCTGGCACCCCATGGCCCTTCTCCCGCAAGGGGAGAAGGAAACGGAGTCACCATCGTCCTCGGCGATCCCGGTGCGCCGCCGGTGGTGGACGTGCTGATTTCGGAGGGGCGCGTGCCGTGGGCCGGGCACACGGGCGTGCACGCCATCCCGGAGGTCTACGACGCCATCAAGCGCTCTGGCATGAGCCTGATCTTCGTCAACACGCGCTGGCAGTCGGAGTTCGTGTTCCAGCGGCTGTGGGAGATCAACGACGAGAACCTGCCCATCGCCCTGCACCACGGCAGTCTGGCGGCCGAGCAGCGGCGCAAGGTCGAGGCGGCGATGGCGCGGGGCGAGCTGCGGGCGGTGGTCTGTACCTCCACGCTGGACCTGGGCATCGACTGGGGCGACGTCGATCTGGTCATCCAGCTGGCGGCCCCGAAGGGGGCCAGCCGGCTGGTCCAGCGCATCGGTCGGGCCAATCACCGGCTGGACGAGCCGTCGCGCGCCCTGATGGTGCCGGCCAGTCGCTTCGAGATGCTGGAATGCCAGGCCGCGCGCGAGGCCGTGGCCGAGAACGCCTTTGACTGGGAGCCGGTGCACGTCGGCACGCTGGACACCCTGGCCCAGCACATCATGGGCTGCGCCTGTTCCGAGCCGTTCACGATGGACGACCTGTATGCGGAGATCACCGGCTGCGGCCCCTATCGCGCGCTGACCTATGAGACGTTCGAGGAGGTTGTCGATCTGGTCGCCACCGGCGGATACGCCCTGCGCAGCTATGAGCGCTTCGCCCGCATCGTGAGGACGCAGGACGGCCGCTGGAAGGTCCGCAACGCCCAGGTGGCCCAGCGGCATCGCATGAACGTGGGCGCCATCGTTTCGGCCGGGACGCTGAACATCAAGGTCGCGCACCGGCGCGGCGGCGGTACGGGCGCCGCGCGCTGGACCGCGGGCCGCAAGGTCGGCGAGGCCGAGGAATGGTATTTCGAACAGCTGACGCCCGGCGACACCTTCGTCTTCGCCGGTCAGGTCTGGGCCTATCAGGGCATCAGCGGCACCGACGCCCTGGTGACCCACGCGCGCGACGTCGATCCCAAGATCCCCTCATGGGGCGGGTCGAAGTTCCCCTTGGGCACTTCACTGGCTGAGCGCGTGCGCGACATGATCCAGGACCGCGACCACTGGCGCGTCCTGCCGCCCGACGTGCAGGAGTGGCTGGAGCTGCAGGAGAGCCGGTCGATCATCCCTCGCGCCGGCGACATGCTGGTCGAGACCTTCCCGCGCGGGTCGCGGCATTTCCTGGTCGCCTATCCGTTCGACGGTCGGCTGGCGCATTCGACGCTGTGCATGCTGCTGACGCGGCGGCTGGACCGGCTGGGGGTCGGGCCGCTGGGGTTCGTGGTCACCGACTATTCGCTGGCCATCTGGTCGATCAAGCCGATGGACGGGCTGGATCTCGACGCCCTGTTCGAGCCCGACATGCTGGGCGACGACCTCGAGTCCTGGCTGGAGGAGAGTTTCATGATGAAGCGTACCTTCCGCAATTGCGCCCTGATCTCCGGCTTGATCGAGCGACGCCAGCCGGGGGCCGAGAAGACGGGCCGGCAGGTCACCTTTTCCACCGACCTGATCTATGACGTCCTGCGCCGCCACCAGCCCGATCACCTGTTGCTTCGCACCGCCCGCGCCGACGCGGCCGCCGGCCTGCTGGACGTGGCGCGGCTGGGTCAGTTGCTGAGCCGCATCCAGGGCCGGATCGTGCTCAAGCGGCTGGAGCGTCCGTCGCCCTTCTGCGTGCCGGTGCTGGTCCAGATCGGCCGCGAGCGCGTCGGCGGGGGCGCCGCCGAGATGATCCTGGACGAGACGGCCATGGAGTTTTCCGAGGAAGCCCTGGTCGCCGAGGTGATGGCATGAACGCGGCCCTGCGCGAGACGCTGTCGCCCTTCCGTCACCCCTGTGGCGGGTTGAAGGTGCGCGTCAACGGCGAGGCGTGCGTGCTGCGCTGTTCAGGCGCGCTGTGGGTTCCCGAGCGGCGCACCCTGATCGCGTCGGACCTGCATCTGGAGAAGGGCTCGGCCTTCGCCGCGCGCGGCCAGCTGCTGCCGCCCTACGACAGTCCGGCGACGATCGCGAAGCTGGAGTCCGAGGTCGAGGCCCTGGACCCGGCGACGGTGGTTCTGCTGGGCGACAGCTTCCATGACTCGCGCGCCGTCGAACGGCTGGGCGCGGCCGAGCATGCCCGGCTGGCACGACTGGCGAGCGGCCGGACGTGGATCTGGCTGGAGGGTAACCACGACCTCACGGCGCTAGCGGGGGCGCTGGATCGGCTTGCGGGCGACGTGGTGACGACGGTGGCGGTCGGCGCGCTGACCCTCATCCACGAACCCCAGCGTGAGCCCGCGCAGGGTGAGGTGGCGGGGCACCTGCACCCCTGCGCCACAGTGGTCGCCTATGCGCGCGGCGTGCGGCGGCCGTGTTTCGTGACGGACGGGCACCGGCTGGTGATGCCTGCCTTCGGAGCCTTCACAGGCGGGCTGGACGTGCGGCACGCGGCGGTGGCCGGCCTGTTCGCCCTGCCGCCGCTGATCGCGGCGCTGGGGCGCGACAAGGTCCATGCGATCGGGTGGGACCGACTGGCCTGACGACCGCAGGGTCAGTTCATCAGGTCGGCCCGGCGAGCCCTTTCTGCCGTGGCGGCTTCTTTCTGGCGCGACTCCGCCGCGACGGCTTGGGCCTCCAGCTGGGCGGATCGGGCCTCGCGCCCGGCCGTGTCTTCGGGAAGCAGTCCCCGCAGCACGAACAGGCCCAGCAGGGCGGCCAGCCCCACGGCCAGGAGCACCCAGAAGAGGTAGGGCGCGTCCCAGAAGCGGCGGCCTTCGGGCGAGTGCATCATGTCGGCGTCCTTGAAACGCGAAACCCCCGGTCGGCGGACCGACCGGGGGCGCTAACGTCGAACGACCGGTGCGGTCGCCCGTGCGAAATCAGCCGGCTTTCAGCTGACCCGCGGATTCCTTGCCGGAGCGACGGTCCTGTTCGATCTCATACGAGATCGTCTGACCTTCGTTCAGGGTGCCGAGGCCCGAAGCCTCGACCGCCGAGACGTGGACGAAGACGTCCTTGCCACCGTCGGTCGGCTCGATGAAGCCATAGCCCTTGGTGGAGTTGTACCATTTCACTTTGCCGGTCGCCATTTTCTGGACCTCCGTTGTGCGTGACCGCCGCGCAAGAGCGCGCGCCGGTGGGGGTCGGTCTTTTGTGGGAGCGGCTGAGGATCTCTGGCGAAGCGCGGGAGAACGAGAGCGTTACGCAGAAGAGATCGACGGCCTCCATCATGCGCGCCGGGCGGGGCGAAAGCAAGGCGGTGGCGAGTCAGGTCTCGGCGCGGGCGAGGGCGGCGGCGCAGCGGTCGCGCAGGGCATTGGTCACGGTGCGGCCGTAGAGCTGGTCGGCGATGCGGTCGTAGCCCTCGGCCTGGAGGCGTTTCTTGACGTCGCCGACGGTGCGGCATTCGCCGGAGTCGGCCAGTTGATAGGCACGTTCCAGCGTCGTGGGTCGAAAGGTCATGCTCCCCATATGGGTGTGGTGGAGCTTGATTGCGAGACCCCGTCAGAAACTGAGGCGCCGCGCCACGAACGCCCCGACCCGCCAGGCGTCGTCGTTTTGCGACAGCGGACTGTCGGCCACGTCGCCCAGACGCCGCTCCCATCCCGCCAGTCCGCCGAGGGCCCAGCCGTTCCCCAGCGGCGCGACCAGCACGGCGTTGACCCCCGCGCCCTGCAAGCCGCCGTCGGGCGCGTAGGTCCCGATGCCGTTGGCCAGCGCCTCGGCACCGTCGACGCCGTAGTAGGCGTCGGCCAGGTTGCGATCGCCGGCGCGCACGAAGCCGGTCAGCGTCAGCCCACCGAAGGGCGTGACCGTCTGATGCGCGGCCTGCAGCACCACCTCGGTGCCGTCGCTGACGCCCGAGACGTCGCGGCTGATCCGGCCCCCGACGACGACGTTCCCCGGGATGCGCTTGAAGGCATAGATCGCCGCGTCGGCGCCGAAGTCGGGCCGATCCAGGGTCAGCCCCTCGACGTCGTCGGCATCGAAGCGCGGCCGCAGCTGGACGCCCGCGCGGAAGTCGTCGGTCTTGACCACGTTCCAGCCGAGACCCTCGAACGGGCTGAAATAGGCCACGTCGTTCCAGCTGGCCGAGACATAGGGCACCACGCGCGTCTCGCTGCCGGTGTCGCCGTCGGAGTCGACGCCGTACAGGGCACCGACGCCCAGATCGACCGCCCAGCCCCGGACCTCCGGCCCGCGTGCCTCGAACGGCTGGGTCTGGGCGGCGGCCTGTCCGGCGGCGGTCAGGGAGAGGGCGGCGGCGGCGAGGGCGAGGCGCATGGGAGATCCGTGGCTGGGAAGGCCAGAGCTTCTAGCCGTCGCTCGTGAACATCAAACGAAGGGCAGGGTTCGATCCCCTGCCAGAATGACGCAGGTGGATGGTTGTCTTCGCGCGTCGCGGCCCCGACCTTCAGTCGCCTGCGTGCGGTATCGTCTCGTCGATGACCTGGGCGATCTGCGCCACCGGAATGGTGAAGATGCCGCCCCGGTCCTCGCGCCAGATGGCGATGCCTTCGGTCGCGTCCGGAAAGGCGCGGGTCGACGCCGACGGCCGGATCACGCTGGCGTCCAGCGTCTCCCGCGAGACCGGGATGTGATGCACGTCCGTCGTGACCCCGCCGAGGCTCACGCCGACGAGCGACAGGTGGTAAACCCGACCGTCGGCCCACGGCTCGATCTTCTGGATCTTCAGCAGGGAGCCGGCGTCCTGGGGACGGGTCCGGTACTCCCACACCTGACCGACGGCGTAGCGGTCGGCCTGCCCTGCGCCCATGGTCAGAATGCAGGCGACCAGAATGAGGACGCGGGTCATCCGTCTTTCCTTTCCGGCCCCGCCAGCAACGCCGTCGACGCCGCCTCCAGCTCGGACTCCAGCCGCGCCATGAAGTCGGCGCGCTTCAGGCCGGCGGGGATGGCCGGGTGGAATTCGTAGACGACAAGGCCGGGGTGGCGGCGAAAGCCGTGGGCGGGCCAGTGGACGCCGGAGTTGGTGCTCATCGGCGTGCAGTCGGCGTCCAGGTCGCGGTACAGCGCCGCGATGCCGGGCTTGTAGTCGGGCGGCGCGCCCACCGGCGCGCGGGTGCCCTCGGGAAAGATCAGCAGCTGGCGGCCTTCGGCGTAGCGGTCGCGGGCCTGTCGGACCATGTCCTTCAGCGCCTTCGAATGGGCCGAGCGGTCCACGGCGATCATCTTCGTCTTCCACGCGAACCAGCCGAAGAAGGGCAGGGGCATCAGCTCCTTCTTCATGATGAAGCAGTTGTCGGGCAGGACGGCGAAGGGCGCGATCACGTCCAGCATCGACTGGTGCTTGCCCGCGATCAGGCCGGCGCCCGTCGGGCGGTGCTCCAGGCCCCGGAACTCGACGCGGACGCCGGCGATCCAGCGCAGGCCGAACAGGACGAAGCGGGACCAGTTGCGGATCACCCACATGGCCCCCGCATGCGGGCCCAGCAACAGGGGCGACAGTCCGACGGCGAAGATCGCCATCGACAGATAGAGCCAGGCCACGAACAGAAGGGAACGGACGGTCGTCATGCGCCGTCTTTGCCCGAGGACGGGCGTCGCGTCACGCGGCCTTGCGCACCGCTCCGGCGGCCTCGGCGGCGTCCTGGACGGCTTCGGCCGGTTGGTCGCCGGAAACGCGGCGCACCAGCTCACGGAACAGGACGGCCAGGTACTTCATGTATTCCAGCGTCATGCGGCGCGCCGTGACGGCCGCGCGCCACCAGCGCGAATCGTCCAGCTCGGGCGTGGACACCGCGTGGGGGATGAGGACCAGCTCCGGCGCCGCGGTGCGGATCTCCACCAGGCTGCGGGGCATGTGATAGTCGGAGGTGACCACGATCAGGCTGTCATAGCCCCGCGCGCGCGCCCAGGCGGCGATCTCCTCGGCGTTGCCGCGCGTGTCCTCGGCCTCGAAGCCCAGGTCGACGCAGCAGTTGAACAGTCGCCGCGAGCCGGGCGTGACCTCACGCAGCTCCTGCCGCCGGACCTGACGGTTGACACCCGAGACCAGCAGCCGGTCGCCCTTGCCCTGTTCCAGCAGGCGCATGGCGGCGTTGACCCGCTCCGGCGACGGACCGGTCAGGGCCACGATGCCCTCCGCGCGGGCCGGCTCGTCCGCCGGGGTCAGGCCGCGCACCCGCTCGGCGAAGGCGAACAGGCCCACCAGCCAGACCAGGGCCACGATGGCCAATGCGGCGATCAACTTCATGATGACCGAAGCCTAGCCGTGGCGCGCCATGCCGCCAAGCACTTCGCGCAGCACGCGAGCGCCCGACAGGGCGGCGGCGAGGACGGCGATCAGGACAATGGCGGGAGCCAGCAGCAGATCAGTCCACGCCACCGGCAGGGCGGAGGCGGCCTGTCCGCCGGACGACAGCAGCTTCCACAGGGCGACCAGCACGACCCCGCCCGCGGTGCCGCCGGCCGCCGCGGCGGCGACGAACGGCAGGACGGCCGCCAGCGTCAACCAACGCAGTCTTCCCGGATCGGCACCGAGCCCCTGCAGCACGGCGAGATCGCCGGACATGCCGACGACCGCCGCCGCCGCGCGGGCCCAGGCCAGGGCCGCCAGCACGCCCAGCGCTGCCGTCGCGAGTGCCAGCGCCAGCGCCCGCACGCCCACCGCCGCGCGCGCGGCCTCGGCCCGCCACGGGCCGGCGTCGTCCACCTCGGCGTCCAGCCCCGCCTCGGCCAGGGCGCGGTTCAGGGTCAGGGCCCCGGCCGGGGTCTCGGGGTCCAGCCGCGCCACGACCAGCATGGGAAGGGGCAGATCAGCGAGGTCAGCCTCGCGCACCCACGGCCGCAACAGGGCCTCGGCCTCGGCCCGGTCCAGCGCCCTCGCCTCGGCCACGCCCTCGACGCCAGCCGCCGCCTCGGCCGCGCGGGCGGCGGCGGTCGGGCCCGTCTCGTCCACACGAGGTCGGACGACGATGGTCAACTCGCGCGCGACCTCGGCCGTCCAGCCGCCGGCCCCGCGGTCGGCGGCCACGGCCCCCACCAGCGCCAGACAGGCCAGCAGGGCGGTCAGGCCGATGGCCACGCCCGAGGCGCGCCGCACGGGCGCCCGCAGAAGTGCGACGCCGCGAAATCCGGCCCAGCCCCTCATGTCGCGCCGTCCAGCATCAGGACGGTCGCGCCCGCCGCCTTCGCGGCGGCCGGGTCGCGGCCCGTCATCACCACGGCCGCCTCGCCCTGGCCGAGGGCGGCGAGGAGCCCCAGAACCCGGCCGGCGATCTCCGGGGCCAGGTCGTCCAGCGGGTCGTCGATCAGGATCAGCTCCGGCTGGGCCACCAGCGCCCGCGCGACCGTCAGGGCCCTGCGGCTGGCGCGGTCCAGCCCGGCTGCCGGAAGTTCAGCGACCGGCGTCAGACCCAGCCACTCCAGCATCTCGGCCACGTCGTTGCGCGCCTCGCCCGGGGCACCGGAAAGGGCGAGCGGCAGGGCCGCGTTCTGGAAGACGGTCAATCGATCGATCAGACCCGCGTCCCGGCCCGCCATACCGATCCGGCGACGCAGTCCAGCGCGGCCGGCCTCGTCCAGCGTCCACGGATCCACGCCGAACAGTTCGACGGCACAGCCCTCGTCCGGCCGTCGGGCGAGGGCGAGGGTCTCCAGCGCCCGCGACTTCCCGGCTCCGGACGGCCCGGTAAGGAAGTGGAAAGAGCCGCGCGGCATGGTCAGGTCGAGGATTCCGCGCCGCGCGGATCCCTTCACGCGCACGCCGGACAGGCGGGCGACGGTCGCGGATGCGGCCGGGGGGGCGCGGCGGGCGGGCGTCGTCGGCATGGGACCAGGGTTGGAACGGGGCTTCGAGCCCCAACGGGAGGCGGCCTTCGGGCCACGCAGTCGTCGATGATACTGACCTGCCCGTCCTGCGCCACCGGCTATTTCGCCCCCGACGACGCCATCGGCCCGATGGGCCGGACGGTGCGCTGTCAGTCCTGCAAACACACCTGGAAGGCCCTGCCAGAGGAACCGCTGGACCTGACGGCATCGTCCCCGCCGACGGTGGTCCCCGCGCCGGCCGCCGAACCGGCACCGGAATCGCTGGCCGAGACCCCGGCACCCGAACTGCCCAAGGCCTATCGCGCCCGCGCCGAGCAGCAGCGCCGCCTGCGCCGGGCCGCCGCCCATGGCGTGGCCTGGGCCGGGACGGCCTGCGTCGCCCTGGGCATGCTGGGTGCCGCCTGGCTGTTCCGCGCCGAGGTGGTGGACGTCCTGCCGCGCACCGCCTCCGCCTATGCGGCCGTGGGCGTGGACGTGAACCCGGTCGGGCTGGATTTCGAGGCGCTGAACGCCCGCGCCGCGCCGGACGACCCGTCGATCGTCATCGTCTCGGGTGCCGTGCGCAACGTGCGCGACGACGAGCGGGTGGTGCCGACCATCCGCGTCGCCCTGCTGGACAAGGACGGCCACGAGGTGGCCCACGACTTCGTCCGCCTCGACGCGCCGCCGGTGCTGCCGGGCAAGGTCCAGGGATTCGCCGCGCGCCTGCCCGATCCGGGTGGCCGGGCGCAGGAGGTGGCAACCGACTTCGCGCCGGACGCCCCGCCGGCACCCAGACCCGCCCTGCCTCCGAGACCCGCGCCGCGTCCCCTGCCGCAGGCCGACGCGCCGGCCACGGCCCCGCTCGCGGCCGCGCGCCCCGCACTCCGCCCGGCGCTTTCGCCGGACACGGGTGGCGGACAGGCCCCCGTCGACGCCGTCCCTCTGGACGAACACCACGCCGAGGCGCCATTGACCTCGGCGCATGGCTGATCCCGCGACCGCGACCCCGACCGTCCTCCTTCCCGCCGACCAGGTGGCCGCGACCGTGGAGGCGCTGGCCGACCGCATCGCGCCCGTCGTCGACGACGAAACGGTCGCCATGGTGCTGCTGACCGGCGGTCTCTGGTTCGGCGCCGACCTGACGCGCGCGCTTGCCCGGCGCGGACGGCATCTCCGTTTCGACGCCCTGTGGCTGGCCTCCTACGGGGACGGCACCAGCAGCCGGGGCCGCATCGACGTGCACGGCAAGTTCCAGCGCGAGGTGGCCGGCCGCCGGGTTCTGATCCTCGACGACGTCTTCGACACAGGCCTGTCCCTGTCGGAAGCCGTGGCCCTGTTGAAGCGCGAAGGGGCGGCCGAGGTGCTGACCTGCGTCTTCGCCCGCAAGCCGTGGCCCGAACCCCGGGCCCTGGTCCCGGACTTCGTGGGCTGGGAGGCGCCGGAGCGCTTTCTGGTCGGCTACGGCCTGGATCACGCCGGCAAATGGCGCGGCCTGCCGGACGTCTGCGCGCTGGACTAGAGCCAGTCGGGCGCCGGCTCGCGCGCCAGCATCTCGTCATAGGTCGGGCGATTGCGAACGACCGCCCAGCGCGCGCCGTCGACCAGAACCTCCGGGACCAGCGGCCGGCTGTTGTACTCGCTGGCCATGGTCGCCCCGTAGGCCCCCGCCCCGGTGAAGGCGACCAGATCGCCGGCTTCCAGGGGCGGCAGAGGCCGCTCCCGGGCGAAGGTGTCGCCCGTCTCGCACACCGGCCCGACCACGTCGTGGGCGCGGGCCTCGCCCTCGCGCGGCGCGACCGGGACCAGATCGTGGAAGGCGTCGTAGAGCGCCGGCCGCAGCAGATCGTTCATGGCCGCGTCCAGCACCAGGATGCGCCGTCCGTCGCCGCGCTCGGTCACCTGGATCACGCGCGACAGAAGCACGCCCGCGTTGGCCGCGATCAACCGCCCCGGCTCCAGAGTCAGCTCCACGCCCGTCCCGCCGACGGTTTCCGCAACCATGGCCGCATACCCGGCCAGAGGCGCGGTCGGATCGCTGCCGGCATAGGCGACGCCCAGACCGCCGCCGAGGTCCAGCCGCGGCACGCTCAGCCCCTCCGCTCGAAGGGTGTAGGTCATCTCCGCCAGCACGCTGAACGCGGTCCGCAGCGGCGTCAGCTCGGTGATCTGGCTGCCGATGTGGCAGGCCAGTCCGACCAGATTCAGGCGCGGATCGCGACCGAAGCGCCGGTACAGGTCCAGCGCCTCCTCGACCGGGACGCCGAACTTGTCGCCGGCGCCACCAGTGGTGATCTTGGCATGGCCGCCCGCGCCGATCCGGGGATTGACCCGGATCGCCACGTCAGGGACGCGTCCCTCGCGCGCGGCGACCGCGGCCAGCCGCTCCATTTCTGCCGTGCTCTCGACGTTGATCTGGCGCAGGCCCAGACCAACCGCGAAGGCCAGTTCCGCGTCCGTCTTGCCAACGCCGGAGAAGACGATGCGGTCCGTCGGCACGCCCGCCGCCAGGGCGCGACGGATCTCGCCTTCGGACACGGTGTCGGCACCGAGGCCGCAGCCGGCCAGCACCTTCAGCACCGAGACGTTCGAAGCCGCCTTGACCGCGAACGCGATCAGGGGACGCCCCAGCGTCGCCTCATGCCCGGCGAAGGCGTCCGCGAGCGCGCGAGCGTGCCGGCGCAGGGTGGCGGCGGAATAGACGTAGACGGGCGTGCCGACGGCTCCGGCGATCGTCTCCAGCGGCACGTCTTCGGCGTTCAGCGCGCCCCCGGACAGGGCGAAATGGTGCAAGTCGACCTACCGCTCGAAAGGACTGCCCGAGCCGCGGTACGGGTTGTTCGGCCCGCCGTCGATCGGGATCTGGTTGGAGGGCCGGTTCTGCGTCGCCGGATCGGGCATGGGCGCGACCTCGCCGCCACGCTGGGCGCGCTCGGTCTGTCGGGCCGGGGGCGCGTCCAGATCGGCCATGCGCCCGCAGGCCGACAGCGTCAGGGCGGCGACCAGGGACGACGTCAGGATCAGGGTCTTGCGGCTCATGCCAGTCGCGCCTTCCACTCGGTGATGCGCGCGCGGACCTGTTCCGGCGCCGTGCCGCCGAAGCTGGTGCGGCTGGCGCACGAAGCCTCAGGCGACAGCACCTTGTAAACGGCTTCGGTGACGCGCGGCTCGATCTTCTGCATTTCGCCCAGGGGAAGTTGCGCCAGGTCCACGCCCAGGTCCTCGGCGCGTTTGACCGTCGCCCCCGTCACGTGGTGCGCCTGCCGGAACGGCAGGTCCAGCTCGCGTACCAGCCAGTCGGCCAGATCGGTGGCGGTCGAGAAGCCCGCGCCGGCCGCCGCGGCCATCCGCTCCCGGTTCGGCGTCAGCGCCGCGACCATCGCGGTCATCGCTGACACTGCCAGGCCCAGGGCGTCGAAGGCCTCGAACACCGGCGGCTTGTCCTCCTGCATGTCCTTGGAATAGGCCAGCGGGAGGCCTTTCATGACGGTCAGCAGGGCCACCAGAGATCCGGTGATCCGTCCGGTCTTGGCCCGCACCAGCTCGGCGGCGTCGGGATTGCGCTTCTGCGGCATGATCGAACTGCCGGTGGTCAGCTCGTCGGGAAGGGTGACGAAGCCGAACTGGGGCGTCATCCAGATCACGATCTCCTCGCCCAGCCGCGACAGGTGGCCGGCCGTGATCGCGGCGGCCGACAGGGCCTCCAGCGCGAAGTCGCGGTCCGACACGGCGTCCAGGCTGTTGGCCATCGGCCGGTCGAAGCCCAGCGCCGCCGCCGTCGCGTGCCGGTCGATGGGGAAGGGTGACCCCGCCAGCGCCGCGGCCCCCAGCGGGTTTTCGTTCATTCGCGCCCGGGCGTCGGCGAAGCGCGCCGCGTCGCGGCCGAACATCTCGACATAGGCCATCAGATGGTGGCCGAAGGTGACCGGCTGGGCCGGCTGCAGGTGGGTAAACCCGGGCATCAGGGCGGCGGCATGTGCCTCGGCCTGCATCAGCAGGGCGCGCTGAAGACCCTTCAGCCCCTCAGCCGCCGCGTCGCAGGCCTCGCGCACCCACAGGCGGAAGTCGGTCGCCACCTGGTCGTTGCGGCTGCGCGCGGTGTGCAGACGCCCCGAGGGCTCGCCGATCAGCTCGGCCAGCCGGGCCTCGACGTTCATGTGGATGTCTTCGTACTGGTCGCGGAACGGGAAGGTCCCGGCGATCATCTCTTCGCGGATCGTCGCCAGCCCGGCCAGGATGGCCTCGGCGTCCTCCGACCTGATGATCCCCTGCGCCGCCAGCATCCGGCAGTGCGCCTCCGACCCGGCCAGATCCTGCGCCCACAGCCGCCGGTCAACACCGATCGAGACGTTGATCGCCTGCATGACCTCGGCCGGCTTCTGGCTGAAGCGCCCGCCCCACATGTCTTGACCTTCCGCCGACGGAGGGGCTTTGTGATCGGCGTCGGAGGCGGGGTTTTCGGTCATGGGGCTGTCCAGAGCGGCGATCGCGGTGATCGCGGGCATAGTCGTTCTCGGCGCCGCCGGGGGCGCGGTGCTCTATGCCAAACCCGACGCCCTGTTCAAAGCGTCCGCACCCGCCGAGGCGCAGAAGAGCGATCTTGCGCGCTTCGCGACGCGCTCGCTCGCCCGGCTGGAGACGCCCGCCGACACGCCAGTTGCCCCCGACTACGTGTTCAAAACCCGCGACGGGGCCGACGCGCGCTTCGCCGACTTCCGCGGCAAGGTGGTGGTGGTGAACCTGTGGGCCATGTGGTGCGCGCCCTGCCGCACCGAGATGCCGACGCTCCAAGCCCTGGCCCAAGCCTATGAGGGCAAGGACCTCGTCGTCCTGCCCATCAACGTCGACGCGACCGACGACGCGGTGGCGGACGCCCTCAGCTTTATCGACGTGCATGAGCCCCTGCCGTTCTACGGCGACAAGGAGTTCAAACTGCCCTTCGTCCTGCCGGGCGAGGGCAAGATGCCCCAGACCGTGATCCTCGACCGGCAGGGACGGATGCGCGCCAGTTTCTCGGGCGAGGCCGACTGGGCCGGTCCGGAAGCGCGGGCGCTGGTCGACGCCCTGTTGGCCGAACCGGCCTGATCCGACCCGGTCGCCCTCAAGCAGAGAGCGACCGCGTCGCGAGCGTCAGGGCAAAAACGTGATCAGTTGCCGCGGGCGTCGGCCTCGGTCTCGGCTTCCTGCTCGCGGGCTTCCTGGGCCAGACGGTCGGTAGCCTCGTCGACCTCCTGCGCGGCCTCCTTGGCGCCGGCCTCGATCGCCGTGCCCAGTTGGGCCGCTTCCTCGGCCAGGGCCGACCCCGCGTCCTCGGCGGCTTCCCCAGTGTTGGCCGCAGCGGCTTCGGCGTCAGCCTCGGCGCTCTCTTGCGTGGATTCGGAGCAGGCGGCGGCGCCCAGGGCCAGGACGGCGACGGCGGCCAGCGAAAGCGTGCGGATGCGCATGTTGATCTCCTCGGGTTGCAACCTTGGCCGTCAACGCGTGCGACGCGGGGAGGTTGCGACCGAACAAGGGTGTGTCATGATGGCGGACTGTCGCGCTGGAGACATCGCACATGAAGACGGTTCTCGGGCTCACAGCCTTCGCGCTCGCGTGTTGCTCCGCAGGCATCGCGTCGGCGCAGGCTCAGCGGGTCAGCCAGCCGAGCCTTGAGCTGGGGCGGATGTCCGCGATCCAGCAGTCCTACCGGTTCGATGTGGAAGAGCAGCGGCGCAATCAGGTGCCGACGCCCGAAGCGCTGGAGGCTGAGTACGGGGCTGGACGCGTCGACCTGGCTCGCCGGGTGTCAGACCTGATCGATCAGGGACGCTGCCGCGAAGCGCGGGAAATGGCCAGCGCAGCGGGCGAACGGCGCATGGTGATCCGCATTCGACAGACCTGCCGGCAGCGCTGACGCGCCAGGCCGACCGGCCTTGAAAATGGTGGCTGGGGGCGGGCTCGAACCGCCGACCTGTGGGTTATGAATCCACCGCTCTAACCAGCTGAGCTACCCAGCCATCTGCGCCGCCGGTCGAGGGCCGCGCGAAGGATCGTGGCCTATAACGACCGAAGGCGTCCGGTTCAAGCGGCGTTCCGCGACGTTTCCGCGCCTTGCGGATCGTCCGCCCGCGTCCGACGTTGACCCCTGCATCCCGCCGCCCGGAGTCCGCCCCATGATCCGCCTCGCCGCCCTCTCCACCGCTGCCCTTCTCGCCGCCTGTGGACAGGGTGCCGCACAGGACCCGGTGCCCGGCGCTCCGGTCGAGACCCGCGCCGCCAACGCCCCGGACCAGCGCCCGGCCTTCGAGGGCCAGACGCGCGCGCCCGGCGTCCGCACCGAGGTGGCGCTGACGCACACGGTGGTGGCCGAAGGTCTGGTCGAGCCCTGGGGGCTGGCGCTGCTGCCCGACGGCAACTGGCTGGTGACGGAGCGGCCCGGCCGCCTGCGGATCATCACTGCCCAGGGTCAGGTCGGAGAGCCGATCGCCGGCCTGCCGGCGGTGGACGCGCGCGGGCAGGGCGGTCTGCTGGACGTGATCCTTTCGCCGGAGTTCGCGCAGGACCGCATGATCTACTGGAGCTATGCCGAACCGCGCGAGGGCGGCAACGCCACCTCGGTGGCGCGCGGCCGGCTGTCGGACGACGGCACCCGCGTGGATCAGGTGCAGGTCATTTTCCGCGCCCTGCCGGTCTATGACGGCGACAAGCACTATGGCGCCTCGCTGGCCTTTGCCGCCGACGGCAAGCTGTTCGTCACCCTGGGCGAGCGGTCCGACGCGCCGATGCGGCCGCAGGCCCAGGATCTGGCCAGCCATATGGGCAAGACTATCCGAATCAATGCCGACGGCACGGTCCCGTCCGACAACCCCTTCGTCGGCCGCGAGGGTGCCCTGCCGGAAATCTGGTCGCTGGGTCACCGCAACGTGCAGGGCATCGCCATCGCCGGCGACGAGGTCTGGACCCTGGAGCACGGCACGCGCGGCGGGGACGAGCTGAACCTCGACCGCGCCGGGCTGAACTACGGCTGGCCCGACGTGGCCTATGGCGTCGAGTACCGCGGCGGCCCCATCAACGGCGGCCTGACGCAGAAGGACGGCACCGAACAGCCCGTCTATTACTGGGACCCGGTCATCGCGCCGGGCGGCATGGCCTTCTATCAGGGCACCATGTTCCCGGGCTGGAACGGCAACCTGCTGGTCGGGGCGCTGGGCGGCAAGCATCTGGCGCGGCTGGTGATCGAGGACGGCCGGGTGGTCGGCGAGGAGCGTCTGCTGACCGATCTGGGCCAGCGCGTCCGCGACGTCGCCGTGGGTCCGGACGGTGCCGTCTGGGTCGTCACCGACGAGACCAACGGCAAGCTGGTGCGCCTGTCCACGGGCGGCTGACGCCGTGATCGACCACCTCGGGCTCGACGTGTCGGACCTTGATCGGTCGCGCCGCTTCTATGAGGCGGCGCTGGCTCCTCTGGGCCTGACGGTGGTCGCCGAGGAGACCAACGACGCAGGCGGCCGTATCGTCATGTTCGGCGTCGACGGGGTGCCGGAGTTCGTCATCGCCGAGGATAAGGCGCCGGGGGTCGGCACGCACCTGGCCTTTCGCGCCGACACGCGCGCGCAGGTGGATGCCTTTCATGCCGCCGCGCTGGCCGCCGGCGGCACGGACAACGGCGCGCCGGGCCTGCGACCGAACTATGGGCCGAACTACTATGCCGCCTTCGTGTTGGACCTCGACGGGATGAACGTCGAGGCCGTCTGCCACGCGGCGTCGTGACGTTCTTATCTTGACGTTGACGTCAACGTAGCGTCTTTGGCGACCACGTTCGAACCCGTCCTGTTTGGAGACCCACTCCCATGACCGACGCCTACATCTACGACGCGGTGCGCACGCCGCGCGGCAAGGGCAAGAAGGACGGATCGCTCCACGAGATCACGGCCCTGTCGCTCGCCACCCAGGTTCTGGAAGCGCTGCGCGACCGCAACGGGCTGGACACGTCGAAGGTCGACGACGTCATCCTGGGCTGCGTCTCGCCGGTGGGCGAGCAGGGTGCCGACATCGCCCGGACCGCCGTGCTGAACGCCGGCTGGTCGCAACTGACGGCAGGGGTCCAGATCAACCGCTTCTGCGCCTCGGGCCTCGAGGCGGTGAACATGGCCGCGGCCAAGGTGAAGTCCGGCGAGGCCGACTTTGCCGTCGGCGGCGGCGTCGAGGCCATGAGCCGCGTGCCGATGGGCAGTGACGGCGGGGCCTGGCCCGTGGACCCGACCAGCGCCTTCGCTACCTATTTCGTGCCGCAGGGCGTCTCGGCCGACATGATCGCGTCCAAGTGGGGCTTCAGCCGCGACGACGTCGATGCCTATTCGGTCGAGAGCCACAAGCGCTCCGCCCGGTCGTGGGCCGAAGGCCGGTTCGGCAAGTCGGTCGTGCCGGTGAAGGACCAGCTGGGCCTCAACATCCTCGATCGCGACGAGACGATCCGTCCGAACACGGACATGCAGACGCTGGGCGCGCTGAACCCGTCCTTCGCCATGATGGGCGAGATGGCCTTCGACGCGGTGATCCAGCAGCGCTACCCCGAGGTGGCGCGGGTCGACCACGTGCACACGCCGGGCAACTCCTCGGGCATCGTCGACGGTTCGGCCGGCGTGCTGATCGGCTCGCTGGAGGCCGGGAAGGCGCTCGGGCTCAAGCCGCGCGCCCGCATCCGGGGCGCCGCCTCGATCGGCTCGGAGCCCTCCATCATGCTGACCGGCCCGGAGTTCGTGGCCAACAAGCTTCTGGGCAAGCTGGGCATGGAGACGTCGGACATCGACCTGTGGGAGCTCAACGAGGCCTTCGCCGCCGTCGTTCTGCGCTTCATGCAGGCGCTGAATATCCCGCATGACAAGATCAACGTCTGCGGCGGTGCCATCGCCATGGGCCACCCGCTGGGCGCCACCGGGGCGATGATCCTGGGCACGGTGCTGGACGAGCTGGAACGGTCCGACAAGACCACGGCCCTGGCCACCCTGTGCATCGGCGGCGGCATGGGCACCGCCACCGTCATCGAACGCGTCTGATCCGAGGGAAGCTGACCATGGAAAACTTCAAGATCGACGTCGACGCGGACGGCATCGCCCTGATCACCTTCGACGTCCCCGGACGGTCGATGAACACTCTGACCTCGGGCGTGATGAAGGAGATCCCCGAGTGGGTCGAACGCATCAGGACCGACGACGCCATCAAGGGCGCGGTCCTGACCTCGGGCAAGGCCTCGGGCTTCTGCGCCGGCGCGGACTTGGGCGACATGGCCGGCGGCATGCTGGCTGGCGGCTCGCTGCAGGACGCCTATGACGCGGGCTGGAAGCTTAACGGTGCCCTGCGCGCGCTGGAGACCTGCGGCAAGCCGGTCGCCGCGGCCATCAATGGCCTGGCGTTGGGCGGCGGTCTGGAGCTGACGCTGGCGTGTCACTACCGCGTGGTCGGCGACAGCCCGAAGATCCAGCTGGGCCTGCCCGAGATCAAGGTCGGCCTGTTCCCCGGCGGCGGCGGCACCCAGCGCCTGACGCGCCTGATCGGCGTGCAGGCCGCCATGATGGCCATGACCGAGGGCAAGTCCTTCCGTCCGAACGACGCCAAGGGCGCGGGTATCGTGCACGAAGTGGTGCCGATGGGCGGCGAGGTCGAGGCGGCCAAGGCGTGGATCAAGGGCGGCGGCAAGGCCGTCCAGCCGTGGGACGACAAGTCCTTCAAACTGCCCGGCGGCGGCCCCTATCACCCGGCCGGCATCCAGAACTTCCTGGTCGGCAACGCCATGCTGCGCAAGCAGACCTACGGCAACTATCCCGCCGCCATGAACCTGATGAAGGCCGTCTATGAAGGCGTTCAGGTGCCGATGGACGCGGCGCTGCGCATCGAGACGCGGTACTTCATCAAGACCCTGATGACGCCGCAGGCGCAGGGCATGATCCGCTCGCTGTTCCTGTCCAAGCAGGAGCTGGACAAGGGGGCCGTGCGCCCCGCCGGCGTGCCGAAGTCCGATCCGAAGAAGGTCACCGTCCTGGGCGCCGGCATGATGGGCGCGGGCATCGCCTATGTGAACGCGCTGGCCGGGATCGAAACCATCCTGATTGATCGCGATCAGGAAGCGGCCGACAAGGGCAAGGCCCATGTCGCCGACTTGCTGAAGAAGCGCCTGTCCAAGGGCGCGATCGACCAGGCCAAACACGACGCCCTGCTGGCCTCGGTCACCGCCACCACCGACTATGACCTGATCAAAGGCTCGGACCTGGTCATCGAGGCCGTCTTCGAGAACCGCGAGATCAAGGCCGACGTGACCAAGCGCGCCGAGGCCCAGCTGGCACCGGGCGCGATCTTCGGCTCCAACACCTCGACCCTGCCGATCACCGGTCTGGCCGAGGCGTCCGTGCGCCCCGAGGACTTCATCGGCATCCACTTCTTCTCGCCCGTCGACAAGATGATGCTGGTGGAGATCATCCTCGGCGAGAAGACCGGCGAGGCGGCGATCGCGAAGTCGCTGGACTACGTCATGAAGATCAAGAAGACGCCGATCGTCGTGCAGGACGGCCGCGGCTTCTACACCAGCCGCTGCTTCGGCACCTACGTCGCCGAGGGTCTGGCCATGCTGGAGGAGGGCTATGCCCCCGCCCTGATCGACAACGTCGGCCGCGCCACCGGCATGCCGCGCGGGCCGCTGGAGATGCACGACGACGTGGCGCTGGACCTGTCGGTCAAGATTGCCAAGCAGACGAAAGAGGACCTGGGCGACGCCTATGTCCCGCTGCCGGGCTGGAAGATCGTGCAGACCATGGTCGAGGACCTGGGCCGCTACGGCCGCAAGAACGGCATGGGCTTCTACGACTACGCGGCCAAGCCCAAGGTGCTGTGGTCGGGTCTGTCGGACCTGGCCCCGGTGACCATCAAGGACTCCACGCCTGAACTGGTCGAGGACCAGAAGCGTCGCCTGCTGTTCCGTCAGGCGGTCGAGGTCGCCCGCTGCTGGGAAGAGGGCGTCATCGACGACCCGCGCGAGGCCGACGTCGGCGCCATCCTGGCCTGGGGCTTCGCGCCCTGGACCGGCGGCCCGATCACCTACATCGAGCAGTACGGTCTCAAGGCCTTCGTCGAACAGGCCGACGCCTATGCGGCCAAGTACGGCGACCGGTTCTCGCCGCCCCAGCTGCTGCGCGACATGGCGGCGAAGGGTGAGACGTTCTACGGCACGTTCGCGGCCAAGCAGGCAGCGTGATCGAGAAGGGATCCGCGGTGGTTTTGGCGGGGTCATGAGCCCCGGCTTCGCCGTCGCCGCGGTCCTGTGTCTGATCACGTTTGGCGTGCACACCTTCGTCGGAGGGCGGTTTGCAGCGCGGCCGTTGCTTGATGCCCCGGACTTTCCGAAGGCCAGCCGCTGGTTGAACTATTTCACCTGGCACATGGCGACGGCGATGCTGTTGATCATGGCGGTCGGGTTCGGCTGGGCCGCCGTCTCGCCCGACGCATGGGCCGCTGCGGTGATCCTGATCGTCATGGCTGCAACCTTCTCGCCACTTTGCGTCTGGGTGGCGCTGAAGGGCGGGATCGCGCCGTGGCGATTCCCTGCGTCGTGGCTGTTCCTTCTGATCGTGGCGGCGGGGCTGTGGGGTCTCGATTTCCGTATCGGCGTGGATCTGGTCGCGATCCAGTGACTTCCCGTTGTCGCGGCGGTCGCGCTATCCCTTGCCGATGACCGCGCCCCTGCCCGATGCCGCACCGACCAACTGGGTCGACCGCCATGCGCCGGAGGGGTTGAAGGACTGGCTCAAGCTGGGACGGTTCGACCGGCCGATCGGCATCTGGCTGCTGCTGCTGCCCGGCTGGCAGGGGATCACCTTGGCTCTGGCCGCCTACCGCAAGACGCCCGACTCCTATGACGTCTGGCTGTATGTCGGCTTCCTGATCGGCGCGTGCCTGATGCGGGCGGCGGGTTGCGCCTTCAACGACGTGGTGGACCGCAAGATCGACGCGCAGGTGGCGCGCACCGCCTCGCGCCCGGTCGCCTCCGGCCGCATCTCGGTGAAGGGGGCGTGGGCCTATATCGTCGGATGCAGCCTGATCTCGCTGGGCGTCCTGCTGACGCTGGGGCCGGTCGCCATCGCTCTGGGCGTCGTCTCGCTGGCGCTGGTCGCCGCCTACCCCTTCATGAAGCGCATCACCTGGTGGCCGCAGGCGTGGCTCGGGATGACCTTCAACTGGGGGGCGCTGATGGGGTTCGCGGCGGCGTTCTCGGCGAGCATGGTGGTCGCTCGGGCCCAGCAACTCGACCCAGGCATCACCAACCTGGCAGTGGTCGCGACGCCATTCCTGTACCTACCCGCCGTCCTGCTCTGGCTCTCGGGCGTGTTCTGGACCCTTGGCTACGACACCATCTACGCCCTGCAGGACGTTGAGGACGACGCGCTGGTGGGCGTGAAGTCCTCCGCCAGGCGTCTTGGGGCGAACGTGCGGATCGGCGTCGGTACCTTCTATTCGGTCAGCGTCGCCTTCGCGGCGCTTGCCGGAGCGAGCGCCGGACTCGGCCTCTGGTTCTGGTTGGGCCTCGCCCTGTTCGCCCTGCATCTCGCCTTCCAGACCGCCCGCGTCCGCCGCGAGGACGGGGCCAGAGCGCTGCGACTGTTCAAGTCAAACCGCGACGCCGGCTTGATCCTCCTTTTCGCCATAGGCTTGAGCGCACTAGGATGAACGCGTCCAAGGAGCCTCCCATGACCGCCCGCGTCCGCTTCCTGCTGCTCGCCTCCGCCGCCGTGCTGACCCTGTCGGCCTGCAACCGCGACCGGGAGCCTGCCGCCGACGGCGCGGTGCCCGCCGCGCCCGGTGCCGCGGTGACCCCGGCCGAGGCCGCCGCCCCGCTGACCTTCTCCGAGAAGACCGCCTTCGCCACCGTCAGCCTGAAGCTGCCCGACGACATCAAGGCCCAGCCCGACCTGCACGCCAAGGTGTACGCCCAGGAAGTCGCCCACCTGCGCGAGTTCGCCGAGGGGGCCCAGGCCGACAACACCGAGGCCGGCGCGCCCAACCTCGCCTATGAGCAGACCGTCGAACTGGTCGCTGCCCACGAGACCGGCAAGCTGATGAGCCTGAAGCGCACGGCCTTCGAGTTCACCGGTGGGGCCCATCCGAACACGGTCATGACCGGCGTGCTGTGGGACAAGGCGCTGAAGCGTCAGGTCGGCTGGGCCGAGATCTTCACCAAGGGGGCCGACTTCGCCGGTCTGGACCGCGCCCTGTGCGCCGCGATCAACGCAGCCAAGCGCGCGCGTGTGCCGGATGCGGAGCCCGTCGCGCTGGGCGGCAAGGACTGGGCCTGCCCCCGCGCGGCCGAGACCCCCTTCGTCCTCGCCCCCGGTACGACCGGCGGCAAGGCCGGGGGCCTGACCTTCCTGATCGGCCCCTATCAGGTCGGGCCGTATGCCGAAGGGCCGTACGAAGTGACGGTGCCGCTGTCGGCCTTCCAGTCGCTGCTGGCCCCCGCCTATGCTGACGAGTTCGCGGGAAGCCTGGCGAAGGTGGCTACGACCACGCCCTGAAATGCTTGCTCAGCTTCAGCCCCTGCCGCTGGTAGTGGCTGCCGCCCTGGCCGTAGAGGCGTGAGGGCTTCTCGGTGAGCGGCTCATAGACCAGCCGGGCCACGGTCTGGCCGTGTTCCAGCAGGAACGGCGTGTCGTGGGTGCGCACTTCCAGCACGCCCCTGGATCCCTTGCCTGCCGCTTCGTCAGTGCCGAAGCCGGGGTCGAAGAAGCCCGCGTAGTGGACCCGGAACTCGCCGACCGAGGGGTCGATCGGCGTCATCTCGGCCGCCTGCAGCACCGGGATCTCGACCGCCTCGTTGGAGGCGAGGATGTAGAACTCGCCAGGGTCCAGCAGCAGCTCGCCCTTGCGGGCGTACAACGGTTCCCAGAAGTCGCGCGGGTCGTGGCCGTCGATGCGGTCCAGATCCACCACGCCGGCGTGGCGGCGGCCGCGGAATCCGACGATCTCGCCGTCGGCCCCGTCCAGATCGACACCCACCGACCGGGTCTCCAGCTTGGGCGGCGCTCCCGCCTTCAGCCGCAGCTGGTTCAGCCGCGTGCCGGGTCGCACCAGGATGGAGAAGGTCTGGGGCGCGATCTCCAGATACAGCGACCCGTCATAGCCCTCGGCCACGTCGTCGAAAGACGCGCCGTGGTCGGTCAGCAGGCGCACGAAGACGTCGACCCGCCCCGTCGAGCTCTTGGGGTTGGCCCGGGCGATCAGCCCCTTGGGCAGGCTCAGCCGCTCCTGCAGCCGGACGATGTAGACGCAGCCCTTTTCCAGCACGACCCCGGGGCTGAGGTCGATCGAGTGCATGGCCACGTCGGCGATGCGGTCCTCGACCTTGCGCGCCCCGGGCAGGAAGCTGGCGCGCACGCGCCATGCCCGGTCGCCCAGCCGCAGGTCCAGACTGGCCGGCTGTACCTGATCGGCGTCCCACGGCGTGTCCGTGGTCACCGCGCCGGCGGCGATCAGGGCCTCGATGCCCTGGCAGGGCAGGATGCCCGGAATGTCGGTCAAGCTCATGGGCGAGGATTTGCACGGTTTGCGGCCGCGCGTCACCATGGGGGATGCACGATGGCCCCGCCTATTCCGCCGAAACCCACGACGTCATCGTCCGCGTGCGGCCCAGCTATCTGGCCGGCCAGTCCGACCCCGACGCCGGGCGCTGGGTCTGGGCCTATCAGGTCGAGATCGTGAACTGCAGGTCTGAACCGGTGCAGCTGCTGGCGCGCCACTGGACCATCACCGACGGCCTCGGCCGGACGGAGGAGGTGCGGGGCCCGGGCGTGGTCGGGGAGCAGCCGGTGATCCCGCCGGGCGGCTCGCACGCCTATGCTTCTGGGTGCCCCCTGTCGACACCGTCGGGCGCCATGGTCGGGACCTATGTGATGGCGGACGAAAAGGGGACCCGGTTCGAGGTGGCCATCCCCGCTTTCAGTCTGGACGTCCCGGACGCAGGTCGCACGCTGAACTGAGCGAAGGCGAGACCGGGGCTGCGTCAACCCGGAGAACCGCAGCCCCGTCCCGATCCGGCGTCGCTTTGCGGGGCGACGTCGGGCGGACGGCGGGCCTGTTAGAGGCCGTTCATGACGCCCGTGTGGCGGCCTCGCCCTCAAGCAGCGAGGGACCGCGTCCCGAGCGGTAGGGTGCCTAGATGTAGCGCCGCAGCGAGCGGGCCAGCTCGCCGGCGCCGTTCTTCTTGACCGCGGGCTGATAGGCGACGCGGGCGTGCTCCATGCAGTAGACGCCTTCCGAGGCCCGACGGCCGCAGAAGCTGAACTCGGCCGAGGACGGGTCGCCGATCGGCCATTTGCACATGTGGGCGCCCAGGGTCATGACCGTGGCGGTGCCCGGCAGGTCGGGCATCGGCTCGGGGCGCGGCGCGATCGGCGCGGCCGGACGCGGCTGGGCCGCCTCGATGCGGCGCGGGGCGCTGGGCGCCTGGCTCGGGGCCGCCGCCGCCGGACGCGGGCGGGTCGGGCGGAAGGTCGTGCGGGCCGGCTGCGACGGCGCGGCGCGGCCCGACAGGCCGAGACGGTGCACCTTGCCGATGACCGCATTGCGGGTCACGCCGCCGCCCAGCTGCTTGGCGATCTGGCTGGCCGACTGGCCCTCGAGCCAGAGTTTCTTCAGCGCGCCGACGCGGTCTTCGGTCCAGCCCAGGCTCATGTCGCCCTCCAAGATTCAACATCTGGCGCCGGAACGACGTTCCCCGACCGGCGACCTACCACCAATCGTAAACCAGCCCTTAAGACACGCAATATGTGGATTTGCGCCGTCCACAGGAGACTAGATTTAGTGGGTCAGGAGCGGTCCATGAAAAACGCCGCCCCGGTCTCCCGGAGCGGCGCTTCAGAGGGGTCTGGAGGCGGCGTCAGTGGACCGTTGCGGTCTCGATCGTCGTGCCGTCCGACACCGGCGTGACCGGCACCGACACCGACGGGCCCGAGTTCGGGAAGGCGCTCTCGTCGCGGTTCGGGGCCAGGCCCTTTTCCAGGAGGTCGCGGATCTCGTCGCCGGACAGGGTCTCGTACTCCAGCAGGGCCTGGGCCAGCTTCTCGTGGTCGGCCTTCTTGCGCTTCAGGATCTTGCGGGCCTCCTCCCAGCCGGAGGTGACCAGACGCTTGACCTCGCCGTCGATGATCCGGGCCGTCTCTTCCGAGACGTTCTGGCTGCGTGCGACGGAGTGGCCCAGGAAGACCTCCTCCTGGTTCTCGCCATAGGCCACCGTGCCCAGCACGTCCGAGAAGCCCCAGCGCGTCACCATGGCGCGGGCCAGCTTGGTCGCCTGCTCGATGTCCGAGCTGGCTCCGGAGGTGATGTTCTCCTTGCCGAAGATCAGCTCCTCGGCCACCCGCCCGCCGGCCATGATGGCGATGCGGTCGATCATCTGCTGGTACTTCATGGAATAGCGGTCGCCTTCCGGCAGCTGCATGACCATGCCCAGGGCGCGGCCGCGCGGCACGATGGTGGCCTTGTGCACCGGGTCGGCCATCTTGACGTTCATGGCGACGATGGCGTGGCCGGCCTCGTGATAGGCGGTCAGGCGCTTTTCTTCCTCGTTCATGGCCATGGACTTGCGCTCGGCACCCATCATGACCTTGTCCTTGGCGTCCTCGAAGTCGCGGTGCGTGACCATCTTGCGGTCCTTGCGCGCCGCCATCAGGGCCGCCTCATTGACCAGATTGGCCAGGTCGGCACCCGAGAAGCCCGGCGTGCCGCGTGCCACGGTCTTGACGTTGACGTCGGCGGCCAGCGGCACGTCCTTCATATGAACGCGCAGGATCTTCTCGCGGCCCGAGACGTCCGGGTTCGGCACCACGACCTGACGGTCGAAGCGGCCGGGACGCAGCAGGGCCGGGTCCAGCACGTCGGGGCGGTTGGTGGCGGCGATCAGGATGATGCCCTCGTTGGCCTCGAACCCGTCCATCTCGACCAGCAGCTGGTTCAGCGTCTGCTCGCGCTCGTCATTGCCGCCGCCCAGGCCCGCGCCGCGGTGACGGCCGACGGCGTCGATCTCGTCGATGAAGATGATGCAGGGGGCGTTCTTCTTGGCCTGTTCGAACATGTCGCGGACGCGGCTGGCGCCGACGCCGACGAACATCTCGACAAAGTCCGAGCCGGAGATCGAGAAGAAGGGCACGCCCGCCTCGCCGGCCACGGCGCGGGCCAGCAGGGTCTTGCCGGTGCCGGGAGGGCCGACCAGCAGGGCACCCTTGGGGATCTTGCCGCCCAGGCGCTGGAACTTGCCCGGATCCTTGAGGAAGTCGACGACCTCCTGAAGTTCTTCCTTGGCCTCGTCGACGCCGGCGACGTCCTCGAAGGTCTTGCGGCCCTTGTGTTCGGTCAGCAGCTTGGCCTTGGACTTGCCGAAGCCCATGGCCCCGCGCGCGCCGCCCTGCATCTGGCGGGTGATCAGGAAGAACAGGCCGACCAGCACGAAGATGGGCAGGAGCCCCAGCAGGATCGCCTGCCACAGCGGCTGCCGCATCGACTTGACGTTGACCTCGGCGCCGGAGGCCTCGATTTCGTTGACGAGGTCGACGTTCGGCACAGGCGTGGTGGCGGTGAATTTCGTCCCGTCCTTCAGTTCGCCGGTCATGGCCTCGCCGCGGACCTCGACAGCCTTGATGCGGCTGTCGGCGGCCGCAGACAGCAGCTGGGAGTAGGTCATTTCCTCGGGGCGGGCGGAGGCGGCCTTGCCGCCGGGCATGCCGGGCGCGCCGCCCTGGCTCATCATGGCGTAGACGGCCAGCAGGCCCATGCCGATCAGGGCGGCCACGGCGATGTTGCGCAGGTTCATTCGGTCCTCTCGGTCAGGCGATCGCCGGGGGCGGCCGCCGCGTCGGTCTCAAAATAGGTCGGCCGGCGGCCTTTCGCCATCGACGGATTTGCTCAGATCACGTTCGTGCGTCGTTTCGCCCGCCGCCAGCGACAGCCGCCGCGGCGCCAGGGTCACGACCTCAGCTTCCCGCCATGCAAGAACCGGGGCCGATCCGTCGTCCCGAACGAGGACGGGCAAGGCTCGGCGATGGCCCGGCCGTACCCGAGCCGCCAGTTGATCTGCGGCGTCCAGCCGCGCCAGACGTCCGCTCGCGGCCATGACCGTGGCGTCCCCTTTCTGGAGCGTGATCTCGAAGCGGCCGTCCCACACGGCCGGGCGTCCCGCGTCCAGACGCAGGGCGACCAGGCCGCCCCTCCGCTGTTCGCCCGCCTCGCGACCGACAAGGGCGATGCCACCCCATGTGCTGAATTTCGCACCCGCCAACGTCGCCTGAAACTCGCCGGCCGCCGCCAGCCGGTTCCGGAGGCGGGAGGCGGCGGCAGCCCGCGGAAGGGTTGCCGTTCCCGCCGCCGACACCGCGACGGCCGCCACGAAATCAGGCGTGATCTCACGATCGATCTCGAAGCCGCCGGACCACAGCGCGCGCCAGGTCCACGGCCGCCGAAAGCCGCCGGCAGGATTGTCGGCGGGGGGAAGCCGACCCGCGAGCGCCGCCCGCGCCCGGCTGCGCGCGAACCGCAGGTCTTCGTTGGCCGGGTCCTCGATCCAGTCTAGCCCGCGCGCCCGCAGCAGGTCGCGCAATGCCGCCCGCCGTTCGACCAGCAGGGGCCGGAGCAGCATCAGTCCGCGCCCTTCCGGCCAGGCCGGGCTGGGGGCCCATTCGCGCAGGCGGCCGATGGGCGTGCCCTCCGCGCGGATCAGGTCGCTCTCCGCCACGTCGTCGGCAGTGTGCCCCACCAGGATGACGGCCGCCCCGGCCGCGCGCGCGGCGTCCGCCAGCAGGGCGTGACGCGCCGACCGGGCCGCGGCGGGAATGCCGGCGGCGGGCTTGTCGCCGGTCCAACGCAACTCCCGCCAGTCGGCACCTCCGGCCCGCGCCACGGTCTCGCACCGCCGCGACCAGTCGCGGCTTTCGGGGTTCAGTCCGTGGTCGACGGTCAGGGCCAGGACGCGCCGCCCGTGGGCCCGCGCCCAGTCCACGGCCAGCGTCAGCAGGGCGACGGAATCTCCACCCCCCGACAGGGCCACCACCAACGGCGCCTCGACGTTGCGGCACAGCCGCGCATCCAGCCGCGCCCGTACCCGCGGCGTAAGGTCGTCCGTGTCGGTCAGCGGCAGCCGGCCGAGGTGCGCACCGCCTGGGCCCGCGTGGTCAGGGACGCCGGGGCTCCCGTGCCGTAGCGCGTGCGAAACTCGCGCAGGGTGATGCAGGCGTCGGTGCTCTGGTCCTCGGCCTCCAGCGCCTCGGCCAGTTTGATCGTGGCCTCCGGGGCCCAGCCGGCCTCGGGCCAGCCCCGCAGGGCGGAGGCGAAATAGGGCACTGCGCCGGCCGGGTCCTCGTCCTCCAGCCGCAGGTCACCCAGCCGCACGTTGGCGATGCGCGACTCCTCTTCCTCGGGCCAGGTCACGATCAGGACCTCCAGCGCCCGTTCGCCGCGCGCCGGATTGGTCGACAGCATCCGGTTGGCGGCGGCCAGATCGCCGGCGGCGGTGCCGGTCGGGCTGTTGGCGACGATCGGCGCGTTCAGCTCCGCCTCCTCGCGCGCCCGCGTCTCCAGCGTCGTCAGTCGCGCCTCGCTCTCGCCCAGCCGGGTGCGCAGCCGGCCGTTTTCGGTCTTCATGTTCTCCAGGTCGATGGTCAGACGCTCGATGTCGCCGTTCATGCGCTGGAGCGTCGCCTCGACGTCCGCCAGCCGGCGGTCGACGCCGCCGACCCGGCCCTGCAGCGCCACGACCTCGGGGTCCGGTTCCATCAGGAAGGGCTGGCCGCTTGAATTGCGCTGGAAGATGGCGCGCTCCAGCTTGCGGACGTTGCGGTCCAGGGTGTCCAGCCGGCGCTTGTCCCAGATGATCGGCTCGGTCGGCACCGACTGGGCCACCACTGCGCCGGCGATCAGGGCGACGCCGAGGCCCGTCATGAGGGCGTTGCGGGAAATTTTCGGCAGCTTGGGCATACGGGCAGCTTTCACGCGGTTTGCGGCCAAATCTCGTCAGCCGGTCAGGCCCAGCATGATGATCGCAACGAGGAACAGGGTCGAGGCCAGAACGCAGAAGAACATCAGCGCGATCGTCCGCCACAGGGCCGAGAAGATCGACAACCCGTAGCTTCCCTTCAGCTGGGCGAACATGTGGACCGGCAGCCCGAAGGCGAACAGGAAGGCTCCCAGCACGCCGAATCCGCTCCAGATCCGGCCCAGCACCACGGTCAGCAGCAGCAGGATCGACACCGCCGTCAGCGAATAGATCACGAAGACGCCGTGGTCATACAGGGTGAAGCCGCGCTTCCACAGGAACAGCATGGCCACGAACGGGATCGAGAGCGGGATCAGCAGGAAGCTGAATTTATAGAGAGTTTGCTGAATCTTGTAGATCGCCAGATCCGGGTTCAGCAGCTTCTTCTTGACCTTGGTGTTCAGCCCCTCGTTGCCGAGGTTGACGCTGATGTTGCCCGCCTCGACGGCGTCGCGGACCTCGGCCTGCCAGCTGCCGGGCTGCAATCCGTCGCCGCGTTTCGCGTCGCCCACCGTGACCGGCACGCCCAGACGGCGCTCCAGCATGGCCACCGTCGCCTCGGTCGCCCGTACCGTGACGGCCAAAGCGTTGGAGTCCGGCCGCGCCGCCAGTTCCGTCCGCGCCTCGGCCAGCGCCGCGCGCGCCTCGGTCAGGTCTTCGGTCGCCTCGGTGCGCTCGGCGGCGGACATCGTCGTCGTCGTTTCCGGCGACCCGGTCCCCAGAAAGCTGAAGGCGAAGAACATCAGGAAGACGCTGAACAGGAAGATGGCTAGCGGCGAGACGTAGCGGGTGCGTCGGCCCTGGATCCATTCGCGGGTCAGCCGGCCGGGGTTCACCGCCAGCAGCGGCAGGGTGCGCCAGATGCGGCCATCGAAATGCACGACGCCGTGCAGCACCTCCTCGACCAGATGCAGCAGGCTGCGATGGACGTGGGTCGGTTGTCCGCAGTTGCTGCAGAAGTTGCCGTCGACCGGCAGGCCGCAGTCCGTGCAATTCCCCTCGGGGTCGCCCGCATGGCCCGTCGGCCGCTCGATGGCCGCCCCGATCAGCCCGGCCGTGGCCGCGCCGCCCGCCGCGTCGATTTCCATGCCCGCCCCCAAGCGCTGGTGAGGGCCGAGGTTTCGCGCGGGCGACGGCTTCGGTCAAAGAAAAAGGGCGGCCGCCGAAGCGACCGCCCCCGTTCGTGTCGATCGGGTCGGATCAGCGCGCGGGCGCGCCCGAGACGATGGCGGTGCGGCCGTTGCGATTGCGGGCCCAGGCTTCCTCGTTGGAGCCCTCGGCGATCGGGCGCTCCTTGCCGAAGCTGATGACGTCGATGCGGTTGGCCGGGATGCCGCGCTGGATCAGGTAGGCGCGCACCGACTCCGCGCGACGCGAGCCCAGGGCGATGTTGTACTCGCGGGTGCCTCGCTCGTCGGCGTTGCCCTCGATGCGGACCATCACGTTCGGATAGCGGCGCAGCCAGTCGGCCTGGGCGTCCAGGCGCGGATAGGCGTCGCGGCGGATCTCATAGCTGTCGAGGTCGAAATAGACCCGGTCGCCCACGTTGACCGAGAAATCCTCGACCGAGCCGGCCGCCGCGGGGATGTTGCCGCCGCCGACGTTACCGGTGCCGGCACCGGGGCCGCGCGTGTCCGGGTTGGTCACCGTGCCGCCGCCGGGAATACCCGGCTCGGGCTGGGCGGGACGCGAACAGGCGGCCAGGGCCAAGACAGAGGCGCCGACCAGCGCCAGGCGGAAGAGAGAGTGGGTCTTCATCGGGTTGGTCTCCTCGATTTGTCTGCGGTGAAGCTTCACCGTTGATGTTCGGCTAACGCGTGAACTTGCGCCTCGCCAGCGACGATGACGCGATTGTGAGGCTGTCACGTCGGACAGCTGTCGGGCCCTTGGTTGAAGCCCAGATCGGCGGGTGGCTGATCCAGCAGCGGCGACCAGGCGGGGTCGGAGCCGCGGCCTTCGTATCCCGCCTGCGCCACGACGCGGCCGGACAGGTCGACGGTCCACAGCCGGGTATCCCCGCCGCGCGTCTGGCGCGCGAACATGACGTAGCGCCCGTTGGGGGCCCACGACGGACCCTCCTCGAAATAGCTGGACGACAGGATACGCTCACCCGACCCGTCGGTCCCCATGACGCCGATGTGGAACTGGCCGCCCTGCTGTTTGGTGAAGGCGATCAGGTCACCGCGCGGGCTCCACGCCGGGGCGGTGTACAGGCCGCCGCCGCGGCTGACCGGCCGCTGGCCCGTGCCGTCGGCGCGCATGGCATAGATCCGCGCCGATCCCGACCGGTCCGAGGTGAAGGCGATCATGGAGTTGTCGGGCGAGAAGCTGGGCGAGGTATCGATGCCCGGATCGCTGGTCAGGCGGCGCAGCTCGCGGGTGTTCAGGTCGATCGTGTAGACGTCGGTGTTGCCGCCGCGAATGATCGAGAAGGCCAGCATCGAGCCGTCGTTGGAATAGCGCGGGGCCAGAACCTGACCGTCGAACTGGCCCAGGCTTTCGCGCCGGCCGGTCGACAGATTGTAGAGGTAGATCCGGCTGTAATCCCGGCCCAGCGCCACATAGGTGACCTCGTCCGGATTGGACGTGGAGAAGCGCGGCGACATGATGATCTCGTCGCCCTGGGTCAGGAAGACGGGGTTGTAGCCGTCCTGGTCGACGATCGCGAGCCGGCTCAGCTTCTCCAGCTGGGTGCCGCTCTCGGCGACGTAGATCACGCGCGTGTCGAAGAAGCCGCTCTCGCCGGTCATGCGCTGATAGACGACGTCCGAAATCTTGTGCGCGATCCGGCGCCACTGCTCGGCCGTGGCGGTGAACTGGTAGCTGACCAGCTGGCACTCGCGGTAGGTGTCGTACAGACGGAAGCCCACGTCGACGCGCCCGTCCGCCCGGGGCGTCACGCCGCCGTACAGCACCGCCTGGGCACCGATGCTGGTCCAGGCCGGAAAGGTGGGCCGGGAGCCGAGTCCCGGACGCTCGGTGAAGCCGGCGGGGTTCAGCGGGTCGAAGAATCCCGAGCGCTTCAGGTTGCCGCGGATGACGTTCGACACCTCGTCCCCGTACTGGCCGGTGAAGCCGACCACGGCGATGGGGAAGGGCCGCAACTCGGCCTGGTCGATGACCACGATCTGCGGCTCGCCCGTCGTCGGGTCCTGCGCCAGGGCCGCGCCGGGCAGGGCGACGCAGGCGGCGGCGAAGGCGGTCAGAAGGGTCTTCAGTCGCATCAGGAACTCCGGCTTGGCATGTCCGCCGCCTAATTGAACGCACGACGTGACGAAACGCCACTCTCGGCCCCAATGCGGCGACTTTCAGGCGAGCTTGGCGGTTAAGGACGACCCGTCAGGGCGCGTCAGGACATCAGCAGGCCGAGGCACTGTCGAAGGCGAAGGTGAAGGTCTGCTCTTCATAGCCGGACGGCATGTCGAACGGCACCGCCGCGCGGATACCGCGCAGCACCGAGTCCGACATGGCGCGATAGGCGGCGTCGCTGCGGGGGTTCAACAGGCGTGGCGACCCCACGAGGCGTCCATTGGCGTCCAGACGCACGCTGACCTGGACCACGATCGATCCCGCCTGCATCACGCCCGGCGTGCAGTTCACGCCGACCTGCCGCCCAAGAGCGCTGATGTCAGCCCGCCCAAGCGCCCGCGCGGCCTGACCGCGGCCTGCGTCGCCGGTGTTCGGGCGGCGGTTGGTGCGCCCGTCGTTGGGCCGCTTGGACAGGCGGTCGAGGTCCAGCGAGGGCTCCTCGCGCTTCGGCGCCGGAGCCGGCGGGCGCGGCTGGGGCGTGGGCGGGCGCGTGACGGGCGGGCGCGGCGTGGGGGTCGGTGCCTTTTTCTGCGGCGTGGGCGTCGGCGGCGGCGGCGTCGGCTCGGGCGTCGGCGGGACTTCGGTCTCCGGCGGCGGGACCGTGGCCCCGTCCTCGGTGATCAGCTCTTCGGACGGGTTGTCCGCGGCGGCCGCCTCGACCTGCACGTCGGAGATGACGGACACGCGGATGCCCTCGGTCGGCGGCGTCGGCAGGGGCTTGTCCGGCCATGACACGAACAGCAGCGCGCCCAGTCCCGCGTGCAGGATGAGCGAGCCGATCGTGCCGGGTCCGGGCGCCTTCATGCCGTCAGCCCTCCGTCGCCGTGACGGGGGCGGCGGCCGGCGCGGCGCGCGGTGCGGTGTCGGTGATCAGGTTCAGCTTGGCGTAGCCGTTGGCCGACAGACGGGCCATGACCCTGGCCACTTCGGAATACGGCGCGGCCCCGTCGGCGCGCACCGACACAGCCTTGTCCGGCGATCCACCGGCCTGACGCACGCCCTCGATCAGCCCGTCGTAGCCAACTTGGCCCTCGCCCACGAAGACCTCGCCCGAGCGGTCGATCGAGACGACGACCGGCTCCTGCTCGGCTTCGACCGCGCCCGCCTCGGTGTCGGGCAGGTCGACCGGCACGGCCACCGTCAGCAGCGGCGCGGAGATCATGAAGATGATCAGCAGCACCAGCATGACGTCCACCAGCGGCGTGACGTTGATCTCGCTCAGCGGCTTCTTGCGGGGACGCCTGCGCCCCCTCTGATGTCCGCCGCCTCCGACGCTGAGGGCCATGGTTCAGAAGCCCCGGCGGTCGGTGAAGTCGGTAGACGGTGCCGGCGTCGGCGCGGCCGGTCCGCCCACGCGGCGCGCCACGGCGGCCTGCAGGTCGTCGGCGAAGGCCTCCATGCGACCGGTGAACTTGCCCGCGTCGATCGAGAACTTGTTGTAGGCGATATAGGCCGGGATGGCCGCCGCCAGGCCGATGGCCGTGGCGAACAGGGCCTCGGCGATGGCCGGCGCGACGGTGGTCAGGTTGGTGTTCCCCGCCGACGCGATGGCGCTGAACGCATTCATGATGCCCCACACCGTGCCGAACAGGCCGATGAAGGGCGAGGCGGTGGCCACCACCGACAGCACGCCCAGGCCGTTCTCGATGCGCTGGCTCTCGCGCGCGATCAGGCTGTCCAGCGCGCGGTCGATGCGCGCCATCAGCATCTGGCCCTGAACCTCGCCCAGCTGGCCCTTCGCGCGGGCGTCACGCCAGTCGGTCACCGCCAGCACCAGCATCCGCGGCAGGGGGTCGGTCGGGTTCGGACCCGCCTGCGCCGCCACGTCCTCCAGCGGTCGGCCGGAATGGATCACATCCTCGAACTGGTCGGCCCGCCGGTTCATGCCGGAGAAGCGGAAGGCCTTGTCGAGGATCACCGCCCACGACCACAGCGACGCCAGGGCCAGGCCGACCATGACGCCCTTCACCACCCAGTCGGCGGCCATGAACAGCTCGATCGGGTTCAACAGGCTGGCTTCGGCGGGCACGGTCATGCGGGCGTTCCGGTCAAGGTTGCGCCGTCCATGGTGAAGGGCGGCAAGGCGATTTCATGGCGGGTCTAGCGACCCGAAGCCGCTTCGTCACTTATGGTCAGCTTATGCGGGCGCCAGCCAGGGCCGGACCTTGTCGATCAGGAGAGTCGTCGGCCGCCGCGGCCGGCCGTCGGGATGGATGCACACCGCCGTGACCCGCGCCTCGCACAGCGTCTCGTCGCCGCGCGTGATCCGCTGCGCGATGATCAGGCGCGGCCCCTGGATCCTCTCGTAGAGCGTGCGCACGGTCAGGGCGTCGTCGATGCGCGCCGGCTTCAGCCAGCGCAGGTCCATCTCGGCCACCACAAAGGCCAGCGGCGATGGTCCGTCCATCAGCTCCGCGTGCCCCACCCCGGCCGCGCGCAGGAAATCCGACCGCCCGCGCTCGAAGAACCGGACATAGCTGCCGTGATAGACCAGACCTGTGAAGTCGGTGTCCTCGTAGTAGACGCGCACGGGCAGGCGGTGCTCGCGCCCCTCGAAGGTTCCGGCTGTGGGGGCGTCGGTCACGGCACTGTCCGGGCGGGCGGGGTCGGCAGGTTGGGGCAATCCGCCTCGACCATGGCCCGGAACTCGGCGCTCAGGGGGTCGTCGGCGAACAGGATGCGATTGGGCCGGGACACGAAGGCCACCGTTCCGGCCTGTCGGCGGCTCCCCGCATAGCCGCAGACCACCGGTCCGCGCCCGCGCTCGATCAGGCGCACCTCGCCGCTCGGCCCAAACCGTTCGCGCACCTGTTGCAGCGCGCGGCGGTGCGGCGGAGTCTCCCACGGCGCGACGCCCTGGGTCGCGAGCACCCGCCAGCCGACCAGCGCGCCGAGAACCAGCACGGCCACGCCCAGCACGGCGATCAGGTGGTCGGTACGGATGCGGCGGGCGGCCATTCGGCCAGTTTGCCCAGCTTCGCCGGGGCGCGGAACCCCTCTCCCGAAAGTGATGACGCGCGCCTTGGTCCCGACGCCGTCCGGGCCCATCCTCCCGGAATGTTTCGTGCGCTTGTTCTCGCCGCCGGCCTGACGCTGCTCGCCGGCGTCGCGCCCGACGCAGCCTTGGCCCAGGTCCAGCCGTGGCCGGGAGCGTCAGAGTTTGACCGGCACCGCCACGACGCGGACCGCAATCTGCAGGCCATGGAGCAGCGCCGCCGCGACGCTGACCAGCGTCAGGCCGGGGCCGTCCGCAGCCACGCCGATGCTCGCGCTGCCACCGCGCGCGTCGAGGCGTCCCGAGCCCCGGCCCTGCCCTACCCGGGCGACCGCCAGCCCGCGCCCGGCACGCCCGTGCGCCCCAACGGCGGCTTCCCGTCCCCGCCGCCCGGCGGCGACGTCGGCCAGATCGACTCCTGGCTTGACCGGCCGCGCTGAGCCGTCACGCGGCTGCATCCCTTTTGACTTAACTCCGTTCTGACCTAGCGTGGCCGTTGCGGCCTTGGTTCGGGAGGGGATCACATGCGTTGGCAGGGTGGACGTCGCGGCGGCGGCATCGAGGATCGACGCGGCATGGGTGCCGGCGGCGTGGTCGGCGGGGGACTGGGCGTCGGAGTGATCGCCCTGCTCGGCTACCTGTTTTTTGGCATCGACCCGGCCACGACCACCCAGGTAGCCAGCCAGTTCGGCGCGGCGACCCAGCAGGAAGGCGAGACGGGCACGCCCGAGGATCAGCCCGGCCTGTTCGTCGACGTGGTCGGTGCCAACATCAACGACGTCTGGGCCCGGCAGTTGGTCGGGTACCAGCCGCCGCGCGTGGTTCTGTACGAGGGCGGCACAGGCACCCAGTGCGGCTTCGGTCAGGCGGCTATGGGGCCCTTCTACTGCCCGACGGACCGCACCGTGTATCTGGACCTGTCCTTCTGGCAGCAGCTGGAACAACTTGGCGGATCAGGGGCGGAGTTCGCCCGCGCCTACGTCATCGCCCACGAGTTCGGCCACCACGTCCAGACCCTGACCGGCGCGTCACAGCAGGCCCAGCAGGCCCAGCAGCGCGCTTCCAGTCAGGGCGAGGCCAACCGCTATTCCGTGGCGCTTGAACTCCAGGCCGACTGCTATGCGGGTGTCTGGGCCGCCAACGCCTCGGCCGTCTCGAACGGCGAGGTGGCCATGACGGCTGGCGACATCGAGGCCGGGCTGCAGACAGCGTCCGCCATCGGCGACGACCGCCTGACCCAGGGCCGCGCCTCGCCCGAGAGCTTCACCCACGGCACGTCCCAGGAACGGGCGGCCTGGCTGCGGCGCGGCTATGAGAGCGGCGATCCCGCGGTCTGCGACACCTTCGGCGCGCGCTAGCGACGTCGGCGGCGGGGCCCGACGCTGAGCTCCGGCGTTTCCGCCGTCCACAGGCCGGCCTGCGCCAGATCGACCCGCACGGCCTGGCCCTCGAAAGCCGCCATGCCCAGAAGCGCGCCGGGAAAGCCGGGTGCCGAGACGTCGGCGAAGATGGCCACCGGCGCGTCGGCAAAGGTGCGGCCGCCCACGCCCACGGTGCGGGCCCGCGCCACCTCGGCCGACACCTGACCGCCCAGCACCAGACTGGAGCCGCGCGACAGGGCCCGCCCGTCGTAGAGACCGGCGGCCTCCGCCGACTTGCGCGACAGGGCCAGCAGGGATGAGGCGCCGGTGTCGACCAACGCCTCAACCGACCGCCCCTCAAGCCTGACATCCAGCCTCAGCGCGCCGCCGGACCGGCGCGCCGGCAGGGCGCGTGCGTCAGGTCGCAGGGCGATCGCGCCGGGTGCCGACAGCCGGCTGCGGCGCGCGCCGGTCTCGATGTCCAGCACCATTGTCTCCAGCACGTCCTGTCCGAGGATCAACTGCGCGCCCAGACCGCGCTCACGGTCGGCGATCGGCCCGAGATCGAGGATGGCCGCCCGAAGGTTCGGCAGGTCCAGACCCTCCATGGCCACGTCCACGACGGTGCCGCGCCCCACCTGTGGGCGTCCACCGACGCCGTAGGCCAGAACGGGCAGGGGAAAGTTCAGCCGCTCCCGCCCCTCGGCCGCCAGCTGCTCGTGGAAGGCCCGGTCCAGAACCGAGTACTGCGCCCCGGAATCGATCAGGGCCACCGTCGGCACGCCGCCGACGATCACATCGACCGTCGGGGTCACGGCATTCGCGCGATAGCCGAGCCACGGCGTCGCGCCATCGCCGAACGCCGGCCGCGGCGTCGGCCACAGAACCTTGTCCTTGAACCACCAGCCGGCTCCCACGGCGCCGGCCAGAAGGCCCAGTCGGATCAGGAGGCCGCGTCGGTTCATCCTCACGACATGGCCCGTGCACCCCGTCCGCGTCCAGAGGCACCGGAGTCGCGGGTGGGTCCAAGACGGGCTACAGTCCCGGGTCCCAGACCCCCGCGTCGCGCATGCGGCATTCGCGCGCCTCTTCCGCGCGATGGCTCATGGTCCGGGCCGTGGCCTTGATCTCGTCGGAGACGGTGGTCTTGAACACGCCCGGCACCACGGCGTGGGCAAAGGCGCACCCGGCCAGCCGCAGCAGCTTGAAGCCGAATCGCGAGGATGCGGCCATGTGCTCGAAATAGGATTCCTCGACCTCGCGCGGATGGTCGACGAACAGGCGTTTCAGCGTACGGCTCATGACGTCTGCATAGCTTGCGAGGGGGCCGCCCTCTACCCGTGCCGTCCATTCTGGCCTAAACCGCGCGCCAGAACAGGGGGTGATCGGACATCGGCGTCACGATCGCCGCAACCCGACGCGCATCAGGAAGACCGACCATGGCCGACGGCCCCGCGACCACCGCAAAGACCTTCCGCTGGGACGATCCGCTGGATCTGGACGGCCGGCTGACCGATGACGAGCGGATGATCCAGGAGGCGGCGCGGTCCTATGCCCGCGAGAAGTTGCTGCCCCGCGTGGTCGCCGCCTTCCGCGACGAGACCTTCGACCGCGCCATCATGACCGAACTGGGCGAGATGGGCTTTCTGGGGGCCACCCTGCCGGAGCAGTACGGCGGCGCCGGCGCCAGCCACGTCGCCTACGGCCTGATCGCCCGCGAGATCGAGGCGGTCGACAGCGGCTATCGCTCGGCCATGTCGGTGCAGAGCTCGCTGGCCATGTACCCGATCTACGCCTTCGGGTCGGAGGAGCAGCGCATGCGCTGGCTGCCGCGCATGGCGGCCGGCGAGCTGATCGGCTGTTTCGGCCTGACCGAGGCCGACGGCGGCTCGGACCCGGCCTCGATGAAGACGAAGGCGGAGAAGGTCTCCGGCGGCTATCGCCTGAACGGCGCCAAATACTGGATCACCAACTCGCCGATCGCCGACCTGGCCGTGGTCTGGGCCAAGCTGGACGGCGAGATCCGCGGCTTCGTCGTCGAGCGTGGCATGGACGGCTTCACCACCGACAAGATCGGCGACAAGCTGAGCCTGCGCGCCTCGGTCACCGGCGACATCGGCCTGAACGACGTGCTGGTGCCCGAGGACAACCTGCTGCCGGGCGTGAAGGGCCTGCGCGGCCCGTTCTCGTGCCTGAACAAGGCCCGCTACGGCATCAGCTGGGGGGCGATGGGTGCCGCCGAGTTCTGCTTCCACGCCACGCGCGACTATGTGGCGGAACGCACCCTGTTCGGCCGCCCCCTGTCGGCACGCCAGCTGGTGCAGAAGAAGCTGGCCGACATGCAGACCGAGATCTTCCTCGGCTTCGAGGGTGCCCTGGCGCTGGGCCGTCGCCTCGACAATGGCGACTGGTGCCCCGAGGCGATCTCGATGATGAAGCGCAACAACTGCGGCAAGGCCCTCGCCATCGCGCGCGAGGCCCGCGACATGCACGGCGGCGCCGGCATCACCGGCGAGATGCACGTCATGCGCCACGCCATGAACCTCGAAACCGTCAACACCTACGAGGGCGCCCACGACGTCCACGCCCTGATCCTGGGCCGGGCGATTACGGGGCAGGCGGCGTTCTGACGTCAGGAACCGTCTGCTTGCCCGTCTGACCGTCCCGCGCCATCGTCCGTGACGTACAGGGGAGTGCCGCGATGACCGACGCTGCGATCGAGGATGACGCCTTCGCCCTGCTGGGGCCGGTCTTCGCCGGACGTTCGGCCCTGCTGCTGGAGGACGATCCGGCGCTGGCCGAACACGTCGAGGCGCGGCTGCGGCGGGCGGGGTTCTCGCGGGTCGACCGGTTCGACGCGGGCGAGGGCGCGCTGGAGGCGGCGTCGGACCATGCCTATGACGTGATGATTCTGGACCGGCTGACCGCCGGACTGGACGGGCTGGAGACGCTGAAGCGGGTGCGGGCGTCGTCCGGACCCTCGGCCCAGGCCCCGGCCCTGATGCTGACGGCCCTGGGCGGCGAGCGGCAGAAGGTCGACGGCCTGCTGTCCGGTGCCGACGACTATCTGGCCAAGCCCGTCGGCGACGAAGAACTGCTGGCGCGGATCGCCGCCCAGCTGCGCCGGTCCGGGCGCACGGCTGCCCCCGCGGCGTCGACGGAACTCGTCAACGGTCCGTTCCGCCTTTCGCCCGGTGCCCGCACGCTGAAATGCCATGACCGGGTGATCGACCTGTCGCCGCTGGAGTTCGCCATCGTCTCGGAGCTGATGGGCGCGCGCGGCCAGCCGGTGACCAAGACCATGCTGTGGGACAGGTGCTGGGTGGAGTGGAACTTCCTGCCCGACAATTTCGTCAACATCATCGACGCCCGCATCTCGGCCCTGCGCAAGCGGCTGAAGGAGCAGTGCCCGGAAGTGCCGGACGAGATGCACCCCCTGATCGTCTCGGCCCGCAGCCAGAGTCTGGTGTTCCGCGATCTGGGACCGGCCACCTAGGTGGTCGGCAAGCGCTTTCGCGGCTGGCTGGGGCGGCGCACGCTCGCGCAGCTGTCAGTCGCCGTCGGCGTGCTGGCGGCCCTGGCCCTGACCGGCTCTCTGGTCGTCACCGGCCTGGCGGTCCGCGCCGAACAGCGGAAACAGGCGGCGTTGGCGGCGCTGGCCGACTATGCCGCCATGGCGTCCAAACTGGGTGCCGACGCCGGGCTGGCCGAAGGCACGGTGACCGCCGCCGACGCGGCCTATTTCTCGACCTGGCTCGCCGCCTTCCAGGACGGCCCGGCCGCGACACAGAATGACGTGACCCTGGAGGAGACCTGCCGGACCGGCCGCGGCGGCGCCGGCGTGCGCCTTATCCGCGCACCGGTCGGCAAGCCCGCAGGTCTCGCCGCCCTGGAGGAGGCGCCCGCCACGCGCCTGCCCGGGCTGGGTGACGACGTCTATGCCGTGCACCTCGCCCCCGGCCAGCTCTGCCCCCGACGGGCGGTCGACGTCGTCGTGGTGGCCAAGTCTGTGGGGGCCCTGGACATCCGCGTCGGCCGGGTCGTGGCGCCGATGGGGGACGCCTGGATCTGGGCTGTGGCGACGGTCGCAGGTGCCGCGGGGCTGATCCTGATCACCGCCCTGGCCGGCGCAGTGATCGCCCGCGGCCGCCTGACCGTGGCGCTGGACGCCGTCAGCCGCGCGCTGGAGGGCGCCGCCGTCGGCGACCTGTCGCGCCGGGCGCCGGAGGAGGGCGTGGCCCCGGAGCTGGACGAACTGACCCGGCTGGTGAACCAGACGCTGGACCGGCTGGACGACCTGCTGTCGTGGCTGCGCGACTCGTCCGACCAGCTGGCGCACGACTTCCGCACCCCGCTGGCCCGGGCCACGGCGCGGCTGGAGGCGCTGGAGGAGGCCACGACCGCGGCCGAGCGGCGCCGGCTGCTGGGCGAGGTGCGCGCGGACCTGGGTCGTCTCAGCCAGGCCATGGCCGAGACGTTGATGCTGCGCGACGGACAGGCCTGGGCCTTCGAAAAGGTCGATCTGGCCCAACTGCTGCGGGCGACGGCCGAGCTGTACGAGCCGCTCGCGGAGACGCGCGGCATTTCGGTCCGGGTCGAGGCCGAGCCCTGCGCCATCCTCGGCGTGCGCTCGCTGATCCAGCGGGCCCTGGTCAATCTGACGGACAATGCGGTGAAATTCTCGCCGGACGGCGGGACGGTGACCCTGACCGTCCGGGCCGAGGGGGATGGCGCCGTGCTCCGTGTGGCCGATCAGGGCGGCGGGTTCGGTGCCGTGGCTGAAGGGCCGGGCGGCAGCCACGGCATGGGGCTGCCCTTCGTGCGGGCGGTGATGCGCCGCCACGGCGGCAGCCTCGAGATCGCCCCCGCCGACCCCGGCACGGTCGTCACGGCGCGGTTCTCGCGCTAGCGTATGGGAAATCGAGGAATCCGCATGCGTCTCACCGTCCGCCTCTCGCTTGGCCTGGCCCTGACCCTGGGCACCGTCCTGCCGGCCGCGACGGTCTGGGCCCAGACTGCCCCCTATGATGAGCGGCGCGGGGTCTTCACCTTCGCGGCGGGACTGGAGCGGTCACTGCCCGCCGTGGTCCAGGTCACCACGCTGGGTCAGTCCGAGGGGCCCTCGTCCGGCGTGCGCGAGCCCACGCCGATCGCCACCGGCTCGGGTGTCATCATCGACGCGGGCCAGGGGATCGTCGTGACCAACCAGCACGTGGTCGAGAACGGGTCGAAATTCACCGTCGACCTGCTGGACGGCCGCCTGCTGGACGCGACCCTGATCGGGGCGGACAAGGCCACCGACATCGCCGTGCTGCGGATCGAGGCGCCCGGTCTGATGCAGGTGGAGACCGTCGATTCGGACACGCTGCGTACCGGCGACGTCGCCTTCGCCGTCGGCTATCCGCTAGGCTTGGACCAGACCGTGACGATGGGCGTCATCTCGGGGCTGAACCGGTCCGGGCTGGGGGATGCGGTCGAGGACTACATCCAGACCGACGCGGCGGTGAACTCCGGCAACTCGGGCGGGCCTCTGCTCGACAGCCGGGGCCGGCTGATCGGCATCAACACCTCCATCCTGTCGGGCGGTGGCGGCGGCAACGACGGCATCGCCTTCGCCGTGCCGACGCGCATCATGCTGTACGTCGTCGGCCAGTTGCGGGAGTTCGGCGAGGTCCGTCGCGGAGAGATCGGGGCCGTGCTCGGCTCGCTGACCGCCGACCGGGCGCGCGAGCTGGGTCTGGGCATCGTGCGGGGCGCGGTGGTGCTGGACGTCGCGCCCGGATCGCCGGCCGAACAGGCGGGCCTGCGGGCAGGGGACATCGTCACGCGCATCCAGTCGCGCCCCGTGGCCAACGCCGGCAGTGTACTGGCCACCGTCGGCATCGCGGCCCCCGATAGCCGTCTGACGCTCCAGTGGCTGCGCGACGGTGAGGAGATGAGCGGCAGCGTGCAGGTGCGCATGGCCCGGACGACGTCGTCGGTGCTGGGCTTCGACCGGCTGGTCGCGCGTGGCGCGACGCTGGCCGTGACGTCGGGCGACGTGCCGGGTCTGCTGGTGGAATCGGTCGAGAGCGGATCGGCGGCGGCGCAGGGCGGGCTGCGCGCCGGCGACGTCGTCACCGCCGTGGACGGGGCCCCGGTGACCGACCTTTCGGTCGGCGCGCTGTTCGACGTGGAGGGCGCGCGCGCGGTGACCGTTCGGCGCGGGGCCGACGAACTGCAGATCACGATCTGAGGAAGGGCCTCAACGAAGACGCCCGCCGCCGCCTGGAGGGGGGAGGGGTGGCGGGGCGGACGTCTCGCTTGGAGGAAGCATCGGCCCGCCGGAGCCCTAAGCGGTGTGAACCGGGGGGCTGGGGGGGCTGTTCAGGATCCAGGTTCACTCCGAACCCCGGCGAGCCGATGGGAGGACATTCGGAGGCCAAGGCGGCGCGTCAAAGTCCGAAACGGGGCCATTTCGTGTCCGGCGCGAAGGGCTGGCGCCGGAACGGAATCGACCCCACTCTCCGACGATGAGTTTCGAGGCCCTGCCCGATCCGAAAGGCGGCCCGGTCTTCTTCGACCGGCGCGAGCTGGAGCGCATCCTGCGCGTCTACGGGCGCGGCATCGCGGCGGGCCAGTGGCGCGACTATTCGGTCCTGAGCCAGGGCGACGCGGCCGAGTTCGCCATCTTCCACCGGTCCGGCGACGCGCCGCTGTTCCGCATAGAGAAACGCCCGGCGCTGCAGGCGCGACAGGGCCAGTGGGCCGTCTACGGCTCGGGCGGTCAGGTGCTGAAGCGGGGGCGCGAGCTGGAGGCGGTGCTCCGCGTCTTCGACGCCCGCCGCTTCACGGTCGTCGACTGATCAGCGCGGTGCCAGCCGGATCGCGCCGTCCAGACGGATGCACTCGCCGTTGATGTAGGTGTTCTCCGCCAGGTGCAGCGCCAGATTGGCGTAGTCCTGGGGCGTGCCGAGGCGCTTGGGGAAGGGGATCATGGCGGCCAGGGCGTCCTGCACCTTCTGGTCCATACCGGCCATCATCGGCGTCCACATGATGCCGGGCAGGATGGTGTTGACCCGCACGCCCTCGTTCATCAGGTCGCGCGCGACCGGCAGGGTCATGGCGTAGACGCCGCCCTTGGACGCCGAATAGGCGGCCTGGCCGATCTGGCCGTCCTGTGCCGCGACGGAGGCGGTGTTGATGATCGCGCCGCGCTCGCCGTCCTCGCCGGGCTCCAGCGTGACCATGCCGGCGGCAGACTGCGACAGGACGCGGAAGGTGCCGAACAGGTTGATGGTCACGGTCTTTTCGAACTGCGCCATGTCGTGGGCGCGCGGCTCCTGCGTTTCGCGGTTGCGCGACACCGTCTTCTGGCCGGTGGCGATGCCGGCGCAGTTGACGGTCAGCCGCTCCTGGCCGTGGGCGGCGCGGGCCTTGGCGAAGCCGGCGGCGACGCTCTCGTCCGAGGTCACGTTCACCTCGCAGAAGACGCCGCCGATCTCGGCCGCGATCGCCTCGCCGCGCTCCGCATTCAGGTCGAAGATGGCGACCTTCACGCCCCTGGCCGCCAGCGCGCGGGCCGTGCCCTCGCCCAGGCCGGACGCCCCGCCCGTCACCACCGCCGCGATCGACCCGTCGAGTTTCATGGAGGAAGTCCCTATGTTCGCATCTGAACCGTTGAGTAGCGCGAGGGTTTAGCGGCCATGACCGCCGATGCCAAACCGATCGATCCGGACACCGTGCTGGACCCCAGGCGGGCGCTGGTGCCGTCCGTCCAGCGGGTGAACGAGACCCGTGTGACCAAGGGCTTCTGGCCCAAGATGCGCCGCGTCGCCAGCCGCGTGCCCTTCGCCGACCGCGCCCTGTCGGTCTGGTACGCCGCGCGCGATCCGGAGACGCCGACGGCGGCCAAGGGCATCATGCTGGCGGCGCTGGCCTATTTCGTCATGCCGGTGGACGCGATCCCGGACATCTTCGCGGGCATCGGCTTCACCGACGACGCGGCGGTGTTCGCGGCGCTGCTGGCGACCCTGGGCGGCAACGTGCGCAAGCGGCATTATGAGCTGGCGCGCGACGCGCTGAAGCGGCTGGGCGGGGGCTAGGGTCTGATCCGCCTGAGTTGAAGCGCTTCGACGATGCGGTGAATCAGACCCCAGCATCATGCGGGACCTTGATTCACGGCATCGGCGGAATCGCGAAGCGATTCCTCCTCAACCGATCAAGGTCCAAGCCACGCCTTCGCCGCCTTTCGTGCTATAAGCCCCGCCTTCCTCGAACGCGGATCCCCTTGCCTTGAGCCTGACCCTCGACCTGACGCGCGCCAATCCGGCCGCCGCCGCCCCCGTCAACCTGACCGGTCTGACGCGCGAGGGCCTGCGTCAGGCGCTGATCGACGCTGGCGTCTGCCCGCCCGAGAAGGCGAAGATGCGGGCCTCGCAGGTGTGGCGCTGGATCCATCACTACGGCGTCACCGATTTCGCCCAGATGAGCGACGTCGCCAAGGAGACGCGGGCCAAACTGGCCGAGGCCTTCACCCTGGCCCGGCCCGAGATCGTCGAGCGGCAGGTGTCCAAGGACGGCACGCGCAAATGGCTGATCCGGACCGCGCCGGGCATCGAGATCGAGACCGTCTACATCCCCGACGTCGGCCGCGCGGGCGCCCTGTGCGTGTCGTCGCAGGTCGGCTGCACCCTGAACTGCACCTTCTGCCACACGGGCACGCAGAAGCTGGTCCGCAACCTGACGGCGGCCGAGATCGTGGCCCAGGTGCAGGTGGCGCGCGACGACCTGGACGAATGGCCGTCGCCGAAGGAAGATCGCCGCCTGTCCAACATCGTCTTCATGGGCATGGGCGAGCCGCTCTACAATCTGGACCACGTCGCCGACGCCATCGACATCATCTCCGACAACGAGGGCATCGCCCTGTCGCGCCGCCGGATCACGGTGTCGACGTCTGGCGTGGTGCCGCAGCTGCCGGCGCTGGGCGACCGCACCGCCGCCATGCTGGCGATCAGCCTGCACGCCACCAACGACGCGCTCCGCGACGTTCTGGTGCCGTTGAACAAGAAGTATCCGCTGGACCAGCTGATGGCCGGCATCCGGGCCTACCCGGGCCTGTCGAACGCGCGGCGGGTGACTTTCGAATACGTCATGCTGAAGGGCGTCAACGACAGCCCCGAAGAGGCCCGCGCCTTGGTGAAGCTGATCCAGGGCATCCCGGCCAAGGTGAACCTGATCCCGTTCAACCCGTGGCCGGGCACCGACTATCAGTGCTCGGACTGGGCCACGATCGAACGCTTCGCGGCCATCCTGAACAAGTCCGGCTTCGCCAGCCCCATCCGCACCCCGCGCGGGCGCGACATCCTGGCCGCCTGCGGCCAGCTGAAGTCCGAGAGCGAGAAGGTCCGGGCGTCCGCGCTCAGGAAGACGGAGCGGGACGCGGCTTGAAGCTCTGATCGAGCCGCTGTTGGAAGACCAGTCCGCCAACCGCACCAGCGATCGCGACTGCCGTCACGATCTCATTGTCGATGGCTGTGCCCATCATCAGGCGGATCGCGATCGTGCTTGAAAGCCCCGCAATGCCGGCTGCGACCGCAGCGTCCGCTCGCTGGAAAAGCTTCAGGCCTGTATAGCTTAGAGGACCAATCGCAGCCGCCCCCAGCAGGAAGCAGACGAATATAATTGGCGACATGAACAGGATCATGACCGCCATGAACAGCGCTTCGCTCAAGGAGGTGACGCTCATGCCTTGGGGCTGGAAGACGGCGAGTTGGATTAGCAGGAGTGGCAGCAGGGCCACGGTCGCCGTCGCTGCGGCTAAGAGACAGGCACGGCAATGTGCGTGGAGGACGGGTCTCATCGCACCGCCTCCAGCCGCTCGATCCGCCCCAGCATCGCCTCCGGCGTCCTCACGTCCCACGCCAGACCGACACGCTCCAGCAATTGGATGAACCGGAACCCCAAGTCGCTCTGGCCCGGCCGCATCCCGATCTTCGCCGAGCCGGGGAAGGCGTGGTGGTTGTTGTGCCAGGCCTCGCCCATGGTCGGAATGGCGGCCCAGGGGACGTCGTGGGCCTGAACTCCGGCCTCCTTCACTCGCCAGCTCTGCGGGCCTTGCGTGTGGGCCAGATGGCCGACGAACCAGTGGCCGATCACGCTGATCGACACCCGCGCGCAGACGCCCCAGACCACGAAGCCCCAGCCGCCGATCAGCCACAGGACGGCCGCCACGGGCAGTTGCTGCAGCATCCAAGTCCGTTCCAGAAACCGGTGCACCGGGTCGCGGCCGATGCGGCCGAGGTCGAAGCGTGGCGGGTGCGTCAGGTCCAGCCGGCCGTGCATCTGCCACCACGCGTCGATCAGCATGGGTCGGCGGTGCGCCAGATAGGGGTGGCAGTCCGGCTGGCGTTGGGCCCAGTCGCGCAGGTCGTGGGCGCGGATCATCCAGAACGGCCCGCTCATGCCGACCAGGGTGCCGAACCAGCTCAGCACATCCTCGAGCCACAGCGGGCATTTGAAGCTGCCGTGGATCATGCGGCGGTGAAAGCCGACGGAGTGGCCGAGCAAGAGGGTCGCGCCGGTGGCAACTAAGAAGACGGCGAGGGCGCCCCAGCTGAACGTCAGAGGACCCAGGACGAGCGCGCCCGCCAGCATTCCTCCATTCCACAGCGAGTGAACCGGATCCCAGACGACGCGGCCCTGGACGGGGTCGGCGTCCGGCGTCTCGATCAGACTGTTGACGGCGCAGGGGTCGAGCGGATCGCGCATGGCCATTCCCTTTGGTAATTAGGTAATAGCTTAAACACCGAAACGATGGGCTGGCAAGTGGTTCGCAAATCACTTAAATACGTCGCCATGCAACGCGTGTTCGAAGCCCTCTCCAGCCCGGTGCGGCGAAAAATCCTGGCCTACCTCAGCCATGCCGACCTGACGGCGGGCGAGATCGCGTCCCGGTTCGAGATTTCCAAGCCCGCCGTGTCGCAGCACCTGACCGTGCTGGAGAACGCCGGGCTCGTTTCCAGCGAGAAGAAGGGCCAGTTCGTCCACTATCGTCTGGTGCCCGACGCGCTGGCCAATACGCTGAACGGCTACGTTCAGGAGGTCTGCCCCGTGTCCAAGCCCCTGAAGAAGGAAAGCGCGGCCATTGCCCACCGTCGCAAGGGTGCCGATTGATCCGCCCGCTGTAATCTTCGGTCACCGGGTGTGTCCCGGCGGCGCTTGCGGATTGGGGCGCGATTGAGGCATGTCCGCGGGAGGCGCATGGGGCGCCGCCGGCTCCCGTTCTGATGGAATCCTTCCTCTCCGATCTTCTCGCCAGCGCCGAGGTCCAGGCCTTCGCCAGCGGCTTCCCGACCATGCTGCTGCACCTGGCCGCGACGCTGGGTCTGCTGGTGCTGGGCGCGGTTATCTATGCCGCGCTGACGCCGTGGAAGGAGATCGAGCTGATCCGCGAGGGCAACGCGGCCGCAGCGGTGGCCTTCGCCGGGGTGCTGGTCGGTCTGGCGGTCCCTCTGGCGGTATCGCTGACGGCCTCGACCTCCCTGCGCGAGATCGGACTGTGGGGGCTGGCGACGGTGGTCCTCCAGCTCCTGGCGTTCCGCGTCGTCGACATGATCCTGACCGGCCTGCCGCAGCGCATCCGCGACGGCGAGGTCTCGGCCGCCGTGCTGCTGGTGGGGGCCAAGCTGGCGACCGCGCTGGTGCTGGCCGCCGCCCTGTCGGCCTGAGCCGATGAAGCTTCCCGACTGGCTGGTCTACGCCGCCGTCATCGGGGCCCTGGCCGTGGCCGCGTCGTGGGCGCGCGAGGACGTCTACACCCCGCCCGCCCCGCCGCCGCCCGGCGAGGCCGAAGGGGCCCTGCTGGGGCCCGTGACTCCGTTCGACGCGGCGGTGACGGTCAACGCGCCGGACATCCCGTTCCAGCCGGCAGCCGGAACGGCCTTCTCCATCGCGGGCGAGGGCCGCTGGGTCACGGCGCGCCATGTGGTCGAGGGCTGTCGCCGGCCGGCCCTTGTGGTCGGCGGCGGCCGCGCCGTGGCCGCCGACGTGCGGCTGGCCCCGCGCGCCGACGTGGCGCTGCTGCTGACCGACGGCGGGCCGCCCGCCCTGCACGTGCCGAACGACCTGCCGCTGCGGCTGGGTCAGAGGGCCTTTCACCCCGGTTTCCCGCAGGGGCGCCCGGGCGAAGTGACGACGCGCCTCCTGGGCCGCGAGACCTTCAAGGTGCGGGGTCGCGGAGCGCGGGATGAACCGGTGCTGGCCTGGGCGGAGATCGCGAGGACCGACGGCCTGCGCGGCAGCCTGTCGGGCCTGTCGGGCGCGCCGGCGCTGGACCGGTTCGGCCGGGTGGTCGGCGTGACCATCGCCGAGGCCCCCCGCCGGGGCCGGGTCTACACGACGTCGCCTGACACCTTCCTGCCGGCCGTGCGCGGGATCCAGCGGGCCGACGAACCGGCCATGGGCGAGCCGGTCACACCTGACAACTATGGCCGGGTCGCGGACTCGCTGCGCCGCGATCTGCGCGTGGCTCAGGTGGTCTGTCTCAGCGCCTGACGGCCGGAGATCAGATCAGGTCGGCGGCCTCGTCGCCGAAGGGTTCGAACACGGCCACGCGGATTTCGCCCTCGGGGGTCAGCCAGGCGCGCTTCATGCCTTCGCTGTTGCGCGGGTGGGCGACGCGCCCCTGGGCGTCCAGCGCGATCAGGCCGCCGTCGCCGCCGAGGACGGCCACCTCGGTCAGGGCGCGCCATGCGGCTTCGTCCACCGGGACGCCGGCCTCCATGGCCCAGGCCACGCGGGCGGCGGCGACGGTGCGCATGAAATACTCGCCCTGACCGGTGCAGGAGACCGCGACGCGGGCGTCGGCCCAGACGCCGCATCCGACGACGGGGCTGTCGCCGACCCGGCCCGGTGCCTTGCCGAAGACGCCGGCGGTCGAGGTGGCGGCGGCCAGCCGGCCCTGGTCGTCAAGCACGCAGCAGCCCACCGTGCCGTGCGCCAGCGAGCCAGGGGGGTGGTTGTCCTCGCCCTGTCCGGCGCGGGTGAACCAGGCGTTGACGTCCTCGATGCGGGCCAGGCCGCGCTCTGCGGCGAACCGGGCCGCGCCTTCGCCGGCCAGCAGGACGTGGGGGGTGTGGTCCATGACGGCGCGGGCGGCGACGACCGGGTTGCGAAAGCCCTGCAGCGCCGCGACGGCACCGACCTTGCCCGTGGCGCCGTCCATCAGGCTGGCGTCCAGTTCGAAGGCGCCGGCGAGATTGGGCGAACCGCCGCGGCCGGCGACGTAGAGGCCGGAGTCCTCCAGCAGCACGGTGGCCTCGACCGCCACGTCCAGCGCGGCGGCACCCGCGTTCAGCCGTTCGGCCATGCGGGTCACCACCTCGGCCATGTGCGCGCGCTCGGCCGTGTAGTCCTTGCTGCGCCGGGCACCGGCGCCGCCGTGCAGGATCAGGGCGGGACGGGTCATGCGCGGGCCTTTCCCTCGGTCATGGGGCCCGTTAGCCTGAACCGGTGATCCCCGACAAGCGGGGCGCGAGGGGGGCCGCCGTGACCGACATCGCCGCCGACGTTCATGGCCCGGAGGGGCTGGCGATCGACCCGAGGCTGACGCCGAAGTCATATGCGCCGGCCTTCGCCCGCCTCGGTCGGTTGCACGTGCCGGGATTCCTGACCCCGGCCGCGGCGTCAGCGTTGCACCGGGCGCTGGTCGAGGAGACATCCTGGAGCACGGTCATGCAGGGCGGCGGGGCCCTGGTCGACCTGACTCCCGTCGAGCACGATCGCCTGACCCCGGCGCAGCGGCGGGCCCGGCTTCCACTGTCGCCGGGCGCGATCCCGGACAGCACGTTCGACGCGGTTCGCCTGATCGGACCGGCCGGCCAGCGGACGCCGCGGTCCGCGGCCTATGAGGGGCTGATCGGCTTCCTCAACGGACCCGCCTTCCTCGACTTCATCCGCGCGCTGACCGGCGATCCGAGGCCTCACCACACGGACGCCCAGGCCACCCGGTTCCGCGCGGGACATCATCTGAATGAGCATGACGATCACGATCCGAGGCACCAGCGACTGTTCGCCTATGTGCTGAACCTGACGCCCAGGTGGCGAGCGGACTGGGGCGGCGTGCTGACCTTCATCGACGGGGACGGCCACGTGGCGGAGGGCTATACGCCGACCTTCAACGCGCTGAACGTCTTCCGCGTGCCGCAATCCCACGCCGTGTCCGCCGTAGCCCCCTTCGTCGATCAGGCCCGGCTGTCTGTGACCGGGTGGGTTCACGCCGGCCCGTCCTGATTCTCCTTCCCCCTCACGAGGTCGATTCCCGAACATGCGCGCAGTCCTGTCCAAGACCCCCGGCGGCCCCGACACCCTTGTCGTGGAGGAGGCGCTGGATCCCACGCCCCTGAAGGGCGAGGTGGTGATCGAGGTGAAGGCGGTCGGGATCAACTTCCCCGACACCCTGATCATCGAGGACAAATACCAGTTCAAGCCGCAGCGGCCGTTCTCTCCGGGTGCCGAGGTGGCGGGCGTCGTCGACGCCGTGGGAGAGGGCGTGAAGGGCGTCCAGCGCGGCGACCGCGTCATCGCCGTGCCGGGCTGGGGCGGTCTGGTGGAGCGCATCGCCGTGCGCGCCGATGCCGTGGTGAAGATGCCGGACGGCATGTCGTTCGAGGAGGGCGCGGCCCTGTTGATGACCTATGGCACCAGCTATTACGCGCTGAAGGACCGGGCCCAGCTGAAGGCGGGCGAGAGCCTGCTGGTACTGGGCGCCGCGGGCGGCGTGGGCGTTGCGGCGGTCGAGCTGGGCAAGGCCATGGGCGCGCACGTGATCGCCGCGGCCTCGACCAACGACAAGGTGCAGTTCGCGCTGGAGGCGGGAGCCGACAACGGCCTGATCTATCCGACCGGCCCCATGGACAAGGCGGCGCAGAAGGAACTGTCGGGTGAGCTGAAGCTGGCCAGCGGGCGTGACGGCGCGGACGTTGTCTATGACGCGGTCGGCGGCGACTATGCCGAGCCGGCGCTTCGGGCCATGGACTGGGGCGGGCGCTATCTGGTCGTGGGTTTCCCCGCGGGAATCCCCTCGCTGCCGCTGAACCTGACGCTGCTGAAGTCGGTGTCGGTGGTCGGGGTGTTCTGGGGCGCGGCGGTGATGCGCGACCCGGCGGGGCATGCGGCCAATGTGGCGGACCTGATGCGGTTCTGGAGCGAGGGCAAGATCAAGCCGCGCGTCAGCCGCACCTTCCCGCTGGAAAGGGCGGCCGACGCCATCAAGGCGCTGGGCGACCGTTCGGCGCTGGGCAAGATCGTGGTCACGGTCGAATGACGCCGCCGCCGGCTGAGGCGGTGGAGCGGCTGGCCGCGGTCGGCCGCGTGCGGGTCGAGATGCCGCTGGGCGAGGAGATGACGCGCGGGCTTCACGCGGCGCTGGTGGGGCCCGACATGGTCTGGAACCGGGCCATCCGCACGCCCTTCGGCACCGACGTGCCCGCCGCCGTCTTCGATGCCCAGGATCCGATCGAGAAAGCCCGACTGATCGCCATGGTGCACGACGAGGCGGCCGAGGGGTTTCAGTTCATCTATGACCGGCTGCGGCTGGGACAGGCGCGGACGATGGGGTTGCCGCTGCCGGCACCGCTGGACGGGCTGCACGCGCTGTTCAATACGTCGGAGTGGCTGGACTGGGCCCGCGCCCTGACGGGCGACGACCGCATCGCCTACGTCGACGCCCAGGCGACGCGCTATCTGCCCGGCCACTTCCTGAACGGCCACGACGACCGCCACGAGGACGCGGGGCGGCTGTACGCCTATGTCCTGAATCTGACGCCGCGCTGGCGGGTCGAATGGGGCGGCCTGCTGGCCTTCCTCGACGACTGGACCGAAGTCACGGAGGCCTTCGTGCCCGCCTTCGGCACGCTGAACGTCTTCCGCGTGCCCCAGCCGCATCTGGTGACCCAGGTCGCCGACTTCGCGCCGGAGCCGCGGTTTTCGGTCACAGGCTGGTGGCGGACCACCCCGCCCCGCGGGTGATTTCACCCCTGCCTCCTTTCGCATCCTCAAGCCACGCGTGATCGCTCCGTCGTTTTCACGCGGAGTTGGAAAGGGCGGGCGGAGCGCCGGGCGCGGAGCCCGGATGCTGTGATTTGATTACCGTTTCGGCTTCGCGACGACGCTCCGCGCGGTCCGTCTGATCGAAAGCTGTCCGAGGTGGACGTATCCACCGCATAGGGCCGCTGCTTGGCGACTAACGGACGCGCCTTCGGCGGGCGGGCGGGAGACTTGCGAACCCCGTACCCGGACGCGCGCCTTCCCGTGACGCGCCATGATCGCCGGCATGATCCTTCGTGCCGAAGCACGCAGGCCCCCGCGCCGCCGCCCACCTCCGATGGCCACGACCTTGCAGGTTCACGCCGACGCCGGCCGGTCGTGGACCTATGAGCCCCCGACACCAGCCCCCGCTCAAACCGCTCCCGCCGCGACAAGCTCGCAAGGCCTTGCGCCCTTCCCCTGCGACGGAACCGGCAAAGGGATGGCCCCTCGGGGGACTGATGTCGGCGTCGAGGCTGAAGTTTTTTTCAGGCCGCGGATTACGCGCAGGTTTCCGGCGCGGATCGTCACAATGAAGAGGGGTTGGCCGACGCATCTGCCGTCGCCCGCAGGGGAGAAGAAGGGGGGCTCGCGGTCCCGGTTCGACCCCGCCTCCCCCCGTCTAAAGAATGTAGCGGCCCAGGTCGGCGTCCTTCGCCAGGTCTGAGACGCGCGCGCGGACGAGGTCGGCGTCGACCACGAAGGGGCCCGCACGGTCGGGGGCAGTGAAGCTGAGCTCTTCCAGCACGCGCTCGACCACGGTCTGCAGCCGCCGGGCGCCGATGTTCTCGACCGCCGTATTGGCGGCCACGGCGGCGTCGGCGAGGGCCTGGATCGCCTCGTTGGTGAAGGTCAGATCGACGCCTTCCGTGGCCATCAGGGCCTGGTTCTGGCGGATCAGATTGGCCTCGGGCTCGGTCAGGATGCGGGCAAAATCCTCGCGCGTCAGAGCTCGAAGCTCGACGCGGATGGGCAGGCGGCCCTGCAACTCGGGCAGCAGGTCCGAGGGCTTGGCCACGTGGAAGGCGCCCGAGGCGATGAAGAGGACGTGGTCGGATTTCACCGGCCCGTATTTGGTCGAGACCGTCGTGCCTTCGATCAGGGGCAGCAGGTCGCGCTGGACGCCTTCGCGCGACACGTCGGCGCCGCGCGCCTCGGACCGGACGGCGACCTTGTCGATCTCGTCAAGGAAGACGATGCCCTCCTGTTCGGCCAGAGACACGGCCTCGCGGGTCAGACTGTCCTGATCCAGCAGCTTGTCGGCCTCTTCCGAGGTCAGCGGCGCGACGGCTTCGCGGACGGTGGTCTTGATGGTCCTGGTGCGGCCGCCGCCCAGCTTGCCGAGCATTTCCGACAGGTTGAGCATGCCCGCGCCGCCGCCCGGCAGGTCCATGCCCTGCAGCGGCGACGTGGTGTCGGCCAGGGCGATCTCGATCTCCTTGTCGTCCAGCAGGCCGGCGCGGAGTTTGGTGCGGAAGCTGTCGCGGGTGGCTGGCTGGGCGCCCGGCCCGACGAGGGCGTCGAGGATCCGCTCCTCGGCCGCGGCCTCGGCCTTGGCCCGCACGTCGGCGCGGCGCCGGTCGCGGACCATGACGAGCGCGGCCTCTACCAGATCGCGGATAATCTGGTCCACGTCGCGGCCGACGTAGCCGACCTCGGTGAACTTGGTCGCCTCGACCTTGAGGAAGGGGGCACCCGAGAGTTTGGCCAGGCGGCGCGCGATCTCGGTCTTGCCGACGCCCGTGGGGCCGATCATCAGGATGTTCTTGGGCGTCACCTCGTCGCGCAGCCCCTCGGGCACGCGCTTGCGCCGCCAGCGGTTGCGCAGGGCCACGGCCACGGCGCGCTTGGCGTCGGCCTGGCCGACGATGTGGCGATCCAGCTCGGAGACGATTTCACGGGGGGAGAGGTCGGTCACGACAGCGTCTCCACGGTCAGGTTGCCGTTGGTGTAGACGCAGACCTCGGCGGCGATGGCCATGGACTTGCGGGCGATGGCCTCGGCGTCGAGGTCGGAGTTCTCGATCAGGGCCCGCGCGGCGGCCAGGGCGAAATTGCCGCCGGAGCCGACGGCGGCCACGCCGTGCTCGGGTTCCAGCACGTCGCCGACGCCGGTGACCGTGTAGATCGAGGTCTTGTCGGCGACCAGCAGCATGGCCTCCAGCCGGCGCAGATAGCGATCGGTGCGCCAGTCCTTGGCCAGGTCGACGCAGGCGCGGGCCAGCTGGTCCGGGAACTGCTCCAGCTTGGCCTCCAGCCGTTCGATCAGGGTGAAGGCGTCAGCCGTGGCACCGGCGAAACCGGCGAGAACCTTGCCGCCGGCCAGCACACGCACCTTGCGCGCCGCGCCCTTGACGATGGTCGGGCCCATCGAGACCTGGCCGTCGCCGGCGATGACGGTGCGGCCGTCCTTGCGCACCGCCAGGATGGTCGTGCCGTGCCAGTCGGGAAAGCTGGAATTCATCATCCGTTGGAGATGGCGACGGAAATGCGGCGCTTCAAGCGAAAGCGGAGCGATTTCAAGGATTGCATTGAGTCACATTTTGACCACTGTAAACCGTTACAAGAACACATTCCACCCAAGATTACGCCACTACGGGAAATGGGAATGCTAAGACGCGTCGTGTTTGCGAGCCGATCGATCGGTGCCGCCGGGCTGAGCACGGTGTCGCTGGCGCACATCCTCGGCGCGGGCGAGCGCAACAACCGGCGCGACCAGGTCGCGAGCGGCATGGTGGTCCATGGCGACCGCATCCTGCAGGCGCTGGAGGGACCGGCCCGGGAGGTCGGCCGCACGCTGGAGCGCATCCAGGCCGATCCCCGCCACACCGAGGTCGACGTCCTGGTGGACACGATCGTGGCGTCGCGGACACTGAACGAGCCGATGGTGTTGTGCGACGACCCCGAGGCCTTCCTGCGCGCGGTGAAGCTGCCGTGTCTGTCGCTGGTGACGCCCGAGGTTGCCGAGGCCGTGCTGGAGCGCCGCCTGGCCGCGTGACGCCGGCACTCCCGCGCCCTATGTCGAGGCGGTGAGCCTCTCCGACGACGAAATCGAGCGTTATGCGCGCCACCTGATGCTGGCCGAGATCGGCGGCGTCGGGCAGCGGCGGCTGAAGGCCGCGCGCGTCGCCGTGGTCGGCGTGGGCGGGGTCGGCGGTCCCGCGGCCCTGGACCTGGCGGCAGCAGGCGTGGGCACGCTGCGGCTGATCGACCCGGACGTCGTCTCCCTGTCCAACCTGCAGCGGCAGGTTCAGTTCGCCACCGCCGACGTGGGCCGGCTCAAGGTCGAGGCGGCTGCGTCGCGGCTGGCGGCGCTCAATCCCCACGTGACGATCGAGGCGCGCGCCGAAACCCTGTCCTCGGACACGGCGCGGGATCTGCTGGCGGACTGCGATGTCGTGATCGACGGGACGGACGACTTCGACGTCCGGCGCGCGGTCAATGCGGCGTGCCTCGATCTGGGACTGCCGCTGGTGTCGGGCGCGCTGGGACGCTGGGGCGGGCAGGTCGGCGTGTTTACGGGCCGCCCGTGCTGGGCCTGTCTGGTCCCCGAGGCACCGCCCGAGGCCGAGACCTGCGCCCGCGTGGGCGTGATCGGGGCGCTGGCGGGCATCGTCGGCAGCCTGTGCGCCCTTGAGGCGGTCAAGCTGATCGCCGGGGCAGGGGAGCCCCTGACCGGACGGCTGCTGGTGTTCGACGGCCTGACGGCCGCGGCGCGGACCGTGCGGGTCGCCGCGGACCCGCACTGCCCGGCGTGCGGTCAGGCGAAGGCGGTCCTGAACAGCGCGACGTAGCGGCGCATCAGCGCCAGTTCCTGATCGTCGGACCAGTCGGCGTGACCGGCGTCGGGGACCTCGACGTAGTCGACAGACCGGCGCGCCGAACGCAGGGCATCGCGCATGCGCTGGGACTGGACGACGGGCACGACGCCGTCGTCGACGCCGTGGACCAGCACCACCGGGCAGTTGATCTCCGCCGTCCGGCGCCGGGGCGACGCGGCCTCCAGTCGCGCGCCGTCGGTTCCGGGATCGCCGATCCGCTGGGTCCAGAAGCGAAAGCCGAGCCCGTCGGCGGTGTCGTCGTTCCGCCGGACCCAGTCCATCATGTCCGGCAGGTCGTAGACGCCGCAGATCCCCACGGCGGCCTTGTAGAGGTCTGGCCTGAGCACCGCGCCCATCAGGGCGGCGTAGCCGCCGTAGCTGGTGCCCATGATGCCGACGCGGGCGCCGTCGAGGTCCCGGGCGGCGACGGCGTGGGCGACGGAGTCCTCGACGTCGTGCTGCATCAGATCGCCCCAGCGCCTCCAGCCCTGCTCGGCGAAGCTGCGGCCATAGCCCCCCGAGCCCCGGAAGTTCGGCTGCAGCACCCACCAGCCCTGGGCGGCGAGGATCTGGACCTGCCGGTCCCAGCTGCGCAGGTCGCGCGCCTCCGGGCCGCCATGCGCCAGCACGATCAGCGGCCCGGGCGCCTTGTCCGCGGGCGCGGTCAGATAGGCCTCGATCTGGCCTCCGTCCCGCGTCTGGACCCTCAGGACCTCGGCGTCGCCGAGCCGTTCGGCGGCGAGGTCGTGCCGCCAGCCGACGTTGACCACCGACCGCGCCTGCCGGTCGTAGAGGTACCAGGAGCCGGGTTCGCGCGGCCCGAGGGCGAAGGCCAGGAAGCGGTTGCGCCCGGCGTCCACGGCGGTGAGATGCACGTCGCACGAGCTCTCGAAGAACCGGTCCAGCGCCCGGTGGTGGGCGGCCATGCCCGGTTCGACGAACTCGTACTCCAGCCGGTCGCCGTAGTAGGCGGCGCCGACGTACCTGCTCGCCGCGTCGAGGACGCCGTGCATTACGTCTCGCCCGGCCCGGGACTGCAGGGCCGGCCCGAAGGCCAGCGTGCTCAGGTCCAGCTCGCGCACCGCCTCGGCATCCTCACCCTCCACCCGGGCCGTGACCATGACGACGCCCGGGCGGTCCGTCTCCCCGATCCAGGAGAAGTCCGGCGAGTCCCGGACGAAATTCCGGCGCACCAGCTTCCATTCCGTCTCACCCGGCGCCCGGGCGAGGATGGACTCCAGATTGCCGCGCGCGTTGAGGTCGCGCCGGATCACCGGTACGCCGGCCTGGGTGTGCCAGCCGATCGTGAAGGGCGTGCCGCGCTCGAGAACCTCGCTCGAGCCGTCGATCACGTTGACGCGGTGCAGCGCGAGCTCGTCGTTCGCCTCGCGCGCCATCATCAGGATGTGGTCGTCGTCGCCGGGCAGGAGATCGACGACGTAGCCGAGGTCCGCGCTGGCCCTTAAACGCTGGCGTTCGCCCTCGAACAGAAGAACCGGCGTGCCGGTGTCGGCGTCGATCGACAGGACGCGCCGCGACAGCACCTCCCGGTCGTCGGCGCGGATGTTGCTGCCGATGCGGGCGCGGCCGCGGACGGTGTCGCGCAGAATGACCCGGACCAGCAGGCGGGAATTGCCCGCCCAGGCGATCGACTGGACCTCGGTCGGACCCAGCGGGATCCGGCGGCGGGAGTTTTCGGGATCGGCGGCGTCGATGACGTCGATGGCGGCCTGGGGCGCCTCCGGCGTGCCGAGACGTTCAAGGGCGGCCAGCCGTTCGCCGTTCGGCGACATCACGACGTCCACGGTGCGCGGCATCGTGAAGAAGGCCTCGATCGGATAGGCCGCAGCGGCCGCCCGCGCCGCGTCGAACGCGGTGCCCACCATGGGCAGCAGCGCCACGCCGGCCAGAAAATGTCGGCGCGTGGCGCGCGGTTGGTCGGTCGTCATGCTGTGCCTCCCCAAGGTGCCGCCGATGCAACCCGGCCGGGCAGGCGCCGTCAAGACGGCTCAACCTGCCGGCAGGACCCGGTCCGGCGGTCGGTGTCCGTTGGCGAAAGTCATGACGTTGAGGATGACGCGATCGCCCATGTCCTGGCGCGATTCCACGGTGGCGGAGCCGAGGTGGGGCAACAGGACGGCGCGGGGATCGTGCAGCAGGTCCGGGTGGACGGCGGGTTCGTGCTCGAAGACGTCCAGCCCGGCACCGCCCAGACGGTTCTCCTTCAGCGCGCGGGCCAGCGCCGCCTCGTCGATCAGTTCGCCCCGTGCGGTGTTGATCACGATGGCGTGCGGCTGCAGCCGGGACAGGCGCTCGGCCGACAGGATGTGATGCGTCTCGGGCGTGGCCGGGCAGTTCAGAGAGATCAGGTCCATGCGCGGCAACATGGCGTCGAGGTCGTCCCAGTATGTCGCGCCCAGCTCTTCCTCGATCAGCGGGCTGAGAGGCTTGCGGTTGTGGTAGTGGACCTGGATGCCGAAGGCGCGGGCGCGCCGGGCAAGGGCCTGGCCGATGCGGCCCATGCCGACGACGCCCAGCCGCTTGCCCCACAGTTTGCGCCCCATCATCCACGTGGGGGTCCAGCCCTCGAACCGGCCGGCGCGCAGGGCCTCGGCCCCCTCCAGCGCCCGGCGCGAGACAGCGAGGATCAGGGTCATGGCCAGATCGGCCGTGTCCTCGGTCAGGACGCCCGGCGTGTTGGTGACGAGGATGCCACGCGCCTGCGCCGCCGCCACGTCGACGTGCTCGGTGCCCGCGCCGAAATTGGCGATCATCTTCAGCGTGTCGGGTGCCCCGGCGATCAGGTCTGCGTCGATGCGGTCGGTGATGGTGGGGACCAGCACGTCGGACGTCGCCATGGCCTGGGCCAGCTCCTCGCGCGTCATCGGCCGGTCGGTCAGGTTCAGGCGGGCGTCGAACATCTCGCGCATGCGGGTCTCGACCGCGTCGGGCAGGCGCCGGGTTAAGGTGACCTTAAGGCTGCGGGCCGACATCTGCGGCGGAATCCTTTCGTCCGGAGCGCGCCGGTGTCGCCCCCCACGCTTAGCAAAGCCCTCGGCGCGATCAAACGTCCGCTCCTGCTGGCTGGCGTCGCCTTGGCGCTGGGCGCGGGCACGACCATGCCCGACGGGCGGCCGACGCCGACCGGGTTCGAGGTGCCGCGCTGGATCGCGCTGAACTCCCGGGAAGTCCACGCCCGGCGCGGGCCCGGCACCGATCATCCGATCCTGTGGAAGTACACCGCGCGCGGCCTGCCGGTTCAGGTGATCGCCGAGACGCGCGAGTGGCGAAAGGTGTGCGACCCCGAAGGCTCGGTCGTCTGGATCCACCGCACGGTGACCAGCGGGCGGCGGCGCGTCTTCAACATGGGCACCGAGGCCGTGCCGATCCATTCGGGGCGGGACGCGGCCTCTTCGGTCAAGGCGCGGCTCGGGCCGCGCAGCCTGATCTCCGCCGAGGACTGCGAGGCCGGCTGGTGCAGGGTGCGCGAGGGACGGCTGAAGGGCTGGGTGCAGGAGAGCGCCGTGTTCGGCACGGCGACCGAGGCCGGGTGCGACTGGCGTCGCCCGGCGGGGTCCGCCGCCGGTTGACCCCGCGGGCGCGGGGGTGCAATCCCCGGGCATGAGCAATTCGACCCCCATGTCGGACCCGGCGAACCGCCGCTCCAGCTACGATTACGACCAGCTTCTGGCCTCGGGCCGCGGCGAACTGTTCGGCGCGGGCAACGCCCAGCTGCCGGCCCCGCCGATGCTGATGTTCGACCGCATCGTCCACATCGATGACGACGGCGGCGCCCACGGCAAGGGCCGGATCGAGGCCGAGCTGGACGTGACTCCGGACCTCTGGTTCTTCCAGTGCCACTTCATCGGCGACCCGGTGATGCCGGGCTGCCTCGGCCTCGACGCCATGTGGCAGCTGGTCGGCTTCTATCTGGGCTGGATCGGCGGACCCGGCAAAGGGCGCGCGCTGGGCGTCGGCGAGGTGAAGTTCACCGGCCAGGTCCTGCCCGACGTGAAGAAGGTCACCTACAAGATCGAGTTGAAGCGGGTCATCAACCGCAAGCTGGTCATGGGCATCGCCGACGGGGTTCTCGAAGCCGACGGCGTCCCCATCTATACGGCCACCGACATGCGCGTGGGTCTGTTCGGCGCGACCGGACAGGGCTGACCGCCTCCTACCGGGCCAGTCGTCGCAGAGCGGCGGCCCGACCACGACCAAAAGGGACTGAAACATGCGGCGTGTCGTCGTCACCGGACTGGGCATCGTCTCCTCCATCGGCACCGGCCAGGATGAGGTCGCGGCTTCGCTGAAAGAGGCGAAGTCCGGCGTGAAATTCGCGCAGGATCACGCCGCACACGGTTTCCGCTCGCAGGTCTGGGCACCGCCGGCGCTGGGACACACCGCCGAGGACTGGGCTCCGCACGTCGACCGTCGCGCCGCCCGGTTCCTGGCCAACGGCACGGCCTGGGGGCACATCGCCTTCGAGGAGGCGCTGAAGGACTCCGGCCTGACGGCCGAGGAGATCAAGGACGAGCGGATCGGCCTGATCGTCGGCGAGGGCGGTCCGTCGACGCAGGTCATCCTGCAGGCGGCCGAAACGACCAAGGAGAAGGGCTCGCCCAAGCGTATCGGCCCGTTCGCCGTGCCCAAGGCCATGGCGTCCGGTCCCTCGGCCGTGCTGGCCACCTGGTTCGAGCTGAAAGGCATCAACTATTCGATCAGCTCGGCCTGCGCGACCAGCGCCCACTGCATCGGCGCGGCCGCCGAACAGATCGCCTGGGGCAAGCAGGACGTGGTCTTCGCCGGCGGCGTCGAGGACATCGACTGGTCCATGTCGAACATGTTCGACGCGATGGGCGCCATGTCCTCCAACTTCAACGACACGCCGTCGGTTGCCAGCCGGGCCTACGACAAGGATCGCGACGGCTTCGTCATCGCCGGCGGCGCGGGCATCGTGGTGCTGGAGGAGTACGAGCGCGCCGTGGCCCGCGGCGCGACCATCTATGCCGAGGTCACCGGCTACGGCGCCAACTCCGACGGCTACGACATGGTGGCCCCCTCGGGCGAGGGCGCCGAGCGCTGCATGAAGATCGCGCTGGAAATGGCCGGCAATCCGAAGATCGACTACCTGAACCCGCACGGCACCTCGACGCCGGTCGGGGACAGCAAGGAGATGGGCGCGGTCCGCAACGTCTTCGGCGACGACCTGCCGATGATCAGCTCGACCAAGTCACTGACGGGCCACAGCCTCGGCGCCGCCGGGGCCCAGGAAGCGATCTACTGCCTGCTGATGATGAAGCACGGCTTCGCCGCCGAGAGCGCCCACATCGAAAACCTCGACCCCGAGTTCGAGGGCATGCCGATCCTGCGCAAGCGCCACGACGGCGAACTGACGCACGTGATGTCCAACAGCTTCGGCTTCGGCGGCACCAACGGCACGCTGATCCTGTCGAAGGTCTGACGGTTCAGGCCGCGGCGCGGTCCGCGGTCGCCGCGGGGGTCAGGGCGCGGCGGATGGCGTCGAGCAGGACGTCGGGCTGAATCGGCTTCTGGACCACGCCGTCCATCCCTGCGGCGAGGTAGGCTTCGGCGTCGCGATCGTCGGCGTTGGCGGTGAGGGCGAGGATGGGCAGGGCCGCGACCGCTCCCGGCAGGGCGCGGATCGCGCGCGTGGCCTCGACGCCGTCCATCACCGGCATCTTGATGTCCATGAGGATCAGGTCATAGGGGCGGGTCCGCGCGGCCTCGACCGCAGCGCGTCCGTCCTCGACCATGTCGGCCGTGCAGCCGAACAGCTCCAGAAGCTTGCCTGCCAGGAAGCGGTTCGTGACGTTGTCGTCGGCGACCAGGACGTGAAGCGTCTCGTGGGGGGTGGGCGCCGCCATGTCCGCGGCCCGGGCGCTCTCTATCTCGACGGCGGACGCGGCGAAGGAGAAACTGAACCGTGCCCCTCCCGTCGGGGCCGTGGACAGGGAGATGGTGCCGTCCATCCGCTCCACGATCTGGCGGCAGATCGCCAGGCCGAGTCCGGCGCCGGCGCTTGAGCGGCCCGCATTGCCGGTGTTGAAAGGCTCGAAGATGGTCGCCGCGGCGGTTTCCGGCACGCCGGGACCGCTGTCATCGACGGCACCCGTCACCCGCATGCCGTCGGCCACGGCCTCGGTCGTCAGGGTGACACGGATGCCGCCCGTCTCGGTGAACTTGATGGCGTTGCCGATCAGGTTGTTGAACAGCTGCTTCAGCCGGACCCCGTCGGCCAAAATGCCGTCAGCACCGCGCAGGCCGGCCTCGACGGTCAGGGACAGACCCTTCTCCTCCGCCCGGGGACGCCACAGCCGGTCGAGGTCGGCGGCGAGCTCCGACAGGCTGAGCGGGGCCGGCTCCAGCGCCAGCAGGCCCGCCTCGGCGCGCGACATGTCCAGCGCGTCGGTCAGCAGGCGCAGCAGGCCCTGGCCAGACTCCACGATCGTGTCGACGTGGGGGCGCAGCTCCTCCTGGGTCAGCAGGCGCTGCATCAGGGCTGCGACGCCCAGCACGCCGTTCAGGGGGGTGCGGATCTCGTGGCTCATCACCGCCAGGAACTCGGACTTGGCGCGGCTGGAGGCGCGGGCGCGGGCCTCCGCCGCCGCGAGGCCGCGGGCCAGCTCGCCCATCTCTTCGGCCCGGCGCTTGTAGAGCGCGCTTCCGGCCTGGAGCACCTGCAGGATGGCACCGACGCCGACGTAGCGGCCCTGGCGGTCCACCGCGATGAAGCCACCGAGCAGCGATGCCGCCTCGCTGGAATCTATGGTGGCGAAGAACGCCTCGGCGCCGTCGTCCGCGCGCGCGATGGAGGGCCGATCGTTCATCAGGGCCGACACAGGCCGTTTGGCGTAGAGTTCGCGGCCGAAGGCACCTGCCATCGTCAGGGTGAAGGCGTTGCGCTCGATCAGACCGAGAGGGCGGCGATCCTCGTCAACGACGGCGATGACGAGGGTGTTGGGCTCGGCCAGGAAGCGCTCATACACCTCGGCGCCCCGGGTGTTGGGGGACACCGGCGCCGCCGCCTCGATGTAATCGCCGATCCGCGCCATACGCCCTCCCGACCCGGAGACGCGGGCCACGGGGCGAGGCTTAGCCACGGGCGCTTAACGACCGGTTGGCCGAATGTGAAACTTTTCGAATGAAAACAGCAAAGTAAATCCGTAAGCGGAGCATGTGTCACGGCGCGCGGCATCGCGTGAGCTCGCCGGCTTGTCGGGAACCGAACACGGGACTAGGCCTTCCTTGGCCTTGACTCCGGAGCCCGCCCTGACCCCCGATCCCTACATCCTGTTCCTGCTGGGTCTCGGCCTGGTGATCCTGCTGGTCAGCTGGGCGCCGGTGGGGCTGAAGCGGCTGCCGCTGACGCTGGCGATCGTCTGCGTGGCGATCGGGCTGGCTGTGTTCTCCACGGGCCTGCTGGCCTTCGATCCCGATCCGCGGACGTGGGACACGGCGACGGAGAAGCTGACCGAGCTGGTGGTCATCATCAGCCTGATGGGGGCCGGGCTGAAGCTGGACCGCAAGATCGGCTGGAAGAGCTGGTCGACGACGTGGCGGCTGCTGGCCGTCGCCATGCCGCTGACCATCCTGGCAGTGGCCGTGCTGGGCGTCTGGGGGCTGGGGTTCGCCCTGCCGATGGCGATGCTGCTGGGTGCGGCCATGGCGCCGACGGATCCGGTGCTGGCCGCCGACGTGCAGGTCGGGCCGCCGCGTTCGGGCGAGGAAGACGAGGTGCGGTTCGGCCTGACCTCCGAGGCGGGGCTGAATGACGCCCTGGCCTTTCCCTTCGTGCATCTGGCCATCCTGGCGTCGCTGGGCGGGCTGGCCTCGCAGCAGGCGCTGATCGACTGGGGCCTGGTCAAGGTGGGGTGGAAGATCCTGGCCGGTCTGGGCGTCGGCTGGCTGGTCGGCGCGGCGTTCGGCTGGCTGTTGTTCCGGGGCTCGGAGCGGGAGCTGTCGAAACTGGGCGACGGCCTGATCGCGCTGGCGACCACCTTCGTCGCCTATGCGGCGACGGAGCTGGCGCACGGATATGGCTTTCTGGCGGTGTTCGTCGCGGCGGTGACGATCCGCAACTGGGAGCGGGATCACGCTTTCCACGAGGAGATGCACGACCTGTCGGACCAGATCGAGCGGCTGCTGATCATGCTGCTGCTGGTGCTGTTCGGGGGCGCGCTGGCGAACGGGTTGATGGCCAGTCTGACCTGGGTGGACGCGGCCGTCGGGCTGGCGATCCTGCTGGTCGTGCGGCCTGTCGCGGGGCTGCTGTCGCTGGTCGGCGCGCCCCAGCCGTTCCGGGAGAAGGTGCTGCTGGCCTTCCTCGGCATCCGGGGCGTGGGGTCGGTTTACTACGTCGCCTATGGCATCAATCACGGGGAGTTCGGCGACAGCGAGCGGCTCTGGGCCGTGGTCGGTTTCGTCATCCTGGCCTCCATCGTGATCCACGGGGTGACGGCGACGCCGCTGCTGGAGCGGCTGGCGAAGTGGCGAACGGCGAAGGCCGCCTGACTTTCGCGGCGCGGCGCGGGCTGCTACCCCGCACACATCGCACATGTCCGGCCTCAAGCAGCGAGCGACCGCGTCGCGAGCGTCAGGCCCCAAAGGAGACTCTCATGGCCGAATCCAGCTGGAACATGCCCGCCGGCGAGCTGATGAAGGGCAAGAAGGGCCTGATCATGGGGGTGGCGAACGCCAACTCCATCGCCTGGGGCATCGCCCAGCAGCTGGCCGCCCAGGGCGCCGAGCTGGCCTTCACCTATCTGGGCGAGGGGCTGGAGCGCCGGGTGCGCCCGCTGGCCGAAAGCGTGGGCGCGAAGCTGATCGTGCCCGCCGACGTCACCGACGACGCCTCGATGGACGCCCTGTTCGCCGAGCTGGAAAAGACCTTCGGCACGCTGGACTTCGTGGTCCACTCGGTCGCCTTCGCCAACAAGAACGAGCTGCAGGGCAGCTTCGTCGACAACACCACCCGCGACAGCTTCCTGCTGGCCATGAACATCTCGGTGTTCAGCTTCGTCGACGTGTCGAAGCGCGCGGCGAAGCTGATGCCCCACGGCGGATCGATCGTGACCATGACCTATCTGGGGTCGGAGCGGGCCATCCCGAACTACAACACCATGGGCGTGGCCAAGGCCGGGCTGGAAGCCGCCACCCGCTACGTCGCGCGCGACCTGGGGCCGAAGGGGATCCGGGTGAACGCCATCTCGGCGGGCGCCATGCGCACTCTGTCGCTCGCCGGCATCTCGGGCGGGCGCGGCATGCTGTCCAAGGGCCGCGAGATGAGCGCGATGAAGGAGGACACCAGCATGGAAGGCGTCGCCGGCTGCGCCCTGTGGCTGTGCTCCGACCTCGGCTTCTCGACCACCGGCGAGGTTATCCACGTCGACGCCGGCTTCCACATGATGGGCATGGCGGCGGACGAGGAGGGGTGATCACCGCGACGTGACTTGCGGTTGAGGGGGGGGCTACGTGCAGGTTGTCGGCAGCGTGATGGAGCCGCCGATGACGCAAGAGCCGCCGCCCACACAGGTCGACGACATCGTGGTGAGGGGCCAGCGCCGACGACCGGGCGGTGCCTTTCCCTCGGGCGGCGGCGGTGGCGGTGACGACGGCGGGGAGACGGGCACCTTTCCGGACATCCGGGATGACCCCAATCCCACGGAAGGTGAAGACACGTCCTCCAATCCGTGCGCAAACCCCAGCACGGCATTGGAATGGAATGCGGACGCTGCGGCGGGTAAGGCTACCAAAGACTTCAAAGATCGCGCGGCCGCCCGCACCCCCGCTGAAGACCTGACGACACGGGAGTGGGGTGCGTATCTGTATCGCATGCCGGACGGTTCCGTCCGAGTTGGGCCGGTGAACTTCGGCGATCCTTTCCAGTCCAATGGCCTTGGGTCGGTTGAGCTTCTTGAAGATGGGCCGCCTGGCGACATCGTCGGCTTCGTACATAGTCACGGCTCGGGAAACCATCTGCCGTCTGACGGGCCGCCCGACAGTCCTGGAGACATCCAAGTGCTTGCCGCTGTGATTGCTTACTCTGTCAATCCGGATATCCGGATGTACATCGTAGCGCCGAACCAAGGTCCAGCAGGCCACGTTCCCTACAATCAGATCAATGTGTATAACTCGTCCAATGCACGGTCCGCGCGAGACGGATTCACCAACGGCTCGGAAGTAAACCCGCAAGGACTGCCATGCGAATAGCGTTAGGCACGATAGTCGTCGCGTGCTTGGCCAGTTGGCCCGCCGTGGCCAACGCGCAGGCAGTAGATCCTCAAGCGGCACCCGTTGCGGGGGGTCACCTAATTCCGGCCATGGTGCGAGGAGAGCAACTCAAGCCCACGGGCAGCTTCTACATTGGCGGATACTCGAGTTCAGAAAGCTCTGTTCCCATTAGCGTGCATCTCTACGAACATCGTCAAGGCGGAGAGACGTTTGCTTCCTGGACGACGTGGGCGCTTCGGGAAGTGGGAACGGAGTCAGGCGTCCGCCTAGAGTGGCTGGACGGGGCCTCGTGCCCTAGCATCTACGGTATACAGAGGATGCTGGCCGATCGTTTTGCGCCTCGGTTCAGAGAGCCACGGTCCGTGGAGCAGCTTCCGACAGGCGCTCGCACCTTGCCGGGGCCGCCGATCGTCGTCGATGGCGGCTCCACAGTGGCGATTTGGGGGTATGCAGTGCACGCTGATGGAGCCCGTGGAGCCATGATAGTCACCGGTCAGGAAGGCTCCATCCAAGACTGGGCGCGCTTCGCCAATGAGCAACTGGCACCCTGCTGGTCGGAACATGCACCGGCTTTGCTCCAGAACCGCTGATCAGTCCTGCGGCTCTTGGGTGGACGCAAGTCTCCGTCAGGCCAGCGACGGATCCGCCTGCTTGCAGGCCTCGATGAGGCCCTGCACCGACGCCACGGACTTGGCCAGCATCTCCTTTTCGGCGTCGTCCGTCGTGAACTCGACGATCTTCTCGACGCCGCCGGCGCCGATCAGGGCGGGCAGGCCGACGTAGAGGTCGTTCAGGCCGTATTCGCCCGCGGCCCAGACGGCGCAGGGCAGGACGCGCTTCTGGTCCAGCAGGTAGGAGCGCGCCATCGCCACAGCCGATTCCGCCGGGGCGTAGAAGGCCGAGCCGGTCTTCAGCAGAGCCACGATCTCGCCGCCGCCCTTGCGGGTGCGTTCGACGATGGCGTCCAGATCGGCCTGGGTCAGGAAGCCGGCCTTGACCGCGTCGGGCAGGGGCAGGCCGCCGACGGTGGAGTGGCGCACCATCGGCACCATGTCGTCGCCGTGACCGCCCAGGGTCCAGGCGTGGACGTCCTGGATCGACACGCCGGTCTTCTCGGCCAGGAAGGCGGCGAAGCGCGCGGAGTCCAGCACGCCGGCCATGCCGACGACCTTCTCCTTCGGCAGGCCCGAGAACTTCTGCAGGGCCCAGACCATGGCGTCGAGCGGGTTGGTGATGCAGATGACGAAAGCGTTCGGGGCGTGTTTGGCGATGCCCTCGCCCACGGCCTTCATGACCTTCAGGTTGATGCCAATCAGGTCGTCGCGGCTCATGCCCGGCTTGCGCGGCACGCCGGCGGTGACGATGCAGACGTCGGCGCCCGCGATGTCGGCATAGTCGTTGGCGCCCTTCAGCGACACGTCCTGGCCGAACACGGCGGAACCCTGGAAGATGTCCAGCGCCTTGCCCTGCGGCGTGCCCTCGGCGATGTCGAACAGGATCACGTCGCCCAGCGCCTCGCGCGCGCAGATGTGGGCCAGGGTGCCGCCGATCATGCCGGCGCCGATGAGGGCGATCTTGGCGCGTGCCATTGGGTACGTCTCCATTCTTGGGCCTATCGCTCGCGACGCGGTCGCTCGCTGCTTGAGGCCGGGTGTCCGGGAAGGATGGCGCGGGTCTAGACCCCGTGCGGCGTGGCCGCAAGTTCACGCGGCTGTGTCCGCTCGCCGACGTTTGCCGCCTTGTCCCGGCCGCGCCGCGCGTGCCAGCGTCGCCGTGGCCATGACGGCCGAGGGAGCGAGCGAATGGCGCACAAGTTCGAGATCTACAAGGACAAGGCTGGCGAGTTCCGGGTCCGGTTCAAATACAATTCCGAGATCATCTTCTCGACCGAGGGGTACGTCGACAAATCGGGGGCCAAACGGGCGATCGAGTCGATCAAGAAGCACGTCGGCGACGCCGAGGTCGTGGACCTCGATTGACCCGCGACGGCGGCGGCGAACTGGTCGCGCCGGACGCGGTCCCCGCGGACCTCGTCCGGGTCGCCGACGCCCGCGCGGTGCGGGCGGAAGTGGAGGCGTGGCGCGCGCGGATGCTGCGGCCGCCGGGGCTGTGGGACAGGGCGACCCGGGGTACGCAGGACCGCATCAACCGGGTGATCCCGGAGCGGGTGCATGCGGCCGTCACGGCCGGGGTCGAGGCCATGACCAAGGGCATCCTGACCGGTGCCGACGTTTTGGCCCGCCCGGCGCCGCGCGGCTCGCTGGCGGCGGCCGAGGCGCGGTCGCGCGCGATCCTGAAGGCGCACCGCAATGCCGCCAGCGTCGAGGGCGGGGTGGCCGGGGCCGGCGGTTTCCTGCTGGCGGCGGCGGATTTTCCCGCCCTGATGGCCATCAAGGTGCGCATGCTGGCCGAGATCGTCGCCGCCCACGGCTGGGGCGGCGGCGCGGCGCGCGAGCGGCTGTTCCTGTTGCACGTCTTCCACCTGGCCTTCGCCAGCGCGCGGCGACGGCCCGAGGCGCTGCGGGCTCTGGACGACTGGATCGCAGGGGTGAACCCGCCGGATCTGGTGGCCGATTACGACTGGCGCACCTTCCAGATCGAGTACCGCGACCACATCGACCTGGCCAAGCTGGCGCAGATGCTGCCCGTGGTGGGGGCCCCGGTGGGGGCGGTGGTGAACTGGCGCCTGACCGAACGTCTGGGCGAGACGGCCATCATGGCCTGCCGGATGCGCTGGCTGGCGGAGGGTTAGTCGGCCTCGGGCGGTGGAGCCCAGTTCGGGTCGGTGACCGGAAACCAATCGGCCGCCAGATCGCGCCACTCCGGATTCTCCCGCTCGATCAGCGCCAACTTCCAGTCCCGCAGCCACTTCTTGATTCGGCGCTCCCGGCGGATCGCATCGACGACCCAGACGTGCCGTTCGAACCAGACCAACTCCGTGCAATCATCCTCCGGCGAGCGCAGCGAGACCGGGGGGCCCAGCGGCGCCGAAGGTGACCTGCCCGCTCCGGCGCTGGAGGTTGGGGTTTCGACGCTTCGCGTCGCCGCTGGGTGGCCCGGTCGAGCCGGGCCATGACGAAAGGAAAGGGGTCAGTCCCGCTCATCGACCTCGGCGGGACGGACGGCACGCAGCCAGCCGTCGGTCAGGCGCACCTCCGGCACGGCCTCGCGGGTGAAGGGCAGGTACCAGGTGGGGCCGCCCTCGGCGGGCGCGATCTCCAGCATGTCGCCGGCGCCGAAATTGGGAACCGACTTCACCGTGCCGATCACGTGGTCGTCGGCGTCGCGGGCGGTCAGGCCGATCAGGTCGGTGAGGTAGAACTCGTCCTCGTCGTCGGGCGGCGGCAGCCGGTCGCGGGGGACGAACAGTTTCAGCCCACGCAGGGCGTCGGCCTGTTCCTTGGTGGCGATTTCCTTCGCCCGGCCGACGATCGCCGTCTTCTCGGGGCGGCCCGACGTCAGCGTCAGGCCGACGGAGCCGTCGACGCGCAGCAGCGGGCCATAGTCCAGCAGGGCCATGGGATCGGCCGTCCAGGCGGTGACGCGCACCTCGCCCTTCACGCCGAAACCACCGGCGACCTGGGCGACGAGGATGAGGTTGTGATCAGTCATGCGGAGCGCCGGATAGCAGAAAGGGCGACGTCGAACGACGCCGCCCTCTCAGTTTGCCTGAATGCGAAGGGCGATCAGCCCTCGGCCTTCTCCTCGGTGGCCTCTTCGGCGGCGGGGGCTTCCTCGGTGGCCGGAGCTTCCTCGGCGGCGGCTTCGGCCGGGGCCTCTTCCGACGTGGCTTCGGCTTCGGCGGCCGGGGCTTCCTCGGTCACTTCCGGCTCGGGGGCCGGCGGCGCGTTCCGGGCCGCTTCGGCGGCGGCGGCGGCTTCTTCCTTGGCGCGGGCGGCGGCCTCGGCGGCCTCGACCTTGGCGGCGGCTTCGGCTTCCAGACGGTCGGCTTCGCGCTGGGCGCGCTCGGCGGCGCGTTCCTGGGCCTTCTTGCCCGGCTCGGCCTTCTTCAGGTTCTGGCCCTGGGTCCACTTGACCTTGTCGGCCAGGGTCTCGTCCTGCGACAGGAACCGGGCGACGCGGTCGGTCGGCTGGGCGCCCTTGCCCAGCCATTCGGCGATGCGATCGGCCTTCAGGTTGACGCGCTTCTGCTCGCCGTCGCGCGGCAGCATCGGGTTGTAGGTGCCGACGCGCTCGATGAACTTGCCGTCGCGCGGCGAGTGGGAGTCGGCGACGACGATGTAGTAGTAGGGGCGCTTCTTGGCGCCGCCGCGGGCCAGACGGATCTTCAGCATTTTCGGTCTCTTTCTTCGGAAGTCAGGTCTTCTTGGTGGGTAGGCCGGGCAGGCCGGGGAGGCCGCCCGGAAGGGCTCCGCCGCCCAGTCCGGCGAGCCGGTCCTGGATGGCCTTGAGTTCGTCGGCCGAGGGTTCGGCCATCTTGCCGCCGCCCATCGCCTTGAGGCGCGCCATGTCGGGGCCGCCCATGCCGCCGGGGCCGCCGCCGAGGCCACCCAGCATGGTGGCCATCTGCTGCATCTTCTTGGGTCCGCCGCGCGACAGCGACTTCACCATGTCGGCCATCTGGCGGTGCTGCTTCAGCAGGCGGTTGACGTCCTGCACCTCGACGCCGGCACCCGCGGCGATGCGCTTCTTGCGGCTGGCATTCAGCAGGTCTGGCTTCTTGCGCTCGGCCTTGGTCATCGACGAGATGATGGCTTCCTGACGCGCGATCATGCGGTCGTCGACGCCGCTGTCGGCCATCTGGGCCTTCATCTTCGCCACGCCGGGCAGCATGCCCATGATGCCCTGCAGCCCGCCCATGCGCTTCATCTGCTGCAGCTGGCCGGCCAGGTCGTTCAGGTCGAACTGTCCCTTGGCCAGCTTGCGGGCCATGGCCTCGGCCTTGGACTGGTCGAGCTCCTGGCTGGCCTTCTCGACCAGGGCCACGATGTCGCCCTGGCCCAGGATGCGGCCGGCGACGCGGCGGGCGTCGAAGACGTCCAGCGCATCGACCTTCTCGCCGGCGCCCAGGTATTTGATCGGCAGGCCGGTGACGGCCCGCATCGACAGCATGGCGCCGCCGCGGCCGTCGCCGTCGGCGCGCGTCAGGACCAGACCGGTCAGCGGCAGACGTTCGTGGAAGGCCCGGGCGGTGCGGACGGCGTCCTGACCGGTCAGGCTGTCGGCGACCAGCAGGGTCTCGACGGGGTTGGCGACGGCGGCGACCTCGGCCACCTCGGCCATCAGGGCCTCGTCCAGGGTGATGCGGCCGGCGGTGTCGAGGATCAGGACGTCGAAGCCCTGAAGCTTTGCCGACGACAGGGCCCGACGGGCGATCTGGACCGCGCTCTCGCCCGCCACGATCGGCAGGGTCGCGACCTCGATCTGCTTGCCCAGGGTGGCCAGCTGTTCCATCGCCGCCGGACGCCGCGTGTCCAGCGAGGCCATCATGACCTTCTTGCGATCGAACTTCGTCAGCCGCAGCGCCAGCTTGGCCGAGGTCGTCGTCTTGCCCGAGCCCTGAAGGCCGGCCATCAGGATGACGGCGGGCGGGGCGGCGTTCAGATTGATGCCGACCGGCTCCTCGCCGCCCAGCATCTCGATCAAGCCGTCGTAGACGATCTTGACCACCTGGTCGGCCGGCTTGACCGAGCGGATGACCTCCTCGCCGGTGGCGCGCTCGGTGGCGAAGGCGATGAAGTCCTTGACGACGGGCAGGGCGACGTCGGCCTCGAGCAGGGCCACGCGCACTTCGCGCATCGCCTCGGCCACGTCCTTTTCGGACAGGGCGCCGCGACCGGTGATCCGGTCGAAAACGCCTGTCAGCCGCTCGTTCAGAGCCTCGAACATCCGCACCTCGTCAGGGCGCAAAACGACCTCAGCCCCAGTGGACGTATGACGTCGACTGGGGTCCTCCCCATCCTCGTCCCGGTGCAGACCGAGGGTCGTGATGGGGGAGGCGCGAGGAAAATTGCGCCGGAAGCGGCGGCTTATGGCGGAAAACCGGGGCGGAGACAAGGCGGGCGGCCCGTGCCGCCTGATCGCCGTTCAGCTTTCGTCGAATTCACGCGGCGTCACCATTCCGCCTTCGGTTTCGCAACATGCCGCAACGAAGCGTCGCCATTGAAGCGGGGTCGCCGGCAAGAGCGACGATTCCTCCTCAGGAGCCCCCGATGAAGACGCTGATCCTGGCCGCCGCCGCGGCCCTTTCCCTGGCCGCCCCGGCCGTGGCCGCCGACCCGCTGCGCATCTCGCTGGCCGACCTCGACCTGGGCACCGCCCGGGGCGCGGCCGAACTGGACGCCCGCATCGATGCCGCCGCCGACGCCCTGTGCCACGACGCCCGTCGCCCGGGCAGCCGCCTGTCGGACCGGGCGTACTGTGAGGCCGGCGTGCGGGCGGAGGTGATGGCCGCCCTGCCGCGCCGCGCGCACGCCGACTATGTGCGGGCCACGGACCTGCTGACGGTGCGCGTGCCCTCCGCCGAACGGTGATCACGTCGCCGGATGCGAAAAGGCCCCGACGGGAAACCGCCGGGGCCTTTCCTTTGGCGCTACCGCTCGGCCCGCGAGGCCTCGCTGCTTGAGCGCGGTTCAGCGTGGCGCCCTCAAGCAGCGAGCGACCGCGTCGCGAGCGGCAGGGCGGCTCAGCTCGTCGGGAAGCCCCGGACCTTCAGCAGGGCCGAGACGTCCGGGTCGCGGCCGCGGAAGCGGCGGTAGGCCTCGGCGCGGTCGGTGGTGTTGCCCTCCGCCAGGATGATCTCCTTGTAGCGGCGGCCGATCTCCGGATTGAAGACATCACCCGACTCCTCGAAATAGGCCCAGGTGTCGGCGTCCATGACCTCCGACCACAGATAGCTGTAGTAGCCGGCCGAGTAGGCATCGGACGTGAACAGGTGATTGAACTGCGGCAGGCGGTGCCGCATCACGATCTCCCTGGGCATGCCGTAGCGGGCCAGGCTCTCGCGCTCGAAGGCGTCGATGTCGGCCGGCGGCTCCGCGCGGGTGTGCAGGTCCATGTCGACCAGGGCCGACGACAGGTAGCTGACGGTGGCATAGCCCTGGTTGAACGTCGCCGCGGCCTCGATCTTGTCGACCAGGGACTGCGGCATCGGCTGGCCGGTCTCCACGTGCTTCATGTAGCCATCGAGGATCGGGCGGCTCAGCACCCAGTGCTCGTGCACCTGCGACGGATACTCGACATAGTCGCGCGGCGTGCCGGCCAGCGAGGGGTAGGTCACCTGCGACGACAGGCTGTGCAGGGCGTGGCCGAACTCGTGGAACAGGGTCTCGGCGTCGTCCAGCGAGATCAGCAGCGGGGCACCACCCTCGGCCTTGTTGAAGTTGTTGTTGTTGGACGACAGCACGTTCTTGACGCCGTCATAGGTCGAGTAGCCGCGATAGCTGGTCGCCCAGGCACCCGAGCGCTTGCCCGTGCGGTTGAAGTCGTCCGAGTAGAACAGGCCGACGTGGCTGCCGTCAGACTTGTTCTTCACCTCGAACACCTCGACGTCCGGGTGGAACACCGGAACCGTGCCGGGCGCCAGCTTGACGAAGTCGAAGCCGTACAGCCGGCCCGCCATGTAGAAGGCGCCCTGCTTGACCGCGTTCAGCTCGAAGTAGGGTTTGATCTCGTTCTGATCGAGGTCGTACTTCGCCTTCCGGACCTTCTCGGCGTAGTAGAGATAGTCCCACGGCTCGATGTCGTGGCCGGCGATGGCGCGCATGTCGGCCACCTCTTCCGCCACCCGGGCCACGGCCGGGCGCCAGACGCGCATCATCAGATCCATGGCCGCCGCAGGCGTCTTGGCCATGGTATCCTGCATGCGCCACTCGGCGTGGTTGGCGTAGCCCAGCAGCTTCGCCCGCTGGGCCCGCAGGCGCACGATCTCGGCGATCGTCGCATTGGTGTCGTTGGCGTCGCCATTGTCGCCGCGGTTGACGAACTTGCGCCACACGGTCTCGCGCATGTCGCGGTCGTCGGCGAGCGTCAGGAAGGGGTCGACGCTGGAACGCGTGTTGACGATGGCCCAGCCCTCGAGATTGCGGGCCCGGGCCGCGGCGGCCGCGCCGGCCTTGTCCGAGGCGGGCAGGCCCGCCACGCCGGACTCGTTCGGGATGTGGATCCAGGCGTTCTCGTCGGCCACGACCTTCTGACCGAAGCTGGTGAAGGCGTTGGACAGGGCGGTGTTGATGCGGCCCAGCTCGGCCTTGCCAGCGGCGTCCAGCGCGGCGCCGTTGCGCACGAAGCCGTCACGGCTGCGCTCGGCGATACGCTTCTGCTCGGCCGTCAGCCCCATGGCGTCGGCATTGTCCGCAACGGTCTTGATCCGCTGGAACAGCTTCTCGTTGAAGGTGATCTCGTTGCCGGCCTGGGTCAGCAGCGGCGCGACCTCGCGCTGCACCGCCTGGTAGTCGGGCGAGCCGATGTTGCCGGTCATCACGCCGAACAGCGACAGGGCCCGGCCCAGCGGCTCGCCCGCCATCTGGTTGGTCACCAGGGTGTTGGCGAAGGTCGGCGGGGCGGGGTTGTCGGCGATGGCCGCGTATTCGGCGCGCTGCAGCTCGATCCCTTCGAGGATGGCCGCCTTCAGCTTGTCGGCCGTCACCTTGTCCCACGGGGGCACGCCCTCGAACGGACCCGTCCACTCCTGAAGCAATTCGGCACGCGGCGTCTGCACCGGCAGGACGGCGCGGGCCTCGGCGGCTTCGGCCTGCAGGGTGGCGACGGGCGTTCCGCCCATGCCACCGGCACCGGCCGCGGCGCAGCCCGTCAGGGCCAGCAGGCTGCCCCCGGCGATCAGGAAGTGGCGTCTTTTCATGACGAAGGGTCTCCGTGACTTTTTCGGTGGCGGACCTTGGACCCGCCCGGCCTGACTGTCACCTGAACGGGCCGTAATGTTCGACGGTGGCGCATGCGGCGCTTCGCCGCTAAACGGCGCGCCATGGCCATGGGCGTTTTCGATTCCGGCGTGGGCGGGCTGACCGTCCACCGCGAGCTGACGCGGCGGTTCCCGACCGCCGACTTCGTCTATCTGGCCGACCAGGCCCGGGCCCCCTACGGCGGGCGCGGCGGCGAGGAGATCGTGGATCTCACGCGCGCCGGCTGCGAGCGACTGGTGGACGCCGGGGCCAGCCTGCTGGTCCTTGCCTGCAACACGGCCTCGGCCATCGCCCTGCGTCGCCTGCAGCAGACGTGGATCCCCGAGGTCCGCGCGCGGACGGGACGGCCGATCAACGTGCTGGGCATCATCGTGCCCACCATCGAGGCGGCGACCGGCCTGCCCTGGGCCTATGAGGCCGAGCGCATCCGCGAGGAGGGCGAGAAGCGCGAGGCGATCGAGATCACCGGCGTCTTCTGCACCGCCGCCACGGCCATGAGCCGCGTCTATGAGATCGAGATCGACAAGCGCCGCGACGACCTGGCGGTCTTTTCCGAGCCCTGCCCGGGGCTGGCCGGCCTGATCGAGCTGGGCGCCCCGGACGAGGAGCTGGAGGTGGTGGTGCGCGACCACGTCGACGCCCTGCGCCGTCGCGTCGGGCGCCATCCGGACAAGGCCATCCTGGGCTGCACCCACTACGAGATCGTCGCCGACGTCTTTGCGCGCGCCCTGCCGGACGGCACGCCGCTGATCCACCAGCCCTCGGCGGTGGCCGACGCTCTGGACCGCTATGTGGCCCGGCATCCGGAGTACGACCTGGGCACGGGGGCGGGGCGGGTCTTCCTGACCACGGGTCAGCCGGGGCCGCAGAGCGAGCGGGTGTCGCGGTTCTGGGGCGCGCCCCTTACGTTCGAGCCGGCTTGACCGTTTCGTAGGTCAGGCGCTGGATGCGCTCGGGAGGACTTTCCATGCGCACCCTGATCATCGCCGCCGCGGCTCTGCTCGCCTGCGCCGCGCCTGCCGCCGCCGAGGTGGTGGAACGAGGGCCGGACCATTTCGTCCTGCAGTTCAAGGGCCCGCTGACGGCCACGCCGGAAGCCGCCTTTGCCTCGCTGGGCGAGATCGGCCAGTGGTGGGATTCCGCCCCCACCTGGTCAGGCGACGCCGCCAACCTGACGCTGCCGCTCGAGATGGGTGGATGCCTTTGCGAGGCCATGCCCGACGGCACGACGTTCGAGCATGGGCGCGTGGCGTCGCTGTTCCCCGAGCGGTCAGTCGCCCTGAACGCACCGCTGGGGCCGCTCAAGGACATGGCGACCTCGGCTGTACTGGTCTTCAGCTGGTCGCCGCTGTCGGAGGGCCCGGCGCTGGCCATGACCTTCGTGGTGCGCGGTCCCGGCGTGGGTGCCTATGCAGAGGCCGTCGATCAGGTGATGGGCGGGCAGTTCGCCCGCTGGAGCGACCACCTGCGGCCGGGAGCCGCCGGCTGATCTCAGGCCTGGGCCAGCGCGGCCTCTGACGCCACGATGCGGCCGGCGGCGTGGACGACGGCGCCGATGCGCAGGGCGGCCTGGACCTGGGGCGCGGTGACGCCGTGCTTGCGCAGTTCGGCCTCGTGGGCGTCCAGGCAGGCGCCGCAGCCGTTGATGGCCGAGACGGCGGTGCACCACAGCTCGAAGTCGACCTTCACCACGCCCGGGTTGGCGATGACGTTCATGCGCAGGCGGGCGGGGATGGTCGCGTACTCCTGGTTCTTCATCAGGTGCAGGGCGCGGTAATAGATGTTGTTCATGCCCATGACGGCGGCGGCGGACTTGGCCGCGGTCATCGCCTCGGGCGTCAGCACGGTCGCGGCCTGGGCCTCGATCAGCTTCACCAGCGGCGCGACGCCCAGCGAGTGCGCCGAGGCCAGGAAACAGCCCCACTTCTGCTGGTCGTTCAGCGTCGTCTCATTGGCGAGCGACGACAGGTTCAGGGAGATGTCCTTGGCATAGGCCGGGATCAGATCGCGCAGGGCGTCCAGCGACATGGGATGTTTCCTTCGGAAGCGGCTACCGCTCGCGCCGCGGGCGCTCGCTGCTTGAGCCGCAGGATCAGCGCTCCGCGCTTGGGCAGCGAGACGCCGCGCGTCGAGCGGTAGCGCACGAAAGGTGGAGCGAGCGGGGAAAGGCGGCGACGATCGCCGCCGCCCTCCCCAATCGCGGCCGCCGCCTTTACGCGGCGAGCGTCTCGCCGCCGACGGGGCGGTTGCAGGCGCACAGCTCGTCGGTCTGCAGGGCGTCGACGACACGCAGGGTGTCGGCCGGGGCGCGACCCACGTTCAGGTTGGTGACGTAGACGTGCTGCACGACGTTGTGCGGATCGACCACGAAGGTGGCGCGCAGGGCGACGCCTTCGGCTTCGTCGAGCACGCCCAGGGCGCGGGCGAAGACGCCGCCGTTGTCGGCGAACTGCCAGATCGGCAGCTTGTTCAGGTCGGCGTGGTCGCGACGCCAGGCCAGCTTGACGAACTCGTTGTCGGTCGAACCGCCCAGCACGACGGTGTCGCGGTCGTCGAAGTCACGTGCCAGCGAGGCGAACTCGGCGATCTCGGTCGGGCACACGAAGGTGAAGTCCTTGGGGTAGAAGAAGATCACCTTCCACTTGCCCTCGAACGAGGCCTTGGTGATCGGCTCGAACGCCGAGACGCCGTTCTCCTCGTGGCTGTTGAAGCCGGGCTTCACGCCGATGATCTTGAAATCAGGCAGGGTCTGGCCGACGCCGAGCATGGGAAACTCCGATTTTGATGGATGCGGTTCGGCGGGGGGAGCCGCCGTCGGCGCGGTAGATGGAATGCTGCGACTGCGAAGTCAAATGGATCGTTTCGCAGGTGCGAAGAACTTGCGCTTATGACGCGTCCATAAACTGAACTGTCATCCAGCATGAAATCTATCGATTTGCCTTTGACTGGGCGGGGCCTAGGGTGGCGGCTTCCCAGGAAAGAAGAGGCCAGTCATGGACGGAAACGACCGCAGCCCGCTGAGCGATCCCAGCAAGAAGCCCGCCGCCTTGCGGAGCCTGCTGGGCCGCACCAACCGTGACTGGTGGCCCAATCATCTGTCGACCGAAATCCTGCACCAGCAGGGCAAGTCGGGCGATCCGATGGGCGACGACTTCGACTATGCCGAGGCGTTCCAGAAGCTGGACTATGCGGCGGTCAAGCGCGACCTCCACGCCCTGATGACCGACAGCCAGCCGTGGTGGCCGGCGGACTATGGCCACTACGGCCCCTTCTTCATCCGCATGGCGTGGCACTCGGCGGGTACTTATCGCACCGGTGACGGTCGTGGTGGCGCGGGCGCGGGCCAGCAGCGGTTCGCCCCGCTGAACTCCTGGCCGGACAACGGCAATCTGGACAAGGCGCGCCGTCTGCTGTGGCCGATCAAGCAGAAGTACGGGGCCAACCTTTCGTGGGCCGACCTGATGATCCTGGCCGGCAACGTGGCCATCGAATCGATGGGCGGGCCGGTGTTCGGTTTCGGCGGCGGCCGCGCCGACGTGTGGGAGCCCGAGAAGGACGTCTACTGGGGCACCGAGGAACAGTGGGTCGGCGACGAGGGCAATGAGACCCGCATCCAGCCCGACAAGGAGATGGCGCTGGAGGAGCCGCTGGCCGCGATCCAGATGGGCCTGATCTACGTCAACCCGGAGGGGCCGGGCGGCATCCCCGACGCCCTGCAGTCCGCGCGCGACATCCGCGAGACCTTCGCCCGCATGGGCATGAACGACGAGGAGACGGTCGCCCTGACCGCCGGCGGCCACACCTTCGGCAAGGCGCACGGTGCCGGCGACGCCAAGAAGGTGGGCGTGTCTCCGGAAGGTGCCGACATCGCCCAGCAGGGACTGGGCTGGGTCTCCGGCCACGAGAGCGGCATGGGTGACCACACCATCACCTCGGGCATCGAGGGCGCCTGGACGCCGACGCCGATCACCTGGGACATGACCTATTTCGACATGCTCCTTGACCATGAGTACGAGCTCACCCGCAGCCCGGCCGGCGCCAAGCAGTGGCACCCGGTCGGCGATCCGGCCGACACCCTGGCCCCCGCCGCGCACACGCCCGGCAAGCGCGTGCCGACCATGATGACCACCGCCGACATGGCGATGAAGGTCGACCCGTCCTATCGCGCCGTGATGGAGAAGTTCCGGGCGGATCCCGCCTATTTCGGCGACGCCTTTGCCCGCGCATGGTTCAAGCTGTGCCACCGCGACATGGGGCCCAAGGCCCGCTATCACGGGCCGGAAGTGCCGGCCGAGGACCTGATCTGGCAGGATCCGATCCCGGCGCACACCGGACCGAAGCTGACCGACGCGGAGGTGGCGTCGCTGAAGGCCGCCATTGCCTCTTCCGGCCTGTCGGTCGCCGAACTGGTCCGCACGGCCTGGGCCTCGGCCGCGACCTGGCGCGGGTCGGACCACCGGGGCGGCGCCAACGGCGCGCGCATCCGTCTGGCCCCGCAGAAGGACTGGGACGTCAACGAGCCGGCCAAGCTGTCGAAGGTGCTGTCGGTCTATGAGGGCATCAAGGCGTCGTCCGGCCTGAACGTCTCGATCGCCGACCTGATCGTGCTGGGCGGCGGCGTGGGCGTGGAGCAGGCTGCCCGGGCCGCGGGCCACGAGGTGACGGTGCCCTTCGCGCCGGGCCGCACCGACGCGACGCAGGCGCAGACCGACGTCGAGGGCTTCAAGGTGCTGGAGCCCCGCGCCGACGGTTTCCGCAACTATCTGCAGGTGCGTTTCAACGTGCCGACGGAAGAGCTGCTGATCGACCGGGCGCAGCTGCTGGGCCTGACCGCCCCGCAGATGACCGTTCTGGTCGGCGGTCTGCGTGTGCTGGGCGTCAATCACGGCGACAGCGCCAACGGCGTGCTGACCGACCGCAAGGGTCAGCTGACGAACGACTTCTTCGTCAACCTGCTGGACATGCGGACGGCCTGGAAACAGGTCGACGACAGCGGTGACGAGACCTTCGTCGGCTCGGACCGGACCACCGGCGAGAAGCTGTGGACGGCGACGCGGACCGATCTGGTGTTCGGCGCCAACTCGCAGCTGCGCGCGCTGGCGGAGGTCTACGCCTCGTCCGATGCGGGCGAGAAGTTCGTGCGGGATTTCGTCTCGGCCTGGGTCAAGGTCATGGAGAACGATCGCTACGACCTGCCGCGGGCCCGCAAGAAGGCGCACGCGGTGGGCCAGGACTGAGGCTGATCATATCGGCGTGGCGCCGGGCATAGGATCGATCTATGTCCGGCGCCATGCTCCCCACCCTGCGACAGCTCCAGTACCTCAAGCTGCTGGCCGAGCACGGCTCGTTCAGCCGCGCGGCCGAGGCCGCCCACGTCAGCCAACCGGCCCTGTCCAGCGGGGTGCAGGAGCTGGAGCGCATACTCGGCGCGCCGGTGGTCGAGCGGACGCGGGGGGCCATCACCCTGACGGCCGTTGGGGCCGAGGCGGTGCGGCGGGCCGAGGACGTGCTGGCCCGCACCGAGGATCTGGTCGAGGCGGCCAAGAACGCGGGCAAGCCGCTGTCGGGCCGCTTCCGGCTGGGCGTCATCCCGACCATCGCCCCCTTCCTGCTGCCCGCGCGCCTGCCGGGACTGAAGACGGCACATCCCCAGCTGAAACTGTTCATCCGTGAGGACCTGACTCCGCGGCTGGTCGGCGAGCTGAAGGCAGGCCGCCTGGACGCGGCGGTGATTGCCCTCCCGTACGCCGCCGCCGGGCTGGATCACGCCCGGATCGGTGACGACGCCATCCTGGCGGTCGCCCCGGCGGGCCACCGGCTGGCGGGGGAGGGGCCGGTCAGGTCGGGTGCGCTGAAGTCCGAGGAGCTGATCCTGCTGGAGGACGGCCACTGTCTGCGGGATCAGGCGCTGGCGGCCCTGTCGCTGGAAGCCCCCAAGGGCGAGGATGTGTTCGCGGCGACCAGCCTGCACACCCTGGTGCAGATGATCTCGTCGGGACTGGGCGTCAGCTTCCTGCCGGAGATGGCGATCAAGGCGGGCCTGGCCGATACGCCGGGCGTCGTGGTGCGGTCGCTGGCGGGCGGGGCCGGAGGCGGGCCGAGCCGCGAGATCGTCGTGGCCTGGCGCAAGGGCTCCAGCCGGGCCGCGGAGGCGCGGCTGCTGGCCGAGGAACTGCGGCTGGATTGACCTTACGGCGAAGTCATCTGGATTGCCGAAATGTCACTAGGCCGTGGCGGATCGGCACGGCATCGATGGGGAAACCTCGTTCGCCCGGAATCGCCGAAATGAAGACCCTCGCTCCCGCCCTGATCGTCGCCGCCTTGGCGGCGACCGCCGCCTGCGCCCCCGTGGTGCAGGGCGGACCGCCAATGGACCTGCCCCCGGGCCTGGCCGAGACCGCGCAGATCGGCACGGTCTACATGTCCAGCGGGTGGCTGCAGGTCGAGGAGGACTTCTCGGACACGTTCGTTGAGGAGGTCGACGAGGAGATGCAGATGTGCGCCTACGGCACCTATCCGCTGGACCTGCGGCTGCACGTCGACGACGTGCGACGCGCGGATCGGCTGGGCGTGGCGCTGAACGGCGACGGCGTGCACACGATCCGCGCCACCGCGGAGCTGGTGGATCCGCGTCGGGACAACCTGATCGTTGGGCGCTATCCGCTGGTGGTCGACGTGCCCGCGGGCGGCCGCGTGGCCGGCATCTTCGGCGATCGGCAGATGATCGCGTCGGAAGCCTTCGGCCGCGCTCTGTGCGACGCCGCCTTCGCCCGAAATCCGCGTCGCCCCGGGCCGCACAACGCGACGCCGGGCTGATGCGCGCCCTCATCTGGGGCACCGCGCTGTTCGTGACGGGCTGCTCGGCCGAGTTCTGGGACATGAACCCGCCGACGCGGATCGCGATCGACGCCGACACGGCCGCGAATCTGCGCATCGACCGGATCGAGGTGCGCAGCAGCTACTACGATCCGCCGGACCCCTTCTCCCGGGCCTTCATCCCGGCGGCCAGGGAGCGCACCGACGCCTGCCTGACCGGATCGGTCGCGGGCACGGCCACCGTGTTCGTCCACGCGTTGGATCGCGGGTCCGACCTGACCGAAGGGCGTCTGTCGGGCAGCGTCGACGTCACCGATCGCCGCGGGCGCGTGCTGGCGCGCTTTCCCGTCACGCTGGAGCTGCCGGCCCACGGCGACGTGGAGGCGCGGCGACGAGCGGCCGGCGCGGGCTTCGGGGAGAGGATCTGCGGCGAGTTGGCCGTCCCCTGATCTTCGTCAGGCAGCGATCATCTTCTCCACCTCGCCCACCAGGTCACGCAGGTGGACGGGCTTGGACAGGACCTTGGCCTGGGGCGTGGCCTGGGCGGCGGACAGGGCGACGGCGGCGAAGCCGGTGATGAACATGATACGCAGGCCCGGCTGGCGCTGGGCGGCGACGCGCGCCACCTCGATGCCGTCGGCGCCCGGCATGACGATGTCCGTCAGCAGCAGGTCGTAGGGGCCGTGGTCCAGGGCGTCGATGGCGTCGTCGCCGTTCTCGCAGTCGACCACCGAATGGCCGGCCCGCTCAAGCGCGCGGGTGAGGAACCCGCGCAGCGAGGAATCGTCTTCCGCCAGAAGAATGCGCGCCATGTGCCGATCGACGTCCCCGTTCGTGAGCGCGCACCCTAGCCTCGCATCCGTAAACCGGCCATGAAAACCGGCGGATTCGCAGGGGGTTGGAGCGACGGTGTCGACGGCGGGCGACGAGGCGGACGGGAGGGGTGGGGCGCGGCCCGCGACGCGGTGGGTGTTCGCCTCGCCGCACTCCGGTACTCACCTGCCCGCAGACATGCGTCCGGCGCCGGGCCTGTCGAAGAGAAGCCTGAGAAGCGCCGAGGACGCTCTCGTCGACCGGTTGATCGAATCGGGCACCGGTCGCGGCGCGGCGCTGCTGCTGGGCGAAGTCAGTCGCGCCTGCGTCGACCTGAACCGGAGCCCTGATGAACTGGACCCGCTGCTGATCGAGGGACTGGAACCGGGGCGGCCCGTCTCGCCGCGGGCGGCGGCGGGGTACGGCGTGATCCCGCGCCTGTCCGGCGACGGGCGCGCGCTCAACTCGGGTCGGCTGTCACGAGCCGAGGCCGAAGCGCGGATCGCCACCTGGCACGCGCCCTATCACGCGCGGCTCGGCGCGCTGATGCACGCGGCGCGGAAGGCGCACGGGCGTGCGATCCTCGTGGACTGGCATTCCATGCCGGCACCGCGCGAACCGGGCGCGCCGCAGGTGGTGATCGGCGACCGGCACGGAGAAGCCTGCGCGCCGGAGCTGACGCGGCGCCTCCGGACGCTGTTGGAGGGCGAGGGATGGAAGGTGGCGCTGAATGCGCCGTATGCGGGCGGATGGTCGACCCAGATATGGGGACGTCCGGCGGACGGGTTCGAGGCGGTGCAGATCGAGATCGACCGCGGCCTGTACCTCGATCCTGTCAGCCTGCGGCCGGGACCCGGCTGGGCGCGCTGCAAGGCGGGCGTGGAACGCGTGATCGCGGCCCTGCTGGCCTGAAAAAAGGGCCGCGCCCGGAGGCGCGGCCTTGAAAGTCTATAGGGAGGAAACGCCCAGGAAGGGCATGACGCCCGAAGGCGTCACCGTGAAGTTAGGTTGCAGTGCACAATCCGTCAAGGCGCAATTGGCGGCCGCAGTTCACGACAAGTTACGAAAATTCGATGCGCCGACGAGTCATGTAACCGCTTTCAGCGGCGAAAATCCTCCAATGCTGACGCGGCGGCAAAAATTACCGCTGCAGATCGGGGTCCAACAGCCTGCGTGCGGCCCGTATGGCGCGGGCCGCGGGAGAGCCCGCCTGACGCCACAGCAGCAGGCTGAACGCCAGCACGACGCCGCCCGCCAGCCACCACGGCCCGAACAGCCAGGCCGCCGCCGCCAGCGCGAAATAATAGGCGCGAACGCCCTGACTGAAGGCCGACAACGCGGGGTTCAGCAGGTCCGCTGCCGCCGCGCCCAGAGCCACGCGATCCGCCTCGGTGTGAGCCTCCGGCGAGGCCCCGATCAGGGCCAGGGCATAGTTCATCTGTCGGATCGACCAGATGAAGTCGAGCAGGCCGCGCACCAGGCACAGCAGGATCAGCCCCAGCTTCAACTCCAGCAGGCGGCGCGGCACGCCCTCGGCCCCCACGGCGGCGAAGCCGTCCAGTGCCTGCTGCCCGCCGAACAGGATGCCGGCGACGGCCGCGATCAGCAGCAGGTTGGTCGAGGCGAAAAAGCCGCCGGAGTTGATAGTGTGGCCCATCAACTGACTGTCGACCAGGCGCGGCGCCTCGCGGTGGCTCATGGCCGTCATCCACACCCGGCGGATGACCATCATGTCGTCGTTGAGCGTACCGGTGCGCCGCGACAGCACCTCCAGAAGCGGGCCGTAGCCCAGCCAGCACAGGGCGAAGAGACCCAGTGCGAAGCCGTCCAGAAGGGTCATGCCGTCGTCTCCCGCGCGGGTCGTCCCGCCTTGCTTCGGCCCCGGGCCGGGACTATCACGCCGGCCTCCCCGTTTCGCAGTTGCACACTTAGGCCCGTCATGAACATCGACGCCATTCCCGTCGGCCCCAATCCGCCCTGGGACCTGAACGTCATCATCGAGATCCCGCAAGGGGGCCTGCCGGTCAAATACGAGATGGACAAGGCCTCGGGTGCCCTGTTCGTCGACCGCTTCCTGCACACGGCCATGTACTATCCGGCCAACTACGGCTTCGTGCCGCACACCCTGTCGGCCGACGGCGACCCGTGCGACGTGCTGGTGCTGAACCCCACGCCGGTAGTGCCCGGCTGCGTCATCCGCTCGCGCCCGATCGGCGTGCTGATCATGGAAGACGAGAAGGGCATGGACGAGAAGATCCTCGCCGTGCCGGTCGACGCCCTGCATCCCTACTACACCGACGTGGCCAGCTATCGTCAGCTGCCGGCCATCATGATCGAGCAGATCGAGCACTTCTTCCTGCGCTACAAGGATCTGGAGAAGGGCAAGGACACCACGGTCAAGCGCTGGGGCGACGCGGGTGAGGCCGCCGAGCTGATCTCGCAGGGCATGCGGGCCCACCAGGACAAGCTGAAGGCCGACGGCAAGTCCGGCGCGGCCAACGCGGCCTGAGCGACATGAGCGCCCCCGCCGCCCTGCCTCATCTGGAAGCGGTCGCCGGGGACTATGACGTCCTGTTCTGCGACGTCTGGGGCGTGATCCACAACGGCCGCGAAAGCTGGCCCGCGCCGCTCGCCGCGCTGACCCGCTTCCGCGAAGGCGGCGGCAGGGTCGTGCTGGTCTCGAACTCGCCGCGGCCCTCGTCGGATGTGATCGCCCAGCTGGACCGGCTGGGCGTGCCGCGCGAGAGCTGGGACGCCTTCGTCACCTCGGGCGACGCCACCCGTATGGTGCTGGCCGAACGGGCACCCGGCCCGGCCTGGGTCATCGGCCCCGACCGGGACTGGCCGCTGTATGAGGGGCTGGGCCTGACGACCGCGCATGGTGCGGAAGACGCCGCCTTCATCTCGGTGACCGGCCCTTACGACGACGCCACCGAAACGCCCGAGGACTACCGCGAGCGGTTCCTGCCCGCCGCGGCGCGGGGGATCGAGATGATCTGCGCCAACCCGGACAAGGTCGTCCGCAAGGGCGACGACCTGATCTATTGCGGCGGCGCGCTGGCCGACCTGTATGCCGAGCTGGGCGGGCCCGTGACGCTGGCGGGCAAGCCGTTCGCGTCGATCTATGACCTGTCGATGATCGAGGCGGAGCAGCTGCTGGGCCGGCCGGTGGATCGGGCGCGGGTCCTGTGCGTCGGCGACGGCGTGGTCACGGACGTGAAGGGTGCCAACGACCAGGGGCTGGACTGCCTGTTCGTCGCCGCGGGCATCCACGACGCGGCGGCGGGCGACGACGGCCTGCTGGATCCGGCGCGGGCGAAGGCCCTGCTGGACGCCGAGGGGCTGACGGCCCGGTATGCGGCGCTCGAACTGACCTGGTGAGAGTGGCCAAAGCGGGCGGACGCGGCTAAGCCCCGGGCATGACCCAGAGCGTTCAGGCCCATCCGTCCGGCGGCTACATCCTCGAGGAACTGTCGGTCGGCATGACCGCCGAGAAGGCCGTCCCGGTCGACGAGGCCCGCATCCTGCAGTTCGCCGAGGCCTCGGACGACTTCAACCCCCTGCACGTCGACGAGGCGTTCGCCTCGAAGACCGCCTATCGCGGCCGCATCGCCCACGGCCTGCTGTCGGCCTCGTTCGGCTCGGCCGTGGTGGGCATGATCCTGCCGGGTGCCGGATCGATCTTCCTCAGCCAGGCCACCAGCTTCCACAAGCCGGTGCGCATCGGCGACGTGGTGATCGCGCGCGTCACCGTGGCCTCGATCGACCCCGAGAGCGCGCGGGTCGTCCTGCGCTGCGAGGGACTGGTGGGGGACGACGTGGTGCTGGACGGCGAGGCCACAGTGCGCGTGCCGCGGCGCCGGCGACCGGCCCGGGACTGAGCATGACCGCCCGCATCGTCCGGGACTGGCGCGATCTGCCGGCCGAACTGAAGGGTGCGGCCGTGGCGGTCGGCGCCTTCGACGGCGTGCACCGCGGCCATCAGGCGGTAATCGGCCAGGCGCGCGCGGCGGCCGACCGCCTCGGGGCACCACTGGCCGTGGTCAGTTTCGATCCCCATCCCCGTCGCTGGTTCCAGCCCGAGGCCGCCCCCTTCCGCCTGATGACGCCCGAGCAGATGGCGCGGGCGCTGGGCGATCTCGGCGTGGAGACGCTGTACCTCCTGCCCTTCGACGCGGAGATGGCGGCGATGAGCCACGAGGCCTTCGCCGGGGAGGTGTTGGCCGGGTCTCAAGCAGCGCAAGGCGCGGTAGGCCGGCGAGATGGTCTCGGCATTCGCCATGCTGCCGTCGGTTTCGACTTCACCTTCGGCAAGGGCCGCACGGGCTCGCCCGAGGCGCTGCGGGCGCTGGGCGAACGGCTGGGCTTCACAGTCTCCACGACCGACCGGATCGATGACGCAGGTGGGCTGAAGCTGTCGTCCAGCGCGGTGCGCGAGGCCCTGAACGCCGGCGACATGGCGCGCGCCGCTGCAATCCTTGGTCGGCCTTTTGCAATCCAGGGCGAGGTGATCCACGGCGACAAGCGCGGCCGCACGATCGGCGTACCGACCGCCAATGTGCCGCTGGCCGACTACATGCGCCCCGCCTTCGGGGTCTATGCGACGCGCACGCGGCTGGACGACGGGCGGGTGGTGGACGGCGTCGCCAACCTAGGCCTGCGCCCGATGTGGCGGCTGGAGGAGCCCCTGCTGGAGGTCTGGCTGTTCGACTTCGACGGCGATCTGTACGGCCAGACGATCGAGACAGAACTGGTCGCCTTCCTGCGCCCCGAAATGAGTTTCGACGGGCTGGAACCGCTGAAGGCGCAGATCGACGCGGACGCGGCCGCGGCGCGGACGGCACTGGCGAACGCCCCGCGCGGCTGATAGACCGCGAGCACCATGACCGTCCGCGTGTTTCGCCCGATTTCGATTAGCCGCCCGGCGTAGCGCCGCAGGGCTGATGGCCCCGCGCTCGCCGGGACGATTTCGACCTCACGCGAACGATCCAACGACGAGAAACTCATGGCCGACGCCGGCGACACCTCCCCTGCCTCCACGCGCGACTGGCGCGAGACCGTCTTCCTGCCGGAGACGCCGTTCCCGATGCGCGGCGGCCTGCCCCAGAAGGAGCCGGAGATCCTGGCGAAATGGGGCGACCTGTACGGTGACCTGCGCAAGCTGCGTCAGTCGCAGGACGCGCCTCTGTTCGTGCTGCACGACGGCCCGCCCTATGCCAATGGCGACATCCACATCGGCCATGCGCTGAACAAGACACTGAAGGACTTCGTGGTCCGGTCGCAGTTCCTGCTCGGGAACGACGTCGACTACGTGCCCGGCTGGGACTGCCACGGCCTGCCGATCGAGTGGAAGATCGAGGAGCGGTTCCGGTCCGAGGGCAAGCGCAAGGACGAGGTGTCCAAGGCCGCCTTCCGCGCCGCCTGCCGCGAGTATGCGACGGGCTGGATCGACGTGCAGATGGCGCAGTTCAAGCGTCTGGGCGTGCTGGGCGACTGGGCCAACCGCTACGCCACCATGGACTTCGGCACCGAGGCGGCGATCGTCGCGGAGTTCCACAGGTTCAAGAATTCGGGCCAGCTGTATCGCGGCTCCAAGCCGGTGATGTGGTCGCCGGTGGAGCGCACGGCGCTGGCCGACGCCGAGATCGAATACCACGACCACGTCAGCCCCACCGTCTGGGTCAAGTTCCCCGTTACGGGCGCGACCGACGACCACGACGACGACCTGCTGGCCTTCCGCCACGCTACCCCTTCGGTGGTGATCTGGACCACCACGCCGTGGACCATCCCCGCCAACCGGGCGATCAGCTATGGCCCCGAGATCAGCTATGGCCTGTACGAGGTCACGGCGATGGAGGCGGGGCTGGAGTTCGAGCCCTGGGCCAAGCCGGGCGACCGGCTGATCCTGGCCGACAAGCTGGCCGAGGACGTGTTCAAGGCGGCAAAGATCGCCACCTGGACGCGGATCGACGCGATCAATCCGTCGGGTCTGGAATGCGCCCATCCGCTGGCGGCGCTGCATCCCGGTTACGGCTATTCGGTGCCGCTGCTGGCGGGCGACCACGTCACCGACGACGCGGGCACGGGCTTTGTGCACACCGCGCCCGGCCACGGTGCCGACGACTATGAGGTGTGGAAGGCGCACGGCCACCACGAGGTGCCCGACACGGTCGACCCGGACGGCGCCTACTATCCGTCGGTGCCGCTGTTCGCGGGCCTGAAGGTCATCGAGACCGAGGGCAAGAAGGACAAGATCGGCAAGTTCGGCCCGGCCAACAAAACGGTGACCGAGGCCCTGATCCAGGCTGGCAACCTGCTGGCGCGCGGGCGCTTGGAGCACTCCTATCCGCACAGCTGGCGCTCCAAGGCCCCGGTCATCTTCCGCAACACTCCGCAGTGGTTCATCCGCATGGACCAGCCGCTGAAGGCCGGCGACACCCTGCGCGAACTGGCGCTGAAGGCGATCGACGACACCGCCTTCCACCCGGCGGCGGGCAAGAACCGCATCCGGTCGATGGTCGAGGGGCGGCCCGACTGGCTGATCAGCCGCCAGCGCGCCTGGGGCACGCCGCTGGCCATGTATGTGGACAGGCACACCGGCCAGCCGCTGCACGACGACGAAGTCGACGCGCGCATTCTCGCCGCCGTCCGCGAAGGCGGGGCTGACGCCTGGTTCGATCGGCCCGACGCCGACTTCCTGGGCGTCCACGACCCGGCGAACTACGAGAAGATCACCGACATCCTGGACGTCTGGTTCGACAGCGGGTGCACCCACGCCTTCACCCTGGAGGGCCGGGCCGACAGCCACTGGCCGGCGGACCTGTATCTGGAAGGGTCGGACCAGCATCGCGGCTGGTTCCAGTCCAACCTGCTGGAAGGCTGCGGCACCCGCGGCCGCGCGCCTTATCGCGCCGTCCTGACCCACGGCTTCACCCAGGACGAGAACGGGGAGAAGATGTCCAAGTCGCGGGGCAACACGACCGACCCCGCGACGGTCATCAAGGAAAGCGGTGCCGACATCCTGCGGCTGTGGGTCTCGCTGGTGGACTATGCCGAGGACCAGCGGATCGGGAAGCAGATCCTGCAGACCACGGTCGACGCCTATCGCAAGCTGAGGAACACCGTCCGCTATCTGCTGGGCGCGCTGAACGGCTTCGACGAGGCCGAGCGCCTGCCGCTGGAGCAGATGCCGCCGCTGGAGAAATTCATCCTGCACCGTCTGTGGGAGCTGGATGGTCAGGTGCGCACCGCCTATCGCGACTATCGCTTCCAGGACGTCGTTCGGCCGGTGCTGGAGTTCTGCTCGGGCGACCTGTCGGCGCTGTATTTCGACGTGCGCAAAGACAGCCTGTACTGCGACCGCCCCGACGCGATCCGCCGCCGCGCGGCCCGCACCGTGATGCATGAGGTCTTCCTGCGCCTGACCGCCTGGCTGGCCCCGCTGACGCCCTTCACGATGGAAGAGGCCTGGGGGACGTTCGCGCCGGAGGGCGGCTCCAACTGCGCGCGCGTGATCCCGGAGACGCCGGCGGAGTGGGAGAATGCGGCCGAGGCTGCGCGGTGGGCGAAGGTCCACTCGGTGCTGGAAGTCGTCAACGACGCGCTCGAGGCCGCGCGCCGCGACAAGCGCATCGGCGGTGCCCTCGACGCGTGGCCGATCGTGACGGGCCCGGCCGAGGCCTTCGCGGCGTTCGAAGGTCTGGACGCGGCGGAAGTCTTCCGGACCTCGGGTGCGGAGCTCCGGCCCGGCGGCGACGCGGTGACCGTCGAGGTGCAGGTGGCCGAGCACGCCCGGTGCGCCCGATCGTGGCGGCGGGTGCCCGACGTGGGCTCCGACCCGGACTATCCGGAGCTCAGCGCCCGCGACGCCGACGCCGTGCGCCAGCTCGACGCGGCCTGACGCATGGCCGACGACAGCCCGCAGGAGGTCTTCAAGCGCGCGCTGGCCCATGCCGCGCGGGCCCTGGCCGAGCGGGCGGAGCTGGAGGTCACCTTCGGCTCGGACGGACCGCGGTTGACCGCCGACGGACTGGTGCTGCCGCACCCGCCACGCGACCCCTCGGGGCCGGAGGCAGCCAATGTGCGCGGCCAGGCCGATCGCATGGCCCTGAGGCTGGCCAATCACGACGAGGCCCTGCACGGCCGGTCGCGGCCGTCCGATGCCCAGGCCGCCGAGGTCTATGACGCCCTGGCGCAGGCGCGGGTCGAGGGCGTGGGCGCGCGAGCGCTGGCCGGGGTGCGGGCCAATCTGGATGCCGCCACCCTGACGCGGCTGGAGCGGACCGGGGTCCTGCGCGTCACCGACGCCGAGCGCGTCCCGGTGCACGAGGCCGTGGCCCTGATGGTGCGCGAGCGCCTGACCGGCACGCGCGCCCCGGACGGGGCGGGTGCCCTGCTGGACCTCGTCCGCGAGGCGCTGGAGACGCGCGCGGGCAAGGAGCTGGACGCCTTGGCGGACGCCGCCGACAATCAGGCCGTCTTCACCGACCGGATGAAGGCGGTGCTGCGCGCGCTGGACCTCGATCCCGGCGACGGGAAGGGCGACGACGCCTCCGACGACGCGGGCGACGACCAGCCCGACCCGCAGGAGCCCGACGCGGCCGATGAGCAGGACGAGGAAGACGAGGACCCCGGCGGCGGCGACGGCCAGTCGATGGAGGGCACGGCCGACGACGACCAGTCCGATCAGGAGCGCCAGTCGCGCCCGGATGGCAGGCCGGTCGAGAGCGACGGCGATGCCTCCGACATGGGCGAGGAGATGCCCGACGCCCCGCCACAGCGGTCGGGCAAGGAGGCGAACGGGCCCGACCCCGCCGCCTATCGCGTCTTCACCACCGCCTATGACGAGACGATCGACGCGGCCGACCTGTGCGATCCGGTTGAGCTGGGGCGGCTCAGGGCGCTGCTGGACCAACAGCTGTCGGCCCTGTCCTCGGTCGTCGCCCGGCTGGCCAACAAGCTGCAGCGCCGCCTGATGGCGCAGCAGAATCGCAGCTGGACCTTCGATCTGGAGGAAGGCGTGCTGGACGCCGCCCGCCTGAGCCGGGTCATTGTCGATCCGACCAGCCCCCTGCTGTTCAAGGCCGAGAGCGACAGCCCCTTCCGCGACACGGTGGTGACCCTGTTGCTGGACAACTCCGGCTCGATGCGCGGGCGGCCGATCATGGTGGCGGCGGTCTGCGCCGACATCCTGGCGCGGACGCTGGAACGGTGCGGCGTCAAGGTCGAGATCCTGGGCTTCACCACCCGCGCCTGGAAGGGCGGCCAGTCGCGCGAGGCGTGGATCACGGCCGAGAAGCCCGCCAACCCCGGACGGCTGAACGACCTGCGCCACATCATCTTCAAGGCCGCGGACGCGCCTTGGCGACGGGCCAAGAAGAACCTGGGCCTGATGATGCGCGAGGGGCTGCTGAAGGAGAACATCGACGGCGAGGCGCTGCTGTGGGCGCACGACCGGCTGATGGCGCGGCCGGAGCAGCGGCGCATCCTGATGGTCATCTCCGACGGTTCGCCCGTGGACGACTCCACCCAGTCGGCCAATCAACCCCTGTATCTGGACCGGCACCTGCGCGAGGTGATCGCCGAGATCGAGACGCGGTCGCCCGTCGAGCTGCTGGCCATCGGCATCGGCCATGACGTGACCCGCTGGTACCGCCGCGCCGTCACCCTGGCCGACGTCGAACAGCTGGGCGGGGCGATGGTCGAGAACCTCGCGGCGCTGTTCGAGGCGGAATCCCGGCTCGGCCGCAGGAAGCGCGCCGCCTAGCGCGTCACGGTGTCCCGATGCATCGGGGCCAGTTTCGCCAGGAAACGGTTCTGCACCCGGAAGGGGATGCCCTCGGCGCGCATGGCCGCCTGCAGGTGCTCCACCAGAACGGCGAAGTCCGTGGCCTGAAGCCCGATGTCGTCGTGAGCGTCGGCCATCGACCGGCCCGTGTAGATGCAACCGCCGCCCAGGATGAAGCAGAACTGCTCCTTCAGCGTGCGGCGCAGGCGGACCATGTCGGTGGCGCGGAAGATGTCGGCCGTGCGCGGGTCGGCGGCGGAGCGGTCCAGCATGCCGTCGACGATGCGACCCACGCCCTCGGCGCCGCCAAAGGCGCGCCACATCTCGTCACCCTCGAAGGGCTCGGCACCGGCGTTGGCGGGGCCGACCTCATAGGGATCGACCGCCTCTTCGCCCGCGCGGTGGTGTGGCATGTCCTGGGCCAGGGCCGGCAGAGCGAAGGCCGAGAGGGCCAGGGTGATCGCGAGAAGGCGCATGGTCAGAATCCCGCTTGCAGCGACACGTACAGGCCGCGCTGGTCTTCGAAGGTGGCGATGGAGCCGAGGTCGACCCAGGCGGCCGTGACCGAGATGTGCTTGTTGATCGCCCAGGCGGCGTAGACATCCATCCAGTCGTCCTCGCCCGCGAAGGACAGGTTGTCCGGCTTGGTCCGGTACTCGGCGCCGATCACCAGATTGGGGCTGAGCAGATAGCCGATCGAGCCCTCGAACTGGGCCGTGGCGTCCGGCTCGGCGTCGCCGCCGAAGCCCAGCAGACCGGTCTGGTTGGCATCAGTCCAGCGGACCGTGCCGGAGACCAGCAGGCTCTCGGCGAGAAACAGTTTGGTGGCCGCGACGTAGAGTTCGGTGCCCTCGTCGTCCTGTCCGCCAATCAGGCCGATGACGGCACCCTGGTCCGCGACCTTGTGCTGCACGCCCACGGCGATCTGGGGCATCCAGGTGTGCTGATCGTACACGGCGTCTCCGGTCAGCCGGACCTTCAGCCCGTAGACATCCTGGCCGAAGGTGAAACCGGCGCCGAGGCCCAGCAGGGCACCGGTACCGCCGGTGTCGAACTCCTGTCGCGCCACCGACAGTTCCACCCGGTCCCACAGCCCGACGGCCGCGCCCCAGGTGCGGAACTCATAGTCGGGCAGGTCGACCCAGGTCGCATGCACGTTCGCGCCGATCCCGTCGCGGTTCCCGTAGCCGGTCGTGGTGGCCCAGGTGGCCAGTCCACCTCCGCCCGAACCCTCGATGGTCGAGACGCCGCCCGTCAGGAGCAGTTTGCCGCCGGGCCGCGTTTCCGGGATCCAGGACTGGGCCTGTGCGGCCCCCGCGGTCACTGTCAGGGCGGCGCAGGCCGCGATCATCTTGAGCATGGACGTCCTCCACCAGCCTGAAGAACATCGGGCAATCATGACTAACAAAGCTTTACTTGGTCAGAGCCACTTTCAAGGGCCAGCAACAGTAGCGAGAACACAGTAAACAACCTTGACGCGAGTGCCGATTTACCTCAACTTCATCTCGATAATCTAGCAGTCAGGGCATGCGGACACTTCTCGCCCTGCTCGCCCTCATGTTTCTGCCGGGTCAGGCCCTGGCGGGGAACCTCGTGGTGTCGGTGCGCGATGCAGCCGGACGTCCAGTGCAGGACGCGGTGGTGACCCTGCATCCGGCGGCCGGCGTGCCCCGGGGGCCGATCCGCTTTCCCTGGGCGCTGCGGGTGGCCCAGCAGGACATCCAGTTCCAGCCCTACGTCCTCATCGTGCCGGTGGGCGGCACCGTCGCCTTCCCGAACATGGATCGCGTCCGCCACCAGGTCTATTCGTTCTCGCGCGGGCAGAGGTTCGAGATCGAACTCTACGGCCGCGACGAAAGCCGCAGCCACACCTTCCGGACGGTCGGGGTGGCCGCGATCGGCTGCAACATCCACGACCAGATGGTCGGCTACATCAAGGTCGTCGACACGCCATGGGCGGCGAAGTCGGGAGCGACCGGGAACGTGACGCTGACGAACGTCCCCGCGGGTGCCGCCACCATGCGCGTCTGGCATCCGCGTCTGAACGTGCGGGGCAACGAGAGCGCCGTGGCCGTCACCGTGCCGGCCGCGGGCGGGAGCCGGACCTTCAGCGGCGACTTCTCGGCGCGGGCCGCCGTCCGGTGATCCGCTTCCGCAGCCTGAGAACCCGGCTGACGGTGGTCTTCGTGACCCTTTTCGCCGTGGCCCTCGCGGTCGTCGGCGTGGCCGTGACGATGGCCGTGGGCAACGGCGCGAGGACTCTGGTCCGCAATGAGCTGGCCGCGACGGGTCAGGTTTACGAAGCCATCTGGAAGAGCCGCACGGATCAACTCAGACAGGGCGCGGCCGTTCTGGCTCGCGATTTCGGGTTCCGCGAGGCGGTGGCCACGGCCGATGAGGCCACGGTCCGCTCGGCCCTGGACAATCTGAGGGCACGACAGGGCGTCGATGGGGCCCTGATGATGGCCACCGACGGCTATGTGACGTCGACCGGCATCACGCTGGACGACGCGGCCGCAGACGCCCTGTGGACCGGGTTGAACAGCGAGACGGAGGCCGGGGTTCTGACGGCCGGGGGTCGCCCGTTCCAGGCTGTGGCCGCGCCGATTCTGGCACCGACCCTGATCGGCTGGGTGGTGTTCGTGGACCGGCTGGACCAGGCCGAGATGACGCGTCTGCAGGAACTGTCGGCCATTCCGTTGACCGCCGCGGTCCTGAGCCGCGACGGCGAGGTCTGGCGCGACGGCACCGGGGTGGCGGCAGAACGGTCGACCGCCGGGGCCGTCGCAGAGTCCCTGAAGGCCCGGGACACGGCCCCGGTCACCCATGCTTCGCCCGACGGTGAGATGATGACTCTCGCCCGGGCCTTGCCCAGCTTCGACGCCGAGCGCCCGGCGGCCCTGATGCTGACCTATCCCCTGAAACTGGCGCTGCAGCCGTACGGCGGCCTGTTCCTCATTCTGGCCCTGATCGGCGTCGCCGCGGCGGCCCTGCTGGCCGGCGGGGCGTGGGCGCTGTCGCGGTCGGTCACCCGGCCGATCTCCGACCTGGACCGGGCGGTCCACGCTCTGGAGCGCGGCGAGCACGCCGAGGTGCCGGTGACCACGGACGACGAGATCGGCCGCCTGGCCGCCGGCTTCAACGCCATGGTCGAGGGGCTGAAGGATCGCGAAGCCCGACTGACGCACCTGGCCCTGCACGATCAGGAGACGGGCCTGGCCAACCGGCGCATGCTGGAGCGCGAGACCGCCCGCACGTCGCGGCCTCTGGTCATCGTCGTGGGCGTGGACCGGTACGAGGTCGTCCGCAACGCCATCGGCCATGACGCCATGGGTCAGCTGATCCAGGTCCTCGGAATGCGGCTGTCCGCCCTCGCCGGCGGCTCCAAGATCGCCCGCATCGGGGCGGACTCGCTGGGACTCGTCATGGACGGTGCCGACGTGGACGCCCTGGAGCCGACGGTGTTGCGACTGCTCGAGGCGGGTGCCGAGCCGGTGAGCGTGAACGGCGCGGCGGTGGACGTGGGCCTGACGATCGGCGTGGGCGACCGCGGGGGCGCCGGTGCCCACATCGACTCCCCGATCGACCGCGCCGCCGTCGCGGTGGATCAGGCCCGGGCGGCCCGCAAGACCTGGCAGCGGTTCGACGAGGCGGCCTATGGCGACCCGGGCGGCAACCTGTCGCTCATCAGCGAGCTGATGACCGCGCTGGCACAGGGTCAGGTGACCCTGGCCTACCAGCCGAAGCACGACTATCGCGCGCAGAAGATCACGGGCGTCGAGGCGCTGATGCGCTGGACCCATCCGCGTCGCGGCTTCGTGCCGCCGGATCTGTTTATCGGCATGGCCGAGGAGACCGGCCATATCCGCGCCCTGACCGAATGGGCCGTTCGCCGCGCGCTGGACGACCAGCGCAAACTGGCCGAGGCGGGTCACCAGGTGACGATGTCGGTCAATCTGTCGGGCCGGTTGCTGTCGGACGAGAGCTTTGTCGACGTGGTGATGGCGGCCACCCGTGGCGCGTCGGGGCGCCTGTGTCTCGAGATCACCGAAACCGCCGTGATGCACGACTCCGAGGCGGCCCTGCGCATGATCTCGCGCTTCGCTGAAGCCGGGGTGTCGGTGTCGCTGGACGACTATGGTTCGGGCCTGTCGTCGCTGGCCTATCTGAAGCGGATCCGGGCCGACGAACTGAAGATCGACAAGGCCTTCGTCATGGGGCTGGACCAGTCTTCCCGCGACGCGCTTCTGGTCAAGTCGACCATCGATCTGGCCCATGGTCTGGGCATGAAGGTCACGGCGGAGGGCGTTGAGACCGAGTCGGCCCTGGCCCTGCTCCGCGGCATGGGTTGCGACATGGCCCAGGGCTATTTCATCGGCCGTCCGGTCCCGCTGGCCGACCTGATCGTCAAGCTGGACGCCGACGCGGAGCCCGAAGACGGCACCGTCAGCGCGGTCGCCTAGGCCACCGCGACTGCCTTCATCGGGACGGCCGGATCAGCCAGTTTCGCGACGTCCACGGCCTGGCCCTTCTGGATCAGCATCCGACCGCCCATGAACTCCGCCGGCGCGTTGACCGCCTCCACGCAGACGAGGCGGTCTCCCTTCAGATGGAAGACGGCGAAGCCCCCCCCGATCTTCTTCGGATCGACCTCTCCGCGCACCACACGCGCGTCGGCATCCGTCGGCAGGCCGGCGATCTGGATCTTCAGGTCGTACTGGTCGGACCAGAACCACGGAACTTCGGCGGGCGGCGCGGGACGGCCCGCAATGGCGGCGGCGGCCTGTCGTGCCTGCTCCAGGGCGCTGGGCACGCTTTCCAGCCGCACCTCGTCCAGTCCGAGGATCTGCACCGGGCGACGGGTCATGTCGCCGATGGCGAAGACCGCGGGATCGCTGGTGCGGGCGTCGCCGTCGACGACCACGCCGTCCCTGCAGACCAGTCCCGCCGCCTCGGCCAGCTCCGTCACTGGCCGCGCGCCGACGCCCACCAGACAGACGTCGAAGGGGAACAGCGCCGCGCCGTCGGTGCCGACCACGGCGTCTCCGGTCGCAGGGTGGACGTGGACCCCCCGCACCGCGGTGAACGGCAGAACCTCGACGCCCCGCCGGTAGTGATAGGCCGCGAGGAAATTCCCGACGACGTCCGAGGCGACCCGCGACAGGGCGCGGCCTTCGCGCTCCAGCACCACCGCCTGCGCGCCCAGCGCCCGGGCCGAGGCCGCCGCCTCCAGCCCCACGTAGCCCGCGCCGATCACGACCAGCTTCCTGTCCGGCCGCAGCGCTGCCTTCAGCGCCTCGGCGTCGGCCATGTCGCGCAGGACGAGCACGCGGGGGTCGCCCCAGCCAGGTCCTTCCAGCCGACGCGCCTCGGCGCCCAACGCCAGGACCAGTTGGTCATAGGTCTCCGCCGCGCCGTCGGCGAAGGTGACCGTCCTCGCCGCGCGGTCGATCGCCGTGGCCGTCACGCCTCGGCGCAGGTCGATGTTCTGTTCGACGTAGAAGCTTTCAGGGCGGAGCAGCAGCTCCTCCTCGCCTGCCTCGCCCTTCAGCCACGCCTTCGAGAGCGGTGGCCGCTGGTAGGGCGCCGCCGGCTCCGTGCCCGCCAGAATGATCTCGCCCTCAAAGCCGTACTGCCTCAGGAAGGCGGCGGCCGAGCCACCCGCGTGTCCGGCGCCGACGATCAGAACCTTGGTCATGACCCGCAGATAGGACGCCGCGGCGCCCGTCGCCAAGCGGTTTGGGGCAACGGAAGCGGCCACGCCACGTTGGTTTGGGGCGGGGCCGCCGTCACTTGCTGTTTCACCGACCGCCGAAAGCTTGGCGGGACGGCGCTTGGCGGCCTAACAGGCGATGGGACTTCGAAGGGAAGGAGCGTGTATGGCGGCCCTGGTGCTGTTCGGCGGCGGCGGCGATCTGGCCATGGGGATGCTGCTGCCCTCGCTCTACTTCCTCGAGCACGACGGGCTGCTGCCCGACGGGCTGAAGATCATCGGTGCCGCCCGCTCTGAAGAGACGCCCGCCGAGTACATCGCCAAGGTCAAGGCTTCCGTCGAAAGCAAGGCCGACGGCGCCTGGTCGGACGACGTCTGGGCCCGGTTCGCCGCCCGGCTGGACTATCTGGCGGTGGACGCGACCTCGGCCGAGAGCCTGAAGCCGCTGAAGGACAAGGTCGGTCCGGGCGAGTGCACAAGCTTCCTCGCCGTCTCGCCCTCGCTGTACGCCCGCATCGTCACCGCCATGCGCGCCGCAGGTCTGGCCGAGGCCGACGACCGGGTGGTGCTGGAAAAGCCGGTCGGACGCGACCTGGAGACGTTCCGCGAGATCGACGACGCGGTGTCGGACGCCTTCTCCGAACAGCAGGTGTTCCGCATCGACCACTATCTGGGCAAGGAGACGGTCCAGAACCTGATCGCCCTGCGGTTCGGCAACACGGTGTTCGAGCCGCTGTGGAACAGCCAGAACATCGACCACGTGCAGATCACGGTGGGCGAGACGGTCGGCGTCGGCGACCGCTGGCCGTACTACGACGAGTACGGCGCGCTTCGCGATATGCTGCAGAACCACATGCTGCAGCTGCTGTGTCTGGTGGCCATGGAGCCGCCGGCGGATCTCGAGCCGGACTCGGTGCGCAACGAGAAGGTGAAGGTGCTGCGCTCGCTGCGTCGGATCACGCCCGAGGAGGCCGAGCGGGTCACGGTGCGCGGCCAGTATGTGGCGGGTACGAGCGAGGGCAAGGCCGTGCCTGGCTATGACGACGAGCGGGGCCTGGATTCCGACACCGAGACCTTCGTCGCCGTGCGCGCCGACGTCGACAACTGGCGCTGGGCCGGGGTGCCGTTCTTCATGCGCACCGGCAAGCGCTTGCCGGAGAAGCGCACCGAGATCGTGATCCAGTTCAAGGAGGTGCCGCACAGCATCTTCGAGGGCGGCCGCGGCGTGATCCAGGCCAACAAACTGGTGATCGAGCTGCAGCCCGAGGAGGACATCTCGCTGTCGGTGATGAACAAACGGCCCGGGCTGGACCAGCGCATGCAGCTGCAGCCCATCCGCATGTCCCTGTCGTGGGGGCAGGAGGACAAGGACGCCCGGCCGCCGCGCCGTCGCATCGCCTATGAGCGGCTGCTGCTGGACGCGCTGAACGGCGACTCCACCCTGTTCGTCCGCCGCGACGAGGCCGAGCAGGCGTGGAAATGGGTCGACGAGGTCTCTGAAGCGTGGGCCGAGGGCCAGGTGAAGCCGGTCGAGTACGCCGCGGGAACATGGGGCCCGCGCGAGGCGTCTTACCTGTTGGCCCGCACCGGCCGCAGCTGGAACGTCGGAAATGAGTGAGATCGAGACCTTCACGACCGCCGCTGACTGGGCCGACGCCTGCGCCGCGCGGCTGACGGGCACTCTGGCTGCCGGGCTGGCTGACGGGGGCAAGGTGACATTCGCCGGGTCGGGCGGGTCCACGCCCGCGCCGATCTATGCCCGGATGGCGAGGACCGATCTGGACTGGTCGCGCGTGACGACGACCCTGATCGACGAGCGCTATGTTCCCGAGGATCATCCGGAGTCGAACGCGGCGCTGCTGAGAACCACCCTGCGGATCGAGCGGGCGGCGGCGGCTGACTTCGTGCCGCTGTTCCACGCCTCGGTGACCGTGGACCGCGCGGCGGCGGTGGCGACGCAGGCGTTGGCGACCCGGACCGATCGCCTCGACGCCGTCCTTCTCGGCATGGGGGAGGATGGCCATATCTGTTCCATGTTCCCGCACAGTCCGACGCTGAAGACGCTCCTCACCCCCACGCTGAAGCCCGCGATCCTCGGCGTCCCGCCGGGCCGGGACGGCCTCGCCCCCAGCCGCGAGCGACTGTCGATGAACCTGCCGTGGCTGATGACCGCGCGCCGGGTGGTGCTGGCCATCACCGGCAAGCAGAAACGCGCGGTGCTCGAGCGCGACGCCGCAGGCGATCCGAAGATCACCCCGATCGCCGCGCTTCTGGGCGCGAACGTGCCGCTTGAGGTCCTGTGGACGGAGAGCGCGACATGAAGCCCCTGAACCCCGTCCTCGCCGAGGTCACTGACCGCATCCGCGAACGCAGCGCCGCCACGCGGGCCGACTATCTGCGCCGGATGGACGCCGCGTCGGGGCACGAGCCCGGCCGGGCCAAGCTGTCCTGTGCCAACTGGGCCCACGCCTTCGCGGGCCAGACCATCGCCGACAAGCTGACCATGATGGGCGGCAAGGCCCCCAATCTGGGCGTCGTCACCGCCTACAACGACATGCTGTCGGCGCATCAACCGTTCGAGCGCTTTCCGGCCGTCATCCGCGAGGCAGCCCGCCAGATGGGCGCGACCGCGCAGGTCGCCGGCGGCACGCCCGCCATGTGCGACGGCGTTACCCAGGGCCGCCCGGGCATGGAGCTGTCGCTGTTCAGCCGCGACGTCATCGCCATGTCGACCGGCGTGGCCCTGACCCACGACGCCTTCGACGCCGCCGTGATGCTGGGCGTCTGCGACAAGATCGTGCCGGGCCTGTTCATGGGCTCGCTGGCGTTCGGCCACCTGCCCGTCGTCTTCGCCCCGGCAGGGCCCATGCCTTCCGGCATCCCCAATGCGGAAAAGGCCCGCGTCCGCGCCGAGTATGCGCAGGGCAAGGTCGACCGGCGGACGCTGCTGGAGAGCGAGGTCGGCAGCTATCACTCGCCCGGCACCTGCACCTTCTACGGCACGGCCAACTCCAACCAGATGATGATGGAGATGGCGGGGCTGCACATGCCCTCGACAGCCTTCGTCCATCCGGAGACCGGCCTGCGCGACGCCCTGACCGCGGCGGCCGCGAAGCAGGCGATCCTGCTCGCGCAGGAGAAACGCGGCCGCATGGCCGACGTGGTCGACGAGCGCACCATCGTGAACATGATCGTGGCCCTGCTGGCCACGGGGGGATCGACCAATCACGCCATCCATCTGGTCGCGATGGCGCGGTCGGCCGGCGTGGTCATCGACTGGACCGACATGGATCGTCTCAGCTCGGTCACGCCGCTGCTGGCGCGGGTCTATCCGAACGGGTCGGCCGACGTGAACGCCTTCCAGGCGGCCGGCGGCGTCGCCTTCGTCATGCGCGAGCTGGCGCAGAACGGCCACATGCACGCTGACGTGACGACCATCATGGGCGACGGCGTCGAGGCCTATTTCCGTGAACCAACCCTGCAGGACGGCGAACTGGTCTGGGTCGACGGCGTCCGGGAAAGTCTGGACCGCGACATCCTGCGCCCCGCCTCCGACCCCTTCCAGGCCGACGGCGGCCTTCGGCTCGTCCAGGGCGACCTGGGCCGCGCGGTGATCAAGGTGTCGGCCGTCAAGCCGGAGCATCGGATCATCGAGGCCCCCGCCGCCGTGTTCGAAAGCCAGGAGGAGGCGCTGCAGGCCTTCAAGGACGGCAGGCTGGACCGCGACGTCGTCGTGGTGCTGCGCTTCCAGGGGCCGCGTGCCAACGGCATGCCCGAACTGCACAGCCTGTCGCCCGCCCTTTCGGTGCTCCAGGACAAGGGCTTCCAGGTCGCCTTCGTCACCGACGGCCGCATGTCCGGCGCCTCGGGCAAGACGCCCGCGGCCATCCACGTCTCGCCCGAGGCCCTGGCCGGCGGGCCGCTGGCCCATGTCCGCGACGGCGACGTGATCCGGCTGGACGCCGTGGCGGGGACCCTGTCGACCGTGGGTGCCGGCGATCTTCTGACCCGCCCCGCAGCGGTGCGCTCCGAAGCGCACGCCGCCGGCTCGGCCTGGGGTTACGGCCGCGAGCTGTTCGGTGCCTTCCGCCACGTCGTCTCGACGGCGGAGGAAGGGGCCTCGGTCTGTTTCGCCGCCCCCACCCGGTCGGCCCGGCACGAGGACGTGCCCCCCGACCCCAACGTCGTCGACCGCACCGTGGACGCCTAGGAGAGAGCATGAGCATCAACTGGGACAAGACCCTGCTGGTCGGGGACGTCGGCGGCACCAACGCCCGCTTTGCCATCGCCCACATGATCCAGGGCCGCCCCGTGCTGGAGCACCACGAGAGCTTCAAGGGCGCGGATCACCCGACCTTCCTCGACGGGGTGCGGGCCTTCATCGACGGCTGCGAGATCAAGCCGACCGGCGGCGTTATCGCTGTGGCGGGCCCGGTCACGGACGGGACGATCGACCTGACCAATTCGCCCTGGCGGGTGTCCGAGGCGGAGCTGGCGACGCTGGGCCTGAACCCGGTCAAGCTGATCAACGATTTCGAGGCCCTGGCCTGGGGCGCGCCCGTGGTGCCGGAGGCCGACCTCGCCTGGCTGGGCGCGCCGGTGGACGGCGACCCGGACTCGACCGTCGCCGTGCTGGGCCCCGGCACGGGGTTCGGCATGTCCGCCCTCGTCCGCGACGGCCGCGGTGGCGAGATGGCCATGCCCTCGGAAGGCGGCCACGCCTGTTTCGCGCCCGGCGACGCCGTCGAGGACGAGATCCTGCGCATCCTGCGCCGCCGCTATGACCGGGTCTCGATCGAGCGGCTGATCTGCGGCCCGGGCCTGCTGAACATGCACCGCGCCCTGGCCGAGATCGACGGGCGGGAAACCCACATCGACGATCCGTCGGAGATCACGCGCGACGCCCTGGCCGACCCGAACAGCCCCTGCGGCCACACCCTGGCGCGGTTCTGCGCCATTCTGGGCGCGGTCGCCGGGGACATCGCCCTGACCTGCGGTGCCCGGGGCGGGGTGTACGTCGGGGGCGGTATCGCCAAGCGCATCCTGCCCTTCCTGCAGGCCAGCCCCTTCCGCGAGCGGTTCGAGCGAAAGGGCCGCTTCACCGACTACATGAAGGCGATCCCGACCCGGGTCATCGTGCACGAGCACGCCGCCCTGCTGGGTGCCGCGCGCGTGGCCTTCGCCGGGACGTGAGAGACGCTCACCCTTTTCTCACGGACACGTGAACCGAATCCGGCCGGGCGCATTGAACAGGCTCCACAGTGGAAGGGAGCACCTCCAAATGCGTAAACTGATGATCGCCACCGTCGCCACGTTCGCTCTGGCCGGCCTGGCCGCCTGCGAGAGCCCGGAAGACGCCGCCGCCGAAAAGCAGGCGGACGCCCTGGAAGAGCAGGCCGCGGCCGCTCCGACCGAAGGCCAGGAGACCGCGCTGAACGCCGAAGCCGACCGCATCGAGCAAGAAGCCGGCAACGCCGACGGCGGCATGACCACCGAGAACACGCCGAACACCTCGCCGAGCGCCCAGTAAGGGCCTGCTTCCGGGGACTCATGCCCCCCGGGAACGGCAGGAGGATCGAACCCCCGTCGCGAAAGCGGCGGGGGTTTTCCTTTGGGCTCAGGCGGACTTCGGCGGGAGCGGGATGAAGGCCGACGTGCGCCGCACATAGTCGGCGTACCTGGGGCGGGTGTCGTGCATGCCCTTTTCGGTCAGGCCGATGCCTGACCATTTCGTCAGGGTGAAGGTCAGGAAGACCGGGCCCGCGAAAGACCACAGGCCCGGCGTGGTTTCGGCGGCGAGGGCGTAGAGGCCCCACCAGACGCAGGCCTCACCGAAATAGTTCGGATGCCGCGACCAGTTCCACAGGCCGCGGTCCATGACTTGGCCCTTGTTCGCAGGATCCTTGCGGAAAGCCGACAGCTGGGCATCGGAGATCGCTTCGAAGACGATGCCGAACGCCGCCAGCGCCACGCCCGCCCAGCCGATCCAGCCCACCGCCGGCGTCGCATCGATCTGGCCCAGCTGCACCGGCAGGCTGTTCAGCCAGGCGAAGGCACCCTGCGGCAGGAAGACGAACAGCAGACTGGCGGACGCGAAGCCGCGCCCCTTGTCCGCCTGTCCCTTGAGCAGGGCGGCGTAGCGCCGGTCCTCTCCGTGTCCCCGCCAGCGGAGGAACAGGTGCCCGCCAAGTCGCAGCGCCCAGGCCGCGCACAGGCCCACCAGCAGCAGTTTGCGCGTCTCGTCGCCGTCGGTGCGGGGCCAGGTGGCGAGCGCCAGCAGCAGCATGGCCATCGGCCATACGGCGTCGATGAAGCTCACGTCCTTCAGCCTCAGCGCCACCAGCCAGAGGGCGGTCATGGCGGCCAGCACGAGGGCCAGATTCAGGGCGAGCAGGGTCAGGGCTTCGGTCATGGCTCAAGAAACGCCACGGCGACGCTTGCGGATGCGTCGACCCCGCCGATCAATCGACGCAGATGGCCGCGGTGGCCCGGCCGTCCTCGACGCGGGTGTAGCAGCCGAACCGGTCACTGGTGGCCGCGCACTGGCCAGCGACGGGCCGACCGTCCTCGACGATGACCCCGCCGGGCACGCGGCAGTCGCCCAGACAGTCGTCGCCATCGCGGCAGGTCTTGCCCGCGTCCGGATAGGCGATGACGCACTGGAGCGTCTGGGCCCGCCCGACGCGCTGCATCTGGCCGCCCTGGGCGGCGCAGTCGCGCTCGGCCAGCTGTTGCGGGGTCAGCGACGGCGTGCAGGCCCCCGCCGCCAGCATCGCCATCGAGGCCGTCAGGGTCAGCAGCACGCGCATGGCAATCTCCTCGCGAACAGGACGTCAGTCGACGCACAGCATGCCTTCGGCCCTGCCGTCCTCGACCCGGGTGTAACACCCGAACGGGCTGGTGGTGGCCTGACATTTTCCGGTCATGGGATCGCCCGGCGCGGCGCCGCCCTTTTCCGGGTCCCCCCGGCAGTCGCCGACGCAGTCGTCGCCGTCGCGGCAGACCTTGCCGGCGTCGGGCATCGGCATGACGCACTGCTCGCGGCCCATCAGGCCCTGCGGACCCCAGGACCCCCCGGCCGCGCGGCAGGCCTCAGCCGTGGCGGGGACGTCCGGACGGCTCTGGCCCGGCCCCGGTTCCACCGGGGGCACGGGCTGGCAGGCGGCCAGAAACAGTCCCAGAGCGGCCAGCGCGGCGATTCTCATCAGACGCTTCCCTTGTCGAACCCGGTCCAGACGTCGTCGTAGTCCAGCTGCATCGTCGGGCTGGATTGCGCCCATTGCGTGGTGCGGATCGGCGCGCGCGTCTCGAACATGAAGGCGAGGGTGTTCTCGATCTTCACCGGTTTCAGGTCCGCCTTCACCGCCTTGTCGTAGCTGGCCTGATCCGGGCCGTGGCCGCTCATGCAGTTGTGCAGCGACGCCCCGCCGGGGGCGAACCCACCCTCCTTGGCGTCGTACTCGCCGAACACCAGCCCCATGAACTCGCTCATGACGTTCCGGTGGAACCACGGCGGGCGGAAGGTGTCCTCGGCCACCATCCAGCGCGGCGGGAAGATGACGAAATCGCAGTTGGCCGTGCCGGGCGTGTCGCTGGGCGACGTCAGCACCGTGAAGATCGACGGGTCCGGATGGTCGAAACTGACCGTGCCGATCGTGTTGAAATTCGCCGTGTCGTATTTGCAGGGGGCGTAGTTCCCGTGCCAGCCGACCACGTCCAGCGGGCTGTGGTCGAAGGTCGTGGTCCACAGCCGGCCACCGAACTTCTGCACGCACTCGGTGGGGCGATCGACATCCTCGTGCCAAGCCACCGGGGTTTCGAAATCGCGCGGATTGGCGAGGCCGTTCGATCCGATCGGCCCGAGGTCGGGCAGGCGGAAGGCCGCGCCATAGTTCTCGCAGACGTAGCCCCGGATCGGACCCGCGCACTCCACCCGGAAGCGCACGCCACGCGGGATCAGCACGATCTCGCCGGGGCGGGCGTCGATGCGGCCCATCTCGGTGACGAAGGTCTGGTCACCCTGTTGCGGCACGATCAGCAGCTCGCCGTCGGCGCAGTAGAACACCCGGTCGGTCATCGACCGGTTCGCCGCATACAGGTGGATGCCGGTACCGGTCCCCGCCTCCGGATCGCCGTTGCCGCCATAGGTGACCAGTCCCTCGACCCAGTCGGTAGGCTCGGCCGGCATCGGCAGCGGGTCCCAGCGCATGCGATTGGGGCTGGGGGGCGCGTCGGTGAAGGGGCCCGAGCGGACGCGGCCCTGGTCGAACGGCTTGTAGGCCGGATGCTGCGCCGAGGGCCGCAGCCGATACAGCCAGCTGCGGCGGTTCTCGTGACGCGGCGCGGTGAACGCCGTGCCGGACAGCTGCTCCGCGTACAGGCCCAGCGCGTGGCGCTGCGGCGAGTTTCGTCCGTCGGGCAGGGCCCCCGCCACCGCCTCGGTGGCGAAGTGGTTGCCGAAGCCGGTCATGTAGCCGGGCGCGTTGGCTCGCGTCGTCATGCGTCGTTGTCTCCCGTGCGCCAAGTTTAGCGCGCCGGGCGGCGTCGCGGGAAGGGCGTCAGGGGTTCAGAGTCATGGCGAGGAAGTTCACCACGATCGGCCAGGCCCGGGCGCGGGCCTCGGCGTTCGCCTCGGGCGAGCCGCCGCTGCGATGCGCCGGACGCGGCCCACCGTCGCCGATCAGGTCGTGGCCGGCGTCAGGATAGAGCAGCAGAGTGGTGTCCCGGCCCGCGGCGTTGCGCGCCTGCACGATATTGGTCGCCTGCCGCTCGCTGTTCCACTGGGCGTCCTTGCCGCCCGCGACCAGAAGGACGGGACCGGCGTAGTCCTCGACGCGGATGCGCGCCGCGGCCTCGCGGTCCGGATGGTCGGCGCGGCCGTTCTCGTGGATGGCGCGCAGGTCCGCCGCGTCGCCCGCCAGCAGGCCGTCGACGAATCCGAGATAGGGCATGAAGGCCAGCGGCTGGCCGTCGAAGGAGAAGGACGAGCGCGTGCCCTCGGCCTCGACCATCTCCAAGCCCCAGCCCTCCCACACCACGTCCGTCGGGGTGTAGGCCACCACGGCGTCGATCCAGTCGTACTGGCTGGCCGCGATCAGCGCGAACTCCGACCCCTTGGAGCCGCCGAAAAGAGCGAACCGTTCGACGTCTGCGGCCGGTACGGAACGAAGGGCGTCGCGCAGTTCGGCGATCTGGTCGACCCGGATGTCGATGAAGCTTCCGGGCAGGTCCGGGAACTGCGGCGGCGGGCCGTAATCCCCCCAGTTGGGCGAGTAGTAGGGCAGGCCGACGGCGGCATAGCCCAGCCGCGCCAGCGTCGGCCCCATCACCCGTCCCGCCTCGTCACCGCCGTCCGCGCCGTGCAGGATCACCACCACCGGCCGCGCCTCGCCCGGCGCGGTGGTCCACAGGCCCGCGCGCGGGAAGCCGGGCACATCCAGCCGCGTGACGTCCTGCGCCCGCGCCGCGCCCGACAGCAGGAGCACCAGCGCCGTGACGATCGCGGGAATGAAGATGACGAAGCGGCGGTCGAACATGGCTTGCCCTTCCAGGACGGGCACCGACGCGGCGCCTTTCGATGACCAGTCGCCGCCGCCCGGCGATCCGGATGCAGGCGTCAGCCGTCTTCCGGCATCGTCCCGGCGTTTATGGCGATGCGGCCGAGCAGGCCCTTGACGATCAGGTCCAGCGGTCGCCCCTCCCGATAGTCAGCGGCGGCGACGAAATTCACCCGGTCCTCCGAGATCAGCGAATAGATCTTCTGCTGGTCGCGGTCGGAGTTGCGCGGGTCGTAGACGGCGATCGAGAAGCCGCCCTTGGTGTGCATCATCTTCATGGTCGGCACGTCGGTGTCGCCGTCGCCCAGGAAGATCATCCGTTCGAACGGCACCGGCCGCGCGTCGTCGGGCATGAAGCGGTTGATCGCCTCGTGCTCGTAGTGGTTCAGCACGCCCTTGTTGATGCGGAACAGGTATTGGGTCTTGGTGGTGTAGTTCACGCCCACCGCAGGCCAGGTGGCGACGCCCTTGTCGTCGTAGACGAAGTGGCTGGCGAAGACATGGCGGAAGGCGTCGCGGATCGGGCAGCCCTCGATCATCTCCTCCAGCCCGGCCGAGACGATGTAGTGCTCGATCTCCAGGCCGTAGCGGGTGCCGAAGGCGTTGATGCGGTCGAACCAGCCCGGCCCGGTCAGGTCGGTCTTCAGGCCGTCGAACAGTTTCACGTCGTGGCCGTGCTCGCGCAGCATGGCCTTGGTGATCGGCGCGTCGTTCTCGCGCGCCCGCTGCAGCATCAGCTGCATGTACATCAGGATGTTGTCGCCGTCGGCCTCGCGCGTCAGCCGGTCGGCCTCGCCCCAGAAGTCGCCCACACCCATGCCGACGGAGGGGATGAAGGTCACCTCCTGCATGTTGCCGCGGGCGAGCGTGCCGTCGAAATCGTAGATCAGGGCGGTCTTGAGCAGGGCCATGCGCGAGCCGTTAGGCCCGCGCATGGCGGCTGTCAAAATCGATGGATCAGGCCGCCGCTTCCAGCGTGCCCATGTCGATGACGAAGCGATAGCGCACGTCGGACTTCTCCAGTCGGTCGAAGGCGTGGTTGATCTCGTCCATGCGGATCATCTCGACGTCGGGCAGGATTCCCTTCTCCGCGCAGAAATCGAGCATCTCCTGCGTCTCCTTGATGCCGCCGATGGGCGAGCCCGAGACGCGTCGACGCGCCAGCAGCAGCGGCAGGCTGGACATGTTCGGGATGGGACCGAGCTGGCCCACGAGCACCAGGGTGCCGTCCACGTCCAGCAGCGGCAGATAGGGGTTCAGGTCGTGCTCGACCGGCACGGTGTCGATGATCAGGTCCAGGCTGTTCGCCGCCGCCTTCATCGCCGCCTTGTCCGACGAGACCAGCAGGGCGTGCGCGCCCAGAGCCTTGGCGTCTGCCTCCTTGTCCGCCGACCGGCTGAGTACCGTCACGTGCGAGCCCAGGCCGACGGCCAGCTTGACTGCCATGTGGCCGAGACCGCCCAGTCCAACCACGCCGACGCGGGTGCCTTCCTTGACGCCCCAGGTCTTCAGCGGCGACCAGGTCGTGATGCCGGCGCACAGCAGGGGCGCGGCGGCGGCGGGATCCAGGCCTTCGGGCATGCGCAGCACGAACTCCTCGCGCACCACCAGATCTTTCGAATAGCCGCCATAGGTCGGCTCGCCCGTGATCCGGTCGCGGCCGTTGTAGGTCTGGGTGTTGCCCTCGCGGCAGAGCTGCTCCTCGCCCTTTTCGCACTGGTCGCAGTGCTGGCAGCTGTCGACCAGACAGCCGACGGCGACGCGGTCGCCCTCCTTGAACTTCGTGACCGCGGGACCGACGGCGGTGACCACGCCGACGATCTCGTGGCCCGGCACCACCGGATAGGACGACCAGCCCCAGTCGTTGCGCGCCTGGTGCAGGTCCGAATGGCAGACGCCGCAGTACTGGATCGACATCTGCACGTCGTTGTCACGCAGCTCGCGCCGTTCGAACGTCCACGGTTCCAGCGGAGACGTGGTGGAATGGGCGGCATAACCGATGGTCTTCATGGGAGCTCCTCCGTCGAGGTCATCAAGATAGGGCGCGACCGGCCCGCGCATTAGACGCTAGAACGCGCATGAACCCATGATCGGAGCTCATGAATGAAGCGCGACGAGCTCGGCGATCTGGCCGCCTTCCTGACGGTGTCCGAGACGCGCAACTTCACCCGCGCGGCGGCCCGGCTGGGCGTGTCGCAGTCGGCGCTCAGCCATGCTGTCCGACGACTTGAGGAGCGTCTCGGCCTGCGGCTGCTGGTGCGCACCACGCGTAACGTCGCGCCGACCGAGGCGGGCGAGCGGCTGGCCGAAACCCTGCGTCCCGCCTTCGACGGCATCCAGGCGCGGATCGACTCGCTCAGCGATCTTCGCGATCGCCCCTCGGGCACCATCCGCATCACGGCGGGCGCACACGCGGCCCGGGCTGTGCTCTGGCCGGCGCTGGAGCGCTTCCTGCCCCGGTACCCTGACGTCTGCGTCGAAATCGACACTGACTACCGCATGGTCGACCTGGCCGAGGGGCGGTTCGATGCCGGCGTGCGGCTGGGCGAGCATCTGGGGCAGGATATGATCGCGGTCCCGATCGGGCCGGAGGTGCGGATGATCTGCGTCGGCGCGCCGTCGTATCTGGCAGAGCGGCCAGCGCCGATCGAGCCGCCGGACCTGACCGCCCACCGGTGCGTGAACCTGCGCCTGCCCACGCGCGGCGGGATCTACGCCTGGGAGTTCGAGAAGGACGGACGCGCCCTGAACGTGCGGGTCGACGGGCCGCTGGTGCTCAACGACATGGACCTGATCCTGCAGGCCGCGCTGTCCGGCCTCGGCCTCGCCTTCGTCATGGAGGACCAGGCGATCGAGGCGCTGGTCGACGGGCGGCTTGTCGAGGTGCTGGAGGACTGGTCGCCGCCGTTTCCGGGATATCACCTCTACTACCCCAGTCGCCGCCAGCCGACCCCGGCCTTCGCCCTGCTGGTCGAGGCGCTGCGCTGGCGACCCGGCTAGGCGCGCAGTTCCAGCTCGGGCGCCGACACCTTGCCGGCCGCGCGACGCGGCAGGTGCAGGATGAAGGTCGCGCCCTTGCCCGGCTCGCTCTCGACCTCGGCCCAGCCGCCGTGCAGCTCCACCAGCGCCTTGACCAGCGCCAGTCCGACGCCCGGCCCGCCGCGCTCGCGGCGGACGAAACGGTCGAAGACGTGGGCCTGAAGGTGGTAGGCGATGCCCCGCCCCGTGTCGGAGACGCGCAGGCGCACCTCCTCCGGACCGGCGCGGGCTTCCAGCGTCACCTGGCCGCCCTCGGACACCGCGCGGGCGGCGTTCTCCAGCAGATGATCCAGCGCCTGGGCCACGCGGCGGCCGTCGGCCTGGATCGCGCCGACGCCCGGGTCGACCTCGACCACCAGCGCCGCGCCGCGCCCCTCGACCCGGGCCCGCACGCGCTCGGCGGAGTCCTCGATCAGGGAGGGGATGGAGGTTTCGGCGTGGGCCAGCTCCATCTCGCCGGCGTCGATCTGGGCCATGTCCAGCACGTCGTCGATCGACCGGGCCAGCTGCTGCGCCGCCGTGCGGATGGCGCCGGCGTGCTGGCGCGCCCGGTCGGGCAGGTCGCCGGCGATCTCCAGCAATTCGGAATAGCCGACGATGGTCGTCAGCGGCGTGCGGAGTTCATAGGAGACGCTGCCGACGAACTCGCGCTTCAGCGCCTGGCTGGCCTCCAGCGCCGCCTCCCGGTCCTGCAGCGCCCGCTCCAGGCCCCGCCGGGCCGTGACGTCCGAGAAGGCGACCAGCGTCGCCCCGTCCGGCAGCGGCCGCGTCTGCCACGCCGCCAGCCGCCCGTCGGCGGTCGCCCCCTCGCCCGACACGGCCACGCGGCTCTCGGGATCGGGGTCGGCGATGCGCGCCTTCAGGCCCAGCCACAGGCCAGGGTCCGGCATGACGCGCCGGCACAGTTCGGCCACCGCGTCGAAGTCGGACGCGGCGCGCAGCTCGTCGCCGCCCAGTTTCCAGAAGCCCTCGAACGCCTCGTTGTGCAGCCGGAGACGCCCGTCCGATCCGAACACGGCGACGGCGTCGTTCAACTTGTCCAGCGTCGCGGTCTGGACCTGCAGCTGGGCGTTGAAGCGGCTGCGCAGCTTCAGCTCGTCGGTGATGTCGGTGAACAGCAGCAGCAGGCCGCCCAGCGGGTGGGGTTGGCGCACGACGCGCAAGGTACGCCCGTCGGGCAGCGACCAGCCGTCGTCGGGGCCCGCCTCGGCGGCCCCGTAGAACTCCAGCTCGGCCGCCTTCCAGCCCGCATAGTCGACCACCTCCGGCAGCAGGCGGCGCTGGCGCAGCCGGTCCAGCAGCTCTGCGTGCGTCGGCCGCTCGTCCAGCCAGGCGGGGTCGAGGCCAAACAGTTGCTGGAAGGCGACGTTGTGGAAGGCCAGCCGCCGCGACGGGCCGAAGATAGCGACGGCGTCGGCCAGATGGTTCAGCGTCTCGTCGTGCGCCTCGACGTGACGACGCAGGGTGTCGCGCGTCTCCTCCGCCTCGGTCACTTCAAGCGCATAGACCGTCGCGGCACCGCCCGGCGTCGGCTCGGCCACGATGCGCCAGGCGCGCCGGCGGCCGTCGGCGGCGGTCCAGCGGAAACCTTCCTGGCGCTGGCCCAGCCGCGCCGCCTCCATGGCCAGGGCGTCGGCGCCGCGGTCGAAGCTGACCTCGCGGCGCAAAGCTTCCTCGACGGTGGTCGCCTTGACCGCCTCCAGCCAGGCCCGGTTGGCCCAGACCAGACGTCCGGCCCCGTCGATCGCCCAAGTCGGAACGGGCGAGGCTTCGGCCACGAAGCCGGCGGCGCCCTCGGCCGCCCGCGCGGCCGGCGCTTCGGAGATCGCCAGCCAGGCCTGCCCCGCCTCGACCTGCCCCGTGACGCGCCAGGTCCTGTCGCCCACGCCAAAGCGCGACTCGAAGGGACGCCCCTCGCCCTCCAACGCGTCGATCGCGGCGCCCAGTTCGGTCCGCAGTCGCGCCAGAACAGCGTCGCCGGACGGCGGATCCTCACCGGCAAGATCGCGGGCGACGAGATCGGACCCCAGAAGACGCGGCCCGTCGAATCCACCCAGCGGGCCGACCCTCAGATCGCCGCCCGCGGCCCAGGCCGCGCGCCACAGATCGACCTTGCGCTTCTCGTCGTCGACGGCGTGCGTCAGGGCGTCCAGACGCGCGCGGGCCCGGGCGGTGAACCGCCACGACCAGGCGCCGACGGCCAGCGCCAGTCCGGCAGCCCCCGCGGTCGCCCAATAGGCCATGTCGGCGTCGGCCATGCCCCTCGATCAGCTCCCGGCATCCTGATTCGGTAACCATAACGCAGGGGGAGGGGTTAGGCATTAGGGGGAGCGGCAGGGTTGGGGCGGCGCAGCCAAACCTTGCCTCCCTACCGCCGACCCCGGATGCCCCCTACCTTCCTCGCATGAACTGGACAGACGCCGCCGCCCCCTCGCTCGACGACTTCGCCGCCCTGGCGCGCGCGGCGTTCGACGCCCTGCCCGAACCGTTCCGGAGCCTCGCGGGGGACGTCGTGATCCGCGTCGACGACTTCGCCGACGAAGAGACGCTGAAGATGATGGAGATGGAGGACCCGTTCGAGCTGACCGGACTCTATCACGGCGTCGACCTGGGCGGTCGGGACTCGCTGGGGCCCGCGGCCGAACCGTCCCGCATCTTCCTGTACCGGCGCCCGATCCTCGACGAGTGGGCCGAGCACGGCGAGGTGACCCTGGGTGAGATGATCGCCCACGTCCTGATCCACGAGATCGGCCACCACTTTGGCCTGACCGACGACGACATCGACCAAATCGAGGCCGACTGACGCGGTCGTTCGCGCTTCGCAAACGGCGAGGCGTGGTCGTCGGCGAAATCCGGGCGGCCGGCGGCGCATGTCCGGTGGCGAGGTGCCGGGGCCGTCGGCACGGTCGCTCCATCGACGGACGCCGCCCCGGCGCCGCCTCTGGAGGACACGCCATGAAGACCCTGATCGCCGCCGCCCTTCTGCTCGCCGCCCCGACCGCCGCCTTCGCCCAGGACACGGGCAAGATCACCTTCGAGTTCGCCACCGGCAGTTCCACCGGAACCATCCACGCGGCCCTGTTTGACTCGTCCGAATCCTATGGCGGCGGATCGCCGGTCGCCTCGGCCGTCGCCCGGGTCGAGCGGGGCGTGACAGTGATCACCTTCGAGGACCTGCCGCATGGCGACTATGCGATGCGGTCCTTCCACGACTGGGACGACGACGGCGAGATGGACTTCAACCCTTTCGGCATGCCGACCGAGCCCTACGCCTTCTCCAACAACGCCGTCGGCAACATGGGCCCGGCCAGCTGGGATCGTGCCAGCTTCCGCGTCGAGGGCGCAGTCACTCAAGCCATCGAGCTGAAGTGATGACCGCGTCCCGCCGTTCTTTCCTCACCGGTTGCGCCGCCCTGTCGGCCGCCGTCGCCACGCCCGAGCTGGTCCGCGCCGCGGTTCTCGACCGCGTCGCCCACGACTGGAGCCTGGCCACCCGCGATGTCGAGGCCGACGTCGCCCGCCACGCCATGACGCGCCTCCACGGCCGCGCGCCGGCCGCTCTGGAGGGCACACTGTTCCGCAACGGCCCCGCCAAGTTCCGCCGGCCGGGCGGCAGCGTCACCCACTGGTTCGACGGCGACGGCCTGATGCGCGCCTTCCGCGTCTCCGACGGCCAGGCGACGATGCAGGCCCGCTTCGCCAACACGCCCAAGCGGCGCTGGGAGAGCGAGCTGGACGCCATGGTCACGCCCGGCTTCGGCACCGTCGGCGACGCCCGGGCCAAGGTCGGCTCCAACGACGACGCCAACGCCGCCAACACCTCGGTCATGGCCGTGGGCAACAAGGTCTGGGCGCTGTGGGAGGGCGGTTCGCCGCTCGCCATGGACGCCGACACCCTGGCCACCGAAGGCTTCGTCACCCTGCGCCCGGATCTCAAGGGCATGCCGTTTCAGGCCCACCCCCGCGTCGACCGCGACGGCACGGTGTGGAACGTGGGCACGACGGGCGACATGGCCGTGGTCTGGGCCCTGCGCCCCGACGGCGCGCTGATCGACGGGCGCATGCTGAAGCTGCCACGCGCCAGCTACATGCACGACTTCACCGCTACCGACCGCCATCTGGTCTTCGTGCTGCAGCCCTGGGTGTTCGCGCGGAACGTCATGCCGTTCTCGGCCCGGCTGGACTGGCGCCCGGAGATGGGGACGCTGGTCGCGGTCGTGGACAAGGACGACCTGTCGACGATGCGGACCTACGAGCTGCCGACCTTCAGCCATTTCCATCTGGGCGACGCCTGGGAGGAGGCGGACGGCACGATCCGCTTCGACGTGCCGGCCGGGGAAGACGTCCAGTTCGGCGTCGACGGCGCCCGCGTTCTGGTCGAGGGCAAGGGCCGGGTTCCCGGCGCGCCCAGCGTCCTGGCCATGGTCACCCTGCACCCCGACGGCCGCGCCGACCTCGCGCGCACTGACGTCACCGCCGAGTTCGTCAGCGCCGACCCGCGCCGCAGGGGCCTGCGCCGGTCGTTGACCGTCCACGTCACGGGCGAGCGCGGCGACCGTCCGCTGGCCACAGGTCTGGCGGTGCGCGACTGGGACTCGGGCCGGTCGGACGTGTTCGACTTCGGCGACGCCCATGTGGTCGAGGAGGCGCTGTTCGTGCCCAAGCCCGGCCGCAGCGCCGAGCGCGACGCCTGGATTGTGGTGCCCACAATCAACCTGGCCGCAGCCCGTACCGAGCTGCACGTGCTGGACGCCGCGCGTGTGTCGGACGGCCCGATCGTCAGTTGGCGCGGTGACGTCGCCCTGCCGGCCGGCTTCCACGGGACGTGGAGGGGGTAGGGGTAGGGGTAGGGGTAGGGGTAGGGGGCTTAGGGCTTAGGGCTTAGGTCTTGGGTCTTGGGTCTTTGGTCTTGGGTCTTGGGTCTTGGGGATGCCGACGGGAAAAGCACCGGGACCTGCCGCCCGAATTCCTGAGCCCTAAGCCCTAAGCCCTAAGCCCTAAGCCCTAAGCCCTAAGCCCTAAGCCCTAAGCCCCAAGCCCCAAGCCCTAAGCCCTGAGTGCAACCTCACCACCACCCCGCCGCGCGCAGTGCCTTTGCGTGTCGCCGGCTGACCGGCGCGACGAGAGGTCCGTCCAGCGTCAGGCTGGCACGACCGTCGCCCCGATCCACATCGCGCACGGCGTCGCGGGCGACCCACCAGCTGCGATGGGTCTGGGCGCCCTCCAGTCCCTCCAGCTCGGCGACGGCGTCGGACAGGCGCATCAGGATCAGGTCGGAGCCCCGGTCGGTGTGCAGGCGCAGATAGTGGTCCTCGGCCTGCACCGCGATCAGTCGGGCGCCGCGCAGTTTCGGCGGCAGACGGTCGAGGAAGCGGGCGGTGCCTTCGCCGGCAGGCTGGGCGTGCGTCTGTACCGGCTTGCCGCGCCCGAGGAAGACGTTCACGGCGCTTAAGGTCGCGGTCACCGTCAGGACCGGCACGAACATGTGCGGCAGCGCCCCGACCGGCATCATTCCGCCATGCAGGACGGGTCCGGTCACCGCCCAGACCCAGGCCGTCATCGGCAGGGTGATCACCGCGGTCAATGCCGCCACCATCAGCCAGGGCCGCTCGTACATGTCGATGCGCCGCTCGACCGGCCGCGAGACCAGATGGGCCCAGAGACCGCCGGTGATCATGACGAAGACCCAATAGGCCAGCCTCAGCCACAACGGCGCGTGATGGGTCTGGAAGGCGCCCGTCAGGGCCAGCACCACGCCACCCAACGCCGCCACGGCGATGCCGCGCAGCAGGTCGGGGGTGAACAAGGGTGCCCGGGTCGAGATTGTCATCCCCGGACTGAAACCACGATCCGCGCCGCTTGCGAAGCGGTCAGACGCGAATGTCCAGCAGGGCACCCGGACGGGAGGGCCGGGTTTCGGCCGCGTCCTCGGCCAAGGCGGTCCGGACCTGCGGGGTCGGGGCGGCGATCGGCGCGACCGGCTGGATTGTCTGCGTCGCAGACATGGCTGTGCGGAAGAAGGCCGCCTGCGCCGCGCGCGCGCCGGGGCTGGCGCCGGTCTGGGCGGGCGGGACGACGGAGGTAAAGCCGGGGCCGATAGCGGTCATGCGCTCAGGGTTAACGAAATCCGTCGCGGAACGGTTAACGCCGTGCCTGCGGGGCGGGGGCCTGCATGGCTGCCACCAGCCGCGCCACATCGGCGTCCTCGACCAGGGCGCCCGAATGCTTGGCCGTGACCGTGCCCATGGCGTTGACCGCGAAGGTCTCGGGCGCGCCGGTGATGCCCAGATCCAGCCCTGCCTGTCCGTCGGCGTCCACCAGCACGAAGGCGAAGGGGTCGCCCAGCTCGGCCAGGAAGGCGCGCGTGTCCTCGGGCCGGTCCTTGTAGGCGACGCCGATCACGGTGACGCCCTGCGCCTTCAGCGCCAGCAGCTTCGGATGCTCGACGCGGCACGGCGCGCACCAGCTGGCGAAGACGTTGATCAGCATCGGCCGCCCGCGACCGGCGGTCTTCAGATCCAGCACCGCGCCGGTCCCGTCCCCCGCCAGCATGGGCAACACCGTCTCCGGCACCGGCCGGCCCACCAGCGCCGCGGGCTTGACGTCCGGGTCGCGCTTCAGCGACCAGCCGATGAACAGCGCCGCCAGCGCGGCCAGCACGACCAGGGGCGCGAACGCCAGCCAGCGGGTCATTCCGCCTCCTCCAGTTCCTTCAGCCGCGCGCGGACCTGTCGCGCCGCCAGCACGGCGCGACCGACGACGACGGCCAGCACGACCGCGCTGATCCCCCAAGCGGCGGCGACGTACTCGACGTAGCTGCGGGCGACTTCCGGCATCATGCCTCCATGGCGCGGCGGGCGCGCAGGGTCCGCAGGCGGCGGTTCAGCACCTCGGTGCGGATGCCGGTGATCCACACGGCGGCGAACAGCAGGGCGTAGGCCGCCATCATGGTCAACAGCGGCGTCAGATAGGCGGCGGTCATCGCTGGTCCGTCGGCCCGCAGCAGGCTGGCGGGCTGATGCAGGGTGTTCCACCAGTCGACGGAGAATTTGACGATCGGCAGGTTGATCAGACCGACCAGTCCCAGCACCGCCGCAGCGCGCGCGGCCCTGGCTTCGTCCTCGATGGCGGACCTCAGCGCCAGCCACGCCAGGTAGAACAGGAACAGCACCAGCACAGAGACCAGCCGCGCGTCGCCCCAGGTCCACCACACGCCCCACATCGGCTTGCCCCAGATCGCGCCGGTGATCAGGGCCAGGCCGGTGAAGGCCGCGCCGGGCACGGCGGCGGCCCGCGCGGCGGCGTCGGCCAGCGGATGGCGCCACACCAGCGAGAACAGGCAGCTGATCCCCAGCGCGCCATAGGCCGTCAGCCCCAGAGAGGCCGCCGGCACGTGCACGAACATGATCCGGACGCTGTCGCCCTGCTGATAGTCGGGCGGCGCGGTCAGCGACAGCCAGCTCCCCACGGCCAGCAGCAGGCCGGCCGCGAGCCACAGCGGCCCGACCAGCGGCGCCGAAAAGCGCATGAAGCGCTCGGGATTGGCCAGACCGAACATGGGCGCGCTCTACCCCTCGCCTGCGCGGCGAACAAGCGACGCGTCGTCGCTCGTCACGCGGCTCATCCCTGCGCGTTCCGGATCGCCGCCCCGCCCGCAAAGGGTGCCAAGGCGCAGGCGAACAGGGCATAGGCCGCCAGCAGCGCCAGCGCGGGGCCCACAGCCGTCCCTTCCTGCGCCGCCGTCACGGCCCCGGCACCAAAGATCACCGGCGGGGCATAGAGGGGCAAGGCGATCACCGCGACCAGCAGACCACCGCGCTTCGATCCCAGCGACAGGGCCGCCGCCAGCGCGCCCACGGCCGCGAACGCCAGTCCCGCCAGCGCCGCAGCGCCGGCCGTCAGCGGCGCCAGCGCCGGCTCCAGCCCCAGCGACAGCGCGGCCACTGGTGCCGCCAGCGCCAGCGGCACCCCGACCGCCGTCCACTGCGCCGCCGTCTTGACCGCGAACACCGCCTCCAGCGTCAACGGGCCCAGCGCCAGCAGGTCCAGCGCCCCGTCCTCGTGGTCCCGCTCGAACAGACGTTCCAGCGACAGCAGCGAGGCCAGCGCCAGTACGATCCACGTCGCGCCCGCCGCGATGGGGACCAGCCGCACGGGCTCGGAGCCAATGGCAAGCGGCAGGGCGGCGGTCACGGCCAGAGCGAACCCGCACGCCAGCAGCGGCCCGCCGCCGCCGGCCCACAACAGGGCCAGTTCGCGGCGGTACAGAAGCAGGAGCGCGCTCATGCCGGTCCCCCCACGACGATCTCGCGCGCCGCTACCGGCAGCGGATCGTGCACGGCCGCCAAGATCAGACCGCCGGCGTTCAGGTGTTCAGCCATGATCTCGGCCGCCTGGGCGCGTCGCCGCGCGTCCAGCGGCGCCAGCGGTTCGTCCAGCAGCCACAGCGGCCGGTTCGCCGCGACCAGCGACGCCAGCGCCAGCCGACGCCGCTGCCCGGCCGACAGCACCCGGACCTCCAGATCCAGCAGGGGAATCAGGTCCAGCCGCTTCGTCGCGGCCTTCACCGCCTCCGTCGATGCACCAAACCAGCGCGCCTGAAAGGCCAGCTCCGCCCGCGCGGTGCGGCCGGGCCGGAACCCCTCCTGATGCGCCAGCATCTGCACGGCCGCCGATCGCGCCGTGCCGGGATCGATCGGACCGTCAGGCCCCTCGAACCGCACCTCGCCCTTGTCGGGCCGCAACAGCCCCGCCACCGCGCGCAGCAGCGAGGTCTTTCCCGCGCCGTTGGCCCCCGTTAGTTGCGCTGCCTCGCCGGCCGCGAGGGCGAACGACAGCTCCTCGAACAGCCGCCGTTCGCCGCGCGAGATGGACAGGTCGGAGACGTGGAGGGCCGCGATCATCTGCGACCCGTTCTCAATGTCCATGACGCCGTCGTGGACTCATGGACGGGCGCGCCCGCGCGGATTATGACCGCCGCAGCCGCAGCAGGCCCTGAGCGCGCGCGGCGGGGACCTGTGCGCCCCGTCGATATGCGCGGGAGGGTGCGACCGGATGTTCGGGCGGCGATGACCAGAGGAAGCCTCCCATGCCGTCAGTCGACAGCCTGAAAACCCGCCGGGACATCACCGTCGGGCGCAAGAAATACGCCTATTACAGCCTTCCTGCCGCCGAGGAAGCCGGCCTGACCGGCATCTCGCGACTGCCGCGCTCCATGAAGGTGCTGCTGGAGAACCTGCTGCGCAACGAGGACGGCGTCTCGGTCACCGAGGCGGACCTCAAGGCCGTGGCCGCCTGGATCGAGAACAAGGGTGCCGTCGAGCACGAGATCGCCTTCCGTCCGGCGCGCGTCCTGATGCAGGACTTCACCGGCGTGCCCGCCGTCGTCGATCTGGCCGCCATGCGCGACGCCATGACCGGCCTGGGTGCCGATCCGTCGAAGATCAATCCGCTGAACCCCGTCGACCTGGTCATCGACCACTCGGTGATGGTCGACCACTTCGGAACCGCCCAGTCGTTCGGCCAGAACGTCGAGCGCGAGTACGAGCGCAACATCGAGCGCTACAAATTCCTGCGCTGGGGCTCGTCGGCCTTCAACAACTTCCGCGTCGTGCCTCCGGGCACCGGCATCTGCCACCAGGTGAACCTCGAGAACCTGGCCCAGACCGTCTGGACCGACGCCGAGGGCAAGGCGACCGTCGCCTATCCCGACACCGTGGTCGGCACCGACAGCCACACCACCATGATCAACGGTCTGGCCGTGCTGGGCTGGGGCGTCGGCGGCATCGAGGCCGAGGCGGCCATGCTGGGCCAGCCGATCCCGATGCTGATCCCCGAAGTCGTCGGCTTCAAGCTGACCGGCCGCCTGCCCGAGGGCGCCACCGCGACCGACCTGGTGCTGACCGTCACCCAGATGCTGCGCAAGAAGGGCGTGGTCGGCAAGTTCGTGGAGTTCTTCGGTGACGCCCTGGCGGCCATGACGCTGGAAGACCAGGCCACCATCGCCAACATGGCCCCGGAATACGGGGCCACCTGCGGCTTCTTCCCGACCTCGCAGGCCACGATCGACTATCTGCTGGCCACCGGCCGCGACAAGGCGCGCGTCGCCCTGGTCGAAGCCTATGCCAAGGCGCAAGGCCTGTGGATCGAGCCGGGTTCGGAAGAGCCCGTCTTCACCGACGTTCTGGAACTGGATCTGGCCACCGTCGTGCCGTCGCTGGCCGGGCCCAAGCGGCCGCAGGACAAGGTCGCCCTGACCACCGCCGCGGTCGAGTTCGAGGGCCATCTGACCGGCACCTTCAACCGCCCGGCCGACGCCGACCGCGCCAAGGTCGACGGCCAGAAATTCACTGTCGGCGACGGCGACGTGGTCATCGCCGCCATCACCAGCTGCACCAACACCTCCAACCCCTCGGTCCTGATCGCCGCCGGTCTGGTGGCGCGCAAGGCCCATGCGCTGGGGCTGAAGCCCAAGCCGTGGGTCAAGACCTCACTGGCCCCCGGCTCGCAGGTCGTCACGGACTATCTGACCGACGCCGGCTTGACCAAGGATCTGGACGCGCTGGGCTTCAACCTGGTTGGCTACGGCTGCACCACCTGCATCGGCAACTCGGGTCCGCTGGACCCTGCGATCTCGAAGGCGATCAACGAGAACGGCCTGGTCGCCACCAGTGTGCTGTCGGGCAACCGCAACTTCGAAGGCCGCGTGAACCCGGACGTGCAGGCCAACTATCTGGCCTCGCCGCCGTTGGTGGTCGCCTATGCCCTGGCCGGCTCGATGCGCATCGACCTGGCCACCCAGCCGATCGGGCAGGACAAGAAGGGCAAGGACGTCTTCCTGAAGGACATCTGGCCGACCTCGCAGGAGATCGCCGAGATCCAGAAGAAGTCGGTCACCCCGGCCATGTTCGCCAAGCGCTACAAGGACGTCTTCAAGGGCGACAAGCACTGGCAGGCGATCGCCGTCGAGGGCGGCCAGACCTATCAGTGGGACGGTGCCTCCACCTATGTGCAGAACCCGCCCTATTTCGAGGGCATGTCGATGGAGGCCGCGCCGGTCAAGGACGTGGTCGAGGCCCGCATCCTGGGCATCTTCGGCGACTCGATCACCACCGACCACATCTCGCCCGCCGGCTCGATCAAGGCGGCCTCGCCGGCCGGCAAATACCTGATCGACAATGGCGTCGAGCCGCTGGACTTCAACAGCTACGGCGCGCGCCGCGGCAACCACGAAGTGATGATGCGCGGCACCTTCGCCAACATCCGCATCCGCAACAAGATTACGCCCGAGATCGAGGGCGGCGTGACGAAGCACTTCCCTTCCGGCGAGGTGATGTCGATCTATGACGCGGCCATGCGCTACCAGGCCGAGGGGCGTCCGCTGGTCGTCTTCGCCGGCAAGGAATACGGCACCGGCTCGTCGCGCGACTGGGCGGCCAAGGGCACCCGCCTGCTGGGTGTCCGCGCCGTCATCGCCGAGAGCTACGAGCGCATCCACCGCTCCAACCTGATCGGCATGGGCGTGGTGCCGCTGCAGTTCAAGCAGGAGGGCTGGACCCGTCTGGGCCTGACCGGCGAGGAGATCGTCACGATCCGCGGCCTGTCCGACGCCAACGTCGGCAAGCTGAAGCCGCGCCAGGACCTGTGGGTCGAACTCTTCCGCGCCTCGGACGGCAAGATGGCCCGTTTCCCGGTCCGCTGCCGCATCGACAACCAGACCGAGCTCGACTACTTCCGCGCCGGCGGCGTCATGCCCTACGTGCTGCGCAACCTCGCGGCGGGCTGAACCGGCGATCAGAATTGGGAAAAGGCCGGGGAAAGCCCCGGCCTTTTTCGTTTCCCGCACCGCAGGTCTTGCGGCCCGCGACCCGCCGGGTTATGCACCCCGCCTTCCCGCCCGGACCCCGTCCGGGCCGCCAACGGCGGACGCGTAGCTCAGCGGGAGAGCACTACGTTGACATCGTAGGGGTCACAGGTTCAATCCCTGTCGCGTCCACCATTCTTTCCCGCCGCAATTGATCGCTGCGCCCGCTGCCTGCGCGTGCCCGCTTGTCACGGGGTCCGGCAAGGCGCAGGGTCGTGGGCCTGCATGGAGCCCACGTCGATGATCGCACTGGCGCTGACCCTGCTGTTGCTCGCCCCCCCCGCCCAGGATCCCGTTCCGGGCTCGGCCGCGACGCCTCCTCAGGATCCCGTTCCCGGCTCCGCAACGACGCCGCCCCGCGCCGACGGGTCGGCCGTCGCCACGCTTCAGGGCTGCGCCATGGAAGGCGAGCGGTGGGTTTGTCGCTATCAGATGCCGGAAATCCGGGTCGTCGAGCAGGCCCCGCAGACCCTGGGTGTGGAAGCGGCGGCCGGGACCAATGTCGGGCCGGCGGACACGGGCGTTCTCAGCGAAGAGGAGCGCGCGTTCGTGGCCCGCTGTGCAGACGCGGGCTGGCTGTCGCTGTGTCTGCCCGCCGACCGCCGGCGTGCCCGGGAACTGAGGGACACGGCGCTGGCCTATGAGGCGAAGCGGCGCGACGTGGCCGCGCTTCTGGCCCAGGGCCGGTGTGACGCGGCCGTGACGGCGGCGCTCGAAGCCGGGCACCTGAACCTCGCCCGCGAGGCGCGCACATTCTGCGGACGCTGAGCCCGCCACGCCGGACATGACGCCGGACATGACGAAGGGGCGCCGGTCTGAACCGACGCCCCTCGCTGTCGTGTCGTGTCGGTCCTACTCGGGCGCGATGCAGGTCGGCCCGCCATGGCCGCCCACGCGGACGTCGCGGCAGTCGCCGAAGCGCACTTCCGGCGGATCGATGATGACTTCCGACGGCCGCACGATGACTTCGGGCCGGTCGATCACGATCTGGGCCGGGCGCACGCGCACGGGCGGAGCGTCGACGTAGACCGGCGGACCGGCGATGTGGATCACCGGACCGGCGACCTCAACGGGACGACCGACGACGCGGATACCCGGCGGCGTGATGCGGATCGGCGCGCCGGGCGGGGGCGCGCGGTAGAAGTCCACGACGCGCACGCAGGTGCAGTCGGGATCATAGACGGCGACCGGGTCAGGGTCGGGCAGCGGCGCTCCTGCAGTCAGCGAAAACGCAAGCGCCGTCGAAAGCAACTCGATCATGGCCATCCCCTCCAGCCGAACCCCGGTATCCGAGGCATAGTTAACGAGCACACGGTTAAGCCCGTCGTCAATCGTTCGTTCCTCTATTCCCCTGAGACGGGAGCGGAATCTTCACCGTGTGACGAAGGGGCGACTGAGCCACGAGGATTTCGCCTCGCCCCAGCGGCGGGGGAGATCGGCCGCCCGGGTGATGCCGATGCGCGGACCGGCGACGAGTTCGGGGGCGTCCCTCCCGGGAGAGAGGGAGAAGGGGCGTTCGAACATCGACGTCCCATCCATTTCACGCGTCACGCCGAGGGCCTGGCAGAGGCGCGCCGGGCCTGAACACAGCAGGCGGGTGGCCTCCACGCCACGCCGCGCGCGCATGGCCTCGAGACCTTCCGTCGGCTCCAGCGCCCGGATCAGCACCGCCCCGCCCGGAGCGTCCCCACAGACGAGGTTGAGGCACCAGTGCAGCCCGTAGATCCGGTACACGTAGGCTTGGCCGACTGGCCCGAACATCGCTGCGTTGCGGGCCGTCGGCCCCCGGAAGCTGTGAGAGGCCGGATCGCCCGCGTCATAGGCTTCGGTCTCGACGATGCGGCCGCCAACGCCGTCGACGGTCAGGGTGACGCCGATCAGCAGGCGCGCGACCTCGTCGACCGGGCAGGCGAAGTCGGAAGGGGCGAACGCGGCGGCCATGAAGCCGAGGTGCGGCGGCGGCCTCGTCGGGTCAAGGCGGTTTGACCCCATCCGCGCCGGGTCGCATTAAGCCGTCATGCCGACCGCCTCCGCCTTTCCCACGCCCGACCCTGCCGACTGGCGCCCGCTCGCCGAAAAGGCGCTGAAGGATCGGCCGCTGCAGAGCCTGATCCATCTGGACGCCGACGGCCTGGCGATTCGGCCACTCTATGCTGCCGCGACCGGCGTGACGCCGCTGTTTGCGCCGCGTCCCTCCCACGCCGACGGACGATCCTGGGATCTGCGGGCGCAGGTGGCGGCGGACGACCCTTCGGAGGCGAACCGGCAGGTGCTGGCCGAACTGGAGGGCGGGGCCGCCTCGGTGATCCTGTCGGGGGCGGTGCTGGCCGACAGCGCGCCGCTGGCCCGGGCGCTGGACGGGGTCGCGCTGGAACTGGCGGCCATCGGACTGGACGCGGGGCTGGACGGGCCCGACGCGGCGAATGCCCTCGCCGTGGCGGCCAAGGGCGCGCCCCGCGCAAGGTTGCTGTTCCACATGGACCCGGTATCGACCTTCGCCGCGACCGGCGAGGCCCCGCGGTCGATCGAGGAGCACCTGACGCTGGCGGCCAATACGGCTGCGCGCCACGCCGGTGCCTATCCCGAGGCGAAATTCTTTCTGGCCTCCGGACGGGTGGCGCACGAAGCGGGCGGGTCGATCGCGCAGGAGCTCGCCTTCGCCGCGGCCAACGCCGTGGCCCTGATCGAGGCGGGGATCGCCGCCGGCATGACGGCGGAGCAAGCCCTGAACGGCACTGTCCTGGGCGTGGCCGTCGACCAGGAATATTTCGACGGTCTGGCCAAGGTGCGGGCGTTGCGCCTGATGTGGCGAACAATCTGCGCGGCGTACGGGGTTGAGGTCGAGGCGACGATCGAGGCCCGGTCGTCGCGGCGCATGCTGGCGGCCCGCGATCCCTGGCCGAATCTGCTGCGGCTGACGGCGGCGGGCTTCGCCGGGGCGGTCGGGGGTGCCGACGCGGTCGTGCTGGACGCTTTCACCCGCGCGGCGGGCCTGCCCGACGACTTCGCGCGGCGGCAGTCGCGGAACATTCAGCTGGTGCTGATGGAAGAGGCCCATCTGGGCCGGGTGGACGATCCGGCGGCGGGCAGCTGGTATCTGGACCAGCGCACGCGCGAACTGGCCGAGGCCGCATGGGCCGAGTTCCAGTGGATACAGTCCGAGGGCGGGGTCGTGGAGTGCCTGCGCGGCCACCTGATCCAGCCGCGCGTGGCGCGCGCGCGTCAGGGGCTGGAGTCGGCGCTGGCGGACGGGGGCATCCATCTGGTGGGCGTGACCAAGTTCGTCGATCCGGAGCCAAGGCCCGCCTCCGTCACGCCGGGGTCCCCCCCACGGCTGGAGGGCGGGGGCGACGCCTGCGTGCCGCTGACCCCGATGCGGCTGTCCGCCCCGATCGAAAATGGGGTCGCCCGATGAGCGCGCCGGATTTCTCGAAGATCGTCCTGGACCTTTCGCCTGTGGGCGCCGGGCCCGCCCGCGAGGGCTGGGCCACGCCCGAGGGGATCGAAGTCGCCACGGCCTATGACGCGTCCGCGCTGGACGGACTGGACTTCATCCACGGCCTGCCGGGCATCGCGCCCTATCATCGGGGTCCGTACCCGACGATGTATGCCCAGAACCCGTGGACGGTGCGGCAGTACGCGGGCTTCTCTACCGCCGAGGAATCGAATGCGTTCTATCGCCGGAATCTGGCGGCGGGACAGAAGGGGTTGTCGATCGCCTTCGATCTGGCCACCCACCGGGGCTACGACAGCGACCACCCGCGGGTGAAGGGCGACGTCGGCATGGCGGGCGTCGCCATCGACAGCATCTACGACATGCGGACCCTGTTCGACGGCATTCCGCTGGACCAGATGTCGGTGTCGATGACCATGAACGGCGCGGTTCTGCCGATCCTGGCGCTCTATGTTGTGGCAGCGGAAGAGCAGGGCGTTTCGCCCGACAAGCTGACCGGGACCATCCAGAACGACATCCTCAAGGAGTTCATGGTCCGCAACACCTACATCTATCCGCCGCTCCCCAGCATGCGGATCATCGCGGACATCTTCGCCTGGACGGCGCAGCACGCGCCCAAGTTCAACTCCATCTCGATCAGCGGCTATCACATGCAGGAGGCGGGGGCCTCGGCCGATCTGGAGCTGGCCTACACCCTGGCCGACGGGGTCGAGTACCTGAAGGCGGGTGTCGACGCCGGCATGGACGTCGACGCCTTCGCGCCGCGCCTGAGCTTCTTCTGGGCCATCGGCATGAACTACTTCATGGAGGTGGCCAAGATGCGCGCCGGCCGCCTGCTGTGGGCCGAGGCGGTGGCGAGGTTCGGGGCGAAGAACCCGAAGTCGCTGGCTCTGCGCGCCCACTGCCAGACCTCGGGCTGGTCGCTGGCGGCGCAGGACGTGTTCAACAACGTGCCCCGCACCATGGTCGAGGCCATGGCGGCGGCCGGCGGCCAGACACAATCGCTGCACACGAACTCGCTGGACGAGGCCCTGGCCCTGCCGACCGACTTCTCGGCCCGCATCGCCCGAAACACGCAGCTGCTTCTGCAGATGGAGACGGGCATGACCCGCGTCATCGATCCGTGGGGCGGCAGCTTCTACGTCGAGCGGTTGACGCACGAACTGGCGGAGAAGGCCCGTGCTCACATGGCCGAGGTCGAGGCGCTGGGCGGCATGGCGAGGGCCATCGAGGCCGGCGTGCCCAAGCTGCGGATCGAGGAATCGGCCGCCCGGACCCAGGCCCGCATCGACACCGGCCAGCAGACCGTCGTGGGAGTGAACCGCTACCTGTCCGACCAGATCGACGACATTCCGGTGCTCAAGGTCGACAATGCCGCCGTCTATGCCGCCCAGATCGACAAGCTGACGCGCCTCCGCGCCGAGCGGGACGAGGCGGCGACGCAGGCCGCTCTGGATGCCCTGACGGCGGGCGCGAAGGGCGGGGAAAACCTGCTGGCCCTGGCCATCGACGCGGCCCGCGCCAAGGCGACGGTGGGGGAAATCTCGGACGCGCTGGAGGCCGCCTTCGGCCGTCACGTGGCGACAGTGCAGACGGTGTCCGGCGTCTATTCGAAAGAGGCGGGCAAGGACGCCCGCTTCAGCCGCGCCCGCGAGATGGTCGCCGCTTTTGTGGACAACGACGGCGGTCCGCCGAAAATCCTGATCGCCAAGCTGGGCCAGGACGGTCACGATCGGGGTCAGAAGGTGGTCGCCACCGCGTATGGCGACCTCGGCTTCGACGCCATCGCCGGGTCCCTGTTCCAGACACCGGCCGAGGCGGCGAAGGAGGCTGTGGAGAAGGGCGTCCACGCCGTCGGTGCCTCGTCACTGGCCGCCGGTCACCTGACGCTCGCGCCCGAGCTGATCGCCGAGCTGAAGAAGCTGGGCCGCGAGGACATCATGGTGGTCGTCGGCGGCGTGATCCCGCCCGCCGACGTCCAGCCGTTGCTGGATGCGGGCGTGGCGGCGGTCTATCCGCCCGGCTCGGTCATCGCTGATACCGCGATCGACCTGATCGAGAAGCTGAACCAACGCCTCGGCTACGCCCAGCGCAAGCCGGGCTGAGGGTTCAGGGACGGAGGCGGGGCTCAAGCGCCGCAACCTCTTCGGCGGTCAGGCGGCGCTCGACCCGCGCGCGGCAGCGGGTGTTGTTCTCGCCCTGAAGACCGGGTCCGGAGACGGCGATCTCGACGGAGTCGCCCACGCACGACCGCCCGCCGCCCGGGCCGCCGCTGAGCGCAAGACTCCGGGCGGACGACAGGCCGCGGCAGAAGCCGCTGTTCAGTTCATAGATCTCGCCCCGGCCCGCTCTGACGTAGACCTGAGCGTCCCCATTGGAGCGGAAATTGCGGACCGTGTCCGGGATGAAGCAGGCGCGATCCGCGCGGCCGCCGTCCACCGTGGCCCGGGGTACGTCTCCGGCGGCGCAGGCGGACAGGGCGAGCCCGGCGGACAGAATCAGAAGGGGGGCGACGGTTTTCATGAGAGGCCTCACGGACGTTGGTGGCTGGGAAGGGCGGCGACGTCTTCATCTGTCAGAACCCGCGCGACGCGGGCACGGCAGACGTCGGTGCGGGACGCGGCTCCGGGCGTGGCGATGCGCAGGGAGTCGAACGTGCAGAGTCGCCCACCCCCGATGCCGCCAGAGTCGGGAATGAACGCCAGTCTCTGGGCGAAATCCAGATTGGTGCAGCCGTAGGCCTCTATCTCGAAGACGTCGCCGCTTGCGGCGCGAACGAATACCTGACCGGTACGGCCCTGCCTGAAGTTGCGGACCTGGTCGCTGCTGAAGCACCGGGTTTCAGCCCGCTGGCCTTCGCCACCGGTCATGGTGTCCGGGGTGGGCGCGCACGCGGACGCTGGAAGGGCTGCCGCCATGGTCGCGATCAACAGATTGCGCATCGCACGTTCTCCGAGGTCGAGGGCCTAACGATCCTGCGGGATGCGACGTTCCGCAAGCCGGGCGGGCACCACGCGTGCGGCGAGAGATGCCGGAAGTGGGCTTGGGGCGCCGACCGCCATGGCGGCAACGTGCTCCGCGAGCAGGGGAGCGAGGGCGAAGCCGCGTGAGCCGAGTCCGCCCACCACGAATATCCGCTCGTGCAGACGGCCTGCGAGCGGAAGCCGGTCGGGCGTCGTCGCCCGGATCGCCGCGCGGGAATGCCGCGTCCCGGCCTCCTCGACCTCGTCGGCCAGCCGGGGCAGCCGGGCGGCCAGGGCGGCGAGGTTTTTCGCTGTGTCCGCCGGACCGACGCCAACGTCCGTCCGGTCGCGATCGTGGGTGGCACCGAACAGCAGGCCGGAGGCGGTGGGCGCGACATAGCCGCCCCAGGCGATGCCGGGCGACGACGGGCCCTCGACCCAGTCGGCCTGTCCACGCACGGGTCGGAGCCCGAGTTCGGGCACCAGGGCGTCGACGCCCCATCCGGCGGTCAGAACGACGGCGTCGACCTCGACCTCGGTCCCGTCGTGGCCCCGGATGCGGACGCCGTCCCCGCTGGGCTCGACGGTCGTCGCACGCAGCCGGACACGTTCGACCTCCGCACCCCAGGCGTCGAGTATGGCCGTCGGGTTCACCACCCTCGCCTGACCCATCAGCAGGCCTCCGACCGCGACCGGTTCTCCCAGTCGCTCGCCCGCCTCCGCCGCCGTCAGCCGGACCATGGTGCCGGAAGGCCAATGGTCCTGCGTCGCGACCTTGTCGTAGCGCGCGCCGTCCCGGGCTGTCTGCTCAAGCTGGATAACGCTCCGCGCCAGAACCGCGCCATCGACGGCGTCGTAGAGGTCGCCCGCCCGACCGAGGGCCTGGGCGAACAGGGCGGCGACCTGCCCGTCGCCCACATCCATCCGGGGCGTCACCAGCGCCGCGGGAAAGCCGGAGGCCCCGGCGCCCGTTGCCTCCGCCTCGATCAGGAGCGGGGACGCTCCGAGCTGGAGGAGCGCGCGCGCCGTCGCCAGACCGGCGATCCCGCCGCCGATCACCGCCACGCGCCGGGCGGAGGTGCGGACGGGCGCGACGCCGGATGCTCGCGCCTCCAGCCGCTCGCGCTTGCGACCATGGCCGGGGCGCTTGTCGACCGTGAAGCCGCGCGCCTGCAGCCCGCGTCGCACGGTGCCCGCGACGGTGAACGTCGCCACAGCCGCGGCCGGCGCGGATCGCCGGGCGATCAGGTCCAGGACCGCGTCGCTCCACATGTCTGGGTTGGTTGCCGGCGCGAAGCCGTCCAGGAACCAGGCGTCGGCACGACCGGTCCAGTCGGCGAGCGCGCGCTCCACCGGCGCCACGGCCAGATCCACGACCACGCCCCAGTCTTCCGGCAAGGACAGCCGGTGAAAGCCGGGCGTCCCGCCGGGCCAGGCCGCGATCAGGCCTTCCGTGACTTCCGCCAGCTCCGGCCAGGCCGACAGGGCCCGCGCGGCCTCGTCGCGGCTGAGCGGGAAGGCCTCGATAGAGAAGACATGGAGACGCGCGCCGGCCGGCCTCGTTTCCCGCCACAGGGCGATCAACGCGGCGATGTTCAGCCCCGTGCCGAAGCCCAGCTCCGCCACCGTGAACCGGTCGCGCCCGGCCCAAGCATGGGGAAGGCCGCAGCCGGCGAGAAAGACCGCGCGGCTTTCGGCCAGTCCGTCCTCGCGGGAAAAGTAGACGTCGCCGAAGCGGCCGGACACCGGAGCGCCGTCGTCGGTCCAGTCGAGGCGCGGGGAGCGATCTTCGGTCATCGGCTCGCGGGTGCCACCTGCGGCACATCCCGCGCAACGAAAAAGGGCCGCCCCGTGAGGAGCGGCCCTTTCCGTCAGGCGCCCGAAGGCGCCGTCAGCTCAACTTAGTGAGCGGCAGCCGGGGCTTCAGCGGCCGGAGCGGCAGCGGCGTCGGCGGCCGGGGCCATCGCGGCGTCAGCAGCGGCGGTTTCGGCGGTCGCGGCGGCGGCGCCGGCTTCGGCGGCGGCGGTTTCGGCGGTGGCGGCGGCTTCGGTGGCTTCGCCGGCAGCGGCTTCGGCTTCAGCGGCCTTGTCTTCGGCGGCGGGCTGGCAGGCGGCCAGGGCGAGGGCGGCGGCCGAAGCCACGATCAGAGCGGTGATGCGCATTTTGGAATTCCTTGAAGGAGGATCACGGGGTCATGAATCCCCGCACCCCTGCAATAACGGAATCGTGAGCCGCCCCGCAAGCGAATTCTCACGGCTTCGTGATCCGTGGGAACGCGCGGGCCGCTTCAGCGTGGCGGGGACGGCGTCGATGCGTTGGGCTCTACGGGAAGGACCGCCGGCGGATCTCCCGGTCCGGGGTTGATCTGCGGCGACGTGTCTTCCGTAGGCGTGGGCCCGGGCGGAAGAGTCGGAGGCAGCGTCGGCTCCGGCGGGGCGGAACCCGGCGCGGCCCCTTGAGGGACCGAAGCGGGTTCCTCGGCGGGCTGACCGCAGGCCGCCACCGCGGCGCTCGCCCCCAGGATCAAAGCGATCCGAAGTTTGCGGCCCATCTCAGTTCTTCTTGTCGAGCTGAGGATTGGTCGGCGAATAGGCGTAGGGCATCACCTGCCCGGAGTCGGTGCCAGCGGCCGCCTGGGTTTCGCGGGTGTTGCGCGAGGGCGCATCGGCGGGAATGGCGCTGTCGACCTGGCCGGTGACTTCCACCGACCCCGTCGTCGAGGAGGTCGCCCCGGTCCCGCTGCTCGGGGCGGCACCCGATCCGGCGGCGGCGGAGCCGGAGCCGCTGGTCGCGGACCCTTCGGTGGCACCCGCCATCTCACCGGTCGCCATGCTGGATTCGGCGTCCATGGCGGCGGTGTCGGTCGCCTGCTCTTCGGCGGGACGGTTGCAGGCGGACAGGCTGAGGGCGGCGGCGCCGGCGGCGGCCAGCATCAGGGTGCGAGGGGTCATGGAATCTCTCCCGTTCGTCCCGGCGCGGCGCCGGGACCTGCAGGAGATAACCCCGGTCGCCAGATGACGGTTCCGTGACCGCCCGTGATCGTCAGGCTTCGGTCGGGGCGTTCGACAGCGTCTCTTCCATCTCGGCGAAGCTGGGCTGGGCGCCGGAGGGAATGTCGCCGCGGCCGATCTCGCACGAGATCTGGGCGGCGTTGCCGTGCAAGTGGGCCACCAGCACGGACTGGATGATCTTGTAGAAGGCCCCGTCGCCGTCGACGATCTCCTTCAGCCGGCTGGCCATGGGGCCCACCAGTCCATAGGCCAGGAACACGCCCAGGAAGGTGCCGACCAGGGCGCCGCCAATCATGCCGCCCAGCACCTCCGGCGGCTCGGTGATCGAGCCCATGGTCTTGATGACCCCCAGCACGGCGGCGACGATGCCGAGCGCCGGTAGGCCGTCGGCCATGGTCTGCAGGGCGTGGGCACCCGCCAGACCCTCGTGGTGGTGCTTCTCCAGCTGCTTTTCCATGGCGTCCTCGATCTGGTGCGGATCCTCGAGGTTCATGGTCATCATGCGCAGCGTGTCGCAGATGAAGTCGGTGGCGAAGTGGTCCTTCAGGATCTTCGGATACTTCTGGAAGATCGTGGATTCCGCCGGCTTCTCGATGTGGCTTTCCAGCGCGATCACGCCCTTGGATTTCATCGTCTTGGTCAACAGGAACAGCAGCGACAGCAGGTCCTTGTAGTCCTGCCGCTTCCACTTGGGCCCGGCGAACACCTTGCCGAAGCCGCCCAGCGTCGCCTTGATCGTGCCGACCGAGTTGCCGATCAGGAAGGCCGCGACGCCGGCACCCAGAATGGCCATCAGCTCATAGGGCAGGGAGTGGAGGATCACCTCCATCTTGCCGCCGGCCAGGATGTAGCTGCCGAACACCATGCCGAACAGCAGGACGATGCCGATGATCTGGAACATGGGCGTGAATGAGCCTTCGGCCGGGAGAGGGACGTCCGCCGAACAATGGCCCGTTAATGCTTAATCCGGAGTTGCCGGAACCCCCTACAACCGCGTTTCGCCGCTCACGATCGCGTCCCGCGCCTTGGCCGAAAGCTTGGTGTAGCCGTTCTTGCCGCCCTTGACCCAGACGCCGCCCGGGACGCGGTCGGGGTCGAAGCCGTCGGCGACGAGGTCGGACTTGCGGTATTTGAAGGTACCGGTGGTGTCGGCCGACTTCAGCTGGCGCACGAAGCAGGGGCGGGCATAGGGCGGCAGTTCCCGGTCCACCCATGCGGCAAAGGCGGGCGCGTCGAACTTGCCGTCGACGACCAGGGCGACCATGCCGGCCTTGCCTTCCTGACCTGGCACAGGGACGCCATAGGCCACGACCTCCTTGACCCCCGGTGCGTCGGCCAGACGCTGCTCGACCTCGGCGGTCGAGACGTTCTCGCCCTTCCACCGGAAGGTGTCGCCGATGCGGTCGACGAAGTAGAAATAGCCTTGGCGGTCCTGACGCATCAGGTCGCCGGTGCGGAACCAGCGGTCGCCCTTCTTGAAGACGTCGGTCAGGATCTTCTTCTGGCTGGCGGCCTTGTCGGCGTAGCCCGAGAAGTCGTGGCGGTTGTCGTCGGCGATCAGGCCGATGGCCTCGCCGATCTCGCCCGGGCGGGCCAGCCGGCACAGGCCGTCGTTTCCCCGCACCGGCAACTCGGTGTCCAGGTCGAACTCGACCAGGCGGATGTTGATCTGCTTCTTCAGGAAGCCCGGCACGCGGCCGATCGCGCCCATCTTGCCGTCGAAGTTGAAGACCGAGACGTTGCCCTCGGTCGAGCCGTAGAACTCCAGCACGCGCGGGATGCCGAAGCGGGGCTGGAACTCCTCCCACACGTCCGGGCGCATGCCGTTGCCGTAGGCCAGTCGCAGCCGGTGGTCCTTCTCGCCCGGGCCTTCGGGCGCGTTGACCAGATAGCGGCACAGCTCGCCGATGTAGACGAACAGGGTGGCCCCGGAGCTCTTCACGTCGGCCCAGAAGTTCGAGCTCGAAAACCGCTTGCGCAGCACCAGCCGGCCGCCGTTCAACAGCGCCGGCCCGATGCCCACCAACCCGCCCGTCGAGTGATACAGCGGCAGGACGTTGAAGGTGACGTCCTTGTCCGTCGCCTCGGTGCAGCCGGCGAAGGCGCGCATGTAGGTGCGGGCCCGCGCATGGGTGATCCGCGCCGCCTTGGGCAGGCCGGTGGTGCCGGAGGTGTAGATCAGCAGGGCGGTCGAGCGGTTGTTGAGCCCCTGCCGCAGGTTGCGTGGCGGGCGCACCGAGCTGGCCCCGCGCACGGGCTTGTCCAGATCGCGCCGGTCGCTGGTCTCGTCCGCGTCCCTGAGGCCGAGCACCCACAGCATCAGATGCCGGTCGATGAAGGGGCGGGCGTCCTCGACCTTCCGCCAGCACTCGTCGTCGGCGACGATCTGGCTGGTGTTGGCGATCGCGATGCAGTGCGCCAGCGCCTGACCCGTCAGGTTGGTGTTGATCAGGGCCGTGGTGACGCCGACCTTGGAGAAGCCGTACCAGGCCGCCAGATACTCGACCCGGTTGGCCATCATCAGGGCGACCACGTCGCCGCGCTTCAGGTTGCGGCCCCGCGCCCAGTGGCCGAAGCGGTTGGCCAGCTGGTCGAACTCCCGGTAGCTCAGGCTGCGCTGCTCGTCCTCGATGGCGATGCGGTCGCCGAACCTGTCGACGGCCTCCTCCAGGTCGTCACAGACCAGGTCCAGGCTGTCCAACTGCACGGGCTTGATGCGCTTCAGCAGACGGCTGAGCCCCTTCGCGAACCGGACGTCGCGTCGGATGTCGGCGATCAGGCCCATCGGTCGGTGATTCCCTCGTGCCAAGGCTGCCCCTGACCTTCGTGATGACGGCCCCCCGTCGCCCGGTCAACCGTCAGGGGAAACGCGGGCACGAAGCGTCCGGTCGTGTGTCCCCCTCGGCACGACGCTGGGTAAACTTGCAACTCGGGCGGGCCGCTCACCCCGGCGAAGAAGAAAGCTCGATGACGGCGTCGACGCCTTCGGAGACGCAAGCAACGATCCTGCCCCGGCTTCGCCATAACTGTGTCACGGCCAAGGTATCTTGGCGACATTGCTGGAAGGGCCGGAACGTCACTCCGATATCGGGGTTCAGTCAACCCGTGCAAGGAGAAAGACCATGAGCGTCACCTACACTGACACTGACTATTCTGACCGCGACGCGGTCGTGGAAGAAGCCTATGTGCCCGTCTATGCCCGCAAGCGCGCCGCCCGGGGCCGCGCCGGTGCCGGCGGCGTGAAGACGTGGATGATCCTCGCCCCGCTGGGGCTGGTGGTCGTCGGCGGCGTGTCCGCCGCGATGCTGATGAACGGCGGCGGCGAGGCCGAAATGGTGGCCGCGCCGGCCGCTCCGGCCCCGGCCGTGGCCCAGGCTCCGCTGACCGACCTGATGGCGTCGACGGCGACGGCCGACGCGGCCGCCCTGACCGCGATGCGCCCGGCCGAGCCCGTGGCCGCGGCTCCGATCGCAGCGGTTCCGGTCGCCGCGCCGGCCCCCACCCGTCGCGCCGCGCCGGTCCAACGCCGCGTCGCGCCCGCTACGGCGATCGAGTCTGCCGCGGCCGATGACGCGGGCGACGAGGCGACGGCCGAGCTGAACCGCGCCCAGGCCGCGCGCACGTCGACGGCTCCCGCCGAGACGGCGACTCCCGCCACCCCGCCGGCGCCGGTGATTGAGGTCCAGCCGTTCCCCGGCCAGTGATCCTGAAACGACTATGGCGACGTGAAACCCCGGCTCCGGCCGGGGTTTCTCAATTTCACCGACGGGTCGGCGACACGCGCCAGATCACATTGCCGACGTCGTCCGCGACCAGCAGGGCACCCCCACCGTCGAACGCCACGCCGACCGGCCGGCCCATGGCGCGGCCCTCCTCGTCCAGAAAGCCGGTCAGCACCGGGATCGGCATGCCGTCCGGCATGGCCCCGGCGAAGGGCACGAAGATCACCTGATAGCCGTTGGCCGGCTTGCGGTTCCACGACCCGTGCTGGCCGACGAAGGCCCCGGACCGGAACCGTTCCGGCAGCAGCGTGCCCTGCGAGAAAGCCAGGCCCAGCGACGCCGTGTGCGCGCCCAGCGCATAGTCCGGCTTCAGCGCGCGAGCGACCATGGCGGGGTTGGCGGGCGTCACCCGCTCGTCGACGATCTGGCCGTAATAGCTCCACGGCCAGCCGTAGAAGCCGCCCGGCCGCACCGAGGTCATGTAGTCCGGAACCAGATCCGGACCCAGTTCGTCGCGCTCGTTGACCGCGACCCACAGGGCACCCGACGCCGGGTTCCAGTCGATGCCGACGGGATTGCGCAGACCGGACGCATAGACGCGCCGCGCGCCGGTCGCGGGATCGATCTCCAGCACGGCGGCCCGATCGACCTCCTCGTCCAGCCCGTTCTCGCCGATATTCGAATTGGACCCCACGCCGACGTAGAGCCGCGCCCCGTCGGGCGAGGCGACCAGGCTCTTGGTCCAGTGGTGGTTCCGCCCCGCCGGCAGGTCCGCGACCTTGCGCGCGGCGGCCGCGATCCGCGTCTGGCCAGTCTCGTACGGGAAGGCCACCACGGCGTCGGCGTTGGCGACGTAGAGCGTCGAACCCACCAGCGCCATGCCGAAGGGTGAGGTGAGATCGGTCAGGAAGGGCGTCTTCAGCTCGGCGACACCGTCGCCGTCCGCGTCGCGAAGCAGGGTGATGCGGTCCGCACTGGGCACGGCCGCGCCGGCCTTCTTCATGAACAGGCCCATCATCCAGCCGCGCACGCCGCCCTGCTTGTCCTCGGGCTTGGGCGGGGCGTTGGACTCGGCCACCAGCACGTCGCCGTTGGGCAGCCGGTACAGCCAGCGCGGATGATCCAGCCCGCTGGCGAAGGCCTGGACCCTCAGGCCCTCGGCGGGGGTCGGCATGCGGCCGTCCGGCCAGCCGATGGCGTCGGCCACCTTGACCTGGGGGATGAGACGGGACGCCGGCGCGGGCAGGGTGGGGTTGGGACCATACCCCGCCTCGGGCGGCAGCGCCTGCGGCCCGCCGCACGCGGCGACGGCGAGGGCGAGCGACAGGCAGGCTGCGGCGGCGACGGGACGCATGGGCGACCTCACAGGGTTTCGGGGAATTCCAGCCGGGTCACGTCATAGCCCAGTTCGCCCAGCCGGCGGACCAGACCGTCGCGTTCCGCCGTCGACGGGACCTCGCGCGTGTAGATGAAGGCCTTGTCCAGCGTCGGGCTGGTGGCGATGAACCACGAGTAGTCGTCGGCCCGGTCCAGCACCCAGTAGTCCCACGTCACGAAGCCCCAGAAGTACTTTACGCGCAGTTTGGCATTGGTGCCGGGATCCAGGATCTCGCCGGTCCCCTCCACGGCCTTTTCGCGGCCGGTCGGCGTGTCGACCTGGCAGGTGTCGCGCACCGCGACCCGGGTCGGTGCCGTCAGGCTGTAGTTCGAGGCGCCGGCGACGCAGCCGTCGGTGATCGACATCGGCGTGCGCGCGATCTCCAGCCAGCGGCCCGACCACAGCCGCTCCGCATCGACGGATTTCGTCGGCTGCGGCGCGCGGTAATCCGCCGGCGACGGGGCGGTGACGCAGGCCGACAGGGCGAGCGCGGCGGCGAGGGCGGTGAAGGCGGTCAGGCGCATGGTCCACTCCGTTTGCGGTTCAGCGCCGAGTTACGGCCAAGGTTCCCGCCCGGACGCGCGTCAAAGCACCTCACGCGGTGGACGGATGCGACGCCAGCGCGCCTCGACGAACGAGAAGACGCCGAAAGCCATCAGGCCCAGCGCCATGACCGTCAGCGCCCACGGGCCGGCGGGATGCCGTTCCACCGTCTCCAGCGCTGCCCCCAGGCTGGTCACGTCGTCGGGCCGGGCCTGCAATCCGGCCAGGGCCACGATCGCCCCCAGAGGCAGATAGGCCAGCCCGCGCGCCATGTAGCCCCAGCGGGCGAGGGGGGCGACCTTGCGGCACAGGCTTTCGGAACAGGCCAGATGCTCGGTGAAGTCCTCGCGCCAGGCCCGGACGACATTGGCCACGCCGATGCCGACGATGGCCAGACCTCCCGCCGCGAGCAGCCAGTTGCCCCACGGCAGGGAGACGATCGTCTCGGCCGTTTCCCGGCTGGCGGTCATGCCTTCGACGCGGGCGTTCTCCGGCTTGTCGAATAGCAGGCCGACGGCCCCGGCGGCCATGGCGGCATAGCCCAGCGCGCTGAACAACTGGCCCATGCGCATCATCAAGCCCTTGCGGTCCCGACCCTCGTTGTCCGCGTCGAAGACCGACTGCAGCAGGCGCCACATGACGAAGGCGGCCAGGCCGAGAATGACCAGGATCAGCCAGACCCGCCCGAACGGTCGCGTCACCAGCCAGGCCAACGCCCCGCCCGTGCCCACCGCTTCGCCGGCCACATCCAGAATGCCCAGCAGGGTCAGCACCCCGACCGACAGGTAGACGAATCCCCGCGCGCCGAAGCCCACCCTCGCCGCCCATTCGATCCAGTGCTTCAGGTGCGGTGTGCGCGAGAGGAAGGGAATCCGCCGGCGCGACCACGCGCCCAGTCGGGCCAGACGCGAACGGACGGGCAGGGGGATCATGGTCATGGCCCGGCCTCAACGCCTTGCCGCGAGAACCGCTCCGCTTGCCCTTGCGGAACATCGCGGGCGGCATATCTGGTCGGGACCGCGCGGGGAGGGGCCATGGCCGGCGTCATCGAGATTCAGGGTCTGACCAAGACCTACAAGTCCGGGTTGAAGGCGCTGGACGCCGTCGATCTGTCGATCGCCAAGGGCGAGATCTTCGCCCTGCTGGGCCCGAATGGCGCGGGCAAGACGACGATGATCTCGATCATCTGCGGCATCGTCACGCCCACGTCGGGCACGGTCATGGCCGACGGTGCCGATATCCAGACCGACTACCGCAAGGCTCGCTCCGCCATCGGCCTGGTGCCGCAGGAGCTGACCACCGACGCCTTCGAGACGGTGTGGGCGACGGTGAACCTGAGCCGCGGCCTGTTCGGCAAGGCACCCAACAAGGTCTTCATCGAGCAGCTGCTCAAGGACCTGTCCCTCTGGGACAAGAAGGACGCCAAGATCATGACCCTGTCCGGCGGCATGAAGCGCCGGGTCATGATCGCCAAGGCCCTGAGCCACGAGCCCGACATCCTGTTCCTGGACGAGCCGACCGCCGGCGTGGACGTGGAGCTGCGCAAGGACATGTGGGCCATGGTGCGCCGGCTGCGCGAGCGCGGCGTGACCATCATCCTGACCACCCACTACATCGAGGAGGCCGAGGAGATGGCCGACCGGGTGGGCGTGATCCTGAAGGGCCGTCTGGTGCTGGTCGAGGAGAAGACGGCCCTGATGAAGAAGCTGGGCCGCAAGACCCTGACGCTGCAGCTGCAGGAGCCGCTGGCCGCCCTGCCGCCCGAACTGTCCGAATGGGCGCTGGAGCTGAAGGCCGACGGGACTGAGCTGGAGTATGTCTTCGATTCCAACGCGGACAAGACCGGCGTGCCCTCGCTGATGCGGTGCCTGTCCGACCTGGGCGTCGGCTTCAAGGATCTGTCCACGAAACAGTCGAGCCTCGAGGACATCTTCGTCGGCCTGGTCCACCAGTCGAGAGAGGTCGCGTGATGGCGTTCAATGGTCACGGCGTCTGGGCCATCTACAAGTTCGAGATGGCGCGCAGCCTGCGCACCGTCTGGCAGTCGCTGATCACCCCGGTGGTGACGACGGCGCTGTATTTCGTCGTCTTCGGTGCCGCCATCGGCAGCCGCATGGGCGGCGTGTCCGAGGTGCCCTACGGGGCCTTCATCGTGCCCGGGCTGATCATGCTCAGCCTGTTCACCAACTCCATCTTCAACGGCAGCTTCGGTATCTATTTCCCGAAGTTCACCGGCACGATCTACGAGCTGCTGTCGGCACCGATCTCACCCCTGGAGACAGTGCTGGCCTACGTCGGTGCCGCGGCGACCAAGTCGGTGGTTCTGGGTCTGGTGATTCTGGCCACTGCGGCCCTGTTCGTGCCGCTGCAGATCCTGCACCCGTTCTGGATGCTGGCCTTCCTGGTGCTGATCTCGGCGACCTTTGCCCTGTTCGGATTCATCATCGGCGTTTGGGCCCAGAGCTTCGAACAGCTGAACTTCATCCCCATGCTGATCGTGACGCCCCTGACCTTCCTGGGCGGCGCCTTCTACTCGATCGACATGCTGCCGCCCGCCTGGCAGACGGTCAGCCTGTTCAATCCGGTCGTCTATCTGATCAGCGGTTTCCGCTGGGCCTTCTTCGGCGTCGGTGACGTGCCGGTGGCGATCAGTCTGGGCGCGACTCTGGGCTTCTTCCTTGCGCTGCTGGCCCTCGTGGGCTGGATCTTCCGCACGGGGTGGCGGCTCAAGGCCTAGGTCCGTCGGCAGGGTCCCGGAAAGCGGCACGCCCACAAATCGTCGGGTTCGACCGTCACGTTCGCGCGTTCAGTTCGCGTGACCGTATCGAGTAGCCCCCGCATGTCCGACGACGACCGTCGCCCGCCGTCTCCCGCGCCGATCGACTGGCGCCGCTCCGCCGCCCCGGTGTTCCGCGCCGGCCCCCTTCCCGGCGGGGAGACGCTGGCTCCCATCCCCCAACCGCCCCGGCCTGCACCGGCGAGGCCGGCCGCCTCCCGGCCGGTCAACCTGTTCCGCGACTCGCTCGTGCCCCAGGCGCCGCGCCCGGTCGCCCCGGTCCCGCCGCCCGCGGCGCCGGTGCCGGCTCCGGGCCCGTCGACCGGGCCGGATCTGACGGTGCGTCCCCTGCCGCCCCCGCCCATTGTCGAGGAGCCGGCTCCGGCAGCAGCCGCGCCGTCGCCTCCGGAAGAAGATCCCGTCGTCGTGCCGGCCTTCGCCCAGCGGGCGCGCCGGAGCGGGCCCTCGCGTCCGGTGATGATCGGCGGTGCCGCCGCGGCGGTCGTGGCGGCGGGGTTGGCGCTCTGGTTGCTGGTTCCTCGCACGGCGCAGGCCCCGGCCGCGCCTCCGGCGGTTGATGCGTCCGCGCCCCTTCCGGTGCCGTCGACGGAAGCCCCGGTGACGGCGGTTCCCATCCAGCCGGTCGAGGTGCCCGAAACCGTGACTGACGAGGCACCGGCCGCCGTCGCGACGCCCCCCGCGGCGACGCGCGAGGCCCGTCCGGCGTCTGCACCGACGGACGCGCGTCCGATGACGCCGGAGCCGGAGCCTCCCGTGGCGGAAGCGACCGCGCCGCCCCCGGTTCCGCTCATCGAGACCGCCCCGCTGGTCCAGCCAACGCGTCAGCCCCTGGCGGAGCCCCCGGCCGCGGAGCCGGTACCCCGAACGGACGGCGAGACCATCGTCACCCGCCCACGCTGAGGCGCGTCAGGCCTTCAGGGTGACGTAGCCCCGCTCGACCATGCGTCGCAGGCCCTCGTAGGCTTCGGCCAGTTCCTCATAGGCAGTGCGTGCCGAGGTCAGGCGGGCGATCTGGTCGGCGGTCGAGGGTGCCCCGGACTCCGACTGGCGCAGCGCTTCCGCCGCCCATCGCGCCCGGGCCGTGGCGGTCAGCACCGCCAGCCTCTGGAAGGTCGCCGGCTCCACCCCCTGCAGGGCCTGCCCGATCACCTCGCGATTGGCCACGAAGGCCGAATAGTCGATCTGCTCCAGCTGGCCGCGCAGACGCCGCTGGTCCTGCGGGTCGATGTCCTGGGGCTCGAAATGATCCCGCGTGCGGCGATAGCTCTGGGTCTGGATCGTGGACATGACGGCCTTCCCGTTCCGGCTGAAGGGAGGGTGCGCCGCGTCGCTTAACGGGGGGTTGCGGTCCTTTGCCCGGGCTGATACTTAAGTGAATGCTTCAGCATAAACCTCTGGATCTGGCCTTTCATGCCCTGTCCGACGCCACCCGGCGCAGGATGGTGGAGCGGCTGACCCGCGGCCCCGCCTCGGTCAGCGAACTGGCGGAACCTCTGCCCATGTCGATGTCGGCCGTGGTCCAGCATCTGAAGGTGCTTCAGGACGCCGGCCTGGTCACCTCCGAGAAGGTCGGCCGCGTCCGCACCTGCCGGGTTCAGCCCGAAGCCCTGTCGGCCGCGGAGCACTGGATCACCGAACGCCGCCGCTCCGCCGAGGCCGCGCTCGATCGCCTCGGCGCCTTCCTCGACGCGACCAGACCTGAAACGGAGCCGCACGAATGACCGCCCCTCTCGCCCACGGCATGTTCACGATCCAGCGCCGCTATGACGCCGCGCCGGATCGCGTGTTTCAGGCCTATGCCGATCCGGTCGCCTTCCGACGCTGGTTCGTCGAGGCACCCGGCGCGAGCGTGCACGATTGGGTTCATGACTTCCGCGTGGGCGGCCTTGGCGGTGGTCGCTACCGCTTCGGCGGCCCGGAGGCCGACTTCGGCTTCAACGACACCGTCTTCCTGGACATCGCCGAGAACCGACGCATCATCCTCAGCTACGTCATGGGGCGTGAACTGGGGGGCGAGAAGCGCCGCGAGTCGGCTTCGCTGGCGACCATCGAGCTGACGGCCGACGGGTCGGGCACGCTGCTGACCTATACCGAGCAAGGCGCCTATTTCGGCGAGGACGGCGGGGCCCACATTCCGATGCGCGAACACGGCTGCCGCCATATGCTGGAGAACCTCGGCCGCGAACTGGAGGCGCACGCCCAATGAGCTTCACCCTCTGGCACCACCCCTATTCCGGCTACGGCCAGAAGGCCTCGACCGCCGCCTATGAGCTGGGCCTGCCGTTTACTCTGCGGATCGTCGATCACGCCGACGCGGCGTTGATGGCGGAGTTCGCCCGCATCTCGCCCTTCGGCAAAATGCCCGTGCTGGTCGATGCCGAAGGGCACGTCTTCAACGAGTCGAGCATCGTCATCGAGTGGATGGACCGCCACGCCGGGGGAGGGCGGCTGATCCCCGCCGATCCGGACGCGGCGCTGGAGACGCGGCTGATCGACCGGATCGTGGACACCTACGTCGGCGGTCCGATGAACCGCCTCGTGTTCAACCGGCTGGGGCGCGCGGGGACGCCGAACCCCGTGGCGATGGAGCAGGACTCCGCCGAACTGGCCCGCGCCTGGGACTGGCTGGAGCACCGGCTGTCGGACGGTCGCGAATGGGGTGCCGGCCAGACCTTCACCCTGGCCGACTGCGCCGCCGCCCCGCTGATCACCTACGCCCGGCGGTTGGTCCCACTGGGCGACCGGCCCCGGCTGCGGGCCTGGCACGGGCGCCTGTTGGCGCGGCCTTCGTTCCGGCGCGCGCTGGACGACGCCGCGCCCTACGGCGACCTCATGCCCGCGCCGCCGGCGGAGGACTGAGAAGCTCCGCCACCCACTTCGGCACCTCGACCGAAGCGGGCCCATGGCGGGCCTCGTCGAACAGGTGCGTGCCCATCGACGGCTCCAGGTTCATCTCCAGCGTCCGCGCCCCGGCCGCCCGCGCCGCACGCACGAACCCCGCCGCCGGCCACACGGCACCCGAGGTGCCGATGGAGACGAACAGGTCGCAGGCCGCCAGCGCCGCCTCGATGGTGTCCATCTCCAGCGGCACCTCGCCGAACCAGACAATGTGCGGGCGCATGCGCCCGGCCGGGTGATGCCGCGACGGCTCGTACGGGGCCATGTCGCCCGGCCAGTCGACGACGGTTCCGGAGGCCGTGCAGCGCGCCTTTCCCAATTCGCCGTGCATGTGGATCAGGCCGAAGCCGTCGGCGGGCGGCGTCTCCGCATGCGCCCGGTCGTGCAGGTCGTCGACGTTCTGCGTCACCAGCGTCAGTCGTCCAGGCCAGCCCGCCGCCAACCTCGCCAGCGCCCGGTGCGCGGCATTGGGGTGCACGGTCGGCAGGGCCGCGCGGCGCAGGTCATAGAAGCGCTGCACCGTCTCGGGGTCGCGGGCGAAGGCCTCGGGGGTCGCCACGTCCTCGAACCTGTGCCCCTCCCACAACCCGCCCGCGTCGCGGAACGTCGGCACGCCGCTCTCGGCGGAGATGCCTGCGCCGGTCAGGATGACGATGTCGCGCGGGGCCATGCCGCGACGCTAGTCGATGCCCAGCAGGTCGCGCCAGCGCCACGTGCCGGCACCCAGGGCCACCTTCGGCCCGTTCGCCGTTCCGTCCAGCGCGACGACGGCCAGACCGCGCACGACCTCATCCCTGCAGGCGCGCGGCGCGAAGCCGACCTCGACCGCCACGGCCTGACGGATTCCGGCCAGCCCCTTGCCCGCCTGCCCGGGGCTCTGCAGCCAGTCGCCGTCCCACACCAGCACCGCCTGACCCGCCGCGTTGCGCGCGGTCAGCGTCGCGGCCACCGCGCGGCGCAGCTCGGCGTCGTCGCGCAGAGCGCGTTCCAACCGGCCGATCATGTCGCACGACCCGCCGCCGCCGCCGCCACCCGGTCCGCTACCGCCCGCGCCTTCGCCCGACCCGCCGCCCCCCGCGCGCAGAGCGCCGGTCAGCCGGGCGCCGCCGATCAAGGGCAGGTCCGGGACGGACGGGGCCGCCTCGGGCGCTGCAGTGCGGGTCGGCACGTCGGGCGGCGGGCGCGGAGTCCGGCGGGCGGCGACCGGAGGGCGGGGGGCAGGCGTAGGGGCGCGGGCGGGCTCCGGCGCGGGCGCGGCCTCTGCGGACGCCTCGGCCGGACCCTCGGGCGCGGGTTCGGGATCGGGCTGCGGCGCCGGCGGAGGCGGCGGAGGTTCGGGGGGCATCAGCTCGATCAGGGTCACCGGCGGTTCCGGCGGCGGCACCTCCGGCACCCGCAACGACAGGCCCAGAATCATCGCCGCCTGCAGGCCCACGGCGACCGCCAGCGCCGCCGCCCAGCGGCCCGCGCCGGATCCCTGGCTCGACGATGTCCCGGGGCGTCTCATGGCTCTGGATGAAGCGGCGCCGCGTGTCAGGATCGTGGCCGACGCCGCCCCCATCTGCCGCGTCCCGGCAGCGCCGCCCGCGACAATCCGCCAAGCCGCCTATTTGTTCCGATCGGACACGAATCTTGCCGAAATCGCGACGTAACGCCGTTCGAAAGGACAAAACATTGCCCGAAGCACGCCATTACGTCGCCCCGGCCGCTGCGATAGCTGCCCCGCTTGCGCCTGAGGGCCGAGGTGGCGCGCCGGCGATGATGGAGTTTTCCCCTTGACCCGATCCAACCTGCGTACGGCCCTGATGGGCGGCGCCCTGCTGTCTCTCGGCCTCGTCGTCAGCGGCTGCGCCAGCCACCGCTTCGTGCGCGACAACGTCGCCGTGGTCGACCAGCGCGTGACCGCCGTCGACGGCCGCGTCGACCGGGTGGAAGGCACCGCCGGCGAGGCCCTGGCCCGCGCCGACGCCGCCCACAAGCTGGCCGAAGGCAAGTTCCTGTACGAAGTGGTCCTGTCGGACGACTCGGTGAAGTTCCCCAACGACGCCAGCGATCTTTCGCCCGAGGCCGAGGCCCGTCTGGGCGAACTGGCCCAGCGGCTGAAGGCCGAGAACCGCAACGTCTACCTGGAAATCCAGGGATTCACCGACGCGGCGGGCGACGACGCCTACAACATGCAGCTGGGCGAGCAGCGCGCCGAGGCCGTCCGCCGCTATCTGAGCCTGCAGGGCGTGCCGCTGAACCGCATGGCGACCATCTCCTATGGTGAGAGCAACCCGGTCGCGGACAACACCACCCGCGAAGGCCGCGCCCAGAACCGCCGCGTGGCGATCGTCGTGCTCAGCTGACGAGGCTCAGGACCCGGTCAGCAGATCGATAATCTCGTCGATCTGCGCCGGGTCCGCGCTCGCGGCATCCGGGGCCATGACCAGCGTCTGACCCAGCCACGCCCAGTAGACGAAGCGCGCGCGGATCGTGGCAGGTCCGCGCGCGACGTCGTTCTCGCCCAGGAAGCGCGCGATGACGTCGACGCGGCGCGCATCGACGCGGGCCACGGTGGCGGCCACGCGCTGTTCGGTCGTCGCCCACGCGCGGATCGCCCGTTCCAGACGACGATCCTCAACAAAAGCAACGCGCAGCAGGGCGTTCAGCCGGTCAGGTGCCGCATGGTCTTCCAGTCGTCGGATCACCTCTTCGGTAGCCCGCTCGCTCCAGTGATCGAGAAGCTGGTCCCGTAAATCGCCGACGTCGGTGAAGTGCCAGTAGAAGCTGCCACGCGACACCTTGAGCCGGTCCGCCATGGGACCGATCTTCAGGCCGCCGACCCCTTCGACGGAAAGTGTCTTCAGCCCCTCATTCAGCCAATCGGCCTTGCTCAAGCGCTCGCTCATCTGCCCTACCATACACAAGTGTATTGACGGCTCAAATCAGCGCACATAGAACCATACAGAGGTGTATGGAATGAACGCATCGCAGTGGTTTCTTCTGTCCGGTGGAGGCGTGGGCGCGGCCGTTTCCCTGATTCATGGGGCTGTCATGGGACCCGCAATCCTGAGACCCATCGACGCGGCCTTGGCGGGCCACGCCGCGATGCACGTCGCGGGGCGCAAACTGGTGACGCCGCTGCTTCACTACTCGACCTTCGCGTGGCTTCTCGGCGGGATCGCTGTCATGCTCGCGGCCGCCCTGATGGGGCCCGAAGCCCGGCGGGCCGTGGGTCTGCTTGCGGGCGCGTCTTACCTCTATGCCGCCGGCTTCAACCTGTGGGCGACCCGGGGCGTCCATCCCGGCGGTTGGCTGATGGTTCTTGCGGTCTGTCTGATCGCATACGGTTTGCTGCGTGACTGAAAGAGGGTTCGCGTCCTTGCGGACCCGGCCTATGACGCCTTCGAACGCATCGCTTCGGAGAGCCCCATGAAGACCCGCGCCGCCGTCGCCTTCGAGGCCAAACGCCCGCTCGAGATCGTCGAAGTCGATCTGGAGGGGCCGCGCGCCGGCGAGGTGCTGGTCGAGATCAAGGCCACGGGCATCTGCCACACCGACGCCTACACGCTGGACGGGCTGGACTCCGAGGGCATCTTCCCCTCGATCCTGGGCCACGAGGGCGCGGGCGTGGTGGTCGAGGTCGGGCCGGGCGTGACCTCCGTCGCGGTCGGCGACCACGTCATCCCGCTGTACACCCCGGAATGCCGCCAGTGTAAAAGCTGCCTCAGCCGCAAGACCAACCTGTGCACCGCCATCCGCGCCACCCAGGGCAAGGGGCTGATGCCCGACGGCTCGTCGCGCTTCAGCTACAAGGGTCAGGCCATCGCCCACTACATGGGCTGCTCGACCTTCTCGAACTACACGGTGCTGCCCGAGATCGCGGTGGCGAAGATCCGCAAGGACGCCCCCTTCGACAAGGCCTGTTACGTCGGCTGCGGCGTGACCACCGGCGTCGGCGCAGTGGTCAATACGGCGAAGGTCGAGCCGGGCGCGAACTGCGTGGTCTTCGGCCTGGGCGGCATCGGCCTGAACGTCATCCAGGGGCTGAAGATGGTCGGGGCCGACATGATCGTCGGCGTCGACATCAACGACACCAAGGAAGAGTGGGGCCGCCGCTTCGGCATGACCCATTTCGTGAACCCGAAAAACGTCTCGGACGTGGTCGCCCATCTGGTCGAGCTGACCGGCGGCGGGGCCGACTACACCTTCGACTGCACCGGCAACACCACGGTGATGCGTCAGGCGCTGGAGGCCTGCCACCGCGGCTGGGGCGAGAGCATCGTCATCGGCGTGGCCGAGGCGGGTAAGGAGATCGCCACCCGCCCGTTCCAGCTGGTCACTGGGCGCGTCTGGCGCGGCTCTGCCTTCGGCGGGGCGCGGGGGCGGACGGATACGCCCCGGATCGTCGACTGGTACATGGACGGGAAGATCGAGATCGACCCGATGATCACCCACACCCTGCCGCTGGAACGCATCAACGAGGCCTTCGACCTGATGCACGCGGGCGAGAGCATCCGCTCGGTGGTGGTGTTCTAGGGCGCGCCGGCTGCCGTCCGGGCGCGACGACCCTGGTCATGGACCGCGCGCACCGTTGGGGGCAGGGCGCGGACCAGTTCGGCGCGCACGCCATCCCGGCAGAAGTCCGACTGTCCCCGCCGATGTGCCGGCGTCAGCCGCGCGGCGTGACGGCGGCAGTGGTCGGCCGCCGTGGCCTCGATCCGCCGGGCCAGGCGGGCGGGCGCGTCCGGCGCGTCCAGGGCGATGTCCGCATAGACCATGCGCACGTCGGGGAACTCCGGCTCGCCCGCCGCGGTGGCGCAGGCGGTCAGGCCTAGGCACAGGCCCACGGCCAGGGTTACCGCGCGAATGCCGGGGGCCTCGATGATCGACATGTCTCTCTCCTTTGATGTCGAAGAGAAGAGGGGGCGGTGGGTGCAGGTGGATGCGCGTGACGGAGATTTCATCCTTGCGGCGGCACCGCGTCCCCCGGAGCGTTGTCAAAAGCAACGGATGCGCCTTAGGGTGGCCGGCGAGGTCATTCAGGGAGGGATCGCATGTTCACCCACGTCACCGTCGGCGCGAACGACGTCGAGGCCTCGCGCCGCTTCTATGACGCCGCGCTCGGCGCGCTGGGCGTCGATCCCGGCTCCGGCCCGGACGCCAAAGGCCGGTACTGGTGGCGCACCCGCATGGGGGCCTTCGCCGTCGGCACCCCCATCGACGGCGACCCTGCCTGCCACGCCAACGGCGGCACCATCGGCTTTCATGCGAAGACGCCCGAGATGGTCCAGGCTTTTCACGACGCCGGCGTCGCCGCCGGCGGCACGTCGATCGAAGACCCGCCGGGCGAGCGGACCGGCCCCTTCGGCAAGCTGATCCTCGCCTATCTGCGCGACCCGTCCGGCAACAAGATCTGCGCCATGCACCGTCCCGGATAGCCGCTGCGCGGCTTCCGGGATGACAATCCGCGCCCCGGATGGGAAGAGCGCGGCATGGATACCCTGAAGACCCACGCCGTCCACGGCGGCACGCTGCGCTATCTGAAGCACGACAGCGCCGTGACCGGCACTCCCATGACCCTGTCGGTCTTCGTCCCGCCGGGCGAGGGACCGTTCCCCGTTCTGATCTGGCTGTCGGGCCTGACCTGCACCGAGGACAACTTCACCACCAAGGCCGGGGCCTACGCGGCCGCCGCCGAGCACGGCCTGATCGTCGTCGCGCCCGACACCTCGCCGCGCGGCGAGGGTGTGGCCGACGACCCGGCCTATGACCTGGGTCAGGGCGCGGGCTTCTACGTCGACGCGACGCAGGCACCCTGGACGCCGCACTTCCGCATGGAGACCTATGTCACCGAAGAGTTGATCGCCCTGATCGACGCACAGTTTCCCACCACGAAGACCCGCGCGATCAGCGGCCACTCCATGGGCGGCCACGGCGCGCTGACGCTGGCGCTGAACCACCCGGAGCTGTTCCAGTCCGTCTCCGCCTTCGCCCTGATCGCCAGCCCGACGCGGTGCCCGTGGGGCGAGAAGGCGCTGACCGCCTATCTCGGCGGCGATCGTTCGGCCTGGGCCCGCCACGACGCGGCGCTGCTGATCGAGGCCGGCGTGGCGCACGGCGTCTATGACGACATTCTGGTGGACCAGGGCGACGCCGACCCCTTCCTGACCGAACAACTGAAGCCCGACCTGCTGGTCGAAGCGGCGTCGGCATCCGGCCAGAAGCTGACCCTGAGGATGCAGCCGGGCTACGACCACAGCTACTTCTTCATGGCCAGCTTCATCGCCGACCATGTGGCGTTTCACGCGCAACGGCTTAAGGGCTGAGCCATGACCGACGCCGCCACGCCTCCCGACTACACCGAAATGTTCGCCGCCCTCTGCCGCGAGGTGGGCATGTGCCTGCATGAAAAAGGCGAACAGCGCGTCGTCGCCGCCCTGCCCAAAGGTCTGGACGCCGCCGTGCGGGCCGTTCTGGAGGCGGAAGGCGTGGACGAGCCGAACGCGCCGGGCGATCTGAAGCGCGCCGTCCGCGAGTGTCTGAAGGCCAACCTGCCGCAGGCTTGAGCGGAACGGAATCGGCCCGCCGCCGCTTGGGTTTTCAGCCCCGGCGCCTATGTGCAGCGCCTCAGGAACCCCAAGAACGGAGCCTCCCCATGGCCTTCACCCTGCCGCCCCTGCCCTACGCCTACGACGCGCTGGAACCGGCCATCGACAAGGAGACGATGACCTTCCACCACGACAAGCATCACCAGACCTACGTCGAGAATCTGAACAAGGCCGTCGACGCCGACGCGGCCCTGCAGGGCAAGTCGCTGGAAGAGCTGTTCGCGACGATGTCGAAACTGCCCAAGGCGGTGCGCAACAACGGCGGCGGCCACTGGAACCACAGCCTGTTCTGGGAACTGCTGGCCCCCGAAGGTCAGACCGGCGAGCCCTCGGCCGAGCTGGCCGCCGCGATCGACCGCGATCTGGGCGGCATGGACAAGTTCAAGGAGGCGTTCAACGCCGCCGGTGCCGGCCAGTTCGGCTCGGGCTGGGCCTGGCTGATCGTCCAGGACGGCAAGCTGAAGGTCACCTCCACCCCCAACCAGGACAATCCCCTGATGGACGTGGCCGACGAAAAGGGCGCGGTCGTCCTCGGCGCCGACGTGTGGGAACACGCCTATTATCTGAAATACCAGAACCGCCGCGCCGATTACCTGAAGGCCTTCTGGTCCGTGGTGAACTGGAACAAGGCCAACGAACTGTTCGCCGCCGCCTGACCCATCGAGCCGGGCCGTCGCGGAAACTTCACCGCGGCGGTCTGGCGTCCGGGCCGCGTCTGCCTATGTCGTCTCCCGAACCCAAGGGAGGCTGACCCCATGACCGTGCATTTCAAGCTCGCCGCCGCCGCCGCGGCGCTCTCGGCCCTTCTGGCCGCCTGTTCGCCGGCTGCCGACAAGACGGAAGGCGGCGAAACGACCGCCACCGCGGTCCAGGCCAGCGCCGACGTCCAGCCGTTCAAGGTGGGCACCCTGGACGTGATCGCCCTGCGCGACGGCGGCATGACCGGCGTTCCAAATGACAACACGATCCTGGCCGTCGACCGCACGCCTGAGGAGGTCGCCGCCGTCCTGACCGCCGCCGGCCTGCCGGGCGACAGCTTCGACCTGTCGATCCAGCCTCTGCTGGTGCGCGACGGCGACGCGGTCGTTCTGATCGACGCCGGCGCGGGTGCCGGCATGGGTGCCGAGGCCGGGAAACTCCCGGCTTCGCTCCGGTCGGCGGGCATCGAGCCCGGACAGGTTACCGACGTCCTGATCTCGCACGGCCACGGCGACCACGTCGGCGGTCTGGTCGACGCCAACGGCGCCCTGACCTTCCCCAATGCGACCATCCGCATGACCGAGGCCGAGTGGGCCGCGCTGAAGGCCGACGCCTCGATGGCCGCCGTTGTCACGGCCATCACGCCCAAGGTCGAGACCTTCGCGGCGAACGCCCAGGTGACCCCGTCGATCAAGGCTGTCGCCATCGACGGCCACACGCCGGGCCACACCGGATACGAGATCGTCTCGGGCACCGAGCGGCTGCTCTACATCGGCGACATGGCGCACCACTCGGTGATCTCGGTCCAGCGCCCGGACTGGACGATCCAGTTCGACGGGAACGCCGATGTGGCCGAGGCCAGCCGCAAGGCCGTCTTTGGCCGCGCCGCCGACGGGAACCTGCGGGTCTATGCCGTCCACTTCCCCTTCCCGGGTGTGGGCCACGTGCGGCGCGAGGGCGAGACCTTCGTCTGGGTTCCGGAAACCCCCGCTCAGCCTTGACGAAAGCGGGCGGGGCCGTCATAAGCCCCGCCTTCACGTCACCGACCCCGTCGGCGGCGCGAAACCACTACGGACGATGCGTGGACCGCCGTTGAGATCGCATTCCCACTACCGGGGATGCCGGGCCGCATCATGATGAAGAGCGACACATGTCCAAGCGCCACAGCGCCAAGTACAAGATCGACCGCGCCATGGGTGAAAACCTGTGGGGCCGGTCCAAGTCCCCGGTCAACAAGCGCAGCTACGGCCCGGGCCAGCACGGCCAGCGCCGCAAGCAGAAGGTTTCTGACTTCGGCCTGCAGCTGAAGGCCAAGCAGAAGCTGAAGGGCTACTACGGCAACATCACCGAGAAGCAGTTCGCCAAGACCTACGAGACGGCCGCCCGCAAGAAGGGCAACACCGCCGAGGCCCTGATCGGCCTGCTGGAAGCCCGTCTGGACGCCGTGGTCTACCGCGCCAAGTTCGTGCCGACCGTCTGGGCGGCGCGCCAGTTCGTGAACCACGGCCACGTCACCGTGAACGGCAAGAAGGTCAACATCGCCTCCTATTCCGTGAAGGTCGGCGACGTCGTCGAGGTCAAGGAAAAGAGCCGCAACATGGCCCTGGTCCTGGAAGCCCAGCAGTCGTCGGAACGCGATGTGCCGGACTATCTGGAGATCGGCGACCGCGGCTTCTCGGTCCGTTACGTCCGCACCCCGGAACTGGCCGACGTGCCGTTCCCGGTGAAGATGGAGCCGAACCTGGTCGTGGAATACTACTCCTCTTAAGGCGGCCTTCCGGCCGGACTCGCGAAAGGCCCCGGAGAAATCCGGGGCCTTTTTCGTTCCGCGGTTCCGTTGGCCCCGGAATCCGGGCATCCTGCCGCTACGTCAGCATCTCGTCGGGGAGATCGCCATGCGCGTCGCCACCCTCGCCCTTGTAGCCCTTTCCGCCGTCGCCCTGTCCGGCTGCGGCCTGACGCGCCTGTTCGATCGATCCGGAGCGCCCGCCGCCGAGCTGGATCCCGCCGTACATGCCGCCGCCGTGTCGGGCGACCGCGCCGTGGTCTGGGTGGCGTCGAACGGCTGCACCGACAAGGACAGCCTCAGCGCCGTGGTCCAGCGCCGACACGACGGCCCGCAGCTGGTGCTGTCGCGCCTGCGTCCCGACGACTGCGGCCGGCCCCAGTCGGTCGAGATGACCTGGACCTTCGAGGAGCTGGGACTGAAGTCGGGCGAAAGCCTGACCGTCGCCAACCCCTATCGCCGGCCGCCCGAAGCGGTCGACGTCGCGGCGCGCTAAGGCTCAGCGCCGCTCGAACGCCGGCAGCATGTCGGCCGGGATGCGGTGCGGACGCAGGGTGGCGGCGTCGACCAGCACCCACTCCGTGACGCCCTGGGCGCACAGCTGTCCCTCGCCGTCCTCGATGCGCACATAGCGGGTGAAGCGCGGTCCCTGGGGGTCGCCCACCCAGGTGCGGGCCTTCACCCCGGTCGCGTCCGGGGGCAGGGGACGGAAATAGTCGACCTCGTGCCGCGTCCCGACCCATGACCACTTCGCCCGCGTCTCCGCGTCGAAGCGCGCGTTCCAGTGCGCCGTGCCCGCGTCCTGCAGCCAGCCGACATAGACCACGTTGTTCACGTGCCCGTTCTCGTCGATGTGCTCGGGCCGGACCTCCAGCGGCAACTCGAAGATCTCGCGGTCCGGCCGCGGCTCGATCCGGGCGCGCGGCACGGGATCAGGCCTCGCCCAGCGGCACGCCCTTGTCGGTCATCAGGGCCGTCAGCTCGCCGGCCTGGAACATCTCGCGCACGATGTCCGATCCGCCGACGAACTCGCCCTTCACGTACAGCTGGGGGATGGTCGGCCAGTCGGTGAAGACCTTGACGCCTTCCCGCAGAGCCTCGTCCTGAAGCACGTCCACGCCGACGAACGGCGCGCCCAGGTGGTCGAGGATCTGCACCGCCTGGGCGGAGAAGCCGCAGCGCGGGGCGTCGGGCGTGCCCTTCATGAACAGGACCACGTCGTGGTCGCCCACGGTTTTCGCGATGAAGGCGTGGACGGGATCGGTGGAGGCGTCGGTCACGGGCGGGGCCTTTCGGGGTTCGCCCGTCAGGTATGGAGGCCGCCCCCGGGGGTCAAGCCGGAACGGCCCGGCAAGCGTCGGCGTTGGCGGTGGACATCCCTCTTCTCAGGACCCCCACATGACCACTCCGGACCCGCGCAAGGGCATGCCGTCGCCGCAGCTGAACCGGGAGGACTTCACGGTCCGGTTCATGAGTCGCTTCGCCGACCCGGCCTTCGGTGCCCTGTCGGCAGAGCTTGAGAAGGTCGCTGGGGTGGCGTGGGAAGCCTATGACGAGGGCCGCAAGTCGCCGGTGACGCGCAAGGCCGGTCCCGGCTACGCCGACCCGGACTACGAACTTTCGGTCGACTGGATCGCCGCGAAGGAAATGATCGATCAGGCCCGCACGCGGTTCGAGGACGCCGGCGGCCCCCTGCGCGTACTGCTGATCAACGGCTCGTCGCGCTCCGAACACACCTGTCCGGGCGAGATGTCGAAGTCGTATCGTCTGGTCCAGCTGGCCGAGACCACGCTGAACGCGGCGGGGATCGAGACGAAAATCCTGGACCTGTCGCGTCTGGCCAGCGAGTTCGGCCGCGACATCCATCCGTGCAAGGCCTGTTTCTCCACCGCGGCGGCGCTCTGCCACTTCCCGTGCAGCTGCTACCCCAACTATTCGCTGGGCCAGGTCCACGACTGGATGAACGACATCTATCCGATGTGGATGGAGGCGCACGGCGTCTTCATCGTCACGCCGGTGAACTGGTACCAGGTGTCATCGCCGATGAAGCTGATGATGGACCGGCTGGTCTGCGCCGACGGCGGCAACCCCGACCCGACCCTGACCCACGGCAAGGACGCGAAAAAGGCCAAGGAAGAAGAGCTCAAGGGCTGGGACTATCCGCGCCACCTGCAGGGCCGGATCTTCTCCGTCGTGGTTCATGGCGACGTCGAGGGGGCGGAGAATGTGCGCCGCTCCGTGTCCGACTGGCTCAAGTTCATGAAATTCACGCCCGCCGGTCCTGACGCGGAGATCGACCGCTACATCGGCTACTGGGAGCCCTACGCGACAAGCCATGACGCGCTGGACAAGGACCGCGACATGCAGGCCGAGGTGCGCATTGCGGCGGAACAGCTGGGACGCGCGCTCAAGGCCCGCCGCGCCGGCGAGTTGGTCACGACCTGGGAAGGTCTGGAGAGCCCGCGGCAGAAGTGACGATCAGGCCGCCTTGGCCCCGGCCACGCGGGCCATTTCGATCTGGGCCGACAGTCCCGGCGGCATGTCGCGGTCGGGCACCTCGGCCACCACGGCCAGACGTTCGGCGCTGCCGGGGCTGATCACGGCGCTTGAGACACCCGGATCGGTCAGGACATAGGCCAGGCAGATGGTCTCGGCCGGCCAGCCCGGCGTCCGGTGCAGGAAGGAAAAGGTGCCGGCACCGGCCAGGGGATTGTCGGACTTTTTCGGCCCGCCCAGGCCGAACAGCCCCGCCTTCTTCGGCTGGTTGACCAGCGCGGCCTTCTTTGCCGAGCTGAACTCCTCGGGGAACCAGCCGTGCACGAAGATGGACATGTCCTGCTCGCGCGCCGTGCGGATGCGGTTGCGGACCCGCCACTCGGAATTGACGTGAAACGGCGTCGACAACACGTCGAAGGCGCCGGTCGAGACGTAGGCGTCCATCACCTCGCCGTCGCCGCTGACGCCCAGCAGCCGCACCCGCTGATTGGCGCGCAGGGACTTCAGCGCATTGAGCGCCGTTTGTGGCAGCTCATGTTCGCCCGGCTCGTCCAGGATGACGACGTCGAACCAGCCCAGACCCGAGATGCGCAGAGCCCGGTCGATGGCGTCGGTCATGCCCTCGCCGGAGAAGTCGCGCTGCGAGCCGCGCCGCCCGTCGCCGGCGCCCAGCGTCAGTGACACCTGCACCAGCTTGCGGTCGACGTGGCGCAGGGCCTCCCCCAGAATCTCGGCCAGAACCGGATCGGCCGTCTCCAGCCGGTAGGAATTGATGCCGGCTTCCAGCGCCGTGTAAATCAGCTCGTGCCCGGCTTCGGCGCCGCGCGCCATGTCGCGCTGCGACAGGCTCAGCGTCAGCGCCGAGACCGCCTGTCCTCCGCTGCCGAACGGCCGGTAACGCATCGTCAGACCTCCTCGGGCGTCAGGGTTTCCAGAGCCAGCGCGTGCAACTCGCCGCCCATCTGGCCCTTCAGCGCGGCATAGACCGCCTGGTGACGCCGCACCCGGGCCATGCCCGAAAAGGCTGCCGACACGACCCGCGCCCGATAGTGGTCGCCGTCGCCGGCCAGATCGACGATCTGGATGTCGGCGTCGGGAAACGCCTCGGCGATGTGCGCGCGCAGGGTTTCGGCGGACATGGGCATGCGGCGGGCGGTCTCCGGATTCGCCGCCAAGGGTGCCGCGTAAACCTTAACGGGCGGCTACGGTCTAACAGGGCTATCTTTACGCGTTCAAGAGCGTCAAATGCCGGAGGACGAAGGGGCGCGACGTGATCATTCTTGTCGCCTTGATGTCGATTCACACGGGCTTGGCGCAGGACAGGCCTCCCCGTGCGCCACCACCACGCGAAGTCTACTATCGCAACTGCGACGCGGCCAGGGCCGCCGGAGCGGCTCCGATACGCCGTGGAGAGCCGGGGTATCGGCCTGCGCTCGATCGTGACGGCGACGGCATCGCCTGCGAGCCCCGGCGCTGACCCCTCAGGTCCCGGCCCTCTCCAGAAGAATGACGGCGTCCCCACGATAGGACGTGCGCACATACTCAATGTAGCCGACCCGCTCCGCCAGCGTCCGCGAGGGCCCGTTCTCCGGCGAGATCATGCAGACGGTGCGCGGTGCCTTCAGCACGCCGTCGCACCAGTCCAGCGCGGCACGCACGCCTTCCGCGGCCAGTCCCTGGCCCTGGAACCGCGGCGCGACGCCCCAGCCCAGCTCCGGCACGTCGATCGCGGGCTCCACCACGCGGCGATAGTCCAGCACGCCGACGCTGCCGACGTACTCGCCCGTCGCGGTCAGCCGCATGGCCCAGTTGCCGTAGCCCACGGCCGCCCAGTGTCCGACGTCGCGCAGCAGACGGGTCCAGACGTCTTCCGGGCTCAGGCCGGCCGGAAAGATGTGGCGCACGAACTCCGGATCGGACCACAGGGCGCAGAGCTCCGGCCACTCGGCCGGTGTCATCGGCGACAGGGTCATCCGTTCGGTCGTCAGCACCGTCACGCGAACAGGGCCCCGGCGCGTTCCATGCGCGTGTCGCCATTGGCGCCGGTCACGGCATAGGTGAAGCCCGGCTGCAGCGCGAACCCGCCCGTCCGGCCGCGCTTGTCCATCGCCAGCAGCGCCACCTGATGCCCCGCCACCTTCGTCCCGCGCAGGCGGGCCAGCCGCTCGATGACGGATCGACACGCGGCGGTCGGGTCCATCCCGTGGCGCATCGCCTCCACGACCGCGTGGCTGCCCGCCACCCGCACCACGTCCTCGCCCACGCCGGTGGCCGTCGCCCCGCCGACCTCGCCGTCGACGAACAGACCCGCGCCGACGATCGGACTGTCCCCGACCCGCCCGCGCATCTTGAAGGCCATGCCGGAGGTGGTGCATGCGCCCGCCATCCGGCCCTCGCCGTCCAGCGCCAGCAGGCCGATCGTGTCGTGATTGTTGGGCCCGCCGGGCATGGACGCCCAGCCCTCGTTCTCGCTGTTGGGACGCGGCGCGTATTCGCTGGTCTTCAGCCACTCGCGCCACGCCGCCTCGGCCGCCGGAGTCAGCAGGTTCTGGGTCGGAAATCCCTGCGCCACCGCGAACTCCCGCGCGCCTGCGCCGACCAGCATCCAGTGCGGCGTCTTCTCCATCACCGCGCGCGCCACCGACACGGCGTGCACCACGTCCTCCAGCGCCGCCACCGCTCCGATGCCGCCCTCCTGGTCCATGACGCAGGAATCCAGCGTCACGCGGCCGTCGCGGTCCGGCATCCCGCCCAGACCGACCGACCCGTTGCCGCCCTCGGCCTCGACCACCCGGCCACCGGCCTCGACCATGTCCAGCGCGCTGCCGCCCGCGCGGCGACGCTCAATGCCCGCCGCATTGGCCTGCCGCCCGAAGTCCCAGGTCGAGACCATCACCGCGGGCGGCGGATCGGGCAGGCGAGGGGAGGCCGCGAGGGCCGCTGCGGGCGTGGCGGACAGAAGGATTCGGCGCGTCGGCATGGGCGCACAATGCGCCTTCTCCTCCGGGGGCAGAAGAGCTGTGTCGCTACATCAGCCCCAGCTGCTTGAAGCTCGCCACGCCCTCGCGTCCGACGATCAGGTGATCGTGCACCGTGATCGACAGCGCCCGCGCCGCCTCGATCACCTGCTTCGTCATGTCGATGTCCGCCCGGCTGGGCGTCGGGTCGCCCGACGGATGGTTGTGCACGATGATCAGATTCCTGGCCGACAGCTCCAGAGCCCGGCGCACGACCTCGCGCGGATAGACCGGCGCATGGTCGACCGTGCCCCGGTTCTGCACCTCGTCCAGCAGCAGCTGGTTGCGGTTGTCCAGGAACAGCACCCGGAACTGCTCGCGCGGCTCGTGCTGAAGTGACAGCCGCACATAGGCCAGCAGCGAGGTCCAGCTGGAGATGACCGTCCGCGCGCTGGCCTCCTCCTTCGCCACCCGCCGTGCCACCTCGTGCAGGGCGGTCAGGTCCAGCGCCGTCTCTGCGCCGATGCCCTTGGTGCGGCCCTTCGCATCCTCGGCCCGCACGGTCATCAGGTCCTCGACCGAGGCCGCCAGCACCGCCGCCAGCGAGCCGAACCGCGCCAAGAGTGCCTTGGCGATCGGCTTCACGTCCCCCTGCGGCTGACTGCGGAACAGGAACAGCTCGAGCAGCTCATAGTCGGGCAGATGGTGGATCCCCGCTCCCCGCGCGCGTTCGCGCAGCCGCTCGCGGTGGCCGGTGTGATGGGGTTTGGTCGTAGGCGTGTCGCTCACGCTGACGCCGAAGCCGAAGCCGAAGCCGAAGCGACGACGAAGATTGCCCACGCGGCGGACAGGACTGGCAAGGCCAAGATCAGGCCGATCGAAAACAGTGTCCCTAAACGCCACATCCACGTTCGATAAGCGCCAAGCGATCGCGGTTTGAAGACCACCTCAGCCAGCGGTCCCGCCGTGTAGAAAACCTGCGCGACGGCTAGCAGGAAACCAAAGGCGATCGCCTGCAACACGACGGTGAACGCCGTAACCTCGCCTTGCTCGTCGATGGGAAGATAAGGCTGCGTCGCCCAAGTGGCGCAGGCCAGCAGCACAAACCCGATCGCGCCGGCCAGCATCAGAACGAGTGCATAGCGAACACGACGGCGGTTCCACCACCGCCAAGCTGAAGGTTCCTCGTTTGCCGGATCGCTCATGACGCCTCCCTCGCAGCACCATGCCGCAGGGGCGAAATCGGCTCAACCTGTGGTCAGAACTTCGGCCGGAACAGCCCGGCGGGGCTGGCGGTGAACAGCTCGCAGCCGTCCTCGGTCACCCCGATGGTGTGCTCGCATTGCGCCGACAGCGACTTGTCGCGCGTCACCGCGGTCCAGCCGTCGGAGAGCACCTTCACGTGCGGCTTGCCCAGGTTCACCATCGGCTCGACGGTGAAGAACATCCCGGCCTTCAACACCGCGCCCTCGCCGCGCCGGCCATAGTGCAGGACGTTGGGGCTGTCGTGGAACAGCCGGCCGATGCCGTGGCCGCAGAAGTCGCGCACCACGCTCATGCGGTTCGCCTCGACCACCTGCTGGATGGCATAGCCTATGTCGCCGAACGTCGCGCCCGGCTTGATGACGGCCAGACCCGCGTCCAGCGAGTCATAGGTCACGTCGATCAGCTTCCTGGCCCGCGTGTTGATCTCGCCGATGGCGTACATGCGGCTGCTGTCGCCGTGCCAGCCGTCCACGATCACGGTGTGGTCGATGTTGACGATGTCGCCGTCCTTCAGAACCTTGTCGCCCGGGATGCCGTGGCAGACGACGTGGTTGATCGAGGTGCAGACGGTCTTCTCATAGCCCTTGTAACCCAGGCAGGCCGGCAGGGCGCCGTGGTCCAGCGTGAACTCGCGGATGCGGTCGTCGATCTCCTGCGTGGTCACGCCGGGGACCGCGAACTCGGTGATCATGTCCAGCGCCTGCGCCACCAGCCGCCCCGCCGCGCGCATGCCTTCAAAGGCTTCGGCGTCGTGCACCCGGATCTCGTGGGTGCGGACCAGGACGTCGTCGTCCAGTTCGGGGGTTTCGTACATTCAGGCGGTCTTCGTCAGGCGTGGGGAGAGAGTGTCAGGTGGCGACCATAGCACATCGGCGCAAGCGCGGCAGGCGAAGCCGCGCTATGTCGACGTCATGACGCAGACCTCCCCCACCGCCGCCGTCCTCGTCATCGGGGACGAGGTCCTGTCCGGGCGCACCCAGGACACCAACACCAATACGATCGCCCGCTTCCTGTCCGCGCTGGGGATCGACCTGCTCGAGGCGCGCGTCATCGGCGACGAGATCGACCGCATCGTCGCGACGCTGGACGAGCTGCGCGCCGCTCATGATTACGTCTTCACCACCGGCGGCATAGGACCGACGCACGACGACATGACGGCCGACGCGGTGGCCCAGGCCTTCGGCGTGGCCCTGCCGGAGCACCCCGAGGCGGTCGCCATTCTCCAGAGGCGCTACGGCGACGACTTCAACGCGGCCCGCCGGCGCATGGCCCGCATCCCGGACGGCGGCACACTGATCGCCAATCCCGTCACCGACGCGCCCGGCTTCCAGATCGGCAACGTCTTCGTCATGGCCGGCGTGCCGAAGATCATGACGGCCATGCTGGAGGACGTCGCGCCGCGCCTGCGCACCGGCGCGGTCGTGCACGCCCGCTCGCTGCGGGTGACCGGAGTGGGAGAGGGCGCCGTGGCCGACCTTCTGTCAGCCGCCGCGCGCGCGAACCGCGACCTCAGCTTTGGCAGCTACCCCTTCGGCCATGGCTCGGTTGGGGAGGTGGGCACCAACCTGGTGATCCGGGGCCGCGACGAGGCCGCCGTCGCGGCGGGCACGCGCGCCTTGGCCGAGGCCCTGCAAGCCGCGGGCATCGCGGTCGAAGCCGTGGGCACGTGAGCGGATGCCGCCCCTGTCCCGCCGGACCGTGCTGACCGCCGTTCCCGCCGGTCTTGCGGCCTGCGCCACCCTCCCGGCTGGCGCCCCGCCGATGATCGGGCTGCAACTGTTCACCCTTGGCGACGCGGTCGGGCGGGACCTGGATGGCACGCTGGCCGCCGTCGCGGCGATCGGCTTCCGGAGGGTCGAGACCGCCGGTCTGGCCGGACGCACCGCGCCACAGTTCCGCGCCGCCCTCGACCGGGCGGGCCTGGGCGCGCCGGCGATGCACGTCGGCTGGGATGCCCTGACCGGGGATCTGGAGGCGGTCGCCCGCGACGCGGGGACGCTGGGCGCCGCCCACGTGGTGCTGCCCACCTTCCCTGCGCCCGACGGCACGCCAGGGCCGGCCGAGGGGCAAGGGTGGGCCGAATGGATGACCGGCGTCGGCGTGGCCATGACCACCGACGATTGGCACCGTCTCGCCGACCGGATGAACCGGATCGGGCGCGATCTGGCCCCCTCCGGCGTCCGGCTGGCCTACCATAATCACGATCCGGAGTTCCGCCCGCTGGGCGACGGCACAGCGCTGGACGTGCTGATGGACGCGACCGATCCGGGCTTCGTCGATTTCGAACTGGACGTCGGCTGGGCCGTGACGGCGGGTCTGGATCCCGCCGCCGTGATCGCCGCGCGCCCCGACCGGATCCGCCTGCTGCATCTCAAGGACGTGCGTCCCGACCGCCCGCCCGGGTACGATCTGCGCATCCGCTCGGTCGACGTCGGCGCTGGCGTCGTCGACTGGCCGCGCCTGATGAGCGCGGCGCGGTCGGCCGGCATCGGCGCGATGTTCCTGGAGCAGGAACAGTTCGACCGCCCCCGGCTGGAGGCGGTCGAAGCCGGCTTCGATTTTCTGGCCCGACAAACGGGCTGAGGCTCAGGCCTTGGCGGCGTAGCCCTTGCCGCCGTTCGACGGCTTGCGGCGGCGCGGCCGGCGCTTCATTTCGCCCTCCGGCTTGGGCGCGGAGGGCGTGGCGCGCTCGCTGCTGATGCGCTCGCCGGCCAGCGGATCGAAGACGCGGGCCGGGCGCTCGGCGTGATGCGTGCGGTCACGACCCGGACCGCCCGGCTTGCGGGCGCGGTGCGGCTGGCCGCCGCCCTCGGGGCGCTCGCCCTGACGACGACCGCGGCCACGACCGCGGTTCTGCTGCTCGTCGCGCTCGGCCACGCCGGCGGAGTCGATGCTGGCCTTCTTGCCCACGCCCGACGCCATGATGACCGCGTCCAGTCCGGCCAGCTGCTTGTCGTTGCGGCGGTCGATGGCGGGGATCTTCTGGCGGGTCAGCTTTTCGACGTCGCGCAGCAGCTTCATCTCGTCACCGGCGACAAAGCTGATGGCCGTGCCGTCCTTGCCCGCGCGGGCCGTGCGGCCGATGCGGTGGACATAGCTTTCCGGCACGTGCGGCAGCTCGAAGTTGACGACGTGGGTCACCTTGTCGACGTCGATGCCGCGCGCGGCGATGTCGGTGGCGACCAGCACGCGCAGCTTGCCGT